>Ga0129311_1002180_pt1 | contig 12313 bp, 8 predicted proteins | sample Go1ome_FD_94435 | JGI IMG/M metagenome (GOLD analysis project Ga0129311, IMG submission 94435) | Western lowland gorrila individual fecal microbial communities from Wisconsin, USA - Go1022B metagenome | ecosystem: Host-associated > Mammals > Digestive system > Large intestine > Fecal | place... | reverse complement strand
CAAATTTAATGAGTTGGGACATAATACTACAGATGATCTTGGGGACACAGAGTATTATACGACTGAGGAAGAACCACAGGTAACGGAGAAGGAGATTAAAATAACACCAACAGAAGCAAAGCAGGTTACTCTTGAGACATATCAGAGTACAGATTTTAGTATGAGTATTCCGTCAGGCTGGACAGTTTCAACTGGTTCATATGGTATGGCACATTCTATAAGAGTGTATGATCCACAGAAGCCTGTTAATCAGATATTTGTATTGCTTAAGGCTATGCCACTTATGCACAGTCAGTCAGGAAAAGACTATTATACGCAGATGTATCAGTCTTATGGTGGAGATTATTATGTATTAGCTGATGCTCCTGTTCTTGCTGAACCTTCTACTGAGAATTTTTATAAAGTATTTTCGGATTATGCAACATTTATGGAGAGTGATGAGCCTTCCTATAGTGGCTATACATTTCCACGATTTAACAACTTTACAACATTAGAGAGTTTTGCGAGTAATACAGACTTAAGTTCTGTTTCAATTAACCCTGCCATGTTAAGGGCTTCGTTTTCAGATAGCAGTGGAACAGAGGGAGAGGGTATGTTCACTGCTGATGTTATAGATTTTTCACATGAGACAGGTATAATGTATGATATGTATACAGGTACAAGTATAGATGCAGGAATTTATATGGCATATAATATTATGGCTGTTACTGCTGAAAAAGACACATTTATCGAATGGCAGGATATATTATGTGAATGTCTTGGAACATTAGAATACACAGATTCTTTTGTGGATTCGGCTATCGCACAGAGCAATGAGGGTTTGAAAACAGCACAGCAGATTAGTCAGGCATTTAACCAGACTGCTGACAGTATAATGGCATCCTGGGAGGCGAGAAATACAAGTCAGGATATAATGAGCCAGAAGCAGAGTGATGCCACTCTTGGATATGAGAGAGTGTATGATGTAGAGACTAATGAGGTATATAAAGCACCAAATGGCTGGACAGATTATTATGACGGCTACAGATACGAGGCCGTTACTGATGACAGTATGTATATTGTGCCTGTTAGTGGTTATATAGATGATTAAAATAATAATATGTGGTAACAAATTTATAAAAAATGGAATATTTTAAAAAAAATTCTTGATGAAAATAAATCACTGTGGTAATATATTTTTAGTAAAACTTTTATCTTACATAAAAATATTAAAGTAAGATAGGGAGGGAATATAATGGCAACATTAAAGGATATAGCACAACGTGCCGGTATATCACAGGGAGCGGTTTCGAGAATACTTAATTGTGACAGTACACTTAGCGTTTCTGACAGTACCCGTGAGAATGTTATAAAGATTGCTAAAGAGCTTAACTATATGCCAGTGTCCGAGAGATATCGTAAGGAAAAGAATTCGGCATTAGGTAAAGGATATATGGATGATGACAAACTTATAGGTGTCGTTCAGATGTTTGAGATGGAGGAACTTAAAGAAGATATCTATTATCTCGTTATGAAGAATGTACTTGATTCTGTTTGCTTTGCACGAGGTTGGAACACAGTACAGTTATATAGGGATGAGAATGGCAGGTTTATTAAGAATAATGACCAGAAGCTTGATGGTATAGTTGGTATAGGCAGATTTAATGAGAAGGAAATTAATAATCTTGAGGAATATACACCTAATCTTGTCTTTATTGACTCATCACCGGATGAGATGAAGTATTATAGCATAGTGTCTAATTATCATATGGCAGTAAGGCTTATACTTAATCATTTTCATGAGATGGGGTATGAGAAGATAGCTTATCTTGGTTCAGTCCGTACATATAATGGCAAGAAGATACTTAAGATAGATCCGAGATATTATTACTATAAGAATGCACTTAACGATCTTGGTACATATGATGATAATCTTGTCCTTGATTGTGAAACCAACTCTAAAAGTGCGTTTGATGTTATGAATTCATACATTGAAAAAAATGGCAGACCACCTGAGGCAATCTTTGTATCAAGCGACTCAGTTGTATCCGGAATGGTTAAAGCAATAGTAGATAATGGATTTTCAATACCAGATGATGTTGGTATCGTGACATATAATAACACTATGATGTCAGAGCAATGTAATCCTGCCCTTGACTCCATAGAGGTTTATATGAAAGAGAACGCTGAGTCGGCAACATTAAGCCTTGAACAGATGTGGGATGGAAAGAGATTGCCGAGAAAGATAGTTGTTCCGTGCAGCCTTGTTGTTCATGGAAGCGTTAAAAAGAAAAGAAAATAGAGAAATATATAAAAGGGCCTTGAATCAGACAGCTAAGCCATATGCTGGATTTAAAGGCTCTTTTATTTATATGGCTGATTAAGAATCGGAAAATATTTAGTGAATATAATTTATTGTAAATAAATAAAAATATTACTAAAAATATTGACATTTTACTAAAAACTCCTATAATAAAATTAAAGGATATTGTAGGAGGTAAAATCATATGTGGCTAGGTGTAGATTATTATCCTGAACAATGGGATAGCAACTTACTTTTAGATGATTTGGATACAATAGTTGAGCTTGGGTGCAATATCATTAGAATTGCAGAATTTTCATGGCATCTTATGGAAAAGGCAGAAGGAAATTATGACTTTTCTTTTTTTGACAATGTAATTAAAGAAGCAAAGGAACGAGGGCTTCATGTGATTATGGGTACTCCTACTGCAACAATTCCAGCATGGCTTGCGAAAAAGCATCCAGATATAATATCTGAATTTGAAAATGGCAGAAAGAGAACATTTGGTGGCAGACATATTTACTGTTTCAATAGCAGATATATGTATGAGTATTCAGAAAAGATAATAAGAGAGTTAGTTAATCATTATAAAGATGAGAAAGCTATTATAGCATGGCAGATTGATAACGAGATAGGGCATGAAGGCAGTGATGTGTGTTATTGCGAAAATTGTCAGAGGTCATTCAGACACTTTCTCGAGGTTAAATATAAAGGCAATATAGACAAACTTAATTATGATTATGGAACTACATTCTGGTCTCAGGAATATAACAACTTTGATGAGATTCCAACTCCTATGGCAACAATAACTACACATAATCCTGCGTTGCGTCAGGACTGGGAGAGATTCAGAAGTAAGAGCGTAGTTGATTTTATGATATTCCAGACTAATATTATAAAAGAAATTATACCAGACGCGGTTGTTATGCATGATTTTCCGGGAGGCTGCCTTGATAAGCACATAGATTATCATAAGATTGCAGAGGCTGTAGATAAGGTGGCATACAATAATTACCCTGTATGGGGTGGACAAAAGGAACCTGAAAAACCACATGAGATAGGCTTTAATCTTGATTATATAAGAGGACTTAAAGGTGAAAATTTCTGGATTACAGAGGCTATTATGGGCGCTCAGGGACATGATATAACAGGATTTTTACCGAGACCGAATCAGGCTAAGATGTGGTCTTATCAGAGTATGGCACACGGATGTGATTCTTTGTTGTATTTCAGATATAGAGGTGCAACCAAAGGTGCTGAACAATTTTGCTATGGAATTATAGATGCAGACAATGTCAAACGTAGAAAGTATTATGAGGTTAAAGATTTCTTTGCAGATATTAAGAAATATTCTAAGGAAATGTCAGCACCGATTAATAATCAGGTAGCAATAATGTATGACTATGATTCACTGGCATCATTTAGAATACAGAGACAAAGTATTATTCTTGATGTAAAGGAGGAGATGAAGAGATACTATAAATCATTTTTTGACGCGAACATTGGTGTTGATGTAATACCTTGTGACAGAGATATATCTAAATACAAGATAGTTATTATGCCACAGCTTATAATTACAAAGCAGGACCTTGAACATAAGATAAAAGAATTTGTTAAGAATGGTGGTATTGCAGTTATGACATATCGTTCTGCGGTTAAGAATGAGGATAATAATATTCCATTTGGAAGAACGATACCTGTAGGATATACAGATATAGCAGGACTTAATGTGGTCGAGACTGAAAGCCTTCAGGACTATGAAGCATTTCAAATAAACGGACAGGGTAAATATGATGGTTATATGGGATATGGTGGAATATTCAGAGACATGATAAGTGTTTCAGATGCAGAGATATTATTTAAGTATGGTGATAAATTCTATCAGGAATATGCTGCTGTTACGAGAAAGAAGACTGGTGGAGGATGGTTTTACTATATTGGCTGTGGAATAGATGATGATATTACTAAAATGTTGATGTGTGACATCATTGAAATATCTGGAATAAATTATGTAAACTCAGAGGATGGAGTAGAAATAGCTGTTAGGGGTGATAATGAACATCAGGTAAAAATGTATATAAATCATAATGATGTATGTGTAGATACAGAAGGAATAACCCTTCAGCCGTTTGAATGCAGAATAGTTGACAATGTAAAATAATAATCATAGGAGGTTTTATATGAAAGAATTAAAAAGTATTAAAGAAATGCTTTTAAATGGAGCATTTGACGAGAAGATAAAGAGCATCTATATAGACGAAAAAAGAGTAAAGTATAACAGAGACAGATATGTGAGGGCGATTGACAGATTCAGTGAGTTGTTCCCAGAACATAAGTCTGGAGAAATATACAGTGCACCGGGAAGAAGTGAAGTATGTGGCAATCACACGGACCATCAGAACGGAGTAGTTCTTGCAACCTCCATTAACCTTGATGCGATAGCGGTAGTTTCACCTACAGATAACGGGATAATAAGACTTGTATCAGATGATATGCCGCTTGAGACAGTTGACGTGACAGAGCTTTCGTGTATAGAGGATGAAAAGGGAACTACCACAGCTCTTATAAGAGGAGTTATGGCTGGTCTTGCTAATAAGGGCTTTAAGCTTGGCGGATTTGATGCATTTATAACAAGTGATGTTCTTATGGGTGCAGGAATGTCATCATCTGCTGCATTTGAGAGTATTGTAGGTACAATAATATCAGGTCTATACAATGATATGGGTGTTTCAAGTGTAGATATAGCCAAGATAGGACAGTATGCCGAGAATGTGTACTTTGGTAAGCCTTGCGGACTTATGGACCAGATGGCGTGCAGTGTTGGAGGAATGATATATATAGATTTCGCAGACAAGGAAAATGTTATTGTTGAGAAGGTTGACAGTGACTTTGATGGTGCAGGCCTAAGTCTTTGTATAGTAGATACAAAGGGCTCTCATGCGGATCTTACACCTGATTATGCGGCTGTGCCTGAGGAGATGAATTCAGTTGCAAGAGCTCTTGGAAAGGAGCATTTGCGAGAGGTTGACGAGAATGAATTCTATAGAAATATACCTGCGTTAAGAGAAAAGGTAGGAGGAAGAGCAGTAATTCGTGCAATACATTTCTTTGAGGAGGAAAAGAGAGTCAAGAAAGCCGTAGAAGCACTTAAGAGCTCTGACTATAATGGATTTATGCAGGTTATAAAGGCCAGCGGTAATTCATCATCAAAGTATTTGCAGAATATTTACAGTCCTAAGGATATATATTCACAGAATGTCACACTTGCACTTGCTGTAACGGAAAGCCATATAGGTGATGCCGGTGTGTGCCGTGTACATGGTGGCGGATTTGCAGGAACTATCCAGGTGTTTATTCAGGATGAAGCAGTAACAGAATATAAGAAATGCATAGAGAGTATATTTGGAGAAGAGAGCTGTCATGTTCTAAAGGTAAGAAATGATGGTGGAATAAAGGTTATTTAATATTCAGGGAGGGATGACTGATGATTAATACATACATAAAGCAGTTGGTGAACTATGGTCTGGCAAACAATCTTATAAAAGAGGAGGATGTTGTATATACAACCAATATGCTCCTTATGACATTAAAGCTTGATGATTATGAAGACCCGGGAGAGGTAAGTGCTATAGACACTCCTGAGAAGCTTGAGGAGACCTTGAAGGGAATTCTCGATTATGCTTTTGAGCATGGACTTATTGAGGAGGATTCGGTTGTACTTAGAGATTTGTTTGATACTAAGATTATGAATCTTCTTGTTGAGAGACCAAGCCGAATAATAAGTGAGTTCAGGAGACAGTACGAGATATCTCCTAAGGCTGCTACAGATTACTTTTATAATCTGAGCAAGGCATCAGACTACATACGTACATACAGAGTTAAGCGCGACAAGAAATGGGTTGTTTCAACTGAGTATGGTGACCTTGATATAACAATCAATCTCTCTAAGCCGGAGAAGGATCCTAAGATGATTGCACTTGCAAAGACTATGAAATCACAGTCATATCCTAAGTGTCAGCTATGCGTTGAGAATGAGGGCTATGCCGGACGTATCAATCATCCTGCCAGAGAAAACCATAGAATAATACCTTTAGTAATAAATAACAGTAAATGGGGCTTCCAGTATTCACCATATGTGTATTATAATGAACATTGTATAGTGTTTAATGGTGAGCATGTACCTATGCAGATAAATAGAGATACCTTCGTTAAGATGTTTGATTTTATAAAGCAGTTCCCACACTACTTTGTAGGTTCAAATGCCGATTTGCCTATAGTTGGAGGCTCTATACTAAGCCACGACCATTTTCAGGGCGGTAATTATACATTTGCAATGGCAAAGGCTGAAGTTGATACTGAGATATCATTTGCAGGATATGAAGATATTAGGGCAGGCATAGTAAAATGGCCTATGTCAGTAATAAGATTAAATGGTGAGGCATCAGACAGAATTATCGAGCTTGCCGACAAGATTCTTAATGCATGGCGTGGATATACGGATGAGAAAGCATACATATATGCCGAGACGGAGGGTGAGCCTCACAACACTATAACACCTATTGCAAGAATGAGGGATGGAAGATATGAGCTTGACCTTGTTTTAAGGAATAACATAACAACTAAGGAACATCCACTTGGTCTCTATCATCCTTGGGAGGAGCTACAGCACATCAAGAAGGAAAATATTGGACTTATCGAGGTTATGGGACTTGCCGTACTTCCTGCCAGATTAAAGGGCGAGATGGAGCAGGTTGCAGAGACCATTATAAAAGGCGGTAATGTCAGAGATAACGAGAATATTGAGAAGCACGCAGACTGGGTAGATGGTATAATGAAGAAGTATCCTGATATCAATGCGGACAATGTGAATGATATTCTTGATGAAGAGATAGGACATGTATTTTTACAGGTTTTGGAGTGTGCAGGTGTATACAAACATACCGAAGAAGGCAAAAATGCATTTCTTCGTTTTGTAGAATATGTAAACAAATAGGAGGAAAATAGCTATGAAGATTTTAGTAACAGGCGGTGCAGGCTATATTGGAAGTCACACATGTGTAGAGCTTTTAAATGAGGGCTATGAGGTAGTAGTTGTTGATAACCTCTATAACGCAAGTGAGAAGGCAGTAGAGAGAGTAAAGCAGATTACAGGCAAGGAACTTACCTTCTACAAGGCAGACATTCGTGATTATGACGAGATGAGTAGAATATTTGCCGAGGAGAAGCCGGATACAGTCATACATTTTGCAGGACTTAAGGCTGTAGGCGAGTCTGTTGCAAAGCCTTTAGAGTACTATGAGAATAATATCGCAGGAACACTTAATTTATGCAAGGCAATGAGAGAAAATGGCTGCAAAAATATTATATTCTCATCATCAGCAACTGTATATGGAGATCCTGCATTTATTCCTATAACAGAGGAGTGCCCTAAGGGAGTTTGTACTAATCCATACGGATGGACAAAGCATATGTTAGAGCAGATATTAACAGATATCCAGAAAGCTGATCCTGAGTGGAATGTTATTCTTCTTCGTTACTTCAATCCAATCGGAGCACATAAGAGCGGACTTATAGGCGAAGATCCTAAGGGAATACCTAACAACCTTCTTCCATATGTAGCACAGGTTGCTATAGGCAAGCTTAAGGAGGTAGGAGTATTTGGAAATGATTATGATACACCTGACGGAACAGGTGTCAGAGATTATATCCATGTAGTTGACCTTGCCAAGGGACACGTTAAGGCTATCAATAAGATAAAGGAGAATCCTGGTGTTAAGATATATAATCTTGGAACAGGAAAGGGTTACAGCGTGCTTGATGTTATAAAGGCATTTGGAAAGGCCTGTGGTAAGGAGATTCCATATGTTATAAAGGACAGAAGACCGGGTGACATTGCAACATGCTATTCAGACGCGACACTTGCCAAAAAGGAACTTGGCTGGGAGGCTCAATATGGTATTGAGGAGATGTGTGCTGATTCATGGAGATGGCAGTCAATGAATCCTGATGGATATGGCGAATAAAAATAATTACCCCAGCCTGCATTTTATGATATGTGGCTGGGGTATTATTATATTCCAACAAACAGAGCTGAAAAATAATAAGCATTGAGAATATAAGTAATATAAATCGTCCGCTAACGCGACAAACCGCACATCCATGTGCGTTGCCGCTCGCAAGTCCATCCAGGACTTGCGTACGCTATACTTACTTTTGTCTCAATGCTTTTATTTTTCGCACTGTTTGCCAGTCATACATAATACCCCAGCCACATATCATAAAATGCAGGCTGGTGTATAGCATAAACATTATAATAATATGAGTAATAGTTAAAAATATATATGAAACAATCCACAATTAAGCGTAATTATATTACTATAGGGGCAGTCCCTACAGCATAGCCCATGAAAACAGCCTGAAAAATCATAGTTATGTACATTATGATACCATAGGCTGCGACACCATTTTGCCCTGCAATTTTAAGAAGCTGGTGATTGTAGAGTATACCAACTATTGAGGCGGCAAGTACATTTACCATCTCTGAAGAACCGTTTGTGCAGGCTTTAACACAAGACCTCCTATCATCTGACCTATACCTGTGGCTACGGCTGCACCTGCAAGACCCTTAGGAAATACAGCAACTAACAGGATATCATCTGTGGAGAAAGCGTGTAGACTAATATTTTTGTAAAATTTATTATTTTATGTAATTGGTCATATTTTTCAAGTAATAATTTCATTCTTGTTGTGGCATTTTCAAGCTAATTATCATTTTACACCCAATTTAATGACAAAACGGTTAAAATGAGGATATAAAACGGTTGATTTCCGGATGCAGCGTAAGTATAATTATATATAAAGATATTTGTAAGGAAGATATATACATTTCAAGGAGTGATGAATATGACGATTGAAGAGATGAAGAAAAAAAAGCAGGAGCATGGGTACACATACAATATGATATCGCAGATGTCAGGAGTTCCACTTGGAACTGTGCAGAAGATTTTTACTGGAGAGACGAAATCTCCGCGCTATGATACACTGGAAGCACTGGCACATATTTTTGAAAATGGTGACCGGGATTATTTATATGCAGGTATGTTGAAGAATTCTGGAACCGCGTATGCAACAAAGGTGCAGGGACAGTATACGCTTGACGATTATTATGCTCTGCCGGAGGATCGGCGGGTGGAACTCATTGATGGCTGTATTTACGATATGGTAGCACCTTCAACCATTCATCAGTTGATTGCAGGAGAGGTTTATCGCCAGATATCAAATTTCATTCTGGAACATAATGGATCGTGTATGCCATTTATATCTCCGGTGGATGTACAGCTTGACTGCGACAACAAAACAATGCTGCAACCGGACATTGTAATTCTTTGTGATATTAACCGGATGAAAGTGCGGTGTATATATGGTGCTCCGGATTTTGTGCTGGAAATCATCTCCAAATCCACCCGGATGCGGGATTATGGAAAGAAACTTTCCAAGTACATGGATGCAGGTGTAAAGGAATATTGGATTGTAGATCCGTATCAGAAGCGTATTATCGTATATGATTTTAATAAGGAAATTTTCCCGGTAATCTATGGGATTGATGCGGATATTCCTGTTGAGTTATATAATGGTGAATTAATGATTAATATAGCTTCACTGATGAAGAAAATCGAAAAATTACTTTAATGTCTTTGTAAAATAATCTCTGGCAGGATTTTTATACGGTGGATTTCTGATACAGATGATGGATTTCATGCAGTGCCGCTGCTCGGAGCAATAAGTGAAAACGGTCCCGAAATGGAACCATCATCTGTAGATAGAAAGCGTCCAGATAAGAAACGTGCCAACTATTACTTTACAGAAACATTTTAGTACACATGGTTGTATTTAGTGATTACATTGTGGTAAGCTATGCTTTGAGAGTTTATTGGAGGCATAATATGAAATTTAAAGGAATCAGCCGCAGATTTTCAACTGCAGATAATGTGCAGTATGAGGCTATAGGAAGGTTTATTGATGTATGTGCAGACATATATGGACGTGATAATATATGTGGGCTCGGATATAATTGGACATCCTCATCTATCGAATATGTGATAGGAATGAGAGATAAAAGTGATATAGATTATAAATTGGCAATGAAATATTTTGATGATGCTGTTTATAAAGAGGTTTTACTTCCGGACAACGGCTGGAGGTCGTATAAGGGTGAGCTTATAAACCTTAGCAGCTTCTATGATAATATATATAAGGAAGGTGCTCTTACATATGAGCTTGAGTATATAAATTCAGATGGCAGTTTTGAGGTTATGATAAACAGGGAAAGGCTAAAGCTATCTGTGATTGATATGTCAGAGCTTGATTATGTAATGACATTATATCGCGATGCATTAGGACAGGCTGGCTGTGTCTGGGATGAGAATTATCCTAATAGGGATATCCTTGAAAATGATATCCTAAAGGAGAGGCTCTATGGCTTTCGGGATGATGACGGAAGGGTTGTGGCTGCCATAGCACAGGATATAGATGATGAGATAGCAGCATTTCCATTTTGGACAAGAGAGCTTGCTCCGGGACTTGAGCTTGCACGTCTTGTCATAGCTTCTGAGTATCAGAATCAGGGACTTGCCAGACAACTAATTATATGCTATATGGATATTGCACGTAAAAAAGGCTACGGAAATGTCAGATTTATGGTGGCAGCACGCAATTTTAGGGCAGTACATTCCTACAATGCGCTAGGCTTCAATATTGTCGGTGAGGCAGACTGGCATGAAGAACATTACATATGCTACGAGAAGGCTGTCTGAATAAATATTTAAAAATTGATGAATATATATAGGAGATAATTATATGATACTGAATGTTTCTCATTTGACACATGGTTTTGGAGACAGGGCTATATTTAACGATGTATCGTTCAGACTGCTTAAAGGTGAGCATATAGGGCTTGTCGGTGCTAATGGAGAGGGAAAAAGTACCTTTATGAATATCGTAACAGGTAAGCTTATGCCGGACGAAGGCAAGGTTGAGTGGAATAAAAATGTTCGAGTAGGCTATCTTGACCAGCATACGGTCTTAGAGAAGGGCATGACAATAGAGGATGTGTTAAAATCAGCATTTTCATATCTGTTTGACATGGAACAGAAGATAAATGAGATATATGAGAGCATGGCTGATGCTACGGATGATGAGATAAATGACCTTATGGAGGAGGTAGGCACCTTGCAGGATATGCTTACTAACCATGATTTCTATATGATAGATGCAAAGACTGAGCAGGTGGCAAGGGCATTAGGACTTCTTGAGTTAGGTCTTGACCATGATGTTACCGATTTAAGTGGAGGACAGAGGACGAAGGTGTTGCTTGCCAAGCTTCTCCTTGAGAAGCCGGAGATACTGCTTCTTGATGAGCCGACCAACTATCTTGACGCAGAGCATATAGAATGGCTTAAGAGATATCTTCAGGAATATGAGAATGCATTTATACTTATAAGTCACGATATACCATTTCTAAATGATGTGGTTAATATCATTTACCATATGGAAAATCAGGAACTGAACAGATACGTTGGCAACTATGACAAGTTTATGGAGGTATACGAGGTAAAGAAAAACCAGCTTGAGGCGGCATACAGGAGACAACAGCAGGAGATAAGTGAACTAAAGGATTTCGTTGCCAGAAATAAAGCGAGAGTTGCCACAAGAAATATGGCAATGTCAAGACAGAAGAAGCTTGATAAGATGGAGGTAATTGAACTTGCAAAGGAGAAACCAAAGCCGGAGTTTCATTTTGCAGAGGCGAGAACTCCGGGAAAGGTGTTATTTGAGACACAGGATCTTGTTATCGGTTATGACAAGGCTTCGCCTTTATCTAAGCCTATCAACTTAAGGATGGAGCGTGGAGAGAAGATAGCGGTTGTCGGAACAAACGGAATCGGTAAAAGTACACTTCTTAAGAGCCTGCTTGGATTAATAAAGCCATTGTCCGGCAAGGTGACACTTGGCGAGTATCTTAATCTTGGATAT
>Ga0129311_1002178_pt1 | contig 12320 bp, 6 predicted proteins | sample Go1ome_FD_94435 | JGI IMG/M metagenome (GOLD analysis project Ga0129311, IMG submission 94435) | Western lowland gorrila individual fecal microbial communities from Wisconsin, USA - Go1022B metagenome | ecosystem: Host-associated > Mammals > Digestive system > Large intestine > Fecal | place... | reverse complement strand
CATCGAGATCTGGAACATCGTCTTCATGCAGTACATGCGTATGGCCGACGGACACCTCGAGAACCTGCCCGCGAAGAACATCGACACCGGAATGGGCTTCGAGCGCCTCTGCGCCATTCTGCAGGGCAAGTACAGCAACTACGACAGCGATGTCTTCACCGGAATGCTCGCAAAAATCGGCGAGCTCAGCGGCCACAGCTACGGCGCTGAAAGCGAGGACGTGGACGTTGCGATGCGCGTGATCGCCGACCATATCCGCGCGATCAGCTTCTCCATTGCGGACGGCCAGCTTCCGTCCAACGTCAAGGCGGGCTACGTCATCCGCAGAATCCTGCGCCGCGCGGTCCGTTACGGCTACACCTTCCTCGGCTGCACCGAGCCGTTCCTGTGCAAACTCGTCGGTCAGCTCGTCGAAGATATGGGCGAAGCCTACCCTGAAATCAAGGCCCAGCAGAAACTTATCGAAAGCGTCATCCGCGAGGAGGAAGCCGCGTTCCTGCGCACCCTCGACCGCGGAATCAAGCTGATGGACGCCTGTATGGCTGAGGCTGTAAGCACCAAGACCATCGCCGGAATCGACGCGTTCAAGCTCTACGACACCTACGGCTTCCCCATCGACCTCATCGAACTTATCGCGGGCGAGAACGGATACAAGGTCGATATAGACGGATTTAAGGTCGAGCTCGAAAAGCAGAAAGACCGCGCCCGCAACGCAACCGCCAACGAATTCGGCGACTGGACCGTATGGCACGAGGGCGAGGAAAGCGTGTTCACGGGCTATGACGAGACCTGCACCGAAGGGGCTCTGCTCCTGCGCAGCCGCACCGTCGTCCAGAAGAACAAGGAAATGCTCCAGCTCGTGTTCGACCGAACTCCGTTCTACGGAGAGATGGGCGGCGAAGTCGGAGACACCGGAGTCATCACTTCCGCCGACGGACAGACCGTCCGCATCCTCAACACGGTAAAGGAGAACAACCTGACCGTCCATATCGCGGAGAAACTGCCCGAGAACTGCGAAGGCGCGTTCACTCTCTGCGTGGACTGCTGCAAGCGCGACCGCGTGGCGGCAAACCACAGCTGCACCCACCTGCTTGACAGGGCCCTGCGCGAAATCCTCGGCACACACGTCGAGCAGAAAGGCTCTTTCGTCTGCGACAAATACTTCCGTTTCGACTTCTCGCACTTCGAGAAACTCAGCGACGAGCAGCTCCGCCAGGTCGAAAAGCGCGTGAACGAGCTTATCAGGGAAGACCTGCAGCGCATCGAGAACAGGGAGGCCACAATGGAGGAAGCCAACGCAATGGGAGCTATCGCGCTCTTCGGCGAAAAATACGGCGACAGGGTGCGTGTCATCAAGTTCGGCCCGAGCGTGGAGCTCTGCGGCGGATGCCACACGGAGGCGACGGGCAAGATCGGACTCTTCAAGATCGTCAGCGAGGGTGCGATCGCAGCCGGCATCAGACGTATCGAAGCAGTCACAGGCCCCGAGGCAGAAGATCTCGTCTTCGGAATGCAGGACCAGATCAAGACCATCAAGGGTATGTTCAACAACGTCCCCGACCCGGTCGCGGCTCTGCAGAAACTGATGGAGGACAACGCTGCCTACAAGAAGCAGGCGGAGGCCTTCGCGAAGCAGAAAGCGTCCGCATTCGCGAAGGAGCTTGCCGCAAAAGCGGTGAAGGAAGGAAATATCAGCCTCATCACTCTCGACAGGCTCGAAGACGGAATCGACTCCCAGATGCTCAGGAACACTGCCTTGCAGTTGCAAAAGGAGTTGCAGGCAACTGCTTTTGCCGCGGCATACGAAGCAGACGGGAAGCCCCAGCTGATGCTGATGTACACCGATGACCTCGTGGCTGCCGGCCGCAACGCGGGCAAGGACATCCGCGACGCGGCGAAGGTGGTTCTCGGCGGTGGCGGCGGGCAGCCCGGTCTGGGCACAGCCGGAGGAAAGAACCCCGCCGGACTAAAAGAAGCCCTCGAGATACTCGTAAGCAAGGCGAAAGCCTGATAGCCCCCCCACGGATGAAACGACTGGATAGGTTCATACTCAAATCCTTCATAGGACCGTTTGCAGCGATCCTGTTTGTCGTCGTTTTCATCCTTATGATGCAGTTCCTCTGGCTCTACATCGATGAGCTTGTAGGCAAGGGACTGGGTATGAAGGTCATACTCGAGTTCCTGATGTGGGGGACCTGCACCATTCTGCCTCTTGCGCTGCCTCTCGCAACCCTGCTCGCCTCGATGATGACCATGGGCTCTCTCGGGGAGAACAAGGAGCTTATGGCGATCAAGGCGGCGGGAGTGTCGCTCGCAAGGGTGATGATGCCCCTGATGATTGCTGCGGGAGCCATCAGCGTGGCGGCTTTCTACGCAGGCAACAACCTCGTACCCAAGGCGTTCAACGAGATCTACACCCTGCGCGACGACATCGGACGCACCAAGGAGGAAATCAAAATCCCCTCCGGAACGTTCTACGACGGCATCGACGGCTACATCCTGCGCGTAAATTCGCAGGACGACAACAGCGGGACGATGCACGGGGTGATGGTCTATGACCACACTTCCGGCAAGGGAAACACCTCCCTCACGATAGCGGACTCCGCAAGGCTGAGGATTTCCAAGAGCAAGGACTACCTGACGTTCACGCTGTTCAACGGCTGCAACTATCAGGAAAACAATGTCAAGAAATACAGGGACACCACCCTCGAACTGCAGAAGATCGAGTTCGTCAGGCAGGATCTCGTGATCCCTCTGGAGAACTACGCTTTCGAGAAATCCGACTCCTCGCGTTTCGGCGACGCAATCAAATCCCAGAAAATCTCGCAGCTGCGGCACGAGCGGGATTCTCTGCGCGGACTTACCAGGGAAGCCGGGGACAGGCATTACAAGCAGCTCAGCCGCTCCTCGTCCTTCGTCATGCACAGCCAGCTCGACACTTCGGTCCACAACGGAGCGACCCGCAACTTCGAATATGACGGTTTCGGGAAATGGAAGTCCCTGGACCAGAAGATCAGCGCCCTCACCGACGCCTCGAACTGCGCGGACAGGATGTCCTCCGACCTGATCTCGTACGGCCACGAAGTCTATGAGCACCTGTTCTACCTTCGCAGGATGGATGTCGAAATCCTCAAGAAGTTCGCCCAGGCACTCGCCTGCCTGCTGCTCTTCTTCATCGGTGCGCCGTTGGGAGCGCTGATACGGAAGGGCGGACTCGGTTCGAGCGCCATAGTCTCCGTCCTGTTCTTCGTCCTGTATTGGGTCGTGGACATCTCCGGAACGAAACTGGCCCGCGACGGTGCGGTCGACGCATCCACCGGAGCATTCATATCAGCATACGTACTTGCGCCCATCGGGGCGTTCCTATTCTGGAAAGCAGTGAACGATTCAGCACTCTTCGACACCGACCAGCTGAAGTCCTGGTGGCGTCGGCTCAAAAGCAAGATCAGCAGGATATTCCGTCCTGTGCGCATAGTCTATATGGGCACGCCCGAATTTGCGGTCGCCCCTCTCGACAGGCTCGTCAAGGCCGGTTATAAGGTCGTCGGCGTAGTCACCGTGGCGGACAAGCCGTCCGGACGCGGACTGAAAGTGAACGAAAGCGCCGTGAAGCAATACGCTGTGGCACACGGGATTCCGGTGCTGCAGCCCGTGAAACTGAAAGACCCGCAGTTCCTCGCGGACCTGAAAGCCTGGAAAGCGGATATGTTCGTGGTCGTGGCGTTCCGTATGCTGCCGGAAGAGGTCTGGGCAATGCCGAAGCTGGGAACATTCAACCTGCACGCCGCCCTGCTGCCGCAGTACCGCGGAGCCGCCCCCATCAACTGGGCCGTCATCAACGGGGAACGCATCACCGGCGTCACCACTTTCATGATTGACCACGACATAGACACCGGCGGCATCATCCTGCGCCAGGAGCACAAGATCGGACCGGAAGACACTGCCGGAGACGTGCACGACGCCCTGATGGAAATCGGCGCCAAGCTCGTCGAGGAAACGGTCGAGGGAATCATACAGCACAACGTGGAGACCCGCGTGCAGCGCAGCTTCATCCAGGGTTCGGAGGTCCTGAAACCCGCGCCGAAGCTCACCCGCGAAATCTGCAACATAGACTGGAACAAAAGCGCCGTTGAAATCTGCAACCTGATAAGGGGGCTGAGCCCCTACCCCACCGCATTCACGACCCTGAGCCGGGTGGACGGTACGGGCGCTCCCCTGCAGCTTAAAATCTTCAAGGGACGCGCGCGCTTCGACCTCGAAAAGGCTGCGCCTGGCACAGTCCTCTCCGACGGCAGGTCCTACCTTGCGGTCGCCTGCCCGGACGGTGCCGTAGATCTGCTGGACCTCCAGCTTTCGGGCAAGAAGAGAATGGAGGCAAAGGCCTTCCTCGCCGGCTTCAGAGACCCGGAATCCTATCACATATCGTAGGCCTTAACCTCGACGCTTTCGGGCTGGCGGAATTTGCCGAAGCGCCAATAGACCCGGGCGGAGAAGGTGCGCCCGATACGCTCCTGAAGATTGGTCTGGATAAAGTTTTCGCCAACTATCTCGCTGCGCTTGAGTCCGCCGGAGTGTAACACATCTGTAACAACCAAAGCCACTCCTATATGGGGCTTTTTGAAATATCTGGACAGTTCTATCTGTCCGTACGGTTCGAGAATCAGCTTGGATGACTGGACGGAAGCGAGGGAAGGTCTCGCCTGCAAAAAGCAGTGCAGGTCGAACCATTCAGGATTCCAGCTGAGTCCAAGAGACAGCGACAGATTGTCGTAGGTATTCTCAAAACCCGACGGAAGGACGGCTTTAGTTTTTGAATACTTTGCAGACAATGAAGTACCGAATTTCCTCGAAATATGCCAGTTGAACTCACCCACAAACTCAATTGCAGTACTGCTTCCAAGATTAGCATAACTTGTAACTGACACGCCATCGGGATTACTGCTGACTATTCTCGATATTTTATCTTCAGTCTGATAACAATTCGCAGCGATGAAGAGAAAAGGTTCGTTTCCGGTTTTTTGTACTGTCGAAAGATGGATCCCTGCCGCATCCGTTATTTCTCCTTTCAATTCAGGATTTCCGGTAACTATATTGTAAGGATTAGTTCTATCCTGATAGGGGTTAAGCTGCTGGACATTCGGGCGGGAGACCCGCCGGCTGAAACTGCCGCCCACCTTTATATGATCGAAATGCCCGGCGAGCATCACTACAGGCATCAAATTGAAAGAGGAATAATCCAGAGGAGAGGATACTTCTCCGTTCAAAAAAGAGCCTTCGTTCGACAGGTATTCGCCGTCAAGGTGCACGGTGTAGCCGAAACGGCGCTTGAATGCGGAGCCCAAAGCGATAAGGTTGAAGTATGCGACCCTCTGGCGGTAATCAAGGCCGTCCGAGTCAACAGGACCTGCAGATCGGTTATTGAAGTGTCTGTCATAAAATCCCGCCCATACTGCCGCTGAAGAAAGCAGCGGTGTTTTCAGAGGGTCTTTCAAATTAAGCTGCGCATTCAGGCGATGCTCCAAGCGCGAGGTGAACTTCGTATAAGTGTAATCCGAATACTCATCATCCCCGTCAGTCTGGACATTGGAGAAAGTATAGGCAACATTCCAGCGGTGCGGGTTTCGCCCTCCCCGGTTGGCTTTCCCGAATGTTCCGTTGAGTTTGAGCCCTCCTCCTAACCTGAAAGGAGAAACAGAACTGCTTTTTACCGTATTTTCAGTCAGAGTAGAAGTACCGTCAGACTTGATAATTTCCGTTTTGGACAGCCCCAGGTTCTCGCTTTCAGAGAAAGAGCCTTTAAGGGAGGCGTTGAAGCGGATGGTGTTTTTCGCGAAGGTCCTGAAGAAATTAGCGCCTATGTTGTGCGATCCTGATTCGCTGCTGTTCTGTGTCGAACTGTTGATTTCAGACACCTCGGAAAGATCATCTGTGACAGTACGGCTTGTTTCGTTTTTCAGCGACGGAGGTCCTGAATAATTAAAGCCGTATGAAAGCCCGACGCCTATCCACGGGGTATTAATTACCGCATCCGCCTTGGGCGAATGGTTGTTCTTGGTGTCCGAACTCATTGACAGGTTCGAGGCGAATCCGAACGGCAATTCCCTGGCGAGAGTTATGAGCAGAATGGGCTTGTCGTTATTGTATTCGAGGTCCCCGGGAAGCACGACCTCGATCTTGCGCATATAGTTCGCCTTGATGAACTCCATAGGATACTGGCGTCCCGCATTGATGAGTCCGTGTTCTGATTCGTTGATGAGAATTTTATCAAACGCCTTGTTATCATATTCCAGATTCCCGCTTCTTGAGGACAGTTTCAGTTCAGGAATCCTGGAAATCATATCCGTCATATTGATCTTTGCCGCATCCGGGTCTTTCAGCACATCATAGCTGATACGGGTCCCCTCTCTTTTTACAAGAGTCTCGGATTCAATGCTCGCAGCCTTGATTTCTTCGCCTATCTGCAGAAGTACGTCCCCGAGAGAAAGGTCTTTGACCTTGACGTCTACTTTCAGTGTGCGGGATTTGTGCCCGGTGCTCTCCAGCAGCAGCCGGTAGCGGCCTGAGGGGAGCTTCAGACTGAAAGTCCCGTCTTCCCGGGTCACCGCCTTGTATATACCGGGGCCTTTCTCCTCCACGGCGGTGATACTGCATACGTAAACCGCTTTTCTCCCGCCGCCGGCGTTATGAATAACCCGTCCCGAGATAGTGCAGGTCTGCCCAACCGTTCCTCCGGCGGCACTACCCTGCGCCCCCGCGGCATCATTTTGCGCGAGGGCGTTAAGCACCGGCAGAACCGCCAGCAAGGCGGCAAGCAGTTTCCACTTCATCAGTTGCGGGGTTTACGTGGATTATCCCGCCTGTACGCCTCTTTGGTTATCATTTCGACGACCCCGAGGGAAAGGGTGTCTTTCTGTATGTCTTCCATAAACGCTTTCGAGCAATAACCCGAGAAATAAAACAGGACCCTGTATTCCCCCTTTTCCGCCGGGAACGAGAAAGAGCCGTCTTTCGCGGTATTGTACTCGACTTTACCGATGTCAGGATTGCTCAGTTGTACAAAAACGCCCTCTATCGGCTTTTTGCTCTCCGAATCTATGACAACACCCTTAACGATACAATTCTTGTTCTGCGCACCGGTTCCGGCACATACAAGGCACAGCAGCGCAATGCAAAACTCTTTACTGAATGTTAATAAAAAATTTCTCATACTAATTTAGGGTAACAACACAAGTATTTTTTCAGCCAGGTCCCTTACCGTTGCCAATCTTGGCAGCGTCGTTATATCCACACTAATACAAAAATACTCATTGCATCTAAATTCAAGTTCCAGCATATCTAGAGAATCCATTCCGAGTTCAAGAAAGAATCTGTCATCATTCTGAATAAAATCTGGTGAACCACCGATGATAGAAGCTGTAATTTCTTTTACAGTTTCTATCACTTCATACAAATTTTCAGAACCTCGAGTCAAATTGACTGAAACCTCAGCATTAGGTGAAATCAGTTCAGCAGATCTAGATGTCAAAGTAGCCGAACTAATCGCCAGAAACAAGGCAACTGAAATGTACTTCATTTTCATATAGCAAAAGATTTAATTGGTTGTTACGGAGTGTAAGTTATAGAAAATAATTGTAATCCGAAATTTAATTTGATACAATGACAGCAAATACAGAGATTGCGGCCACCTTCAAATGGCAGCCGCAATCAATCTTATTCAAACTGCAACTTTACGTTGCCAGCCCGAGACATGCTACCGGGCCGGCGGGAGCTGCGGGAAAGCGCGGGTGAGTTCGTCTTTCGTAAGAATGTATTTGCCGAAGTCGGGACGCTCGATGCGGTAGTCAAACGGTTCGCGACCGAGCGGGGCACGGCGCTTGTCCGCCTCGCTGCCTCCCGCCTGAGGCTCGCCCTTGATAAGCGAAATGACCTTTGCGAGCATGGCCTCGTTGGGGTCTCCGAGCGGGGTCGGATCCGCAGGATTGTCCTTGACTGCATAATCCGGCTTGAAACCGTCGGGCATGCAGGGGGTGTCGCCGTTCTTGTCCGCGAAGCGTCCTATCATGACATAGATACCCCAGTTTTTCGCGTACTTCATACCGTTTGCGTACTGCGCCGAGCTGACAAGAGCGGTATTCTTGTAATCGTTGTACCAGTCCTCCGCGCCGTACATGATGCCGGTGCAGAACTTTCCGTGCGATTGCTCGCCTACGATCTTGATCGGGACGTACGGCATCAGGCAGGTCAGAAGGCTCTCGGATGCCGATGCGCTGCCGCTGCTAAGGATAGCCCAGATCCGGGCTTCCCCGACGTTGGCATCTTCTGTATCGTAAGACAGGGTCTGGCCGTCCGAAGTCTTCATCGAGTGCTTGAACGACAGTTTCGTGTCAGCCTGAGAGGCCAGTTCTTCCGAAAGGATGGAATTATAAACCTCCTTTTCAAGGACGCCGCCTGCACGGACATCCGCCGCAGGAGCGAGCATCGAAGCAAGCAGCCCCATCGTGAAGACATAGCCGCCGCCATTGTAGCGCAGGTCGAGGACCACATCCTCCACTGCATTCGCCTTGAAATACTTGCAGGCCTCGATCAGGCGGTCGCAGGCTTTCAGGGTAAAGGATGTGAAGTGCAGATACCCGACTTTCTTCCCGTCCACATCCAGGACCTTGTAAAGGTTTACAGGATCTTCGTACATCTTCACCGCATCGAGTTCGACGGTGGCGCCGCCGTCCATACCGAATTTCACGTGGGTATTGCCGAAGATGTCGTTGTTCAGGATATCCACATACTGGCTGCCCGCAACCAGAAGTTTCTTGTCATTGACAGTCATGATGCAGTCACCCCTTTTCAGTCCGGCCTTCTCTGCGGGCGATCCGGCATATACGAAGGTTATAACGCAGCATACGGCCGTCTGGGTCTGGTCAACCATATACAGCAGGAAATCGAAACCGTAGGTCTCGCTTATTCCGGAGACGCTGCTTGTGAAACCGTCGTAATCGTCCGTCATCTGGGTCCAGCGGTCGACATCCTTGCCGTTCTGCTTATACCGTATCTTATAAACCTTTTCGATGGGTTCTTCATCCATCTTCCACCCGAAAATATCTGAGCTGATCTCTCTGTTCCAGAGATAATAGACCTGCATCACGTTCTTCCCGAAGTGATTTACCGCCTTTCTTGTCTTAGTTTCCGCGGTAGAAGTTCCGCCACCGCCTCCTTGTCCGGGCTGTTCGGTCTTGTTGCACGAAACGCCCAGCGACAGCACAGCCGCAAGGGCAATCAATAAACTGCTAAGTTTTTTCATATAAACTAAAAGAAGTAAGCTAAAGATACGCCCAAGATGGAGCGGGAGCGCTCTCCCGCAAACTGATGGCCGCCCTGAACACTCAGACTCAGAGTCCCGGCAGACAGTGTCCGGCTGTACGAAGCCTCCCATCCGGCCATAACGACATCATCGGTATAAAGCCTGTGCTCGGAAGTGTAGAACTCCGTCACGAGCCTGTGGCCGCTGTCGCTTCCGTTATAATCGTACACTCCGCCCAGATTATAGCGGTATCCGCATTCCGCCTTTATGCTGATGCGGTTCCTTTCTTTGATGACGATATTCCTGCGGGCGTGCAGGGAGGCGGAGACATTCTGATAATCGAAAGTGGAAACCGGGGCGTTGTACCGGTCCGCCCTCGTCAGGAACTCCAGGTCGGCCCCGAAATTCCATCTATAATCTTTCGGTCCGGCAGGACGGATGTACATATCATAATGCGCAGACGCCTCCATATGGCTATAACTGCTCATGTCGAGTACCGCCAGAACCTTGTAGGGATTTCTGGATTCGTCCCCGGAGGTCTGCTCCTGAAGATATTCCTTGCCCTTGATGGAGGTCGAGGACAATTCCGCCGACACTTTCTGAAAGTATTTCTTTCCCCAGACGAACTGCAGCGAGGCGTTGATTTTATCCGCCTCGGTAGTTCCCATCCTGTAAGCTATGGTAGGACTCTGGAAGGCGTCGATTACCTCGCGCCTATATCCTCCGTCCGCCAGGATGCCGAGTCTGCCACCCAGGAAACTGTACTGCAGGGAGCCTCCGAAGGTATTTGCCGGATAATAATAGTTGCCTATGCCACCCGTTCCCGAAACCGAACCGGAGGAGAATGTACCGAGGCCCTTAAGCAGATAAACCATAGTGGAAGTCCCCTGGACATTGCTGAAAGAAATCCTTTCAAAACCGTTCCGGTAGATAAAAGTCGCTCCGAGACTGTGTTTCGGGGAAAGGCGCACGACAAACGAGGGCTCGGCTTCGATGCCGTAGCCGATCGGGACGCCGCGGGGGTCTATCTGTTTCGCCCCCTTGTAGGTCGAGTAATTGATGCGGACGCCGAGAGCAAGCCTGTCCCACAAAAGTGGGAAAGCGGCCTTGACCGACATATCGTAACGCTGCTTGTTCCAGTCGCCCTTGTTCGGGTCCGCGACCGTATAAGGCATATCGAGCGAGGGGAAGAAACTGCTGGTATTGTACTGGGTTCCCGTCCAGTAGTCATAGAAGAAAGAAAAATCTCCCCACAGACGGATATTCCCTATGGACAGTGCGCCGTTGGTATTCACGGTCGCAGCGTCTTCCCTGTCGCCTCTCTGCAATGATTTGAAGTCTCCGGACGTATTCGTATAGACTGCAGATACCGTGTTATAATCCCAGAGAGGATTGACCGCCATACCTGCCGCATTCCCGGTGCTGAACCACAGGCTCTGGCTGCGGTTGAGTTCAAGGCTTGCAGCATTCTGCCCCTGGCCCGGAAGAGCCCGGGTCAGAAGCATAATGCAGAATAAAATATTGAAGGTTCTTTTCATATCCGGAGAGTTGCTGCGGAATTATTTCGCCCAGGTATTCCACGCCGGAATCTTGGCTCCGTAACGGCGGATTTCCCTCTTTTTCAGTTCAAAGTCGTTGGTGGTATTGTTGGTGTCCTGAAGAATGACTCTGCCGTCCTCCCTGGTCTCGGCGACCTTGCGGACGATGGACTTGCCGACCTGCAGGGCAGGTTCGCCCGCGTCATCAACGACCCAGATATAGCCTGCATCGAGAGATGTGGGAACGCGTTTGTTCTTGACCTGGGTCTCGTCCTTGATTGCCTCAACAGCGTCAAGAATAAGGGAAGCAGGTATGGGATAGCATTGCGTGACCTTGTTATTATTGTCAGTAAGCACCTTGTCAACTGAAAAATCTTCTTCAGGGTAGAACATCGCCATTGCGGGTCCGTTGACAGTCATAGTCCATATCTTATAAGGTGATGAAGGGTTGATAGGATAAACCATTTTCAGATTGACAGCAGGCTGATCTGTCTGCATAGTATTGGTGGTCTCATAATATTCGAACTCGCCTGACGAAAGATTGATGGAATTAGGATTCAGAGCCGGTACGGTATGATCCGTCGCATACTGGCAGAGAATGATGGATTCACCGGGAGCTACAGGATAGTTCTTGTCCCCCACCTTGCCGGGAACCTGCATAATGCGGCCGAAGAATACATATTTATCCAAAGGATACTCCGCACCCCAGTCATAGTTAGCAAGGCCTGTAGCGCTCTCAGGCATAAGATGTCCGAAACAGAGACCGTCAGCATAGACGACCTCCTCGCTGTTGTTGTAGATTTCATAGAACTGCTCTTTCATATAAGGCTTATTAGCCGCAGTTTTACTGCAGTTGTAGTACAGTTCCTTGAGCACCAAAGTAGAGGCCTGCGCCCTGTCAATCTTCATCGCCAGTGCCTCATCCTGCAAAATACTTACATTAGTGAGCGATCCTGAATAGATGCTCTTGCTTCCGGACTCCGAAACATATTCCGCACTTGCCATAAAGGTATAGTTGCCCGCGATAAGGCCCTTGACCTCCGCAACATTGTTCTCCGCCTTTACAGTCTTTTCCTGCTTTGTATCAAAGTTGGTGGCGACGATATTGAATTCAATACCGTCGGGGATAGTCACACCCTCCTCAGCTTCAAGTGTAATCGTAGCTGTGTAGGTCTCGGGACCTTCGGTTTTGTTACATCCGACAATAGCCGCGGATGCAAAAACCGCCAGAATCAGCAAATTCTTTTTCATAATTTTTTGTATTAAAAGGTAATGTATTATCTGATTGTGAAAGTCATATCGAAGCCGAAGAATATGTCGCTCCCGAGCTCGATCAGGGACTTGTTGTTCCTCGTTGAATTGTATATGGGTCTGTTATAGAACATATTGTTCGCAAAGAAGGACATACGCATAGACTTGCCTATCTCCTTTGTCAGGGTCAGATTGAAAAACAGGGTGGGCACCGCCGTCTCCTTCCATTCCCTGTT
>Ga0129311_1002176_pt1 | contig 12326 bp, 10 predicted proteins | sample Go1ome_FD_94435 | JGI IMG/M metagenome (GOLD analysis project Ga0129311, IMG submission 94435) | Western lowland gorrila individual fecal microbial communities from Wisconsin, USA - Go1022B metagenome | ecosystem: Host-associated > Mammals > Digestive system > Large intestine > Fecal | place... | reverse complement strand
GGAGTCGGTACATCTGTGCGACTTCCCGGTATATGATGAGTCACGTGTTGATACTACACTTGAGAAGTCCATGGACGAGGTGCTCAGCATAGTTATCCTCGGACGTGCGGCAAGAAATGCTTCGGGACTTAAGAACCGTCAGCCTATCGCAGGTATGTTCGTTCGTTCGGATATGGTTCTTGGAGACTACTACAAGGATATACTTAAGGATGAGCTTAACTTAAAGACTGTTGAGTTTAAGGATGACTTGAGAGAGTTCACGGCTTATACCTTTAAGCCGCAGCTTAAGACAGTAGGACCTAAGTACGGCAAGAACTTAGGATTCATCAGACAGTATTTAAGCGATATCGACGGCTCTGCCGCTATGGATACTCTCAACAGTGAGGGTGCTCTTAAGTTTAATGCTCCTGACGGAACAGCCATCGAGCTTACCAAGGATGATCTGCTTATCGATTCGTCCAAGAAGGGCGGTTTCGTAACCGAGGAGGATGCTCATACTACAGTCGTTCTTGATACAAACTTAAGTGAGGAGCTTGTAGCCGAAGGACTTATGCGTGAGATCATTTCCAAGGTACAGACCATGCGTAAGGAAGCAGGCTTTGAGGTAATGGATCATATCGTGATCAGCATCAAGACCTCCGGCAAGCTTGAGGCAGCAGCAGAGCAGTATAAGGATGTTATCCTTCACGACTGCATGGCCGATGAGATCGAATTCGGTGCACCACACGGATATACCAAGACCTGGGATATCAATGGTGAGGAAGCCGAGATCGGTGTTGAAAAGAAGTAATTATTGATTTATAGCCGAGCGTATGCAAGGAGGCATGCGGGTGCTGAGAATGCCCTGAATATGCCAAGCTGCAGACGCTCGGCATACGTGCCTTAATGAAGCTGTGATTTTCTCATAGGAAATTGCGTTCTATAAAACAAAAACGTTTCGCAAGATGAGTGCTCGCACAAAGGTGAAAATTGCCGCAAGAGACCGCGCTCAGAGCGAGAATAGTGGGGCTTTATTTAAGCTTTGCTGTAGCAGCGGACAGGCTTTTGAGGCATGATCGGTGATTACCGATATTAAGACAGATTTTTATAAGAGTAAATGTTTGCAATAGATAAGGAAGTGATTATATATGACTAAGATAGATGTCATATCGGGATTTTTGGGAGCAGGTAAGACTACCTTCATCAAGAAGCTTGTAGGCGAAGTCCTTAAGAATGAGAAGGTCGTGCTTATCGAGAATGAATTCGGTGAGATCGCCATTGACGGCGGATTTCTTAAGAATGCGGGCATTGAGATCAAGGAAATGTCACAGGGCTGCATCTGCTGTTCTCTTGTAGGTGATTTTGAGAAGGCGCTTAAGGAGGTCATAGAGACCTTCACACCTGAGCGTGTTATCATAGAGCCTTCGGGAGTTGGCAAGCTCTCTGATATCATGAAGGCTGTAACAGATGCTTCGGCTCATCTTGATGTAGTGCTTAACTCCGCCGTTACGGTGGTAGATGCCAAGAAGTGCAAGATGTATATGAAGAACTTCGGTGAGTTCTTCAACAATCAGGTTCAGTATGCCGGCACTGTAGTACTCAGCAGAACAGATATAGCAGATCAGGCTGTTATCGATAAGGACGTTGAGCTTATCAGAGGACTTAATCCTCAGGCAGAAATTATCACTACTCCTGTAAGCGAGCTTAAGGGAGAGAGATTGCTTGAGATCATAGAGAAGCGTGACGATATGCTTGAGGAGATGCGTAAGGAGGCTCTTAACGAGCCTGACGGAGAGAGTGAGGAGGAGCATATGGCTCATCATCACCACGACGGACATTGCTGCGGACATCATCACCATGATGAAGAAGAGCATGAGCACGAGCATCATTGCTGCCACCATGATCATGACGAGGATGATGACGATGAGCATGAGCATCATTGCTGCCATCACGACCACGAAGATGATGACCATGATCATGACGACGAAGAGCATGAGCATTGTCACCACCACGATCATGAGGACGGACATTGCTGCCACCATGACCATGATGATGAAGAGCATGAGCACGAGCATCATCACGATCATGAGCATGACGAAGAGCATCATTGCTGCTGCGGACATCATCATGACGAGCATGAGGGACATCATCACCATCATCACGGACATGATGCGGATGAGGTATTCGAGTCCTTCGGCTGGACCAATGTACCGCCGGTTTCCAAGGATAAGCTTGAGAGCATCTTGAATAAGCTTTCAGAGGACGAGGATGTTGCTATCCTCAGATCAAAGGGTATGATCAAGGCTTCAGATGCCGATACCTGGTATTATTTCGATATGGTTCCGGGTGAGTACGAGATCAGAAACGGTGAGCCTGATTACACAGGTAAGGTATGCGTGATCGGAAGCAAGCTTAACGAGGAGGAGCTTAAGGCTCTGTTCTTCTAAGAGAATTGATATATATACAAGAGACTGATATTCATCAGAGGATCTGAATAAAGGAAACATTTTTATGGTTGATGAAATTAAGATCGATGAGATACCTGTATTTCTCGTAAACGGATTTCTGGAGTCGGGCAAGACTGCATTTATCGTTTACACCATAGGCGAGGAGTATTTCCATATTGAGGGCAATACTCTGCTCATAGTCTGCGAGGAGGGCGAAGTCGAGTATGACTCCAAGCTCCTCGGACGTGAGAAGACCTTTATGGTGACAGTTGATGACAAGGAGCAGCTTACCAGAGAGTTTCTTGCCGAGCAGCTCAAGAAGAACCGCTGCGAGAGAGTTATTATCGAGTACAACGGTATGTGGGGCAATCCGGGCGAGATAGATTTCCCTGACGATTGGGTGCTGTACCAGCAGATAACCGTAATGGACGGAACTACTCTCGGTGCATATCTTAGCAACATGAAGGCTCTTATGGGTCCTATGCTTAGGAATACCGAGCTTTGCATAGTTAACCGCTGTGACGACAAGACGCATGAGGAGCTGCTTGGCTTTAAGAGACAGTTAAGACCTATGATGCAGCAGGGCTCAATGCTTGTCATGGAGAATAAATACGGCGAGATCGAGCTTGAGACTCTGGATGAGGAGCTTCCGTATGATGTTAAGGGAGATGAGGTCATCATCAAGCCTGAGCATTACGGAACCTGGTATCTTGATGCGAGAGATTATCCGGAGAGATATGTTGGCAAGACCGTTGATTTTACGGCAAGGATCATGAGATCGCCAAAGTTTGACAAGGGAATGTTCGTGCCGGGACGTATGTCTATGACCTGCTGTGAGAATGACATGGCTTTCCTCGGATATCTTGCGCATTACAAGGATATCGATAAGTACAAGAACGGCGAATGGGTACACCTTAAGGCTAAGTTCTCGGTACAGGATCGCCCGGAATATGAGGGCGAGGGACCTGTGCTTGAGGTGATCTCAATGGTGATCACCGGCGAGATCAAGGAGCCGGCGGGATTCTGATAAGCACAGAGCTGTCTGTATAAATAAGGGGTATAGCTTATTATATTCCTATACTTACAGATACAGCAGGGCTTTGAAACTCACAGCCTTTTAAAACTGATACTTTAGCTGTGTATGAGGCTGTGAGTTTCCGGAAGAGCAGCCTTGAAAAGCGATGCTGACAAAAGATGCTCTCCAGAAGGATAGGCACATCGAAACATAAACATTGAGGAGCAGAACGGAATATGGCAAATGAGAAAAAGCACAATATAATAACGCTTCCGGGAAGCTCCGATGTGGAGGTCAAGAAATCACATTTTCTGTGTGCATTAAGGACAGTAAGAAGTGAGGAAGAGGCTCGTGCCTTTATCGAGGAGATACGCAAGAAGCATTACGATGCGAGGCATAATTGCTTTGCGATGCGTATAGGTGATCCCGATAATGTATTTGAGCGTTCGGGTGATGACGGAGAACCTCAGGGTACTGCGGGCAAGCCTATGCTGGAGATACTTAAGGGCACGGATCTCTATGATGTCTGCGCTGTAGTTACAAGATATTTCGGAGGTACTCTGCTCGGAACCGGAGGACTCGTGAGAGCCTATTCCGATTCGCTTAAGGAGGGGCTTGCAGCCTCGGAGATAAGCGAGCTTACAAACGGAGTCGAGCTGAGGCTTAGCTGTGACTATTCTCTTGCGGAGAAGGTCAAGCGTCTTGCCGCAAACTTAGGTATTCATAGCTTGAATGAGGAGTACGGTGCGGACTGTACGCTTACTTATCTTGTGAGAATTGATGCGGAGGCTGGCTTTAACGCTAAGCTTACAGAGCTTAGCAACGGAAGGCTTGTTCCTGAGAGAGTAAGAGAGCTGCTGTACGCAGACGGAAGCAGTCCGGTGATATACTGACAGCCTGTGCAGTCTGTTGTGTCTGCGGTTTCCGGAAGGAAGACCGCAGCCTGAGCCTATAAATCATTTTTATATATCCGCTTTTGCTTAAAATCCTGAGTGAAAGCGGATCCGACGGGTAATTATATGATCAATTATCAGGAAGAAATAAAGCACTTCAAGCCGTCGCTTGATGTGGACAATATCGAGGATGCAATCGCAGGCATGAATCTTACGGATATGAACGATCTGATGATGCAGCTTGTGAAAAATGTGGTTTCTCCCGCAGCGGAGAAGAGCTACGAGGCACCTCCTGAGACTGTACACGGCAATGCCGACGATGGTTATGTGAATGAAGGTTAAGACGAGCTTTAGAAAAATTGCAAATGCATATTATAATGTCGGGCTTGAAAGGGCGCAGCTCAACGATTTGAGCGGTGCTGCCGTCTATCTTAAGGAAGCGCTTCATTACGATAAGACCTGTACGGATGCACGTAATCTGCTTGGACTCATCTTTTACGAGATGGGAGAGACTGCAGATGCTCTGGTTCAGTGGATCATAAGTTATAACTTTGATCCGGATCCGGTCAACAACAGGGCAGATCATTTTCTGGATGAGATACAGCGCAAGGCTGTTGTAATAGAACAGGATTCGGATCTTGTCAAGCGCTTCAATCAGGCACTCTACATAGCGCAGCATGACGGTGAGGATTTTGCTGTTATAGAGCTTAGGGATATTACCAAGAAAAAGCCTAATTTCGTCAAGGCACAGCTTCTGCTTGCCGTGCTCTATATGCAGTCCGGTGATTATATCAAGGCCGGACGCGGACTGCTTGAGGTACTGCGTATAGATCACAACAATCCGCAGGCGAGTGTACTGATGGAGGAGGTCAAGCGTTCCACGGGCAAGGCGGATATAGAAAAAGCCAAGCTTAAGAATGCATTTTCCCACAGAGAGCTTGAGGACGGAGATGTTATCATCCCCAAGCAAAGCGGCAATGTAGGCACTGACAGGATAGTGCTGCATATAACGATAGGCGTGCTGCTCGGTATACTGTGCTTCTATATACTGGTGCTGCCGACTATAAGGCGAGGCTACAGTGACGATCTGAACAAGGCTGTTGCGGAAAACAGTGCGGAGCTCAGTGAGGTCAATGCCAGATATACGGAGCTTAACTCCAACTATGATTCGCTTAATATCCAATATAACGACGTCAAGCAAAAGCTTGATGCCTATGAGGCTGAAAATGCCGCATTTACGGATATGTATGAGAAGCTTAACAGCATTGCCTCGGATTATAATGCCGGAAATATAGAGGAGGCCGTAGCGGAATATACCTCTATAGATCGTTCGCTTGTTACTTCAGAGCCGCTCTTAAGCCAGCTGCAGTCTGTGGATCGTATAATGATGAATGATGCATTCAACTCCATAGTGGAAAAGGGCACGGAGAACTGGAACGGCGGAAACAAGGAGAGAGCGGAGTATTACTATAAGCTCGCGCTCACAATCAAGGCCGACGATCCCGAGGCTATGTACCTGCTTGCGAGACTCTATCAGTCAGACGGACGCGTGGCTGAGGCCAACAGCCTGTTTGACAGCATAGTCGGAGAGCATCCGGAGAGCAATTATGCGCAGAGAGCCATAGAGGCAAGAGGCTACTAAGCCGATATAAGCGCAGTTAAGCGTGCAGGCGTAATAAGCAGCCGAAGGAAACATTTACAGAGAACAAAGAACAATATTTAGTTTTAAGATACAGAAGGGCTATATGATTACAAAGAGAGAAGACATCAGAAACGTAGCAATCATCGCACATGTCGATCACGGTAAGACAACACTTGTTGACGCACTGCTTCATCAGAGCGGCGTTTTCCGTGAGAATCAGGACGTTGCAGAGCGTGTAATGGACTCCAATGCCATAGAACGTGAGAGAGGAATCACCATCCTGTCCAAGAACACAGCCATCAATTATGCCAATCACAAGATCAATATCGTAGATACTCCCGGCCATGCCGATTTCGGAGGAGAGGTTGAGCGAGTACTTAAGATGGTAGACGGAGTCGTGCTCCTTGTCGATGCATTTGAAGGACCTATGCCGCAGACCAAGTTCGTTCTCGGACGTGCTATGGAGCTTGAGCTTCCTGTTGTGGTTTGTGTCAACAAGATAGACAGACCGGGCGCAAGACCGAGAGAGGTAGTTGATGAGGTTCTTGAACTGCTTCTCGATCTCGGTGCAAATGACGAACAGATCGACTGTCCGTTTGTATTTGCTTCGGCAAGAGCCGGTATCGCAAGCATGGATCCTGATGTTCCGGGCACAGACATGAAGCCGCTGCTTGATACTATCATTGATCATATTCCTTGCCCGACAGGTGATCCGGACGAGCCGCTTCAGATGCTCATTTCTACTATTGACTATAATGAGTATGTAGGACGTATCGGTGTCGGTAAGGTTTCAAACGGCAGCATAAAGGTCAACCAGCAGGTTGTTATCTGTAACCACCATTCAAGTGATAAGATCATCCGTACCAAGGTTTCCAAGCTTTATGAGTACGAGGGACTTGCAAGAGTAGAGGTTGAAGAAGCCGGTATCGGTTCTATCGTTGCGATCTCCGGTATTCCTGAGATCCATATCGGAGATACCGTATGTGCGCCTGAGAAGGTCGAGGCTATCCCGTTCCAGAAGATCTCAGAGCCTACAATTGCTATGTATTTCATGGTAAATGATTCACCGCTTGCAGGTACCGAAGGAAAGTTTGTTACCTCAAGACATATCAGAGACAGACTCTTCAGAGAGCTTAACACTGACGTATCACTTAGAGTCGAGGAGACTGCAAATGCAGACTGCTTCAAGGTTTCCGGACGTGGTGAGCTTCATCTCTCGGTACTTATCGAGAATATGAGACGTGAGGGCTTTGAGTTTGCGGTATCCAAGGCAGAGGTACTCTATAAGACAGACGAGAACGGCAAGCCGTTAGAGCCGATGGAGATAGCTTATATCGACGTTCCGGAGGAATACAGCGGAGCCGTTATCCAGAAGCTTAACCAGAGAAAGGGTGAGCTTATCGGTATGGCACCTACAGGAGCAGACAGTACAAGACTTCAGTTCTCCATACCGTCAAGAGGACTTATCGGATACAGAAACGAGTTCCTTACAGATACAAAGGGCTCGGGTATCATGAATACAGCATTTGACGGATATGCTCCGTATAAGGGAGATTTAAGCTACAGACCTACAGGCTCCATCATTTCCTGCGAGACAGGTGTTGCGGTAACCTACGGACTATTCAATGCTCAGGAGAGAGGCGTACTCTTTATCGGACCTGGTGAGAAGGTATATAACGGAATGGTTATCGGTCAGTCACCTAAGACAGAGGACGTAGAGATCAATGTCTGCAAGACAAAGAAGCTTACAAATACACGTGCTTCGGGATCTGATGATGCATTGCATCTTACACCGCCGAGAGTTATGTCACTTGAGCAGTGCATGGACTTCATCGATACAGATGAGCTCCTTGAGGTTACTCCGGATTCACTCCGTATCAGAAAGAAGATCCTCGATCCGCTTCTTCGTAAGAGAGCTTCCTTCAGAAAAGGCTGATAAGCTGAGTTTATGGACGGCAGAAATAAAAAATTCATACTGGAATTACAGAAGAAACCTGCGGTAAGACGTTCCTCGGGACTCTATACCGTAGACGGTCCGAAGATGGCAGGAGAGCTTGATCTTGCAGATGTTGAGAATGTCTATGTAACCAAGAGCTTTCTAGCCTCCGGGCATGTCTCAGACTGCGCCGAGCTGCTGAAAAATGTGACCTATGAGCTGATACAGGATTCCGAGATGAAACAGATCTCGGATACAGTATCGCCCCAGGGCATACTTGTGGTGGCAAAACAGCGTAAGACCAGAGGCATAAGAGCTATAACGGAAGGCGTCAAGGCTCCGCTTATACTTATACTTGAGACCATTCAGGATCCCGGCAATCTCGGAACTATCATAAGGATGGCAGAGGCTGCGGGAGTAACAGGCATCATCATGAATAAGGAGACCGTGGATGCATATTCACCTAAGGTCGTGCGCTCTACCATGGGTGCGCTCTTAAGACTTCCGTTTGTTGTGGTAGATGATGTAGTCAAGGCTGCGGGAGCATTGGCAGCGGGTGAATATACAGGCGGCGAGCCGGTACGCATATATGCGGCAAGACTTGACGGAGCCGTTGACTATGCAAGTGTTGATTACCGCGCTGCATCCGCGATTATGATTGGTAACGAAGCACATGGCCTAAGTGAGGAACTCTCCGGGTGTGCCGATCAAAATATACTTATACCTATGTGCGGTGCCACAGAGTCGCTTAATGCTGCTGTTGCAGCCTCGGTCATAAGCTTTGAGGCCGCAAGGCAGAGAAGGATGAGCGTGTAATATTTTTGAGACAAATCTTGATATTTTTGTTGAGTTTGTGTTATAATTGATAACCAAATGTTTGGAAAGGGATTCCTATGTCTACAAGAGGCAGCTATTCACCGAGAAAACTCGGTACGATCATTGACATGGCCCATATCATTATCGGTATTCTGATCATGGTTATGGCATGCTTTGCGATTTTGCGTCCTGCCCGTTACATGTTTCTTTTTCCGCTGATTTTCTTTCTTGCGTCGTTGCTTAGCTTTTTTAACACCTGGTTTTTGTTTGCGGCGTATAAGAGAAATTCCAAAAAGAAGGCAGCAGGAGTTATATATGCCTGTTTGGGACTGCTGCTGTTTGTACTTACCGTGATCAGTGCAATCTCAATATGGGTCAAGGGCTGATACATGGTCAAAAGTATGAGCAATAGGCGAAGTAAAGGAGTGGCGGTTTGGAAAAAGAAAAATTATTAGAAAAGATCAAGGTACTCAGCGATAAGGCGACTGCCAATCATAATACACTTACATATGAGGAAATAGCTGATTCATTCAAGGATGTCGATCTCAACGCAGATCAGATGGATGATGTTTATGCTATGTTTGAAGCCAAGGGCATAGACCTTGTAAATGCCGATAGGGATAATGATAACGATATTGCTATCCCGGATACGGATTTTGCCAATATAGATCTTGATAAGATCGACAGTATAGATGATACTCTCGTGGATACGGGAGATGATGATTTCGATGACGATAAGTTCGATGAGAAGGATATCGAGGACAATATAGACCTTGATGCCATAGATCTCTTAGAGGGCGTCGGCACTGATGATCCTGTCAGAATGTATCTCAAGGAGATTGGTACAGTTCCGCTTCTTTCCGCAGAGGAGGAGCTTGAGCTTGCAAAGCGTAAGGCAGAGGGTGACGAGAAGGCTAAGGAGAGACTCATAGAGGCTAACCTTCGTCTTGTTGTAAGTATCGCAAAGAGATATACCGGACGCGGAATGAGCTTCCTTGACCTTGTCCAGGAGGGCAACCTCGGACTTATGAAGGGAGTTCAGAAGTTTGATTATACCAAGGGCTATAAGCTCTCAACTTATGCTACATGGTGGATCAGACAGTCTGTTACACGTGCACTTGCTGACGGAGCACGTACCATCAGAGTACCGGTACATATGGTCGAGACCATCAATAAGATAGCCAAGATGCAGAGAAAGCTTACTCTCGATCTCGGTTATGAGCCTAAGACAAGTGAGCTTGCCAAGGCGCTCGGTATGACTGAGGAGAAGGTAGAGGAGATATTGCAGATCGCAAGAGAGCCGGCTTCGCTTGAGACACCTATCGGTGAAGAGGATGATTCAAACCTCGGCGATTTCGTTGCGGACAGCAATGTTGTGACACCGGAGCAGAATGTTGAGTCTGTAATGCTCAGAGAGCATATAGATACACTTCTCGGAGATCTTAAAGACAGAGAGCGTCAGGTAATAGTGCTCAGATTCGGTCTTGATGACGGACATCCTCGTACACTTGAGGAGGTCGGTAAGGAGTTCAATGTTACCCGTGAGCGTATTCGTCAGATCGAGGCAAAGGCACTCCGTAAGCTTCGTAATCCTGTAAGATCCAAGAGGATCAGAGACTTCCTTCAGTAAGATATATTATATTGGAGAACAGTCCTAACATATCAAGTTTGGAGTAACGGGCATATTCCGTGAGCGAGATATAATATTTGCATCCCCAGCTTGATACAGTCAGGAGATCATCCTTGATCCCGGTGACAACAACAAAATGAGAACGAACTTTTTTGACCGGTGCGTAAGCATCGGTCTTTTTGTTATATAAATAAAAATTTATGCCGCGCTCTGATTTGGGCAGCAGACATTGATGCACCCCGGGGCCTATGCCGAGTATCACGGGAAGATCCTGCTCAAGTGAAGCGGTAATGGCGCTGCATAGAGACTGTCTTGTGCTGCAGAGGGAAAACGCAGACGGAAGCTTTAAGTTAAGCTGTTGTTGAAACTTGCTTTTATTGTTATGACCGTCGTTTCGTAACTGCTCCGATATACGATCCTCGCCGACATGAGATCTGTTTTGTGCGGACTGCGATATAGCAGACAGAGTCTTAAGCTTCGCAGCGGCTGTTCCGAAGATGGCTCTGTACGGAAGCTTTCGTATATGCATATAGAGATTTAAGGATGCGGTAAGGATGACAGCCGGAATGCCTCTGTAGGGTATGAACGGAAATGCGGGGCTTAAGCGACTTATATATTTCTTGTAGCTTTCGATATCAATTTGAACGGAATTTTGCTTTTCTAAAGCATACTCGGTGTTTATGCCAAGTACAGTACCAGCTGTATCCGGGCTTTTTAAAATTATGCTTCCCGAGCCTGAGCTTTTGCCGGATTCTGAAACATGTAATGTTCTTTCGGAATCAAGGCGCTGACTTTGAAGGTACAGCAGCACATCTGCGGCTGCAATAAGACTGCAGCCGCATTTTTGTATCATTTTGTCAAACCAAAGCTGACTGCCGCCGAAAGAACAGACGGAGCCGGTATCGACGGATATGTAATTATTTTTTAGTTTTGCTTCTGACATAGTTTTTAGCTGTATTAACTTTCTTTGCTCTTAGACCTTTTTGCAGTCTGTCGTCTGTATGAGTGACCGATGTTTTACCTGATGCCGTACTTACGCATAAGTCTCGAGGCCTTGGTCTGCGACATTCCGAGTGCTTCGGCAACCTTGTAGGAGCTCCTGTGCTTTGCAAAATACTTAAGCAGCAGCTCCTTTTGGAAATCGTTGACTGCGGCGTCAAAGTCTGTGGTGTCGATAACATCTGAGCTATCGCTGATCTCAGAGCTTATCGTATTTGGAACATCGGCTGCCGTGATCTCGTTGCCGGCAGAGGTTACGATAAGACGCTCTATTATGTATTGCAGCTCACGGACATTTCCCTTGTAGGTATATTTATGCAGCATCTCACGAGCCTGGAAGGACAGCTCCTTGGCAATGTTATACTTGCGGTTATACATCGACAGGAAATAGTCGATAAGCGGATCAAGTGCATCGGGACGCTCATTTAGCGAAGGCATATTGAACTCAATGACCCTCAGTCTGTAATACAGATCCTCACGGAATTTTTTTTCTGCAATCTGTTTCTTGAGATTGAGGTTGGTTGCCGAGATTATACGGATATCAACTGTCTTTGACTTGACTGCGCCTATAGGTGTAAATACCTTGTCCTGAATGAGCTCAAGGAACTTGATCTGTAGATTCTGCGGAAGCAGACCTACCTCATCAAGAAAGAGCGTACCTGTGTCTGCGATCTCAACAAGCCCCTTTTTACCCTTGGGATTTGCTCCTGTAAATGCTCCGGGGACATATCCGAAGAGCTCCGACTCTATAAGGTTTTCCGGAATGGCAGCACAGTTGATGGTGACAAAAGGCTTGCCGGCGCGCTTACTCTTGGAATGAATGAAGCTTGCAAGCATACTTTTTCCGGTACCGGATTCGCCGGTTATAAGTACGGTGGAGTCAAAGTTGGATATTCTCGTTATGGTCTCAAGTATACTCTTCATCCTAACATCGGAGAGAAACATGTCTACTGCCTGAGTATCGGAATT
>Ga0129311_1002175_pt1 | contig 12329 bp, 13 predicted proteins | sample Go1ome_FD_94435 | JGI IMG/M metagenome (GOLD analysis project Ga0129311, IMG submission 94435) | Western lowland gorrila individual fecal microbial communities from Wisconsin, USA - Go1022B metagenome | ecosystem: Host-associated > Mammals > Digestive system > Large intestine > Fecal | place... | reverse complement strand
ACAAAAAAGACGGAGCAAAATTCCGTCTCATTTCATAGGCCGCCCCTTAAAGAAAGAGGGCTGCGCCCTAACGGTTATTTTCCGTTAATGCGACAGCCCCTTTCGCGTTTGAGGCAGGCGGTTTCCACGACATATTGACGTACACTCGTATATTAAAAACATTTTTTGAACAATTTTAATAAAAGCTATTGACATAATGAAACGACAGAAGTATACTTGTATACAGTGCGAGAAAACGATTTAACGTAATAAAGAACTTGACTGAAAACTTGACAGCCGCATCAGATGTGGCTAACATATCATCATTTGAAAGAGAGGTCATGAAATGCTTGAGATTTCCAAAAAAACCAATCTGTTGGAACAAAGTATCTACAAATACAGCCTGCAAGATGTGAAAGAACCGAATTTATATCGAGAGATGTTCAATTACGAGGAAGTGCCGAAGCTGGCCTTCAACCAGAGACGCGTACCGATGAATATGCCGGAGGACGTTTGGATTACCGATACCTCATTTCGAGACGGGCAGCAATCGATGGCACCCTATACAGTCAAGCAGATTGTAGATCTTTACAAGCTCTTGGCGAAACTGGGAGGTTCTTATGGGTTGATCCGGCAGTCCGAGTTTTTTATTTACACCAAGAAGGACCGGGAAGCTATCGATCAATGTATGTCGCTTGGCTATACCTTTCCGGAGATTACGACTTGGATTCGCGCGCAGAAGAAGGACTTCCAGATGGTAAAGGAGCTTGGCATCAAAGAAACCGGTATTCTGGTTTCTTGCAGCGATTACCACATTTTTAAAAAGATGAATATGACCAGAAGACAGGCGGTGGATTTCTATATGGAAACCATTAAGGACGCTTTTGACGCGGGCGTCGTTCCGCGCTGCCATTTGGAGGATATTACCCGCGCGGACTTCTACGGCTTTGTTGTTCCGTTTGTCAACGAAATTATGAAGCTTTCGGAGGATGCAGGCATTCCGGTCAAGATCAGAGCTTGCGACACGATGGGTTATGGCGTTCCGTATTCCGGCGCGGCGCTTCCGCGCAGCGTCGCCGGCATTATCTACGGCCTGCAGCACTATGCGGGTGTGCCGAGTGAGATGCTCGAATGGCACGGACACAACGATTTCTACAAGGCGGTTGCCAACGCGACGACCGCGTGGCTGTACGGGGCCTGCGCAGTCAACTGTTCCCTGCTTGGCATCGGTGAACGGACCGGCAATATTCCGCTGGAGGCGATGGTGTTTGAATACGCCTCGCTGAAGGGGTCACTCGACGGCATGGATCCGACTGTCGTGACGGAAATCGGAGAATATTTTAAAAACGAAATGGGATACGACATCCCGCCGATGACACCGTTTGTCGGCGAAAACTTTAATGTCACAAAAGCCGGCATTCACGCAGACGGTCTGATGAAGGACGAAGAAATCTACAATATCTTTAACACGACGAAGATTCTCAATCGCGCGCCGGGCGTATCGGTCAGCAAGACATCCGGGCTTGCCGGCATCGCGTACTGGATGAACGAGCATTATCGTCTGACGGGAAGTGACAAAAAGACGAAGGACGACGAACTTGTCAAACAGCTCAAAGAATGGGTGGATGAAATGTATGCCGATGGCAGAACAACAAGTTTGTCTACCGGAGAAATGGAAGAAAAAATCGCGGCGCTCAAAGCGCAGGGATATCGTTAAGAAAGGAACGCAAAATGTTAGATTACAAAACCGTATCACTGGCCAATCAGGTATACGCGCGAATCGAGAGCAATATCTTAAACGGCGTTTACGCCAAAGGAGAAATCATCAGCGAAAGCAAGCTTTCGGAGGAACTGGGGGTCAGCAGAACGCCGATTCGCGAGGCGCTCGCCAAGTTGGAAAGTGATCTTTTAATCGGAGATTCTCCGGCCGGCACGATTGTGCTGGGCATTACCGAAAATGATGTCAAAGATATGTTTATCGTCAAGCGAAAACTTGAGGTCATCGCGACAACGATGACCGCAAAGAACATCAGCGAGGCAGGCATCGCGAAGCTGAAGGATATTTTGGAGCAGCAGGAATTCTATGCGAGCAAGGATAACGCGGACAAGGTCAGAGATCTTGACACAGAATTCCATGACATTATCTACGCTGAATGCGGCAGTCCGATCTTTAGGGCAATCCTTTCGCCGATTCACCATAAACTGATGAAGTATCGACAAGCTTCCCTATGCCATGAAGGAAGAATTCTGCATTCTGTGGAAGAACATCGGGACATTTTTGAGGCGATTCGCGATCGCGACGCTGCCAAGGTTGAAGGGCTGATGCTGACCCATGTGGAGCACGCCTATGAAAGTATTATGCAGGGAGATGAATAGAATATGGGACTTACTATTGCGCAAAAAATCATCAAAGAACACTTAGTCAGCGGCGATATGACGCCGGGCAGCGAAATCGCGCTGCGTATCGATCAGACCTTAACGCAGGACGCGACCGGAACGATGGCATATTTAGAATTTGAAACCATGGGTGTACCGAGAGTCAAAACGGAACTTTCCGTTGCGTATATCGACCACAATACCTTGCAGTCCGGTTTCGAGAACGCTGACGATCATAGATTTATTCAGTCTATGGCGAAGAAGTACGGCCTGTACTTCAGCAGACCGGGCAACGGCATCTGTCATCAGGTACATTTGGAGCGTTTCGGCAAACCGGGCAAAACGCTGATCGGTTCCGACAGTCATACGCCGACCGGCGGCGGCATCGGTATGCTCGCCATGGGTGCGGGCGGTCTGGACGTAGCGGTTGCTATGGGCGGCGGCGCGTACTATATCACCATGCCAAAGATGTATAAGGTTAATCTGACCGGTAAGCTGCGGGATTTTGTGACTGCCAAGGACATCAGTCTGGAAATTCTCCGCATCCTGTCCGTCAAGGGCGGCGTCGGCGCGATCATCGAATGGGGCGGCGAGGGCATCAAGACCTTATCGGTGCCGGAACGTGCGACAATTACCAACATGGGGACAGAGCTGGGCGCCACGACCTCGATTTTCCCTTCTGACGAAGTAACCAAGGCCTTCCTCGAAGCAGAGGGCAGGGGCGATGCCTATGTGGAGCTCAAGAGCGATGCAGACGCGGTGTACGATAAGGTGATCGACATCGATCTTTCCACCTTGAAACCGCTGATCGCGTGCCCGCATAGCCCGGACAACGTCGTTACGGTGGAAAGCCTGAAAGGAACGAAGGTCGATCAGGTCTGCATCGGCTCCTGCACGAACTCTTCGTTGTATGATATGCTGAAAGTTGCGGCACTCCTTAAGGACAAGACCATTCGGCCGGAGGTCAGCCTTTCTGTATCACCGGGCTCCAAGCAGGTGTTGGAAATGCTGGCAGACTGCGGCGCACTGACCGACATCATCGCCAGCGGCGCAAGAGTGCTGGAATGTGCCTGCGGACCTTGCATCGGCATGGGCTTTTCGCCAAACTCCGGCGGTGTTTCCCTGCGGACCTTTAACCGCAACTTTGAAGGGCGTTCCGGTACCGCAGATGGGCAGGTATATCTGGTATCACCGGAAACCGCGGTAGCAGCAGCTTTGACCGGCGAGATCACCGATCCGATGCTCCTTGGTACCATGCCGCAGATCACGATGCCGGAAGCGTTTAAGATTGATGACAGCGCAGTGCTGGCTCCGGCGCCGGCAGACGAGGCCGATCAGGTCGAAATTCTCAGAGGACCGAACATCAAACCTTTCCCGGACAGCATGCCGCAGGAAGACACGCTGCAGGCACCACTGGTTCTGAAGGTAGGCGACAATATCACAACAGACCATATCATGCCGGCGGGCTCCAAGATCCTGCCGTACCGTTCCAATATTCCACACCTGTCGCAGTTCTGCTTCGGGGTTTGTGACACCACCTTTCCGGAAAGAGCGAAGGCAGCCGGAACAAGCATCATCGTCGGCGGCAGCAACTACGGGCAGGGGTCTTCCAGAGAGCACGCGGCGCTGGTTCCGCTGTATCTGGGCGTAAGAGCGGTCATTACGAAGAGCTTTGCGAGAATCCATGTGGCAAACCTGATCAACGCGGGCATCATGCCATTAACATTCAAGAATCCGGAAGATTATGAAAAACTGCATCAGGATGACGTGCTGCGGATCGAAAACGTCTATGCCGGCATGGACAGCGGTGAAATGACGCTGGTTGATGAGACAACAGGTGACAAGATTCCGTTGCTATGCAGTTTTTCCGAAAGACAGAAAGCGATCCTCAAGGCAGGCGGCCTGCTCAAATACGTCGGACAGGGAAACCATTAGCAGATCTTGCGATTGATAGCGGAAGCATCGCTGTCATAAAGGGAATAAGGACTGCCTGGCCGGCTATGGTCGGTTTCTGTGGCAGGAAACGCGATAAACAAAAGAAGGACAAGAATTATGAGTGAAAAAAACCGAGAAGCATACATACAAGAAGCTGCCGCGCAGTTTGAAGCACTGCTCAGAGAGCAGCTCGCGAGAACAGATCGCATGGCGAAAGCGGAGCCGGCTAAGGATTACGCAGCGCTCCAAACTGTAACCGTTGGGCTTTGCGGCGGCGACGGGATCGGACCGATCATTATGAAACAGGCAAAACGGCTGCTGGAAACCTTGCTTGCGGACGAAATCGCCGCAGGACGTATCGTACTTCGAGAGATCGAGGGATTGACGATTGAGAACAGAATGGCGCTGGGAGAGGCAGTTCCGACCGATGTTCTGGAAGCTATCAAAGCATGTGACGTCATTCTCAAAGGACCGACAACAACCCCGAAGGGCGGCACGATGGAGAGCGCCAATGTTACGCTCAGAAAAGAGCTGGACTTATATGCCAATGTCAGACCGGTTTCTGTTCCGGCAGAGGGCATCGACTGGATGTTCTATCGGGAGAACACTGAGGGAGAATACGTCCTGGGCAGCCGCGGTGTGGAAATTCCGGGCATGCTTGCTATGGATTTTAAGGTAACCACCGAGCCTGGCACCAGACGCATCGCCCGCGCGGCCTTTGAATACGCCAAGGCAAACGGCAAGGACAATGTGGCGATCGTGACCAAAGCCAATATCATGAAAAAGACCGATGGCAATTTTACGCGGATCTGCCATGAGGTTGCTGCGGATTATCCGGGTATCACCGCGGAGGACTGGTATATCGACATCATGACCGCGAATCTGGTCAATCCGGCCATCAGAAGCAAGTTTCAGGTATTCGTCCTGCCGAACCTGTACGGTGACATCATCACTGACGAAGCAGCGGAGATCCAGGGCGGCGTCGGTACGGCAGGCAGCGCCAATATCGGTGACCACTACGCGATGTTTGAAGCTATTCATGGCTCCGCGCCGCGTATGGTAGAGGAGGGACTGGCAGATTACGCGAACCCTGCCAGTATCTTCAAGGCAGCCGAGATGCTGCTGCGTCATATAGGTCTGATTGCGAAAGCGGACCAACTGGCGGCGGCACTGACGACCTGCAATGAGACCGAAAAAGCTGTGGTTGTGACCGGCACGCGCGAGGGCGCGACCTGCGAAGCGTTCGCAGACTATGTGATCGCGAAGCTGGGATAAAAGGACAAAAGTGTGCAAACCCCCGCATCTTTACAGACAGACAAACGATTTCCTGTCTGCAAGGATGCGGGGCTTGTTTTAAATCAAGCTTGTTTCAGATTAAAAAATCAAGTATACTATAGTTATGGCAACCTACATACCAATAGGCTATGCCGACATGCACTGCAATAAAATAGGGGTAAACCCGGAAAGGGCAGAAGCAAATGGAAGAAAACCAACCAAAGGATGTCAAAAAGAATTTCATAGAGATTTCACCGATTACAACATCGGAACAATTGGAGTTTGCGATCTTTTGCATCGAGAATCTTGCCCGACAGCTTGGGGTTGATGCAGCAGTTGTCTACGATGCTCTCACAAAAAAAGCAGCATTTTGAACAGCTACATCGTACCGGAATATGAGATGCTGCATACACAGAGCAAAGAATATATCTTAAATGATATTTTAGACTTTATGCAGAAACGAGGTGTACAGGTATGAAACTTTATCACGGATCTTTTCTTTCAATCGAAAAAACTGATCTGCTGCATTCCAGAAAGAATTTGGATTTTGGACGCGGATTTTATACAACGCCGCTTTACGAACAAGCAGTTAAATGGTGCGAAAAATTTAAACGTCGCGGACAACAGGGAATTGTTTCTTCTTTTTCTTTTGATGAAAATACACTGCCGAAACTGCAAGTCCTGCGGTTTGACACTTATTCAGAAGCATGGTTGGATTTTATTCTGAAATGCCGCAAAGGACAGGATCAGACGGGGTATGATCTTGTGATCGGTGGTGTTGCTAACGATAAAGTTTTTAATACAGTGGAGCTGTTCTTTGACGGATTAATCGATAAGCGGGAAGCGATTAAAAGACTTCGGTTTGAAGAACCCAATTTACAAATCTGCTTTCGTACTGAGTATGCAATAGAATTGCTTCAATTTGAGAGGAGCGAGGCGATATGAACGCAAACCCGATTTTACTCCAGAAAAAATATGCGCGCATAGTACAACGTTTTGCCCAAAAACTGGATATTTCCATTGAGGAAGCGTTGGACTTTTTTTATCATTCAGCGGTTTATGACCTGATTTCAAACGGAGTCTCCGATATGCACTGCATGAGTGAGGAATACCTTGTGGAAGAACTGCAGATGGAATACGAGAAAACTTGTAAAAAATAAAGGACAACAACGAAGCAAACAATGATAAAAAATGCAAGGAGTCCGCAATGAATATAAAAGAAGTAAAAAGTTTACCTCAAATGATCGATGATACAAGGCCGATACTGGATGCTGTAAATAATGCGATGACAATTACGGATATAAACGGAAGCCTCGTTTATAAAAATGAGGCGTATAATCGAATGCTAAAAAGAGGAAACGTTGAATTTGTTTCAGACCGAAAGAATATTGGGACCGAAAACTATGGAATCGGGATGGTGACAGTCTATCATGACATTTCGGAAATCAATCGATTAAAAAAAGAACTGGATCGCGTCAATCAAAAATTACGTAAAGCAGAAGTTAAGTACACATTTAAAGACATTATCGGAAAAAATCCAGATCTGCTGAAAGTAATTGAGACGGCCAAGGTTGCGGCTATGACACCGGCAACGATCATGATCCGAGGAGAGAGCGGGACCGGTAAAGAAATTATGGCGAATGCCATTCACAATACCAGCAAACGGCGCAACGAGAAGTTTGTAAAGATAAACTGTTCATCAATTCCGGAAGAATTGTTGGAAAGTGAACTATTTGGATATAAAGAGGGAGCATTTACCGGAGCCAGAAGAGGTGGTAAGAAAGGCCTTTTTCAAGAGGCAGACGGCGGCACGTTATTTTTGGATGAAATCGGAGACATTTCGCCTAAAATGCAGGTAAAAATATTGCGTACTTTGCAGGAAAGGGAGATTATGCCTGTAGGGTCAACCGAGGCTGTACCGGTGGATGTAAGGATTATTTCCGCAACGAATAAAAACTTAGAAGAGATGGTGTCAGATGGAAAATTCCGGGAGGATTTATATTACAGACTCAATGTATTTCCTTTGTTTATTCCTCCGTTGAGACAACGGAAGAATGATATGAAAGAAATTGTATTATACTTGCTGAATAAGTATGATTCTTTCTATGATCGAAGCGTTACAGAAATTACAGATGAGGCCGTAAACCTGCTGAAAGAGGAAGAATGGCCGGGAAACGTACGGGAACTGGAGAATGTAGTTTCGCGGGCTTTGATCAATTTGGACATGCAGGCGAAAACACTGAACAGTGATGATATTTTAGAAGCGCTTGGGAGCAAGAAAATTTTAAAAAAAGCAAGCGAAAATCAAAAAGAGGGACACCCAATTGAAATGGATTCTTTGCCGAGAACTTTAAATGCGGCGATGAAAGAAACCGAAAAAATACTGATAGAAAATTCACTGAGACGATGGCAGGGAGACAAGAATAAAGCTGCGGCTGAATTGGACGTACCATTACGGACATTCTATTACAAATGCAAAACGCTGGGTATTAAATAAAGGATTGCAAATTCTTGTTTGTACGCTGCAAAAAATTGCAAATACGTAAAAGATTGCAGCAATATATTGCAAAAAACAAAAGAACGTAAGCATTAATCTTGCAAAAAGCGTATTTGAGGATTGGTACGATATTTGCTTTAAAATATTGACAAACGAAATTCCATTGCAAGGAGGAAAAATAAATGGATAATAACAAGGCACTAAATGAATTTGTACAGCAGTATTATGGACAACTGGCAAGTATGGTATATGCCAATCCTGTTAAATTGAGCGCAAAAGAAACAGCTCTGATCATTATTGATGCACAAAAATGTGTGACAAAGGAGTACTTTATCGAGGGATATAAAGCAATGGGAGTTGACACGGAGCCCCTGATGCCAGTCTTGAATCAATTAGAAGAAAACACAAATGCAGCACTTGCAAATATCCAGAAAATTCTGTATAAGTGCAGAGAAGTTGGAATCACGCCAATCCACGTAAGAATTCAGTCCCTGCTTCCGGATGCAAGAGATACAGGGCGTTTGCATGCGTCTGCAGGAATGTACTATCCGCCTGGCGGCATGGCATCTGCATTTTGTGATGAGGTTAAACCATTGGATGGAGAATTGATTTTGAACAAAACTTGTTCCGGAATTGTAACAGGTACACCAATTGATCGTATTCTGAGAAATCTCGGTGCGAAGAGTGTGATTGTCACTGGCTTTTATACGGACCAGTGCGTCAGCACATCGATTCGTGATTTGTCTGATGCAGGTTATGAAGTGGATATGATCGAAGATGCAATGACAGCAATGAGTCAGGAAAGACATGATAAAGCACTGCAAAGCACAAAATTCATCTACGCTAACTGCGAAAAGACTCAGCAGCTTCTGGAAAGAATGGAAGAACTGAAAGCTGAATAAACACTGATAGATCAGGTAAAGGAATTAACAGGTATATGGATATAAAAGAAATCAAACAATTGACAAAACAGAACTATCATGAAATTATTTCTTGGCGTAGACACTTGCACAAACATCCGGAATTGAGCTTTGAAGAATTTGATACATCGGACTTCATTGCAGAAAAACTTTCCGAGATGGGCTACGAAATCAAAAGAAACGTGGGTGGAACTGGAGTCGTTGCAACCTTTGACACAGGAATTCAAGGTCCGGTTATTGCGTTTCGTGCGGATATGGACGGCCTGCCGATTTTGGAAGAAACCGGCTTGCCGTTTGAATCAGAGAATATCGGAGTTATGCATGGATGCGGGCATGATGGACACATGGCTGTGCTGCTTGGTACCGCAAAATTGATTTCTCAGATAAAAGGTTCATTTGAAGGTGTGATAAAATTTATATTCCAACCTGGAGAAGAAGCAAATGGAGGCGCAAAATGCGTCATTAATGATGGTGCATTGAAAAACCCGGATGTAGACGCTATCTTTGCACTTCATATGATGCCGGATCTTCCGTGCGGAACCATAGGAACAAGGGCAGGACACCTTTCCGCGACGGATGATGAATTCATTATTAAAGTTTACGGACGAGGAGCCCATTCATCAGAGCCGCAGACCGGTGTCAATGCAATTTTGATCGGTGCACAAATCATTAATACCTTGCAGACCATTTTAAGTGCAGGCGTTGGTCCTTTTGAGGTAGCAACATTTTCGATCTGTCAGATCAGTGGAGGCGAAGCAATCAATGTTATACCGGATTATGTTGAAATGAAAGGCATGATCCGATGCATTGAAAAAAGCAGTAAAGAACTGATCCGAAAGAAAATGAAGCAGGTTGTGGAAGCAACCGCGACAGCTATGGGCGGCAATGCAGAAATTGACTTTATACCTGGTTTTCCATCTGTTAATAATGATCCGAACCTTACGAAAATTGTAATGAATGCAGCAAAAAAAATGCTTCCAAGTCCGGATGGATATATTGAAGTTGAAAGACCGCATATGGGGTCGGAAGATTTTGCGTACTATCAGGAAGTAATACCGGGAGTCATGTTCATGCTTGGATGCGAACAGGAAAACATAACTACAGGATCGCTCCATGAATCAATATTGAATTTTAATGAAGAGGCACTTCAATACGGGATTGAAATTTTTGTTGAAATTGCCAATCAGATTTGTGGAAAATAATTTTGAATGAAAGTCAGGCTTCAAAATAAGGGCTTATACGAAGTCTGGCTTTTGATTTTCCAATGCGTGAAAACAGCCCTAATGTGGTATAATGTTCTTACACATGATCAGATTCAGAATTTTAAGATAAAAGAGGAAGCAAGACAGATTGAAAAAGTAAATGCCTGGAATGATTATTATGAAAAGCAGCTTGCGGAGCTGGAAGCGCGTTGCGGTGAATACCGCGATTTTCAGAGCCGCGGCAAGACTGAAAGAGAAGGCGCGGCTCTGAAGGTGCAGATGGCAGAGGCTGCAGGCTATTGGAATCTGGAAAAGATCATCAAGGCCGGAGAAACGCTGAAAGCATGTGATAAGGTCTATGCCGTCATCATGGATAAGGCGGTGGTCTTGCTCTACATCGGCAGCGAAGCCTTAGAAAAGGGTATGAACATCCTCGGCGCGCACATCGACTCACCGCGCAAGGACGTGAAATAAAATCCGCTGTACGAGGAAACTAGATTTACCTATTTGGATACGCACTATTACAGCGGCGTGAAAAATATCAGTGGGTCACGCTTCCGCTGGCAATCCATGGCGTTGTAGCCAAAAAGGACGGAAGCAGGGTGAACATTGTCATTTGGGAAGCGGCGGATGATCCGCTTGTCAGCGTGACCGACCTGCTGCTGCATCTGGTTGCGAAACAGCTGGAAAAGAAAGCTTCCGTCGTAATCGAAGGAGAACAGCTCGATGTATTGATCGACAGCCTCCCGCTGAAACAGGACGATAAAGACGAGGGCAAAAAAGAAAAAGAAACTTTTGCGGCAGATGTGAAATTCGAGCAGTAGTTTTTCCTTCGGAAATTTTTACAAATCCTTTGCGAGAGTTTTACAAAAATCTGTGGATAACTTACTCTTGACAAAAAAGAGATTATATGAAACATGTTGAAATTTCAAGCATCATGATAACAAAAGTTATCCACAAGAGGATGTGAAATAAATTGTATACAATATCGAGCAGGTATGTGGATAAAGCTTAAAGGGCTTGCAATCATGCCGTTTGAGAAGTGTTGAAAAAACAGCCGCCAGGAAAAGCGGCTGTTTTGATAAAGCAGAGAAAAATGTTGAGCAAAGCAGATCGCGCAGGCGTTTGCATGAGGTTGCGGCGTAATTTTTATTCCGCGCTTTCCGAGATCTCCGCGATCTCCGCGCAGGATTTGATGCAGGCCTTGACGCGAACGATCAGTTCGGAGGCCGACATGCAGTCGCTCTCCGAAAGCCAGCGCTCCAAAGAACCGATGAAGGCGTCTGCAAAAAAGTTGATTTGAAAATCCATATATTCCGTTTCATGCAGAATTTTGCGCATACCTGCCTGCATGAATGGCTCTAATTTTTCACGATAATGGTCGATGAGGCAGTTTTGTTCGCGAATCTTGAGTGCCTTGCGATAAAAACAGCGATTTTCATAAAAACATTCACAGAGCGCTTCCAAAAACGGCCATGTAAAATAATCCTTTTTTTCATGCGCTTCCAGAACCTTTGCAAAATCCATATCAAAAATCCAGTTTACAAGATCATACTTATCTTTGAAATGATAGTAGAAGCTCTTCCGATTCATGCCGCATTTTTCGCAGATTTCCGCGACATTGATTTTGGAAAAAGGCTTTTGCTCCATGAGTTCTTTCAGTGCGGCAGCCAAGGCTCGTTTTGTAATATTCGAATCAGCCATTGCGATGGTTTCCTTCCTACGAAAAACGTACAATAATTCTCTATGAGTTATATACCATTATACTGGATATACAGAACAATAAGCAAACGAAAGATTATTTTTTTGGACAAAATACGAGATTTGTCCAAAAAAGTTACAAAAAAACTGTGAAGTGTAAAAATCGGACATCTTTACGGATTTGTCCTATGCATGTATGCAAAGAATATAATATAAAGTGGAGTAGGCTTGAATTACAAAGCGGGTTCCGATAAAAGCGCGTAACGAAAGCTGAGACTTCTATGCATGCATGTCGCTCATGAATGAGGAGCGTTTCGTAAGGTGCTTTTGTCGTGATTCCGGAAATATCGCGAGTGATATTTCCTACATTAAAAGCATACCACAGAAACAAAAGGGTAGTCAATGATGATTAAAGAAAGGGTGAATCTATATGGCAAAGAGTTT
>Ga0129311_1002174_pt1 | contig 12337 bp, 14 predicted proteins | sample Go1ome_FD_94435 | JGI IMG/M metagenome (GOLD analysis project Ga0129311, IMG submission 94435) | Western lowland gorrila individual fecal microbial communities from Wisconsin, USA - Go1022B metagenome | ecosystem: Host-associated > Mammals > Digestive system > Large intestine > Fecal | place... | reverse complement strand
TCAATTACTGTTTTAGTGTGTTTCCATTCTGTTGAATGAATAGGATTTTTCTAAATCCTTGAAAATCTCTTTAAGAATTTTCAGGGTTAACATGATATTAATTTGTCAAAGGTTCTTGTTTTGATTTATGCCCTTGTTATGTGGATTTTATTCAGACGGAGAAGGAGGGATTTGAACCCTCGCGCCGATACTCTCGACCTACTCCCTTTCCAGGGGAGCCCCTTCAGCCGCTTGGGTACTTCTCCCTACAAGCGCCTAAAATCGTGAGCACATCTTGTGCTAGCGGAGAGGGTGGGATTCGAACCCACGCGCCCTTGCGGACAAACGGTTTTCAAGACCGCCTCGTTATGACCACTTCGATACCTCTCCATAACTCTGTATTTCGTTACATTTAAAAATCGCTGTTATGTTTCTGTCAGCGACTTTGTTATCTTATCAAAATATATCTGTATTGTCAACATCTTTTTTAAAAAATTTTAAAGATTTTTTTAGCAAAGATTTCTGCTATTTCTATATCCTCTGGTGTCGTAATTTTTATGTTCCTGTAATCACCCATAACGACCTTGGAAGGTACCCCTTTATATTGTTCTACCAGCATTGTATCATCCGTTATATTGGGGTTCTCATCCATACGCATTTTCTCGTATGCCTCTTTAAGTAATCCAATACGAAAGGTCTGCGGTGTCTGTATCTGATATAAATATTTTCTGTCAGGTGTCTGTACCCCGAATAATTTATCATCAACAATTTTGATTGTATCCTTTGCCGGTACTCCAACTGTGCATGCACCATACTCACCGGCAGCTTCTATAGAATGGTCTATCATTTCAGCAGTAACAAATGGTCTTGCTCCATCATGTATCATAACTATATCGTTCATATTATCTTTGGCAAGCTTCACAGCATACCTCAGTCCATTTTGCACTGAATCATATCGGTTTGTTCCACCGGCACATATGTATTTTGCCTTATCTATATTGTATCTCTCAACTATTTTCTCCCTGCAATATTCTTCCTCGCCGGCTCTGACTACGATAATTATATCTGTTACAGCCTCATGTTTCTGAAAGGTTTCTAAGCTGTAGCTCAATACCTCCCGTCCACACAAATTAATATATTGCTTTGCTATATTACTTTTCATTCTGCTGCCACTGCCACCGGCAAGCACAACCGCAATCGCCATTTTACTACTCCTGTTATTCCACATGTGGGTTTTAAATTATACTACATACGCTTTTCATATTATATCAAACACGTTCTCCTATTTTCAGGTTAGGAACTGCATTCAAATCCCATCCATGTCTTATGCCACTCATATATGCATGGTATCCTGCTACGCCTATCATGGCAGCATTGTCCGTACAGAATATAGATGATGGATGGCAGAATGTCAGCTTATTCTTCTTGCAAGCCTCATCCATTGCCTCTCTTAAATGTGTATTAGATGCCACTCCTCCAGCTAATGCAAGACTGTCACAATTATATGCCTTTGCGGCTCTTACAGAGTTGTCTACTAATACATCTGTCACTGCCTGCTGGAATGAAGCTGCCACATCAGCCTTATTAACTTCTATATGCTTCATTGCACAACCATTAAGGTAATTTAGAACTGCTGATTTAAGTCCGCTAAATGAAAAATCATATGGTGCATCCTCCATAAATGCTCTAGGGAACTCTATCGCATGAGTATTTCCCTCGCGTGCAAGCTTGTCTATCTTAGGTCCTCCCGGATATCCCAGTCCTATTGCTCTTGCAACCTTATCAAATGCTTCCCCTGCCGCATCATCTCTGGTTTTGCCAACTATCTCAAATTCATTGTAGCCCTTCACATGCACAAGATGGGAATGTCCTCCTGATGCAACCATACACATAAACGGAGGCTTTAAATCCGGATGCTCTATATAATTAGCTGATATATGTCCTTCTATATGATTAACACCAACCAACGGTTTCTTCTTAGCGTATGCAAGTGCTTTGGCAGCACTGACTCCGACAAGTAAAGCTCCGACAAGTCCCGGTCCATATGTAACTGCAACTGCATCTATATCATCCCATGTAACCTCAGCGCTATCAAGTGCAGCTCTTACTACCTGATTGATTTTCTCGACATGCTTACGAGATGCTATCTCAGGTACAACACCTCCGAATACTGTGTGAAGGTCAATCTGTGAATAGATTATATTTGATTTTACCTCTCTTCCATCGATAACTACGGCAGCCGCAGTCTCATCACAGGAAGATTCTATTGCTAATATTGTAACACTCATTTTCCAACCTCTTTTTTGTGTTCGTAATTATGTACTCTTAAATCTATTGCTTAGGATCTCCCCAGCCATAGATTTTCCATTTGTTGTTCTCATTTATGAGTATGTACCTAACATATCTATACGCAATTTCGTCATTAGTCTCTATGGTTATGGTGACATCCATCCAAGCCATCTCTTTTCCATCTTTGGTGAACTTCTGCACCTGACTTGCCTCTGGCAACGAATAACTCTTATACTCATACCCCTCATCGCGCATAGTTTTTATGTTATCTTTTAATTCCTGAAGCATTACCGCCTCCGAATTTACAGAGAGCAGCTCGTCACAGTATATCTCTCTTAGCTTAGAGTTCAACCCTTCTATCTCTTCATCAGTAAGCTTCATGCCATAGAATAATTTGAAGTATCTGTTATGAAGCTTAACAACGTCTCTTGGAGTGTTAGGATAGTCCAACGCCATATTGTACTCAAGCAAATTCTGAAGCTCCGCCTTTTCGCTGCTGTTTCTTCTGTTTGACGTCTTGTTGCTTATATGGTTAAAATAAAACACCACAAGAGCAATAAGCAAAACCGCAACGATAATGTTCTTGATTTTATTTTTCTTGTCTTTTTGTTTCATAGGCATTACCTCCTATTCTTCAAAGTTCAAGGTTTTCTCCGCTCTATCCTTAGTTACAACAGCTCTAGGGAATATGCTCTTTACCATATCTGCAAAATCCTGTGGTCTTGCTGTCGCGGGGCTGTAATGTGTAAGCCACATTTCCTTCACGTCAGCCTGTCTGGCAAGCTCTGCTGCCTCCCTCATAGTCATATGTTTATTTTCCTTTGCCTTGGCAAGCTTATCATCCTCGCCATACATTCCCTCGCATATAAATAAATCTGCCTTATCCGCATATTCTGCTATAACCGGCACAGGTCTTGTATCAGTACAGTAAGTTATTTTCAGTCCCTTTCTGGCATTTCCCATAACCATATCCGCGGTATATGTCTGCCCCTCGTAGGAAACCTCCTCACCCTTCTGCAAAAGGCTCCAATATTGAACAGGAAGTCCCAAGGCTCTCGCCTTATTCACATCAAATCTTCCTGCTCTGTCCAGCACGAAATTATAACCGTAGCACACAACCTTATGATTTACACGATATGCCTGAATTTTAAGTCCGCACATTTCAATCTCTTCCCTGTCTGATTCAAGCTCTATGAACTTGATATCAAAAGGAAGCTCAGGTGCAATTATTCTAAGAGAATTAACCACCTTCTCCAAGCCCTTAGGTCCTATTATCGTAAGAGGCCTGGTTCTCTCTGCATTACCCATAGTAAGCAGTAATCCTGGCAGCCCTCCTATGTGGTCTGCATGAAAATGTGTTATACATATCACATCTATAGGGTTAAAGCTCCAGCCAATAAGTCTTATCTGGTTCTGAGTTCCCTCCCCGCAGTCAACTAATATATGACTGCCATTATATCTAAGCATCATCGAAGTAAGTGCTCTATATGGAAGTGGCAGCATACCACCCGTTCCAAGCAAACATACATCTATCATATCTTCCTCCCGGCTTATATATATGCGAAGAATCTCATAACATCTCTACTGTGTCCTTCAGGGTAACCGGAACCTTAAACATTCCAACAAGTCTGTCACTACACCTCTCACATATAATAAACTGCTGTGTAATTCCGTCCTTATCCGAGAAATATCCCCATGATTTATTGACACTTATATAGTCCTCTCTTGGTATACCATGTTCTACCAACAGCTTTCTTCCACACATATTACATATCAATTCACTGTTTTTGTCCATAATATTCCTCCTGTTATCCTGTAATAAAAAACACGATTTGGCGAATATTATTATAATAAAGTATATCGCATTTTTAAACATAAAACAAATGCCATATATGACATTTTATGTCAACCTGTAATATCAGTTTTATTTTTCAAGCTCATATATTACAGCAGCTTCGTCAGGCTCGTGATAGTATGCTTTTCTATATCCCAAAGTCTTATATCCAAGCTTCTCATATAGCCCTCTTGCAGCCGTATTGCTCTCCCTTACCTCAAGAAAGTATCTGCTTCCCTGTATATCAGTAAGATAATATTTTAAAAGACATCTTCCGATTCTTTTTTTTCTGTACTCATCTGTAACAGCAACTCTTAAAAGTTCGGATTCATCTGCCATCTGGCTGGCTATAAGATATCCGCAAACAGACTGTCCTCCACCCTCGTAGCAGTTATAGCTCTCGCAATGCGCCATTCCATTCTCATCTAAATATGCCACATACAGGTGGTTGTAATCATATCGTATGGTGTCAGCTATGCTCTCATAAGACCACGCATCCGAAAATGTCATCTTCTCTATATCTGCAATCCGCTGTATTATTTCTTCTATCCTATGCATTTTGCTCTGCCTTTTTACGTTCTTCCTGCTCACGTTCTGCCTGTGATTTTCTTAGGTATTCAGGCTTAAAGTCATCTGACTTAATTGTTTTTCCCATATTGTAGTATATTCCGCCAAGTGCAGCCACGGATGCCGCACGCTGTCTGTTCATGTGTGCAGGTGCGAATGCGTATTTGCAATTAATGGCACTCTCTATAGCTTCTCTGTAAACAGGTATTCCATCTCCGACAAATATAACTGATTGTCCACCAGCACACAGCTCATTAAGCCTGTCAATCAGCTCATTTATATCGCAGGCGTTCTGCTCCTGTATCACTGTAAACTCATTATCGCAAAATCTATATATACCTGTGTACACCTGATTTCTTCTCGCATCCATTATAGGACAGACAACACTATCTGTTCCCCACACATTAAAGGCAAGGGCATGGCAGGTAGGTACTGAAACAATAGGCTTATCGAGTGCAAGTGCAAGTCCCTTTGCGGTAGCTGCACCTATCCTGAGCCCCGTAAATGAACCAGGACCGGCCGAAACAGCTATCGCATCTATACTCTCTAAATCCTGTTCTGTAAGCCTTACAACGTCATCAAGCATAGGCATAAGTGTCTGCGAATGTGTTTTTTTATAATTAACGCAGTATTCGGCAACAGTTATATCATCCTCAACTATCGCAATTCCTGCAACCATTCCTGAGCTGTCAATTCCTAATATTTTCATAACGCTCTCCTATTTATACAGACTCGACTACAATGCGTCTGTAATCAAAGCCCTTTTCGTTGTCTTTTTCTATTGTTACCCTGTAATAATGCAGAGGTAATATATCCTTAATCAGTTCTGCCCATTCAATAAGGCATACGCCATCTCCATCTATAATGTCGTAATAACCTATCTCGTCCATCTCGTCATCGCAGCCTATACGATACACATCAAAATGGTACAGAGGAATTCTTCCCTCATGGTATTCCTTCAATATCGTGAATGTAGGACTGCACACAGCCTCATCTATTCCAAGTCCTGCCGCAAACCCCTGTGAAAATACGGTCTTGCCCGTTCCCAAATCACCGTACAGGCAATAAACTTCTCCCGGTTTTGACTGCTCGGCAAGCTCCTTTCCTATGTTGAAGGTATCATTAGCACTATTACTCTCTCTATATTCCTTTTCCACTTTCAAACCTCTTTAAATTTCTACTAAGTCTCGGCTTGTATTCAGCAGTAAACTGCACAAGCGATGTAAGTATCTTGCTTTTGTCATCTCCAAGCTCAGTGAGAGGAATAACAAATGCATTCATTCTGCCCGTATATATTGCAATCATATGCTTAGTCATAAGAAGACGGCATATTCTGTCCCAAGTAAGGTTCTCTGACTGCTCACCCTGTGTTATATATATTCCGTCATCGCCAAATGTATAATTGAGCGGAGTCTTATATGATGGGCTTAATTTAAGCTGTCTGAACGACTTAAATGCAAGTGATAATGGATTTATGACTGTGAATATCAATCCAACAAATATAAGCATTATTTTTCTGGAAGTGTCAATACCGCTCCAGCATGTTATTGCAAGCACAAGTGATGCCACACTTATTATTATTCCCAGAATTCCCGCTACACTTCTGTAATTTGTATTTAGCACATAGCTAAGTAATGCCTTATAAGTCATGTTGACAGATTTGGTTTCCGCTGATTTCATGTGGTGTCCTCCAGTATAGTTTATAGTTCAAAAGATATCTGTTTGTGATTTTGTTTGTATGGAGTGTATTTTACTCCTGCCATATCAAACATTTTTTTAGAGGCAATAGTACTGTCCGTATCTGCATATTTATCTGACATATATATAACCTCTCTTATACCGCTCTGTATTATCGCCTTTGCACATTCATTACAAGGAAACAACGTGGCATAACATCTTGAGCCTTTAAGGGTTCCACCACCGCGATAGTTAAGTATCGCATTAAGCTCTGCGTGGCATACAAAGAAATATTTGCTGGCAAGTCCCTCTCCGTCACGATTCCACGGCATGTCATCATCATTACAACCCGTAGGCATACCATTATATCCAACAGACAATATACGATTGTCATTGTCAACTATACATGCACCAACCTGCGTACCCGGATCTTTACTTCTCAACGCAGACATTATTGCAATTCCCATAAAATACTGATCCCATGTAATATAATCCGCTCTTTTCATATTTTCCTCCGTTCGTATAACACACAGCCTTATATGACAGAAGCCGCCACTTATCTGTGACAGCTTCCATTCATAAGTCAATTATAATTAACGATCGCCAAGTGCGAACTTGTCGTGAACTGCTGACATAGCACGCTCTGTATTTACCTCATCAATCAATACTGTAACTCTTATCTCTGATGTAGAAATCATACGAATATTGATGTTCTCATCATAGAGAGCCTCAAACATCTTAGCAGCAACGCCTGCGTTTGTCTGCATTCCGGCACCTACTATAGAAACCTTTGCAACCTTCTTATCAACATCTATACTCTCAAAGTTACTGAAGTTCTCCTTGATTACATTAGCAGCTTCGTCTGCGTTCTCCTCGCTGGTTGTAAAGCTTATATCCTTTGTTCCCTTTCTACCAACTGACTGAAGTATCATATCAACATTTATATTATGCTTTGCAAGGCTGTTGAATAATTTAAATGCAACACCAGGCTCATCCTTCAAACCTACTACAGCAATTCTCGCTGTGTCAGAATCTCCGGCAACTCCACTTACAAGCATCTTCTCCATCTTAGCACCCTCCTTAACGATTGTTCCTTCTGAATTATTTAGGCTTGAACGTACAACAAGCTGTACGCCAAATTTCTTAGCAAGTTCAACTGAACGGTTATGTAATACACCTGCACCAAGTGTTGCAAGCTCGAGCATCTCATCGTATGTAACAACATCAAGCTTTCTTGCATCCTTAACCTTACGAGGATCTGCTGTGTATACACCATCAACATCTGTATATATCTCACATGAATCTGCATTAAGTGCAGCAGCAAGTGCTACAGCAGTTGTATCTGAACCACCACGTCCGAGCGTTGTATAATCATCATACTTATTGACGCCCTGGAAACCTGTGATAACAACTATCTTTCTCTGTTCCAATTCATGTCTTATACGCTCACTGTCTATTCTCTTTATTCTGGCATTACCATACACTGATGTTGAGTGCATAGCAACCTGAAATGCATTAAGGGATATCGCTGGAACACCAAGCTTATTAAGTGCCATAGCCATAAGGGCAACTGACATCTGCTCACCTATAGTAAAAAGCATATCCATCTCACGCTTAGGTGGAAACTCGTTAATATCCTTAGCCATGTCTATTAACTCGTCGGTATATTTACCCATAGCAGACAGAACAACTACTACGTCGTTTCCCTTCTGATAATCCTCTATACATCTTCTGGCAACGTTAAAAATTCTTTCCTTGTTGGCTACTGAAGTACCGCCAAACTTCTTAACTATCAGCATGTCTTCCTCCTACTAATTGTGTCTTTTATATAAACGATTTTAAAAGTATATCACGCACATTATGCATTGGCAACACTTTTTGCTTAATTAATGCCTGCTGTTCTTATTCTGCTGATTACCTCTATATTCTTTGCACTATTTTCGAATTTTTCCTCAGTCATATCTGATGTAAGGAATGCAGTCTCACCTGTAACTCCCTCTGCACAGATATATTTAACCCCGCCAAATGCCTTCTCGATATCTTCCTTAGAGCTTGTTGTTCTTACAAAGAAGCTGCATATATAATCCTTCTTATCACCGAGAACAACCTTCTCCTTATCCCAAATTGTCATTATATTTGAGCCCTCATGCTTTGCAGCATCAACTACGTCTGCAACTACCGCACTGGCTGTAGGGAGCTTACCAGCACCCTTGCCATAGAACATTGTATCTCCGAGCATATTGCCATTTAAGAATATTCCGTTAAATACGCCGTTGACATTTCTAAGAGGATGCTCTTTTCCAATAATAAATGGAGCAACAAGTGAATATATCTTGCCATTAGCCCACTTGCTTGTTCCAAGAAGCTTTATAGCTCCGTCCATAGCCTTGGCATACTTGATATCTGTTCCGGTTATCTTAGTGATACCCTCTGTATATATATCCTCATAATCTACCTGTTTTCCACATACAAGGGATGTAAGTATTGCTATCTTACGACACGCATCATATCCCTCAACATCTGCCTCAGGATTTCTCTCAGCATATCCTTTATCCTGTGCTATCTTAAGGACTGAATCAAAGTCTGAGCCCTCATCTGTCATCTTTGTAAGTATATAGTTAGTTGTTCCATTCAATATACCGGTAATCTCATATATCTCATCAGCAGTCAAGGACTGATTTATAGGTCTGATAATAGGTATTCCTCCACCTACACTCGCCTCAAAAAGGAAATTAACATCATTTGACTTAGCTATCTCTAACAGCTCCGCTCCATGTGCAGCAACAAGTTCCTTGTTAGATGTTACAACGCTCTTTCCTGCCTCTAAAGCACTCTTTACGAAGCCATATGCAGGGTTGATTCCTCCCATAACCTCTACTATAATTGAAACAGAAGGATCCTGTAATATAATGTTGTAATCATGTACAAGAATCTCCTGAACAGGGTCTCCCGGGAAATCTCTTAAATCAAGCACATATTTGATGTTGATCTCCTTGCCTGCTCTCTTATTTACTATGCTGCGGTTCTTATTAATTACCTCAACCACGCCTGAACCTACTGTACCATATCCCAGAACTGCAATATTTGTCATCTCGTCATCTCCTCAATTTTCGCTATTTTTCTTTTCTTCCAACGCATTTGATACATTGGCAAATTCACTCTCTGACATGATGTTATCTATAGATACGCTGATCATTATGCCTGCCTCTTTCTCCTCTGGAAGCTTTATGTTGACAACGTTTTCCAAATAACCTGTTTCATCACTACACACAACTGAAGGTGCATCCTTTATATCCTCATCCAAAACAGCAACTATTCCGAGAACATCATCCACCTCGAATCCCATCTTAAAGCCATGTGTCTCTGTTACCAGCAATTGTCTTTCGCCAGAATTACTGTCATCTATTCCAAACCTTCCCTTAAGGTCATAGATGGGCACTATCTGTTCACGCAGATATATTATACCCTTGATAAAATCAGCTCCCATGGGAACTGATATAATATTGTACACCTGCTCTATGCCATTTATATTTGACAAACGCATACAGTACCTTTGTTCTCCTAACGTGTAAACAATGTATTTTGTATCTGCCATATTATATATCCCCCTCTTGGCGTGTATTAATCCATTTTAGGTACGCATTTATAAATGAATCTATATCTCCATCCAAGACTGCCTGTGCATTACCGCTCTCACAACCTGTACGATTGTCCTTAACCATAGTGTAAGGCTGTAAAACATATGAGCGAATCTGGCTACCCCAGCCATTATCTGTTACTTCTCCACGGATATCTGAAATCTTCTCCAGATTTTCCTGTTGTTTTATAAGATACAGCTTGGACATAAGCATCTTCATAGCCTTGTCCTTGTTGCTATGCTGTGACCTTTCGTTCTGACACTGTACCACAACTCCTGTAGGAATATGGGTAATTCTTACTGCCGATGAAGTCTTATTGATATGCTGTCCACCTGCACCGCTTGAACGGTAGGTGTCAATCCTTAAGTCATCATCATTGATATCAACCTCTATGTTATCATCAAGCTCCGGCATTACATCAACCGCAGCAAACGAGGTCTGCCTCTTACCAGCCGCATTAAACGGTGATATTCTGACAAGGCGGTGAACACCCTTCTCAGACTTCATATAACCGTAGGCATGCAAGCCATTAACCTGAAATGTGACTGATTTAATTCCAGCCTCATCACCCTCAAGGTAATCTAGAACCTCTATGGTAAAGCCCTTTTTCTCAGCCCATCTTGTATACATACGATATAACATCTCTGTCCAGTCACAGGACTCAGTTCCTCCTGCACCTGCATGAATATTAATTACTGCATTGTTCTCATCGAACTCTCCGGACAAAAGTGTTTCTATCCTTAGCTCCTCGAAATCCTTCTTGAACTGAGCAAACTCCTGCTCAATCTCGCCAAGCAAATCGCTGTCATTTTCTTCCTCTGCCATCTCTATAAGTGTCTCAATGTCCTCATAGGCTGTCACCAGATTGTTATATCTCTCCAATGTGTCCTTAAGGTTCTTAAGCTCCTTGGTGACCTGCTGGCTTTCTGCGACATTGTCCCAGAAATCAGGAGCCTCCATCTTAGCCGTAAGCTCACTTATTCTAATCTCCTTATTAGCGATGTCAAAGTGAATCCCTCACTTCATTAAGTGGTGCTTTATATTCATTTAGCCCGAATCTGTACTGATCCAATTCTATCACTTAATTCACCTGCCTCTACAGATTTCTTCCACAGCACATCTTGTACTTCTTGCCGCTTCCACACGGACAAGGATCGTTTCTTCCTATCTTGGCACTCTGTCTCTTGACAGGACCTCTCTTAGCAGAATCATCACGGTTTGTTCCGGTAACCTTAGCTACCTCTTCTCTCTCAACCTTCTGCTCTATCTTAACGTGAAGTATCATTCTTACAGTATCTTCACGGATGGCTGCTGTCATCTCATTGAACATATCGTAGCCTGCAAACTTGTACTCAACAACAGGATCCTTGCTTCCGTATGCCTGAAGGCTTATACCCTGTCTTAACTGTGTCATATCATCGATATGAGCCATCCATTTCTTATCTATAACCTTAAGAAGGATTACACGCTCTATCTCTCTCATGTGCTCCTGCTCTGGGAACTCTGCCTCCTTAGCCTCATATACCTTGGCAGCTTCTTCCTTAAGTCTCTGCTTAAATTCCTTGAGGTTTCCAGACTTTTTCTCCTTATCGGTAAGTACGATAGGCTGAAGCGGTACGATAGGGATAAGCAGTCTGTTAAGCTCCTCTATCTCCCACGCATCAGGCGAAAGGTCTGAAGAACAGGTCTTATCTATATAACTTTCAACTGTATCCTGAACAAACTTAAATACAACGTCTCTCATGTTCTCGCCATCAAGAACACGTCTTCTCTCTGCATAAATAACTTCTCTCTGCTCGTTATTAACCTGATCATACTCAAGCAGACTTCTTCTTATAGCAAAGTTGTTAGACTCTATCTTCTTCTGAGCCTTCTCAATGAACTTAGTTATAGTCTTATGCTGTATCTCCTCACCCTCAGGAATCTTTAGGGCTTCATATACAGCCTTAACCTTCTCTGAGCCGAACAATCTCATAAGATCATCATCAAGTGAGAGGTAGAACTTAGACTCACCCGGATCTCCCTGTCTACCTGCACGTCCACGGAGCTGATTATCTATTCTTCGTGACTCATGTCTCTCTGTACCTATAATCTTAAGTCCACCTAACTCTGCAACTCCCTCACCAAGCTTGATATCTGTACCTCGACCAGCCATGTTAGTAGCTATGGTTACTGCACCACGCTGTCCTGCGTCTGCAACTATCTCTGCCTCCAGCTCATGGAACTTAGCATTAAGTACCTTGTGCTGTATGCCACGCTTAGTCAACATTCTTGACAGCTCCTCTGATGCATCGATTGTTATAGTACCAACCAATACCGGCTGTCCCTTATCATGTGCTTCTGCAACTGCCTC
>Ga0129311_1002172_pt1 | contig 12341 bp, 16 predicted proteins | sample Go1ome_FD_94435 | JGI IMG/M metagenome (GOLD analysis project Ga0129311, IMG submission 94435) | Western lowland gorrila individual fecal microbial communities from Wisconsin, USA - Go1022B metagenome | ecosystem: Host-associated > Mammals > Digestive system > Large intestine > Fecal | place... | reverse complement strand
ACGGCGGTAACACGAGTTCGAACCTCGTTGGGGTCATTTAACTAAATATGGCGACATAGCCAAGTGGTAAGGCGTGGGTCTGCAACACCCTGATCACCAGTTCAAATCTGGTTGTCGCCTCTCTTATGAGAGCCTCAGAATCCTTTATTTATAAGGATTCTGGGGTTTTTGTTTTATCCGGAAAAGTATGCAAAATATATGCAGGCAAGCGGGACGCAAACAGAATGAGAAAGGAGCATCGAAAAAAGAAATATAGAGACATAAGTACTTGAAGTCCTAAAAAAAGTGTACTATAATAATAAATATCCCGCACTGACATGTGTGCAGCGCGGGACATTTTTAGAAATAGACACATCAGCAGTTAAAAGCGATAAAGTGCTTAAAAATAAAATACGTGCTCAAAATGTGATGATTTAGTTTTGCCAGCATTTGGATATTGAATGATGTAGCCTGGAACAGCTGGTTTGCGGTTTATATTCAATATAAAAGGCATGGCTGGATCTACATGAAAATAATATTTTTGGGGGAGAAAATTATGTCATTCAATTACAAAAGTTTACTTCCGACACCGGCGCAGATCAAGGCGGAATTTCCGTTGACACCGGAGTGTGTGGAGTTAAAAGCGGCCAGAGATAAAGAAGTTGCAGATGTTATCACAGGAAAGAGCAAAAAGTTCCTCGTAATTATCGGACCGTGTTCCGCGGACCGCGAGGACGCTGTATGTGAGTACATGAGCCGTCTTGCAAAGGTCAATGAGCAGGTTAAGGATAAGCTGGTTATCGTACCGCGTGTATACACAAATAAGCCGCGTACTACAGGCGGCGGATACAAGGGAATGCTTCATCAGCCGGATCCAGAGAAGAAACCGAACATGTACGAAGGTCTCGTTGCGATCCGTAAGCTTCATATGCGCGTGATTGCGGATTATGGATTCACGACAGCCGATGAGATGCTGTATCCGGAAAACTACAGCTACCTTTCCGACGTACTTTCCTATGTTGCCATCGGTGCACGTTCTGTTGAGAATCAGCAGCATCGTCTTGTATCCAGTGGTATGGACGTTCCGGTTGGAATGAAGAACCCGACCAGCGGTGACCTTGGTGTTATGTTAAATGCCGTTTACGCTGCACAGCATGGTCATGACTTTATCTACCGAACATGGGAAGTAGAGACAAAGGGCAATCCGCTGGCGCACACGATCTTAAGAGGCGCAGTCAGCAAGCACGGCCAGTGCCTGCCAAACTACCATTATGAGGATCTGGAGCTTCTCTACAGCCTGTATCAGGAGAGAGAGCTGTTGAATCCGGCCTGCATTGTTGATGCAAACCACTCCAACTCCAACAAGCGTTACATGGAGCAGATCCGTATCGTGAAGGAAGTTCTTCACAGCCGCCGTCACTCGGAGGAGATCCACAACTTCATTAAAGGCGTTATGGTTGAGAGCTACTTAGAGCCGGGCAGTCAGAAGATTGGCGAGCATATTTACGGAAAATCCATCACGGATCCATGTCTTGGATGGGATGATACAGAGAAGCTGATCTATGATATTGCGGATGAGATCAAATAAGAGATAGAAATTATCGGTATCGCGAGGAAAGAGTACACGGAGAAGAGTAAATAGAGCGATCATTGAGCCACTACGTGCCAATGATGCGCACTCGCGCGAAGATGCAAATTGTCGCAAGCGACCGCGCGAGACGCGAGAATGTGCCAAGGCACATCCTTTTATATGAGATTATTTGATTCCGCTCGTATCCTGCAGTGTTTTCCGCGAAAATTCTCTCTCGTAAAAAAAGATATACTGCTGCAAAACACCCGCAAATCCCGGATACTTCGAGAAGTTCTCTTCGATCAGCATCTCGCAGAGCCGCGTTTCGGGAACATGTCCGGTACAGTGGCTTTTCGGGGCGTACTCCCGCAGCAGGATCTTTTTGATCCAGGTGTCTACCGGGAATGCATCAATGTGGTGCAGTCCGAAGAGACAGATACAGTTGGCGACTTTAACGCCTATGCCGTAGCAGGAGAGAAGAGCTTCCATGGAGTCGGAATAATTCAGTCCCCGCAGACGGTCAAGGTCCATCTTTCCGGAGCAGACGTCTTCGCAGGTCCGCTTGATATACTTGGCACGGTAACCGAGCTTTAAGGCGAGGATATCATCCAGAGAGGCGTGGTTTAACTCTTCAGGAGTTGGAAACGCATAATAATATCCGGAAGACAACTCATACCGCGTTCCATATTTCTCACTCAGCGCCTCCACCAGCGCCCGGATCGCTGGAATTGTCTTTTGCTGCGAGATAATAAAGGTGATGATCATCTCCCAGAGATCTTGGTTCAGGATCCGTATTCCACTGCCGAAAGCCGCCGCCTTCGAAAGATACTCATCCGCAGGGTCAACAGCGCGGATATAAGCACCATAATCTGTCCCAAGATCAAAATAATGATCCCAGAATGCAGACTCGTCATCGGGACAGTGAAAAATCACCTCATCCCTATTCTGCTCCACAATAAGAAAATGTCCGCTGCTGATGACCCGGTAAGCCGTCTGCGGATCATTCGGGGCACAGGGAATCATACGGAAACACTGACCGGAGTCGGCAATCTGGCGGAGGTTAAAGTTCTTTAAGTTTTTTGTAATCATAGAGTACCTCCTGGCTGGTCAGCGGGTCTGCCTAGGAACAAAAGAAATTTTTAAAGTCATTCCCATTCCTTCGGCAAGGCGCTGAAGCAGTTTGATGGATGGATTCCGACTTCCATTTTCCAGGCGGCTGATCTCAGTCTGGTTGATTCCTGTTCTTTCGGAAAGTTCTTTTTGCGTCATGTTCTGACTGATTCTGGCATCGATAATTGCCCGGATGATGCCCATTTCCGGTTGAATTTCGTCATATGCGGCGGAAAAATCTGGATTTTGCATTTTCTGTTTTTTATATTCCTGAAGTGTCATGCATGTTCCCTCCTCTGAATATAGTTTCTTTTTCTCAAAAGTGCGGTCAATAATTCTTTCGTTGGAGTTTTGTGTGTCTCCTTATATAATATGAGATATATCTCAATAAATCAATAGAATTGTAATTAGGAAATAAAAAAGCTTAATAAATCATGAATCAAAAGATTTGATAAAGATTAAAAGAATTAGATTAAAAACGAATTAAACATCAGAAGAATATTTATGAAATAAAAAAAGAAAGTTATCTCCCGCCAAATTTAGAGATGGCGGGAGATAAAAAATTATTCAGCAAGTGCTTTCTTGTTTGCTTTCGCCTGGAACTTTTCATTCTGGATAATGAAGCGCTCGTGGCGGCCTCCGCCGATCTTTCCTTTGGCGTCGTAAGCGGCAACGTCGAATACAAGACGGCGTCCGTCTACCTCGACAAGTTCAGTCTCGCACCATACGGTCATTCCAAGCGGTGTTGGCGCGTCATGTGTCACGTTTAAGAGTGTGCCTACGGTACCGCAGCCCTCGTCGAGCTGATCAGCAACGCTCATCCAGGCGGTTTTTTCCATTAAAGCGGTCATAGCCGGTGTCGCGAACACGTCGAGTGTGCCGCTTCCCATTGTTTTTGCGGAGTTTGCGTCAGAGACAACAACCTCCTGTCTTCCTTTTATTCCAGCTTCCAGCATAAGTTTATCCTCCATAAGTAAAGTATGAATATGCCGCGGTTTATAGATCATAGAAATCAGCCGAAACCGGTCTGAATGTTGAAATATAAACCGGGAAAATATCGCAGGAATCAGTTTTGTTAAACCTGCGGTACATATTAAAGTATAAATTAACCGAACATGAATTGCAAGAAAAAGCCTTACTGGTTTGTGATCATTTTTTTCAAATTCTCGAAGAGCTCCAGGTCGGATTTCGTCACACGGATGTTGGAGGCGAGTTCCTTTCCGTCCGGTTCGGTGACTTTAAATTCGATGATCATGTTTTCCTGGAGTCCATGTTTATAGACAGCCCGCCAGAATGCCGGAAATTTCGGGTGGTTTCTGGTGAATGTCTGCCAGGAGTTCTTAAACTGCAGAAACATCATTGGGTTTATGCTCAAAATATTTTCCTCTTTCTTGAAGTAGTGTTCTGGATAAGGATGCAGAGGCGGTTGGGGTTCATGATGTGTGCGGACCACAGTGCCGATATCCAGATTGACGGATTCCAGTATAAAATATTTGCTCAGGAATTGCAAGATGTGGGAATTGTATGCTACAATTATCGCATAGAAAAAACAGGTTACTGTACACGGGCAGGAATTTTTGAACTGAAGAAAAACGATGGCCGGCCGGCTGAAAGGAGCAGTGCGTTATGTTGGAAGACGCAAAGAAACGGATGGCTGAGAATGTCATCAGCGGTCTCAAAAAGAGGAACATAGAAGGAATTTACTGCCAGGATAAAAAAGACGCTGCAAAGATGGTTCTCTCATTGATTGAACCTGGAGCTTCCATCGGCTGGGGTGGATCTGCGTCGGTCCGGGAGCTGGGAGTTTTGGATGAACTGAAAAAAGCGGGACATGAGATGCGGGATTATCCGATGAAGGATAAGGAAGTTATGGGAAATCCGTCTTATCTCGGCTCATGCAGTTCAGATTATTTCCTTATGGGAACGAACGCGATCACTGTGAAGGGTGAACTGATTAATATTGACGGAGCCGGAAACCGTGTGGCGTGCCTGATCCATGGTCCGAAACATGTGATCGTTGTTGCGGGTATGAATAAGCTGGTCCGAAATCTCGAGGATGGGATCGACCGGATCCAGACCCAGGTCTGCCCGATCATCGCGGATGCCACTGGGCGGAAAACGCCCTGCGGTGTAAAAGGAATCTGTATGGATTGCCAGTCTCCTGACTGTATGTGCTGCTCGATCGTTGTTACGAGAAGATCCCGATATGACGGACGGATCAAGGTCGTGATCGTTGGGGAAAATTTAGGTTACTAAAATGAAATGATGTTGGGGTCAAAAGCTTTTGCCCCCTCTGATACCGGATTGCTCTGCACTGCGTGCTCCCGCAATCCTCAAAAACACTCGTAATTCGCTCATTTTTCTTCGAAAAATGGCTACTTACTCATGTTTTTGGCGGGTCACAAGGTCAAAAATTCTCCTGCAAGCAAGCTTGCGTCGAACTTCAGACCTTTTGACCCTAATATCATAAAATGACTGGAGGAACCCAATGTTTTTTATTGGCGGAATTACTCAGGGAACAAAAGAACTGATTTATAATGCGGCGACGATGATCTGTGGCCGCTGCGGGAGATATGGACGGTATCAGGTGTTTATGACCTATATGTGCCTGTCCTTTTTCTTTATTCCGCTCTTCAAGTGGAACCGGAAATATTATGTGAAGACAAGCTGCTGCGGGACGGTTTACCAGCTGAACGAGGAAGTAGGGAAGCGGATCGCTGCGGGAGAGGATGTTTCGATCCGTGAGGAAGATCTGACGCTCGTCTCAGAGGGACATGATGCCCCGGCCTGGGACGTGCCGTTGAAGCGGTGTTCGAACTGCGGTTATGAGACGAAGGAAAACTTTGAATACTGCCCGAAGTGCGGAAAGAGGTTTTAAGACATGAAGATCACATACATTCATCACAGCGCGTTTCTCGTGGAGACGGAGTCGGCGTACCTGCTGTTTGACTATTTCCAGGGGAAGCTGCCGGAATTTTCGGAGGAAAAACCGCTCTATGTGTTTGCAAGCCACAGGCATCCGGACCACTTTTCGAAGGTGATCTTTGATCTGGAGGAAAAACATCCGAATATCCATTATATTCTGGCGTTTGATATCTGGAGCAAGCGTGTTCCGGAGTCATGTAAGGAAAAAACGAGATTTTTAAATCCGGGGCAGATACTGGATGACGGAACCCTGAAGGTCGAGGGATTTAAGTCCACGGATGAGGGCGTCGCGTTCTGGTACAGTGCGGATGGGCTGGAGATCTACCATGCTGGAGATTTAAACCACTGGTACTGGGACGGGGAGGACCCGGAATGGAACAAGAACATGACGAAAGCGTACCGGAAAGAGATCGCGAAGATGCACGGGCGGACGGCGGACATCGCGTTCCTGCCGCTGGATCCGAGACTCGGCGAGTATTTTTACCTGGGAATTGATGATTTCGTGAGGGAAGTCGACACAAAACTTATTTTCCCGATGCATTTCTGGGGAGAATATGATGTGGCGGAGCGGTTGAAACAGCTGCCGTGTTCAGCGGGGTACCGCGAGAGAGTCGTGGAGATCCATGAAGAAAGTGAAAGCTGGGAGATCTGACGGGCGATCAGAGTGCCGGAAAAGCTCTCTTTGAAAAAAGCAAGTGTAAAGCTCAGGACGCGGTGAGACCGGGCTTGAGGCTCAAAAAAAGTCGGAAAGTCAGAAAATATGGAAGCTATTGATTATGTAAAAAATGAATGGAGAGGAGCACATTATGAAATTCACATTTGCACACAACAATTTTAATGTCACAGACCTTGACAAGTCCTTAAAATTTTATGAGGAAGCTCTTGGATTAAAGGAAGTAAAAAGAAAAGAGGCGGCGGACGGGAGCTTTATCCTGGTTTATCTGGGAGACGGCGTGACACCGCATCAGCTGGAGCTCACATGGCTCAGGGACTGGGAGAAAGATCATTATGATCTGGGAGATAATGAGTTCCATCTGGCATTCCGTGTGGATGATTTTGAGGTGGCCCATGCGAAGCACAAGGAGATGGGATGTATCTGCTTTGAGAATGAGAAGATGGGAATTTACTTTATCACAGATCCGGATAATTACTGGCTGGAGATCGTGCCGACAAGAAAGTGATAAAAGGTTCGACAGCCAGATATATAAAAATTCACACATCAGGCAGAGAGGAAGGAAAACATTCTCGCTGAAAAGAAAAATAGCAGCTGGTCAGAGATAGGAAACATAGAAACAGATAAAACAGGAGGAACTAAGATGATTCTGATTAAAAACGGACGTGTGGTAGACGCAAAGAGCAATACAGACGAGATCCTGGACGTTGTTATTGATGGCGGAAAGATAAAGACTATCGGAAAAGTGGAAGATGACGGAAGTTATGAGCAGGTGATCGACGCAGACGGCTGTGTTGTAGCACCGGGCCTCATCGATGTCCATGTCCATTTCCGTGATCCGGGTCTCACATACAAAGAAGATATCCAGACAGGCTCCGCCGCGGCGAAAAAGGGCGGATACACAACGGTTGTCACCATGGCAAATACAAAACCGCCGGTAGACAATGTGGAGACCGTAAAATATATCATCGAAGAAGGAAAGAAGACAGGAATCAATGTTCTTCCTGCCGCATGCGTTTCTGTTGGAATGAAGGGTCAGGAGCTCACGGATATGGACACCTTAAAGGCAGCAGGAGCCGTTGGATTCACAGACGATGGAATCCCGCTGATGAACGAGAAACTCGTCTACGAGGCCATGAAGAAGGCGAAAGAGCTAAATGTACCGCTGAGCTTCCATGAGGAAGATCCGGCATTCATCTCCGAGAACGGAATCAACGCAGGTGCAGTCGCAAAAGAGCTTGGAATCACAGGTTCCCCGGCACTTGCCGAGGATTCCCTCGTGGCTCGTGACTGCATGATCGCCCTGCACACAGGCGCGTCAGTCAATATCCAGCATATCAGCTCCGCCACATCCGTAAAGGCTGTGAAGCTTGCGAAAGAGCTTGGCGCAAATGTGACAGCGGAGGTCACACCGCATCACTTCACATTGGACGAGACTGCTGTTCTGAAACATGGCGCCATGGCGAAAATGAATCCGCCGTTAAGAACCGCAAAGGACCGCGAAGGTATCATCGAGGGGATCAAGGACGGTTCCATCGACATGATCGCTACCGACCACGCGCCGCACAGCGCGGAGGAAAAGGCAGTTCTCCCGGTATGGAAAGCACCGAGTGGAATCATTGGTCTTGAGACTGCTCTCGGCCTTGCAGTGACAGAGCTTGTGAAGAAAGGCCATCTGACCACGATGCAGCTCGTTGAGAAGATGTGTGTGAATCCGGCGAAATTATACCATTTTGATAAGGGATATCTCGCGGAGGGCGAAGATGCCGATATCGTGATCTTCAATGAGAACGAGGAATGGACCGTTACAGATGATGAGATCGCGTCCAAGTCCCACAACACGCCGTTTATCGGAACAAAATTTTTCGGACGTGTGAAGTATACGATCTGCGGTGGAAAGATTGTATACAAGGATTAAGAACATACAGCAGAGCTCCCTGGCATCGGGCTGATAAGACTCGGAGAGTCCGGTTGGAGCTGGATCCGGGGAGTGCAGCTGTTTTCAGCAATGCAGGAGGAGGCAAAGCTGAGAATTGTGAGAAATAAAGAACAGGAGAAAACAAGTCATGAAAAAATACCAGGTGCTTCTTTTTGATGTGGATGGAACACTTCTGGATTTCGACAAGGCGGAGAAGATCGGCATCGAGCGGGTACTCACCCACTTTGGCGTACCGGCTACAGAGGAGAACATGCAGAAGTACCACCATCTGAACAAAAGCTACTGGCAGAAGTTAGAGCGCGGTGAGATCACGAGAGAGCAGGTGTTAAGCCTGCGATTTGAGGATTTCTTCAGTGACTTCGGAATCAAGGTAAATGGCGCTGAGGTCGATGGATTGTACCGCCAGACATTAAATGAGAGTGCATTTCTTTTAGACGGAGTCATGGACCTCCTTAATGGCTTAAAGAATCGCTATGAGCTTCATATCGTTACAAACGGCGTCGCTGAGACCCAGTATAAACGCCTCGCGGCAGCAGGTCTGGACAAGCTGTTTAAGGGAATCTACGTTTCTGAGGAATCCGGATACCAGAAACCGCAGCAGGAGTACTTCGATTACTGCTTTGAAAAGATGGGCAGAAACGACGTGGAGAACATGCTGATCATCGGCGACTCCCTGACTTCTGATATCCGTGGCGGAAACAACGTGGGGATCGATACTCTGTGGTACAACCCGCACCATCAGGAGAATACAGCCGGGGTGCATGTGGATTACGAGGCGGATACGTTGGAAAAGATAGGTGAGATGCTGAGTTAATTTCGGAAAGACAGCAGCAGGCAATTTTTTTGAAAAGTTATGTAAACTAAAAGTACCCGGAATGAGATAAAATCCATGGAAAATCATTTTGAAGGCTGGTTTTACTGCTGGTATCTTTCAAAATTGCAAAAAGTCATAGCAATACTGAGAAATATTGTCAGACATCTTGACAAATACGAAGATTTTTCTTATAATTAAGCTTTCCCGGAAGGCATTGTCCGCCGCATACGAATCCGGTGAAAGGACAGAAAGAGCGGCGGCGAATATATAGAAATGAGGGGTGTATTTCATGAACAAGAACACGACAGATATCACATTATCAGCTTATTTTAACGACATCGTAATCGGATACTACGAGGACGAGGATCTGGTAAAACAGTTTGGAAGACAGCTTGGATTCGACGTGGATATGGACACCTTTATGGCGGTATCATTCCAGTATCCGTCTGATATGAATGTAAAACCGGAAGACCGTGAGAAGCTCACAGACGCTGCAAACGCGATCATCGCTCTCTCCGATATCAACAAGAAGATCGGCGGAAAGCAGATCATCACCTGCGACAGCGGTGACTGTGTGATCCTGATCATGAAGGATAAATCCGCAATGCGCGACCTGATCCCGCAGATCAAGGAGACGGCTCTTCAGGAAGTTGAGAAGATCAGCTCCGACAGAAAGATCCGTGTCGGTATCGGTACCATCGAGAACGGAATCAAGGGCATCAAGCATACATACAGCAACGCCCAGGATGCAGTAAAAGCCGGCGAGATCTTCAAGAAAGACCGTGTAATTCTCGAGTACATGGGAATGGAGATCTACAGCAGCATCAACCAGATGGTTGTCAACTTCGGTGACCGCCTTACCAGAACCGTTTTAAAACAGCTCGGTGAGACTGAGAAGCGCGTTCTCGCAAAATACTACAAATGCAAAGAGGACATCGCTGAGACTGCAAGACAGCTCGGAATGTCTGAGGATGATGTAAAGACAAGCTTAAATATGGTCCGCATCAACACCGGACTTGACGTAAACGATACCGAGGACAACTTCAAGCTTCATTTCATTATGATCGCGAAGAAAGTCCTTGAGAACGATGAAAAAATTAAAAGGAATCGTTAATATAACTGTTCAGCAGGTCTGCGCACTTGCTGCGCTGACCGTAAAAAAACTTGGGCTTGAAGGCAAAAATCCCATCGGCGGAGCCGATCTGGAATGGATTTTTGCGAGTAACTGTGAAGGTACTGAACAGTTACTCGTTAATTAAATATGAACCGCATCTGCCCAGATGCGGATATCTGCAACAGCCCTGCACATATAATGTGCCGGGCTGTGAGCCGCTATGTACGGCAAAAATCCAGGCAAGACAAAATTACCCGGAGAAAAGAGGATGCATATGAAGACAATGCTGGAGCGCGGAGCCGGAATTCTGATGCCGGTGTCAAGTCTGCCGTCACCATACGGAATCGGTACATTTGGCAGTGCGGCCTATGATTTCGTGGACTTCTTAAAGAAAGCAAGACAGAAATACTGGCAGGTTCTGCCGGTGGGACCGACAAGCTACGGGGACAGCCCGTACCAGTCATTTTCCGCTTTTGCGGGAAATCCGTACTTTATCGATCTCGATACCCTGGTGAAAGAGGGACTTCTCACACAGGACGAGATCAATGCCTGTTACTGGGGGGATAACCCGACCCAGGTGGCGTACGACGCGGTGTTCTGGTACCGGTTTCCACTGTTGAAAAAGGCGTACGCGAGAAGTGAGTACCGTGAGGAACAGGGCTACGAGAAGTTCTGTATGGACAGCTGGTTCTGGCTGAATGATTACGCATTTTACATGGCGTTAAAGTTCCATTTTGATAATAAAGAATGGCTGGCATGGCCGGAAGATATCCGGTACCGGAAGAAAGAAGCGGTGGAGTCCTACCGCGAGGAATTGAAGGACGAGATCGACTTCTGGAAGTTTTTACAGTATAAATTCTACCAGCAGTGGGGAAAGCTCCGCGCATATGCGAATGAGCAGGGAATCTCCATCATCGGTGATATTCCGATCTACGTGGCGCTTGACAGTGCGGATGTCTGGACCCATCCGGAGTTATTCCTTTTGGATGAGGAGAACCTGACCCCACTCAAGGTTGCCGGAGTTCCACCGGACGCCTTCAGTGAGACGGGACAGCTCTGGGGCAATCCGCTTTACCGCTGGGATGTTCAGGAGAAGACTGATTTCGCATGGTGGAAAGAGCGTATGAAGGCGTCTGCCCGTCTGTATGACGTGGTCCGCATCGACCATTTTATCGGTGTGACCCAGTATTACGCGATCCCGGCGGGTTCCGAGGACGGAAAGACCGGCGAGTGGTTAAAGGGACCAGGAAAGAAGCTCACGGATGCCATCAACATGGTCATCGGTGACACGAAGATCATCGCGGAGGATCTTGGAATCTTTGTCCCGGAGGTCAAGGAGCTCCTTGAGGAGACTGGATATCCGGGAATGAAGATCATCGAGTTTGCCTTCAGTGGCGACCGCTTCAACGAGCACCTGCCGCATATGTACTCCCCGAATTCCGTCGTTTATGGCGGAACCCATGACAACGAGACCCTGGTGGGCTACTTTAAGCCGGAAGCGCGCCAGTGGTGGGAGTTACAGTATATCGCGGACTACATGGGTGTCTCCCATCAGCATGAGGTCGTAGACAGGGTCTTAAAGACCGCCTACGCGTCCGTAGCCAGCGTTGTGATCTTCCAGGCGCAGGATATCTTAAAACTCGATAACTGGGCGAGAATGAACACACCGGGCACGGTGGGGAATAACTGGAGATGGAGAATGAAACCGGGCGAGCTGACGCAGGATCATATCAACCATCTTTCATGGCTGGTCGATACATTTGGACGGTTTTAGATCGAAAAAAAGTTAAAATCACGGCAGAATTACCGAACGGAAAAGGCGATTTTTGTCGAGAAAAACAGATGTTTGTGGTACGCGGTACAGTGCCGGGAAATAAGGAAAAACGGGCGGTTCGTAAGGATAAAACAGACCGCCCGTTTCTTGGAAATTCGATTGACACAAGACCAGAAGTGTGATATTGTTAAGTTAATTCCGATGCACTATTGAACTCACATGTTTTTGTAAGTCATTTGCGCGATACGATGAATTACAAAAGCATGTGAGTTTTTTGAAATAAAGACCAACAGCGATGTGTGGGGATTTCCAATAGTCTTAGTACGGAAAAATTCAATTTTTTATGGAGGTACCAAAATGAACAACGGTACAGTTAAGTGGTTCAATTCTGAGAAAGGCTACGGATTCATCTCCAACGATAACGGCGGCGACGACGTATTCGT
>Ga0129311_1002171_pt1 | contig 12344 bp, 13 predicted proteins | sample Go1ome_FD_94435 | JGI IMG/M metagenome (GOLD analysis project Ga0129311, IMG submission 94435) | Western lowland gorrila individual fecal microbial communities from Wisconsin, USA - Go1022B metagenome | ecosystem: Host-associated > Mammals > Digestive system > Large intestine > Fecal | place... | reverse complement strand
GTGGCGTGCACATCCAGCGGAGTGAACAGAAAAGGACAGAGGGGATCTCTGGGCAACAGCGTATCATGTGGCATATGTCACAGCTTTGCGGCGGATGGAAGGTGCATCTCTCTTCTGAAGGTTCTCATGACGAATCATTGTGTATATGATTGCAAGTACTGTCTGAATCGCAGAAGCAATGATGTACCCAGGGCAACATTTGAACCTGATGAACTTTGTGATCTGGTCATAGAGTTCTACAAGCGGAATTATATAGAAGGATTATTCTTGAGTTCTGGTGTACTCAGAGATCCGACATATACCATGCAGAGAATGTGTGAGACACTGTATCTACTCAGAACAAAGTACAGGTTCAATGGCTACATCCATGTGAAGACCATTCCGGGGGCGTCGGATGAGCTTATAAGTATGGTGGGATATTTAGCGGACAGGATAAGTGTTAATATGGAGCTGCCAACTGAGGAGAGTCTGAAGAGACTTGCGCCGAATAAGAGCTTTGGAACCATACTTGATCCCATGGGCAAACTGACCAGTACCATAGAATCCCACAGACTGGCGGTGGGTAAGACTGCGCGTATGGAGAGAAGCGGTATCAACAGATATCTTATGGGAAGCATATTCAATGAAAAGAATCTGCAGAAGGATCTGGAAGCATATAAGGCTGAGTTGGCAGGGCAGTGCAGTCGTGGTGCGTCACAGAGAACAACAGCTGAGGCGTTCACAGAAGGCGTTGATGCAGATAAAAGCAGTGCCGATGCTGCAGAGATGAAGGAAGAGGCAGTGTACGAGATACAAGAAGCCTCGTCATCATATATATTGAGCAGACCTTCACCTCTCCCTGTTATGTTTGGCGATACAGACAGGAGAAGAGTGTTTGCCCCGGCTGGGCAGAGTACACAGATGATAGTTGGAGCAAGTGGCGAGTCGGACTATACGCTTATACACACGGCTCAGAGACTGTATCAGAGATACGATCTGAAGAGGGTGTTCTATTCTGCGTATATACCGATCAATGAGGACTCAGCTCTTCCGGCTCTGGACACTGCAGTTCCGCTTCTCAGGGAGCACAGGTTATATCAGGCGGACTGGCTGCTCAGATACTATGGTTTTCATGCGGATGAGATACTGTCTGAGACTGAGCCAAACCTTGATCAGCGGATGGATCCGAAGTGCAACTGGGCGGTGAGGCATCTTGATCAGTTTCCGGTGGAGGTGCAGACGGCACCATATGATCTGTTGCTCAGAATTCCCGGTATAGGGCCGAAGTCGGCGGGCAGGATAGTGAGAGCACGCCGATACGGAAGTCTGGATTTTGACAGCCTGAAGAAGATGGGGGTGGTGCTTAAGAGAGCACATTACTTTATAACCTGTGGTGGACACATGATGTACAGGATCCCTATAGAGAGGGATTATATAGTCAGAGAGATGACGGATATGAGCAGAATTGAGAATTGGCAGGTCGCTCATCAGAATGAGCAGTACAGACAGCTCACACTGTTTGATATAGGACTTCAGGGGTGATACAGTATGAAGATTTTTACATGTGAGGACAGCTACGAGGGGAAGGCTACCTGTATATACAGGGCATGGGAGTACGCACTTGGACTGGGGCAGGGAGCTGCCGGACACCGGGAAGTGGAGATACTCAGAGAACCTATAGCACAGCTTGATATGTTCGCAGAGTATGTACATATAGATGGAGATCCTGCTATAACGGAGAAGTTCACGAGGTCGGTCAGAAGGATATCACCTGTTGTATATAGAAATGTATTCTACGCTTTGCTTTCAGACCGTGACGAGGCAGTGGATGCGGTATACAGGTATCTGATACTGGCGTTCAGGAAAGGCAGTCGGGTTGAACATATGCTTATACAGCCTGAGGTCATGCAGGTTATGGAACTGTCAAGGAATGTGAGCAATGAATCTCACAAGTTCAGGGAGATGGCCAGGTTTACTTCGGTTGACAGAAAGGTATATGTCTGCCATATTGAACCAAAGTGTGATGTGTCCATGCTTGTAGCTGATCATTTTGCTGACAGGATGCCATCAGAGCACTGGCTCATAGTTGATGATGGCAGACGCACGGCGGTGATTCATCCTGCTGATGGAGACATGTATGTGAGACAACTTACAGATGAGGAGTTTGCGGTGCTTGGCTGCGCAGAGTACGAGGAGGATGATTACACGGATATGTGGAGAACGTTCTTCCGTGCCATAGCGGTAGAAGAGAGAAGAAATTACAGATGCCAGAGAAATTTGTTCCCAATATGGGTAAGAAAGCATGCGACGGAATTTATGCAGCGGGATCAGTAATCTTTTCTAAAAAAGCACTTGAATTGCCTGGAAAAATATGATAGTATTTGAACTTGTGATGTATTAATCATATTCCTTGCTCACAGACAGCTGTGGGCCAGAGACCATAAGGAGGTGCAATGTAATGAACAAATATGAATTGACTTTAGTTGTTAGTGCAAAGATTGATGAGGAAGCCAGAACAGCTGTAGTTGATAAGGTTAAGTCTTATATTGAGAAGGCTAACGGAACAATTACAGAGGTTAACGAGTGTGGACTTAAGAAGCTTGCTTACGAGATTCAGAAGATGGGCGAAGCATACTACTACTTCATTCAGTTTGATGCAGATGCTGATGCTCCAGCTCAGCTTGAGGCTAACATTCGTATTATGGAATCCGTTCTTAGATATCTTTGCGTTAGATTAGACGCCGAGTAATAGGAGGTATTCTATAATGAACAAGGTAATATTGATGGGTCGACTTACCAGAGACCCAGAGGTTAGATATTCACAGTCAGGATCAGGAGATGGCCAGATGGCTATTGCAAGATATACACTGGCTGTAGACAGAAGATTCAATAGAAATGGCGACCAGAATGCTGATTTTATAGGCTGCGTGGCATTTGGCAAGAGTGCTGAGTTCGCTGAGAAGTACCTGAAGCAGGGAACCAAGATTGCGATAACAGGAAGAATCCAGACTGGAAGCTACACGAATAAGGATGGTAACAAAGTATACACGACTGATGTTGTTGTCGAGGAGCAGGAATTTGCAGAGAGCAAAGCCGCTGGTGGACAGCCTTCAGGTGGTGGATATCAGCCAGCAGGAAGACCGGCACCTGGCAATGCAGGGGCAGAGGGCTTCATGAGTATACCAGAAGGTATAGAGGATGATTTACCATTCAAGTAAAACAGGAGGTAAATACAATGGCTTATACAAAGACTGATAGAGCAGATGCTCCAATGAAGAGAAGAAATATCCGTAGAAGAAAGAAAGTCTGCGAGTATTGTGCAAATAAAGATGCTGTGATCGACTACAAGGATTCAAATTCACTTAGAAAGTATATTTCAGAGAGAGGAAAGATCCTTCCTAGAAGAATCACAGGCACATGTGCTAAGCATCAGAGAGCAATTACAATTGCTGTAAAGAGAGCTAGACAGATTGCAATATTACCATACGTTCAGGATTAATTCTTATCAGTGATAAGTATATAAGACCCACCGTTCAATTTATATTGATCGGTGGGTCTTTTTGAAACCAAAACAAAAAGAAAGGGAAAATATGGCAGAAACTATTGTAAAAGTATCCAACCTTACCAAGAAATATGGCAGGAACACGGTTTTGTCTGATGTGAATATATCGCTTGAACGTGGTAAGATATATGGATTTATTGGTCAGAATGGTGCGGGTAAAACCACCATGATCAACCATATTAATGGCTTGCTGTTTGCAGACGAGGGCAGCATAGAACTGTTTGGCACATCAGACAAAAGAGACCTTATAGAATCCAGAAGAAGGATCGGCACAGTGTGTGAGCATGCAGGCCTGCACGGTAATTACAATGCACATGACAATATAAAACTCAACATGAAGCTTCGAGGAATCGACAACGAATCGCTCATAGATCAGACGATAGCAAATGTAGGCCTTGTTGGCGTGGGGAATAAAAAATTCAGAAATTATTCGATGGGTATGAAACAGCGTCTGGCTATAGGTTGTGCTATGCTTTCTGGACCGGAATTGCTTCTTCTGGATGAACCGATAAATGGGCTTGATCCAGTTGGAATAGTGGAGATCAGGAATCTGTTGAAGCAATTGAATCAGAGATTTGGCGTGACAATACTTATATCCAGTCATATTCTTACAGAGCTTCATGAGCTGGCAACGGATTATATAATTATAGATCATGGGCACATTGTGGACTGCCTGTCTGCGCAGGAATTGGATGCAAGGTGCAGCAGAAGGCTTCATATCAGGACAAATGATGTGCAGAAAGTCCTCAATATACTTGCTTCAGGCTACAATGTTACCAATGTCTATGTGAATGGCAGCGATATAGTGGTAAATCAGCCGATTGATGCAGAACAACTGGCGTGGACTCTGTACAATGAGAATGTGTTTGTGTCTGAGTATCATCTTGAAGAAGAAAGCCTTGAAAACTATTTTATCAATATGATAGGGGGTGGCGGATATGCTTAGACTGTTGACGGCAGATTTTTATAAACTCTGGAAGAGCGTTGGGTTCAGGACATGTCTAATAGTGTTCCTGGTACAGGATATCATATATTTGATATCTGTATCATTTGTGGGAGATCTGCTTGGAATGGAGCTGACAGGATTTTCACAGTTCCAATATCTGCTCACTTCGTTTTCTGGAAGTACAGTGTCGGGTATGTTATTTGGATTTGTGGCAGCTTCCCTAATAACCAGTGATTACAAGTCCAGGGACATACAGTGCGCAATAGCGCAGGGGCATAGCAGGGGACATATATTACTCTCCAAGGTCATAGTATATGTTGTGGCAATATGGATATTATCACTTGAGGACATTGTTATATATATTGTGGGAGCATCCATGGCAGGTGGCTTCGGACATAGCATCAACGGTGACACTGTGGCATATATGGCCAGATCTTTGGCGTGTGAAGGTTTTGTGATGACTATGATGTACATGACATGTGTGTTTGTTGCATTTACGCTGGTGTCGAAGGCTGCATCCGTGTCTGTCAATATACTGTTGTTTTTTGTGATAGATCTGGGACTGCAGATAATACCGATGATTTTTGATTCTAAGGTACTGACAAAGATACTCAATTATCTTCCATTTAATTCTGTAAGGGAAATGTCTGCATACAGTATTGACTGGGGTCATGCAGGAATATCATTACTGGTAGCGGGAGTATATGGATTGGTGATGGTGGCTGCTACATGGATGGTTTTTAGAAAAAGAGATCTGCGTTGACAAATACCTTGTCAAAGTTTATTATTACTCTAGCTATGAGAAATTCAAACAATGTGTAGAAAAGGAGTATAACGATGGGAAAATACACAAAGGAAGACATACTGAAAAAGGTTAAAGAAGATGATGTGGAGTTTATAAGACTTCAGTTTACAGACATTTTTGGAGATCTTAAGAACGTAGCGATAACTGCAAGTCAGATAGAGAAGGCACTGGATAACAAGATCATGTTTGATGGCTCTTCTATTGAAGGTTTTGCAAGAATTGAGGAGTCAGATATGTATCTGTACCCGGATTACGATTCATATGAGACATTCCCATGGAGACCTCAGCAGGGCAAAGTTGCGAGACTTATATGTGATGTGTATAAGCCGGATGGAACACCGTTTGAGGGTGATCCTAGATATGTACTTAAGAGAGCGCTGGCAGAGGCTGAAGAGATGGGCTATAAGATGAATGTCGGTCCTGAGTGCGAGTTCTTCCTCTTCCAGACAGATGAGAATGGAATGCCAACCACAAATACATATGAGAGAGCAAGTTATTTTGACCTTGGCCCTTTGGATTTTGGTGAAAATGCCAGAAGAGACATGGTTCTTACTCTTGAGCAGATGGGATTTGAGATTGAGGCATCTCATCATGAGGTTGCTCCTGCACAGCATGAGATAGATTTTAAATATGGTGAGGCGCTTAAGACAGCGGACAATATCGAGACATTTAAGCTTGTTGTCAAGACTATAGCCAAGAGACATGGACTTTGTGCAACATTTATGCCTAAGCCAAAATATGGTGTGTGTGGTTCAGGTATGCACATGAATATGTCACTTCAGAAGGATGGCAAGAATATATTTGCTGATGAGAATGACAAGCTTGGACTCAGCAAGGAGGCATATTGGTTCATTGCAGGTATCATGGAGCATATGAAGGAGATGACAGCCATAACAAATCCACTTGTAAACTCATACAAGAGACTTGTTCCAGGTTATGAGGCTCCTATCTACATCGCATGGTCAGCGAAGAACAGAAGTCCTCTTATCAGAATACCAAGTGCAAGAGGTGCCGGCACAAGAGTCGAACTCAGATGCCCTGATCCAACAGCAAACCCATACCTTGCAATGGCCGTGTGTCTCAAGGCAGGACTTGACGGAATCAAGCGTCAGCTTCCAGTTCCACCAAGCGTAGATACAAACATATTCAACCTCACATCAGAAGAGAAGAAGGCCCGCCATATTCACAGCCTTCCGGCAAATCTGAGGGAAGCAACTCTTGCCATGAGTGAGAGTGAATTCATGAGGGAAGCAGTTGGAAATCATATATTTGAAAGATATACATCTGCCAAGATGGATGAGTGGAATGAGTATACAAGACAGGTTACAGATTGGGAGATATCAAACTATCTGTATAAAGTCTGATTATAATTAAATAAAAAGATTGGTTACATAGGTAAGCTGCACGGGTGGTGCAATTTACCTATGTGCTGTATACACATACAATTGAGAGGACGAGAAATGTGGTAAACGTAATAGTTCTGTTTTCAAAAATAGAGGAGGCAAAGAGCATTAAGAACCTGCTCATTCGCAATGGTATCAGTGTAACTAAAGTGTGTACTACAGGTGCGCAGGCTGCACAGGCGGCTGATGCGTGTGATGATGGCGTTCTCATCTGTGGATACAGGTATCCGGATATGTTGTATTCAGATCTGGAGAATTATATTCCAAAGTATTTTGATATGATAGTTCTCAGTCATAAGAAAAATTATGAGGAAGTACGGGACAGTGGAGTAGTGTGCCTTACAATGCCTATAAAATCTATAGACTTTGTTAATACAGTCTCTATAACTATAGAGAATCTATTGTGGGAAAGAAAAAAGAGAAAATCTCAACCGAAAGAACGGACAGAGCAAGAGAAAAAGATTATTAAGACTGCAAAGCTTAAATTGATGAACGACTTTGAATTTGATGAACAGGGCGCGCACAGATATCTGCAAAAAAAGAGTATGGATAATGGAATCAATATCGTCGAGATGGCATATATGATATTAGATAATTCTGATTGTTTCTAAGGAGGTTCCTGTTGGAATTCACCAAGATGGAAGGTCTGGGAAATGACTATGTATATGTCAACTGTATGGTGGAGACTGTGAAAGATCCGGCTGTATTGGCACGAAAGATAAGTGACAGGCACAGAGGAGTCGGAAGTGATGGACTTATTCTCATAAGAAATTCAGATAAAGCTGATTTCAGGATGGATATATACAATGCGGATGGAAGTCGGGCGGAAATGTGTGGCAATGGAATTCGTTGCGCAGGCAAATACCTGTGCGATCGGGGAATAAGCAAAGGCACAGAGATGGATATAGAAACGCTGGCAGGAATCAGACATCTTGAGTGTCATATAAAAGATGGCAGTACTGAAAGTGTTACTGTTGATATGGGAATACCTGTTGTGGCTGGCCGTAATCTGGATTCGTGGATTGGTGCTCCGGGCAGAAATGTTGAAAAAAAGCATATAAATTTTTCAACATCTGATTCTGATGCATATATAGAATACACAGAGGTATCAATGGGAAATCCTCATGCAGTTGTATATGTAGACGATGTGGCAGGATGCCGTGTTGACGTACTTGGCCCGATGATCGAGAACAGTGGAATGTTTGAATCCGGGGTAAATGTAGAATTTGTACAGGTGCTTGATAACACACATATAAGAATGAGAGTGTGGGAACGCGGTTCAGGTGAGACCTGTGCCTGCGGAACCGGAGCCTGTGCGGCTGTTGCGGCTGGGATAGCTGCCAACAGAACCGATTGGACAGCAAAAGTTGAATTGAACGGGGGAGATTTGGACGTTCGATATGACTTGGAACGCAAAAAAATATACATGACAGGACCGGCCAGGGTGGTATTTGATGGTCGTACTGATATATTTTAGGAGGAACGACATGTTTAAAGCTAATGAAAATTATTTGAAACTGCCGGGAAGTTATCTTTTCTCGACGGTTGGAAGAAAGCAGAGAGAGTACAGTGAGGCTCATCCTGATAAGAAGATTATCAGACTCAGTATCGGTGATGTGACACAGCCACTTGCACCAGCTATCATCGAGAGACTTCATAAGGCAGTGGATGAGATGGCTGCTGCAGAGACATTTAAGGGATATGCACCTGACCTGGGTTATGAATTTCTCAGAAATACAATAGCTAAGAATGATTATGCAGACAGAGGTGTGGATATAGCTGCTGATGAGATATTTGTCAGCGATGGCGCTAAGAGTGACTCAGCAAATATTCAGGAGATATTCACTGCAAACAGCAAGATAGCAGTGTGTGATCCGGTATATCCTGTATATGTGGATTCAAATGTAATGGCTGGAAGAACCGGAACGTATGACAAGGACACAGAACTGTGGAGTGATGTAATATATATGCCATGCCTGGCAGACAATAATTTTGCACCTGAACTTCCTAAGGAGACTCCTGATATCATATACCTGTGTTTCCCAAACAATCCAACAGGAGCAACGATCAAGAAGGATCAGCTTCAGGAGTGGGTTGATTATGCCAATAAGGTAGGAGCAGTCATTATATATGATGCAGCGTATGAGGCGTATATAAGTGAGGCTGATGTACCTCATACAATATATGAGTGCGAGGGCGCAAGGACATGTGCTATAGAGCTCAAGAGCTTCTCTAAGAATGCAGGATTCACAGGTACACGTCTTGGCTATGCGGTTGTGCCAAAGGATCTCAAGGATGCAGATGGTGTGTCTATGCACAGCCTGTGGGCAAGAAGACATGGAACAAAGTTCAATGGTGCTCCGTATATAGTTCAGGCTGCAGGAGATGCAGTGTATTCTGATGAGGGAAAGGCACAGACAAAAGCACAGATAGCATATTATATGAATAATGCAAAGGTTATATCCCAGGGACTTAAGGATGCAGGATATACCGTATCCGGTGGCGTGAATGCGCCATACATCTGGCTTAAGACTCCAAACAATATGTCATCTTGGGATTTCTTTGACTATCTGCTTGAAAATGCAAATGTTGTTGGAACACCTGGATCAGGTTTTGGCCCAAGTGGTGAGGGGTATTTCAGACTTACAGCATTTGGAACATATGAGAATACAGTAGAAGCTATAGAAAGAATCAAGAATATGTAAACAGCATGTCGCTGGTATCATACATAGGCTTGGTTTGCGAAAACACAGTCTGAAAGGCCGAGTGCCTTTCGGGCTGTATTTTTTTTTATAAAGTTTTGACAAGGGTTTTGTTCATCTCGGCTTTACTCATATATGCAGATTTGTTATAATTACTCATAAGGGTGATTAAATGCCAAAAACGGAGGTATTGAGATGAAGGATAACGGACTTTTGGTGCAGTATTTTACAGCAAATACTACCGACAGCCAGAATTTGTGGAAAAAGGCTGCGGAGGAAGCAGTGACACTTAAGAAGTTAGGGGCTACGGCTGTTTGGTTCCCACCTGCAACAAAGGGTGCGCAGGGCAAAGACGATATGGGATATGCACCATATGATCTCTATGATCTGGGAGAGTTTGATCAGAAGGGATCAGTTGGAACAAGGTATGGAACTAAGGAAGAGTACATAGCAGCGATAAAGGCTATGAAGGCAGAAGGAATAAATGTATATGCGGATATAGCAGTTAGACAGAAATTAGGAGCTGATAAGATAGAGAAGGTTACTGCTGCTGAATTTAACTCCAAAGATCTGCCTCAGATGATAGGCAACAAGAAGGTGGTGGGAGCACTTTCAAAGTTTACATTCCCGGGAAGAAAGACTAAGTATTCAAGGTTTAAGTGGAATTGGACTCATTTTGCTGGTATAGACTGGCAGCAGGAAGAGTTCAAGAGAAGAGTGTGTGCTCTTGAGGGAAAGGACTACGACGAGGCAAACAAGGAATTGTCGAAGTATGATTATATAATTGGATGTGAAGTAGATTTCTACAACCAGGAAGTTTATGATGAGCTTATGAACTGGGCTCAGTGGTATGAAAAGAATACAGATGTTGATGGTTTCAGATTTCAGGAAGTAGAGGCTATACCAGCCTGGTTTGTAAATGACTTTGTGCAGGCTGCGTCATCTATACCTGTAGTTACAAGAAAGAAAACAGATGATGGTGAGCCTGAGTATATAGACAAAGATATATTCTCGGTTGGAGATTTCTGGCACTGGAATGTCGATTATATCAACGGATATATAAAGGCAACAGATAATCGTACATCTATGTTTGATGTTCCATTACACTTTAATTTCCATGATGCATCTGTTGCGGATGGCGCCTATGATATGTCAAAATTACTGTCAGGTTCGTTGATGATGAGCAATCCAGAGAGGGCTGTTACATTCGTAGATAACCATGAATCACAGGTGGGTGGAATACTTGAATCCTATGTAGAAGACTGGTTCAAACCTCTGGCATATGCTGTGATAATGCTCAGACAGCAGGGATATCCATGTCTTTACATTGGAGATTATGCAGGAATACCGCAGGTTAAGGTAAGGTCAAAGAAGACTGTTCTGAACAAAATACTTAAGCTCAGAAAGAAATATGCATATGGTGAGCAGCATGATTACTTTGATCACAGTGATGTGGTGGGATGGACAAGAGAGGGGGACGAGGATCATAAGGATTCCGGACTTGCTGTTGTCATGTCTGACGGAACTGGCGGAACAAAGAGAATGTATGTTGGAAAACAGTTTGCTGGTGCGCATTTTGCTGATGTTATGGGGAATGCAAAGTATGATATAAGAATTGACGATGAGGGCTGTGGAGAGTTCTATGTCAACAGGCAGGGACTGTCTGTATGGATTAAAAAAGATTGCAAATTATGATAAACTGGAGTATAGTTACTTTATCGCACTAAAGTCGTAGAAGTAACGAAGGAGCTTGATCATGGGAAAAACAGTACACACAGAAGCAGTACAGGATTTATTTGAGGCAATACTTACATTGGAGACAGAGGAAGAGTGCTTTAATTTCTTTGAAGATGTATGTACGGTGAATGAACTGTTATCTATAGCACAGAGATTTGCGGTTGCGAAGATGTTGAAAGAAGATAATACATATCTGGAAGTTGCAGAGAAAACCGGAGCATCTACTGCGACCATAAGCAGGGTCAACAGATCGTTGAATTATGGCAAGGATGGATATGAATTAGTATTTTCAAGAATGAAGAGCTTTCAGAATAATGAAGATAATTCAGAGGAAGACAAATAAAAATAGTGGTCTGTCAGCAAAGTGACAGACCACTATTTTTATTTATTTTGAGGCTTGCCTGTTTTGGAAGAACTGCTTCTGGCGCCAGATGGTGTCTGAGCCTTTTTGGTTGGTTGGGCTTGCGCCTTTTTTTGCTGCTCTTTAGCTTTGTGAACTTCGGCTCTTGCTTTAGCCTTAGCTTCGGCCTCGGATTCCTGTCTGAGCTTGTCAACCAGGTGCTCCACGTATTTCTTCTTGGCATATATATCTACGGACAACAGCGAGATCATGCTGAGATCGTGGAGATATGAATCTTTTTCGGGATCGTACATGGCGTCTGCTTTGTTGGCAGTTCTCACGATATCTTTGATGATGTCTCCGTAATGCTGTGATAAATATTCATAAAGATGGGCGTAAATATCAGATATATCCTTTCCGTCCTTGCTTGAATTAAAATAGCCGTCTATAAGAGGTTCGAGGAGCGTGTGTATATCATTGATGCTCAACATATTTTTTAAATAATAAATATATATCAGCAGTATAAGGTGCTGCTTTGAATATCGCTTTTTGTTAGGCGAAGGAAGAAGGTTGTTTTTGGTATAATTGTTGATCATGGTCTTGGTCATAACCTTATCTTCATCGTTGCGCCTGTTCTTGCCAAGCTGATCCTCCATGAAAGTAGTCAGCTGATCCATATACAGATCTATAGATGGGATATCGTTGGGATTGATATAGTCCAAACCACCAGCCATCGATATAATATCTTTTATGTTAGTTTTTTTATCCATGCAGACACCCCTTCGTTTATTTGAATCAACATGACATATTATATAGTATTCAAAACTACATTACAAGGTCTTTTTACTCTTCTTTTGCGGATATTTCGTG
>Ga0129311_1002170_pt1 | contig 12346 bp, 8 predicted proteins | sample Go1ome_FD_94435 | JGI IMG/M metagenome (GOLD analysis project Ga0129311, IMG submission 94435) | Western lowland gorrila individual fecal microbial communities from Wisconsin, USA - Go1022B metagenome | ecosystem: Host-associated > Mammals > Digestive system > Large intestine > Fecal | place... | reverse complement strand
CTGCCGCCGAAAAAGGCAAAGGAAATGCAGGTGCTGGATCGGGAGGAATTGCAGAAATTTCTCATTCAGGCGCAGGCGGACGGATACTACGAACTGTTCCTGCTGGATCTCTGCACCGGCCTGCGGCGGGGTGAATTGATAGCGCTTCAATGGGAGAATCTGAACTTTGAAACCGGCGTGCTGACCGTCAACAAACAGGCGTACACGGTAAACGGCGAATTGCAGATCATCCCGCCCAAAACCAAGGCATCCGTGCGAAAACTGGTGCTGCCGCCCGCGGTGTTGGCCGTGCTGCGGGAGTACCGCAAAAAGGTGGATTCCCGCTGGATGTTTCCGTCCCCGGTGAAGGCGGATCGACCAATCACGCCCGGCGTGGCACGCAGGCGGCTTCAGACGATACTGGAGCGGGCAGACTGCAAGCGTGTCAGATTCCATGATCTGCGACATACCTTCGCAACGCTGGCGCTGGAAAACGGCATGGATGTGAAAACCCTCTCCGCCATGCTGGGCCATGTGTCGGCGGTGACAACGCTGGACATCTACACCCACATCACCGGCGATATGCAGCGTGCAGCCGCCGCCAGCATCGACCGGAGCATCGGCAAGGCAGAACCGCAGGAAGAAACGGAACCGGAGCGGAAAGGCATCGTGGATTTCCAGCCCTATGTGGGGAAGAAAAGGAAACCGGGTACCGGCTGCGTCAGCGAACTCAATGACCACCTGTTTGAGGGACGCTATTCTCCCATATGGCCGGACGGGACACAGCATTCCCGCAACGTCTACGCCCACACCCGCGAGGAGTGCGAAGAAAAGCTAAAAGAACTGATCGCGGAGATGAACGAGGAACGCAAAAATCTCAAGGAGCAGCTTGCGGGCATCGCCCCGCCAGAAAAGCTGACCAAGAAACAGCGCAAGCTGTGGGACTATATGCGCCTCCACCCGGAGGTCACGGAGTCCTCGACCCTCGCTAAACGAACCGGACTGGCGAGAAATACGGTGAAGAAGCATTATGAGATGATAGCGGCAATGCTTGGGAGAAAATGAAAGCCATGGTTGCGGCTACACGCATAATAGCGCGATATGTCTTGCGGCTTCTGGAAAACTGCGATGAACTTAGGCATTGAAAAAGCAGAGCTGGAAAGTCTGATTCTTGCCCTTGCAGAACTTGATTTTGACGGCCGATGAGTTTTAAGATGAAGGATCTGATTCTGTCAGACAGTCTATCCAAGGAAGACAATAGCGGAGAATAAGAAGCTATGCGGTACTATGTTGTTTCTGATGTTCACGGATATTATACGCAGATGAAGTCTGCCTTGAAAAAGGCGGGCTTCTTTTCTGATGATACTCCACACAAGCTGATCATGCTCGGTGATATGTTTGATCGGGGACATGAGGCAAAACAGATTCAGCAGTTCGTGCTGGAGCAGATGGAGCAGGATGGGGTGATACTCATTCGAGGCAATCATGAAGATCTGTTCGTGGAGCTTATAACCGTTGATGAGGGGCGGCCATACAGTCATCACAAGTCGAATGGTACTTACGACACGGCACTCCAATTGACTGGATTTGATCCGGTGATGGCATCAATCCAAAATTATGATTTTGCTGACGCAGCAAAGAATACGCCGTTCTACAAAAAGATTATCCCGACAATGCTCGATTACTTTGAAACGGAGCATTATGTTTTTACTCATGCATGGGTTCCGAGTATTTTGAACAGGGATAAGAGCTACAGTTATATTACTTCATGGCGAGAGGCCGATGGAGTGCAGTGGGAGAAGGCAAGATGGTTCAATGGGATCGATGCTGCACAGACCGCAGACGAAGAGAAGACTATCGTCTGCGGGCACTGGCATACCTCATATGGCCATAGGAAATACGAAAATAAGGGGAGCGAGTTCGGAGATGATGCTGACTTCACGCCGTACTACGGGCCGGGTGTAATTGCGATAGATGCTTGCACGGCACATAGTGGAATGGTAAATTGTCTCGTGATAGATGATTAGCGGCGAGCAAAACCAGATAATTCGCGAGAATTAAATGGGGGTGCTGTCGTTGAGCAAGGATTCAAGCAGTGCAATCAACAAGAGAATAAGAAGGAATGTAAAAAAGAACATTAATATTATTGTTCATGTCGGTATTGGGCATAATCGGCATTGCATTCCTTGGTGTTGGGATTGGTCTGTGCATACGAGAGCGGAAGAAAAGAAGCGCCTGCACCAAGCTGGTAGCTGCTCTACTATACGCCCTCAATATAATGATGAGCCATTATCAACTCATCCGAAATAGGTTGAGATATGAATTAGGGTGAAAAGGTAAGTCAGATAATGAAGGGCAGCACAGACCAGTGCTGCCCTTCATTGCACATTCTGTAAGAGTTTTAGCATAGTACAGCTCAGTCGTGCTTGGGCATCAAATAATATATGTACATCGCTCGTTGCAATCATTCGGTTGTGTTGCGGTAATTTGCCTGATATAATAAGAATGATAGCAGGAACGCGGCCGGGCGGCCGCCGAACGGAGGGAAACACGATGAAAAAAATCTGTGTCGTATACAGGAACCGGCGGAATCCGGCGGCGATCGCATGGCTCGACAACTGCCTCAAACGGGTCTATGAGGATTACGTGGACGTGGAGGACTGCTTTATGGATGAGCTTACGGATGAAGAGCATTTATCCGCAGACGCTTTTCTCGTAATCAGCAGCAGCCTGCTACCGAAGCTGCGCCGCCACACGGCCTCGCTGAAAAATGTGGTGACGATGACACGCAGCGTCAAAAAGGAGTATCTTCCTGCGATCCTCGCCATTCCGACCGGCACGGACGTGCTGCTGGTCAACGACACGATGCAGAGCTCGGAGGAGATGGTGCTCATGTTCTATGAGCTAGGTATCGGGCATCTGAACCTGATCCCCTACGACAAAGGCCGCGAACGGGAGGGCATCTACCGCGGCTTGCGCTATGCCATCACGCCGAATGAGCCGCAGATGCTCCCGCCGTACATCGAGCATGTCATCAATACAGAATACCGTGAGATCGGCTTCGACTCCATGGTTCAGCTGATGGATGTGCTGGATATGAACAATGCGCGTGTGACCTATAACCTGATCAAATACATTTCCAACATCGTCGAGCCCATGCAGTATTACCGGGTCAGTTATTTCAGCAGTTTTCTCAAAGAGCGCATGCTCAACGAATATGTTTACGATTCACCAGCTGCGGTGCTGGCGCTTGACGCCGGGGATCGCGTCGTTTACTGCAACCGCCGCGCACAGGTCCTGTTCGGGACGGACTCCGCGGGCTTTGTGCACCTTGGCGTTCAGCTGCCTGCACCGCTGCTGCAGCTCATTCATACGGAGCAGGACATTGCGCAACATCCACTCACGCTAAGCGAAAAGGACTTTATCGTAGACAAGACGGCCGTCCTTCTAGGAGAGGAACGGCTCGGATATCTTGTCACTTTGCAGGACGAGATTGTGCTCAAGAGCATCGAAACGTCATTCAATAAGCACCTGCGGGAGAAGGGGCTTTACGCAAAGCATGTCTTCGGCGACATTCAGCATGTTTCCGAGAGCATGAGCCGCTGCATCCGGATGGCAAAAAAAGCTGCCGTGACGGACTACACCATTCTCATCGGCGGTGAGAGCGGCACGGGCAAGGAGCTGCTGGCACAGGCGATCCACAACTATTCCGGCCGAAAAAACATGCCCTTCATCGCCGTGAACTGCGCAGCGATCTCGGAGTCGCTGCTCGAATCGGAGCTGTTCGGCTACGAAGAGGGCGCCTTTACCGGCGCGAACAAAAAGGGAAAGCTTGGCTATTTTGAGCAGGCTAACCGCGGCACGATCTTTCTCGACGAGATCGGCGACATCTCGCCGCGCTTGCAGCAGGGACTGCTGCGCGTTTTACAGGAGCGGCAGATCATGAAGGTCGGCAGCGACAAGATCGTCGATGTTGATGTGCGCATCATCGCCGCGACAAATCGAAATCTACTCGAGGCTGTACGGGAGGGACACTTCCGCGGCGACCTCTATTACCGGCTCAACGCCATTGCCATCACGCTCCCGCCGCTGCGCGAGCGCAGAGAGGATATCTCCGTTCTGTTCCGTGCCTTTATGGGCAAGGACGCCGCGCGCCTGACGGGCGCGGATATGGACGCGGTTCTCCGCTATGACTGGCCGGGAAATGTTCGGGAGCTGGAAAACTGCGCGCTTTATTACAAGACGCTCGGCGAACTGCCGCAGCAGATCGCACTCCGCCAGGCCGCAGACACACCACGCCCTGTCACAGGCACACAGCAGAATGTGGAGCTGCAGGTGCTTGCGCTGATCGCGCAGCGGCAGGCGCCGAATCACGGCATTGGACGCACGGAGCTTATGCAGGGACTTTCCGCACAGGGTATCCGGGCAAGCGATGTTTACCTGCGCAAGCTGCTCGCCGCACTTGGCAAGCAGGGACTCGTCGAAGTCGGCAAGGGACGGCAAGGGACGCGACTGACGGCGGAAGGCCTGCGCAAGCTCGAGGAGCAAGACTTCGCATGACCGGAACAGAAAAACAAGGCAAAAAGGAGAGAGCCGAAAGGCTCCCTCCTTTTCGCCTTGGTGAAGAGGATGGTAGAGATTGGTAACAATCAAATGGTAAGGAAATCACGCAGGCCGACGGCTGTCTTGCCGCGAATGCCGTGTGTGGTCTCGGCGTGGTAGAGCGAGCTGATGATAGATTCCTCCACGGCTTCCACAGAAGCCTCAAACACCTTGTCGATGTTCTCATCGTAGAACATCCGGCAGGTCAGAATATCGCGGTCGCTGTAGTGCGGAATGTGGTTGGCTGTGGTAAATGCGATCGCGATATCGCCGCTGCCGTTGCCGCAGAACGATCCCACGCGCCCAAGCGAGATCGTGGCGCGCTTGGCTACGCGCCCGAGCTGCCGCTCGGAGAGGGGAATATCCGTTGCCAGAATGATGATGATCGAGCCGCGGTCTCTCGGGTCCGAAATACAGGCTTTGTTCGTGTCGTAGTGCTGGCCGCCGATCACAAGGTTACCCGGTGCGCCGAAGTTGGACATGACGAGTGCACCGACCGTGTATTTTGCACCGTCGATCTTCAGCACACGCGAGGCGGAGCCGATGCCGCCCTTGAGCCCAAGGCAGCACATACCGCTTCCGCCGCCGACGCAGCCTTCCGCAAAATCAGGCCCTGCCGCTTCAATGGCAGTGCGGACGTCCGATTCCTGCACATGCATCCCACGAATGTCGTTGAGCGTGCCGTCGTTGCACTCGGTGACAAGGCAGTTGACGGTGCCGGTGGTCACGCCGATATCGGGGTTCTGCTCCAGCATGTATTTGCACAGCGCCGTATAGGCCGTACCGATGCTCATCGTGTTGGTCAGGATGATAGGGGTCTCTATCGTGCCGAGCTCCTGCACCTGCAAAAGGCCAATGCTCTTGCCGAAGCCGTTGATGACGGAGCAGGCGGCCATGACCTTGTCGCGGAACAGATTGCCCCCGTGCGGGAGAACAGCGGTCACACCCGTGTGGATATTCTTTGCAGGGTCGATCAGCGTGGTATGGCCGACCAGCACCCCCGGCACGTCCGTGATGAGGTCCTTAGCTCCGCACGGCCACTTGGAGTGGAGGTCAAGCCCGTCTATATGATAAATCCCCATAGTATCTGATCCTTTCTCTTGTACCGTCAATGTGAGCGGAGAATATGTCCCGCTCTTACGCCGAGGTGCTTTCCGTTTTCCGCCGTCAGCACACCATTGACGAAAACCCGCTCTATACCGGGGCTTGCCTGCTTTGGTGCACTGTAGGTCGGCGCAGAGTCAAGCACCGCAAGGTCAAATTGCACCATATCTGCCCACATCCCTATACGCAGCAGCCCACGATCCTGCAAACCGATGCGCGAGGCAGGGAGGCTCGTCATCTTCTGCACCGCCGTCTCCAATGGGAAAAGTCCCCTATCGCGGCTGTAATGCGACAGTACACGTGTGAAAGCGCCAAAATGACGTGGATGTGGTTGCCCCACCGCCTCCAGAGAAAGCGCCTGCCCGTCTGAGCAGATTGCAACATAAGGCTTTTGCATGATGTATTCGATGTCTTCTTCACACATACCGAAATCCACCTCGTTGACGCAGTTGCGCTCCTCTTCTACAAGGTCAATGACTACATCTGCAGGCGTTTTCCCGAGCGTTTTTCCGAGTTCCACCACATTCTGGCCAAGCATCCACTGATTCTTTTCGCTTTTGACATAGGCAACATGAATATCCTGCCAGCGTCCAATATGACTCTGGTCTGCTTGCGCGATCATTCGTGCACGTTGCTCCGGCGTATGGATGCGCGTAAGGAACGCATCAAATCCGCCCTCGAACGCCCAACCGGGGAGATTTGAGCTGATTCCTGTAGACGAGGCGTTATAGGGGTACTGGTCGCACATGACATCAAGTCCCTCCGCACGGGCGTGCTCAATCATGGCGGTCGTTTCCTTGACCGCCGTGCGCCAGAGCTCTTTGCACAAGGATTTGTGGTGCGAGATCTGCAGCGGCACTCCTGCCGCACGTGCAACCTGAAGAGCTTCCCGAACCGACTCAATCAACTGAGAGCTCTCGTTGCGCATATGCGTTGCATAGTAGCCGCCGCACTCGCGCACGGCTTCAAGTACTTCAATCATCTCGCTGCTGTCGGAAAACGAACCGGGCGGGTAGATCAACCCGGAGGTCAGCCCAAATGCACCGTCGTATAACGCCTGTGCGGCAAGCTCCTTGAGCTTTCCCATTTCCTTTGAGGTCAGTTTTTCAGGTGAATAGCCCTTGACGGCGCAGCGGAGCGTACCGTGCCCGACAAGACAACCGAAATTGGTACTGATCGTCTTTTCCTCTAAAAAGCGAAGAAAGCCTTTCATGTCGTCCCATTCAATCGGCATATCTTCGCCGAGTTCTGTCCGCAGATCAGAGAGATAACGCGGATTGATCGGGCATGGCGAAGTGCCGCAATTTCCGCCGATATCGGTAGTAACTCCCTGTAGGATCCTGCTTTCCGCCTGCGGATAAGCCCACAATGTTTCATCGCTGTGCGCATGAATATCAATAAATCCGGGAGCAAGATAGTGATCGTGCGCGTCGTATTCCACTTTGCCGGTCATACCGGAAAGATTGCCGATCATTGCGACTTTTCCGCCCGCCACGCCAATGTCTCCACGATGCCAAGGGGCACCGGTCCCATCAATGACGCGGGCATTTCTGATGATACAATCAAGCATCAGCAATCCTCCATTCGCTCACATACCCGTAACTCCGGGTCAATATCCTCCACCAGCGATCGAGTCGTTTGCCGAATGAAATTTTCAAACTCCGGAATGTCCGATTGACAGGAGGCAAAGCATGCCACAAACGGCTCACGTGCAAAGACGATACCTACGTCGTGGGTCTTGTCCTCTTCCTCACCGGTTTTATGCGCGATGGGATATCCCACCGGCAAACTTCCTCCCATTTTGTGGTTAACCTGCTGACAGAGCAAGAGCTTTTCCATCTCTTCGCTCGCCTGTACACTAACAAGAGTTCGGTTATATATTTTTTCTAACAGCGTGCCGATTTCTGCGGGAACAAAATAGTTCTGAATTCCCTGATCCTCCCGTTCGCTGTCATAGTATTCACGGTTAAACTGTGTACCTGAAAGGCCAAGCTCGCGCAACGTGGCAATAACAAGCTCGTTTCCATAATGGTGGTAAAGCGCGTTCGTTGCGGTTGTGTCACTGATAATGATCATAAAGTTGCAAAGCGTTTTAATATCCAGAGTCACGCTTCCGTCTTCATCTCCAGTCATGAAGGCCAGTACACCACTGCTGTCAGGATGCATTTGTTCTTTATGAACAGTAATATGCTCATCAAAACGAGTCTTTCCTTGCTCGCGCCAAAGCATGATCGCTGCAAGGAGCGGCAGTTTGACAACACTCGCTGCCATAAACTGTTCATTTTCATGGTAGGCTAAGGTTTCACCTGTCACCAGATTTTTGTAGTAGAAGCCGACTTGCCCCTCCATTTGAGAGAGCTGAGAAAGAATCTTTTCTTTTAGAGCTGGATTCATAATGATTCCCTTTCTTTTGAAGGATTTGCGCGGCACAGAAGCAATATGATCGCTGTGCCGCGCATTTCCTTGAGGTGAAGCGTGTTGTTTTAGGGACGGCTGAATGATTTATTCGTCGTCCTCTTCAATCAGCATTGCCTGCAGGCCGCCCTTTTTCTTTGAATAGATGCTGAAACCAACGTACATCAAAATACAGCTTGCAAACGAGATCAGGATGGACGCCATCTGGCTTTGATCGACAAGCGATACGACCAGTACAACGACATTGATCAGCATGATCACAACCGGGATCAATGGGAAGAACGGGGCAGCATAGTGCAGATCCTTGACGCTGCCGCCATGTGCAACATAATCACGTCTGAAGCGAATATAGCATACGCACTCGCAAAGGCCAATAATATAATTGCTCGAAGCGATCAGAACGGTCATCCACAGATAAACCGTAGATGCAGCGACAAAACTGGTAATGATGCCGAAGGCTGCAAATCCCATGCACACCAGCAAAGATGCGAGCGGTACGCCTCTTTTATCGGTCTTTGCCATAATTTTGGGGGCCTGTCCAAATTTTGCAAGGCTCCACAGGCGGCGGCTACTTGCAAAAACAAAATAGTTGCCAGAGGAAAGGGCAGAGGTCAGTACAATTACGTTGACAATCAACGCTCCGCTCTTGATGCCCGCCAATTCAAACGCATAGGCGATGGGAGAGCCATCCAAATCGGCCATCTGCCAGGGAAGCACCGCGCACAGCACGAACATCACCAGCAGATACGTACCGGCAAGCGTAAAGGTGGACATATTGACCGCTTTGGGGATGGCCTTCGCATCTTCGATTTCTCCGCTGGACTCAATAAACATCGACGATCCGCCGAAAGCATAGTTTGCCGTCAGAAGGCCGGAGGCGATGCCAACCCAGCCGGTCGGGAACAAGCCTCCCTGCTTCGTATAGTTGGCAAGTCCGTAAGCTGTGTCGCCGATCCAGCCGAAAATCAGGCCAAAGCCGACCATCACAAAGCCGACCACTAACAGCATCTTGAGTGTAGAGAACCAGAAGGCCGTTTTACCGAAATCGCCGGGAGCAAGATAATTGAGCGCAAAAAGAATGATCGTGAAGATAACGCACCATATCGGCTCAGAAACGGCGGGGATCAGGTTGTGCGCAATGATAGCCGAGGCGGTAATCTGCGCTGTAATGGTCAGTGCGCCACCCAGCCAGTTCTGCCAGCCGACGGTGAAGCCCATCGGCGGATTGATGTACTCACTCGCCCAAGCCTGAACGCCGCCGGGAATGGGGATCGCAGTGCAGATCTCACCCTCCATCGACATTGTCATCCACAGTGTCAGGCAGCCGACCAGATAAGCCAGCATACATCCGCCTGGGCCTGCGACCGACAGCACATAGCCTGAGCTAAGGAAAATACCGGTACCGAGCGTGCCGCCCACGCAGGTCATAATGACGTCTCTCAGCTTGATCTGACGTTTTAGACCTCCGGAGCCGTCTTTTGTAATCTTTTCTGCCAATGTTTGCTTTTCTGACATTGCCATATCCTCCCTACTTTTTATTGTACCCGCAGTCATACCTTATTGCAACGATCTCCTGCTGCGGCTGTCCCCGAGTTATTCGAAGAACAATTTAACATAAGCAACAAGCGTGCCATCTTTTTGTGCGTGCTCAATTCTTGTTGAAATCCAACACGTTTACTGCTTTTGGTAAATATGGGCCTCTATAAAGTTCTACTCGTAAAGCTTGTTTCATATATTAAATCCGTATTAATCCCATTATTTGCGACACTTTACTATTTCCTGAACATTTCTACGGATTGTTATCATGAGATATTAGTAATTACACTACTTTAGACTATGGATGTAGGAGTCGTCAAGAACAAGCGACGCTCCTAAACTTTCTTCCTCTTTAATCGCTATCTGTGAATCTGTATAAATGCATCTTTCTGCTTATTAAACTTTAAAGTTGTCACAAGCAATACCGCTTATGGCACAACTTTTGCAAAGAAAGAACCGAGTATCCGCACCAGCGAATTGTTTATTGCTTCGGCAGTCCGTCTCAGAGATTGCTTTTTTGAGTACCTGTATCACAATGCCTGTTATCGTCACCTGCCGATGGATAAGGGATTATGCTCGGCATCACACCTAATCATCAGGCTTCATAATAAACCGGGGGCGGTATACTCTCTATCAAGCTACTGGAACTGGGCTGTATCTTACTCGGCTCCACTCTGACCGATAGTTTATCGCGTGAGTACCTGCACACCAGCCTTGCTGAACAGATGTGATGGCAGTTAAAAACGCTAAAGTTTTTGGACACATAAGCCTTCCCAGTGGTGAAAACAAAAAGGAGTACAAACCCATGAATAGCTATGGATTGATTGATCTGCACTGTGATAGTTTGGCTGATTGGACGTATGCCAACACCGGCAACCCTGACACGCTGGACGATCCCGGCCGCGTGCTGCAGCTGAGCAACATGCCGAAGGCTGTGCATTGGGCACAGTTCTACGCGGTCTTCATTCCGGACGAGGAGCGCGGCGACGCGGCGATCGCTTATTTTGAGAAGAATCGCGTAAACTTCTACCGCCAGATGGAAAAATTTTCCGACCGTGTGGCTCCCTGCCGCAGCACCGCCGACATGGAGAATGCCTGGGCCGAAAATAAGACCGCCGCCTTTCTGACCATCGAGAACGGCAGCGCGCTCTCCGGTGACATCACCCGTGTCCACACGCTTGCCGAGCAGGGCGTGCGCGCCATCACACTGACATGGAACGGCGAAAACGAGCTCGGTTCCGGCCACACCACCGACCACGGCCTGAGCGAGTTCGGCAAGGCAGCCGTGCGTGAGATGGAGAAGGAAAACATTCTTGTCGACGTCTCCCACCTCAACGACCACGGCTTTGCCGACCTGCTGGAGGTGGCGACAAAGCCCTTCGTCGCCACGCATTCCAATGCCCGCGCGCTGTGCAGTCACAAGCGCAACCTCACAGACGACATGATCCGCGAAATGGTCAAGCGCGACTGCCTGATCGGCCTGAACTACTTTGTAAAATTCCTGCGGGATGACGGCGAAGTCAAGAGCCTTGACGATATCTACCGTCACGCCATGCACTTCTTTGAGCTGGGGGCCGGAAAGAATCTTGCTCTCGGTTCGGATTTCGACGGCTCCCTCCTGCCTGAGTGCCTGAACACGCCGGCCAAGGCGGCATCGATTTACGAGTATCTGATCTCCCGAGGTGTTTCACAGGAGGACGCCGATGGCGTGATGTACAAGAATGCGCAGGAGTTCTTCCGTAAGAACTTGAAATAAACAAATGCAAGCTGGGCGTCAAGCGCAAAAGCATTCTAAATATAGAAGACCATCATCTCAAAGGAAACTACGGCTCACTGAGATGGCGGTCTTCTATTTTTGCAGCATATAGCATTCTTCCGGAGCTGTCGTGGGCGGTAGATTTTCAGCCCGTGCTTCATCAGTTTTGCTCAGAGATGCGAGTTTTGCAGAACCCAAAACAAGTGTTGGTACGGATTGAGGTTGTTTTCCTTCATCGTTTCAATCAAACTGTAGATTACGGTGCTTGCCTGTGCACTACCGACCATATTGGCATATAGCTGGTTCTGGATTTTTTTCATAGTGATCGCGGCGCGTAATATACATCTCATCGGTTCCAGAAGCTCTTACATGAGCACAATGTAACGCAGTCTTTTTCGCGCCCCGGTGAGCCGCATGACAATGCGGTCGTAGAATCATTCTTCGCATCACTGAAAAAAGAAGAGCTCTACCGAAGAAATCTTACTTCCGATAGAGCATTTCAAGCCAGTGTCGCTTCCTATATTGAGTTTTATAATACCAAATGACCGCATGGGGCGCTTCGTGTCCGTGCGAATGACCTTGACAGTCAGCGTCCAGCGGTCGCCGTCCGCGTCCTCATAGCCAGTAGTGACCTTGCCGTCCTCGTTGGTCTTACCGCTGCCGGTGGGGACGGTGATCTGACCTGCCTTGTCGGTCTTGCCGGAGGCGTAGTTGTCATTCTTATCCGTGACAGCGATGCTCATGTCCGGCACAGCGGACTTGTCCTTGACAAGCTGCACGGTCACGGTCGTCTGGTCGGCGTAGTCCAGCAGGCGGCTGTTCGGCAGACGGATGGAGATGCTGTTATCCTTGTGGAGCGCAACTGCGGCGTTTGCCACAGGATTTTTGGTGTCCGTATCGGTGACGGTCACAAGGTAGCCGCCTACAATGGCCTCACCCTTGCTGTCCGTGGTG
>Ga0129311_1002169_pt1 | contig 12353 bp, 8 predicted proteins | sample Go1ome_FD_94435 | JGI IMG/M metagenome (GOLD analysis project Ga0129311, IMG submission 94435) | Western lowland gorrila individual fecal microbial communities from Wisconsin, USA - Go1022B metagenome | ecosystem: Host-associated > Mammals > Digestive system > Large intestine > Fecal | place... | reverse complement strand
GCCCTGCTGTTCTACCTTCACTGAATTACCTTTACCCGCATCAGATCTGACTGAGCTGTCAAAGTTGAATGCCACCGTCATTGTCATGGCGCCAATCACCAGACCGATTCCCAGTCCTCTGAAAAAACTTTTCTTGTGCATTGATTACCTCCCTGACTGCTTACTGCTTGTCAGTCTCATTGATCTTATCTATTATTATTTTTGCCTCACCTACACCGATTCCCAGTTTGTTAGCGATTTCCATGATACTGAGTCCTTTTTTATGCAGGTCTGCCACCTGAGATTCAACATCCTCGCTTTCATCCCAGATCTCAATTGGTTTACTCTGTGAGTTTTTCTTTTTCTTCTTTTTTCTTGATCTGTTGTTTCTGTTTCTGGCCGGAACTTCCGCTGCCGGTGTCTCTGCTTTATCCTCTATATCGGCAGCTGTTTTTTCAGGATTGTCAGATTCCACCACTGTAAATGCACTGTCTGTGACAGGATCCTCTTCCACACTAACAGTCGCCTCGTGTGTATCATCATCGGATACACCATCAGTGTCCGGCTTGACATCATCCACATCAGAATCTGTTTCTGAAGTTTCCTCCGGAGCTTTCTCAGTTTCTGTCTCCTCATCATCTGTTATAGGAGTTTTCTCAGCTTCCGCCACCTCATCATATGTTATAGGAGTTTTCTCACTCTTATCATCAGGATCATAAGCTTCATAAGCCTCTGTGAGACTCTGGTTGATATAGTCGATCATCTGCTTCTTGGCCTTCTCTGAGAGCTGTGATGAACATGTCTCAATCTCTGTCTGCATTTTATTTTTTGCTTTTTCTATATCTGCCTCATATTCCTTAAGTGATGCCTGTGCCTTCTGATCCACATCATTCTGGAGATCCTCTATGCTCTTCTGAGTAGAAACTCTTATATCATCTATTTCTTTCTTTGCATTCTCCCTGATATCCTCAAGCTCTTTCTTTGAAGATGATTTTACTTCTTCCAGGCCTTTCTTCATATTGGCCTTCACCTCTTCACCCTGTTTCTTGAGTTCATTCTTCTTTTTCTCAACCAGAAGATCACAGTACTCGTCCAGTTTCTTTTCAAGCTCCTCCCTGCTTTCTGCAGCAAGATCTGCACCTTCTTCCTTTTTGCCATCTGTGAAGAAAAAGCTGGCTATAAATATCACCACACCTACAACAACCAATGTAATAATTCCCGGTATCATTTGATTTCTCCTTTTTTATAATTCTGTTCCTGATTTATAATGCATCTGTATCATGCATCCTTAAGTTCATCAAACACCACATCGTTGAGAACTTTTATATATGTGCCCTTCATACCAGATGATCTGGCTTCTATCACACCTGCACTTTCAAATTTTCTCAGAGCATTAACTATGACTGAACGCGTTATTCCTACTCTGTCAGCCACCTTGCTGGCAACAAGGATTCCCTCTTCTCCGTCAAGTTCCGAAAAAATATGCTTGATAGCCTGAAGCTCTGAAAAAGACAAAGTACTTATCGCTGACCGGACTATAGCTATCTTTCGATTCTCCTCAGCGTTCTCCTCATTGAGAGCTCTCATCATCTCAAGCCCCACAACCGTTGTTCCATACTCGCCCAGAATAATATCATCTATATCATACTGTTCCTCAAGCCTGTATAGAAACAATGTTCCAAGTCTCTCTCCGGCAATATCTATAGGCAGCAATAGTCCATGATACCTGTCAATATTGACTCCATCAAATCCAAGAGTTGTCAGATTGACATTCTCCTTGGTTGACAGAACCAACAGCAACCGCTCATTAAGCATTGAATCTATAAGACTTCCCACTTTTCCCTCTATAAGTTCATGTATCTCGGGAATGTCCTCTCTGTTCTTAAGACCGAGAATCTTTCCTTTTTTGCTTATGACCATTGCATTGGAATCCAGAATATCACTAAGCACATCACAAATATCATTAAATACTACTTTGTGCGAATTATTATTGTGCAATAACTTATTGATTTTTCGTGTTTTATCTAACAATTGAACACTCATATATGATCCTCCGATTTTATCTGCTGTAAAAAGTCTCTTTTGCACGAAATTTTATGACTATTTGAGATTCTACCACAATAACTTAATACTAACAACCCCATTTTATGTAAAGTAACACACATATCAAAAATTTAAGAATTCGTTGATTTTACTTGCTTTTTCGGATACAACATCTTGTGGTTGCAATTTTTTTCGACACAATTTTCGGAATTATGACAACCAAACTATTTTGCAAATTATTGCACAATTATGTAAAATGACAGACAAAATAGTGTTTTTCAAACAAAAAACGGATTCGTAATGTTCTCACACTCTCGAATCCGTTTCAGGTTCATATATTATGCCTCTTTATTATCATTTTCTACATTCTTGATATTACATGTATATCCACATTCCTGATCAGAACAAACCAGTTTGCTTCCCTTGACAATCATGTACTTTCCACATTCAGGGCACTTCTCATTGCTAGGCATTGCCCATGACATAAAGTCACACTCAGGAGCTTTGATACAACCATAATATCTCCTGCCCTTTCGTGTTGCCTTGATCACCACATCCGCACCACACTTAGGACATGCTACACCAATCTTCTCATAGAAAGGCTTTGTGGATCGGCACTCCGGAAATCCAGGACATGCAAGGAACTTGCCGTGAGGTCCATACTTGACAACCATATTGCGCCCACACACATCACACACTTCATCAGACACCTCATCCTCTATCTTGATGGACTGAAGCTCTTCCTCAGCCTTGGTTACCGCCTCATCTAGATCCGGATAGAAGTTTCTTACAACCACCTTCCAGTCAACGGTTCCCTCTCCTATCTTATCCAGAAGTGATTCCATGTTCGCTGTAAAATTGACATCTATAATAACAGGAAAAGCCTGTTCCATACTCTGATTTACCGCATCACCAAGGGCCGTCACATAAAGTTTCTTCTGTTCTTTGGTTATATATCTTCTCGCCAGTATGGTCGAAATAGTTGGAGCGTAGGTACTTGGACGTCCGATCCCCAGTTCCTCAAGAGTTTTTACCAGTAACGCCTCTGTATATCTGGCTGGCGGCTGAGTAAAATGCTGTTTCTCATCAAGGCTGTCAAGTTTTAACACATCACCCTCTTTGAGATTATTGATACCTGCTACTGTCTCGCCTCTGTCATTATCGAGATTGTATACTGCCAGGAAACCATCAAACGCAATCTTTGATGCTGAAGCCTGGAATACTGCATCTCCACATCCAACCTTAACATTTTTTACTGAATACACAGCACCCGCCATCTGACTGGCCAAAAATCTATTATATATGAGCTGATACAGTCTGAACTGATCCCTGGACAACTGATCCTTAACCATAACAGGCGACAGAGTTACATCCGTCGGTCTGATAGCCTCATGAGCATCCTGGATCTTCTTGTCAGTCTTGCCACGGCCATTCGAATCTCCTATATACTGCTTTCCAAAATTATCCGATATATATGCATCAGCCGCTGCAACAGCTTCCTCTGAAATTCTTGTCGAATCAGTTCTGAGATATGTTATAAGACCAATTGTTCCTCTGCCCTTAATATCCACACCTTCATATAACTGCTGCGCAATCCTCATAGTCTTTGAGGTTGCAAAATTCAGCTTTGATGATGCCTCCTGCTGAAGTGTACTCGTCGTAAATGGCAATGGCGCCTTTTTGTTGCGTTCGCTTTCCTTTATTGAACGCACAGTGTACTCTCCGCCATCCAGTTTCTTCAAAATACCATCCAATGCCTCACGGCCTGATATTTCTTCTTTATTAATACCATCACCTGAAAACTTAAATGTTATAGGTTTCTTGAGCTTTCCTGCTATCAGATTTGCATCCAGAGTCCAATATTCCTTAGGTATAAAATCATTGATCTCTTTTTCTCTGTCACACACAAGCTTGAGTGCTACTGACTGAACACGTCCGGCACTCAGTCCTCTCTTGATCTTCGCCCAGAGGACAGGGCTAATCTTATATCCCACAAGTCTGTCCAGGACTCTTCTGGCCTGCTGGGCATCGACAAGATTCATGTCAATATCCCTTGCCTGCTTTATAGAGTTCTTTACTGCATTCTTTGTTATCTCATTGAATGTTATTCGCTTATAGTTCTTATCCTCAAGTTTCAGTGCTTTCATCAGATGATAAGATATAGCCTCTCCCTCACGATCCGGGTCAGTTGCGAGATAGATCTTATCTGCCTTCTTAACCGCTTTTCTGAGAGTAGCAAGAATATCACCTTTACCTCTTATAGTGATATATTTTGGCTCGAAATCATTATCAACATCTATTCCCATCTGACTCTTGGGCAGATCCCTGACATGTCCATTGGACGCTATAACTTCATAGTTTGACCCCAAAAACTTTTTTATTGTCTTAGCTTTTGCCGGAGACTCAACAATAACAAGATTTTTTGCCATAGATATCTTCCTTTCTTCAACCGGTTCAGACTCTGACATAGTAATTTCTTACTAACTGCTTAACCAGTTTCTTTCTCTCTAATTCAAACAGTACCTGAGTTGTCTCTGATACCGTCATTCCTGCTTCAAGACATATATCATCCACATGTCTTGATTCCAAACGTACACAACTATACACTTTTTTCTCTATGGGCGCAAGTAAATTTTTGTTAAAACGCTTTTCCCGACATGTTCTGATTCCAAGTTCATCCAGTATATCAGCCCCGGATGTGACACATACCGCCCCCATTCTTATCAGATTATTACAACCCTCACTGGCAGCATCTGTAATTCTTCCTGGCACGGCGTATACGTCACGACCCTGCTCAAGTGCCTGGTCTGCTGTTATGAGTGATCCACTTCTTTTTCTCGCCTCAACCACCAGCACTCCGTCAGATAATCCACTTATGATCCGGTTCCTGTATGGGAATCGAAAAGCCTCAGGCTGTACATCCAGACCATTTTCTGACAGAATAACACCGCCCGACACACCGATGTCATGATATATATCATAATTTTCTCTGGGATACGGCACATTTATCCCACATCCCAGCACAGCTATCGTCTGCCCTTTTTCCCTGAGCGCAGCTCTGTGTGCCACTCCATCTATTCCAAGAGCCATGCCACTTACAACCGTAACCCCGGCTCTCACCATATCACTTGCTATTCTATCCGCCACACTTCTGCCATAAAGCGACGCCTTGCGGGCTCCCACAACCGCCACCGTCGGCACATGGCACTTAAGCACATCTATATCTCCCACGGCAAATAGCAGCATAGGTGGATCAGGAATATCATAAAGTCTGTCCGGATAGCACTCGTGTCCCGGATATATGTATTTGATCTTTCGCTCTTTCAACCTGTTCTCATATTCCAGAATATCTTTTTCACATCTGTGTTCCAGAATTGCCCCAGCCTGAATATCCGTAAGTTCTTCCTTCAGTATATTTTCCGGCACACCCCACAGACCTCTTATACCGCCATACTTCATGGCAATCTTCATCTTGACAGTGTGTGTAAGCCTGCTTATCATTCCAAACCACAGATATAAATATTCATCTGACATATCACACACCTCCCTGGCTGTCGGCGTTTCTGAAAAATACCGCTTCCTTGAGATGCTTCTCATTCACATCTGTATCTCCATCTATATCTGCTATTGTTCGTGCTATCTTCAGAACTCTGTAACTTCCCCTGGCAGACAGGTTCATCTGCTCAAAACAATATTCCATAAAATCCTTTTCTGTCGATCCCAGCTTAATGTACCTGCTGCACATACCGGAATCCAATTGAGAATTAAACCTGATCCTGTCATTCTCATACCGTCTTCTCTGCACCTCCTGCGCCGTCAGAACTCTTTCCCGCATCTCTGCAGACCCGGTTCCAACTCTGCCTTCAAATAAATCCGTGTAATCAACCTTTCTGACATCCACATTTATATCTATTCGATCTAACAAAGGCTTACTTATACGTGAATTGTAATGTTTTATCTGATTTACCGTACATGTGCATTTATTCATATCCGGAAACTGACCACAAGGGCAGGGATTACGGGCAGCCACCAACATAAATTCTGCAGGGAATCTGTATATACCATTAAGCCTTGAAATATTTACCACACCATCTTCCAACGGCTGTCTCATAACCTCCAGCACATTCCTTCCGAACTCAGGAAGTTCATCGAGGAACAACACACCTCCATGAGCCAGGCTTATCTCTCCGGGTTGCGGAATTCTGCCTCCACCTGACATTGCATGGAGTGATATAGTATGATGCGGTGATCTGAACGGTCTGACTCCCACTATCGACTGACCTTCCCTGAGCAGTCCTGCCACACTGTATATCTTCGTGATCTCTATGCTTTCATCTAACGTGAGCCGCGGCATTATAGTTGGTATCCTCTTGGCTATCATTGATTTACCTGCTCCCGCAGGACCAGTCATCAGTATATTATGCATTCCTGCTGCTGCTATCTCAACGCCTCTCTTCAATGTCTCATGTCCCAAAACCTCCGCAAAATCCCCGGCATCTCCGTAGCTGTTTTCCTCCAGCATAGCTTTTACATCAGCATATTCCGGTTCTATCGCCCGTATGCCTTGAAAATACTCCACCGTCTCTGATAACTCTGTTACAGGTATTACCTCCATTTCTTCTATAACAGCAGCCTCTCCCGCATTCGCCAACGGAACTACACATCTTCGTATTCCGTTCAAATAGGCACAGTGAACTACAGCAAGCACACCGTTCACGGAATTTACGTGTCCGTCAAGCCCCAGCTCGCCGAGTATGAGTATATTGTTTATATTCTCTGTTGGTATAATCCCCATGGATGCAAGTATTCCTACTGCTATGGGTAGATCGAAGGCTGTGCCTTCTTTTCTGATATCTGCCGGTGATAAATTGATCGTTACCCTCTTGGGCGGCAGATTGAAATTAGAATTTCGAAGTGCAGTGCGGACACGCTCACCGGCCTCCCTCACGCATGATGACAAATACCCCACCATGTTCATGACCGGAAGGCCGTCGTGTATATCTGACTCAACAGATATAAGCGTTCCATCGACTCCCTGCACAAGACCACTTAATACTTTACTATACATTATCATGTGCTCCTTTCTGCTAAACGCAGCCTCTCCACACGAAGCACATATCATATTAAGAGCATAACCCATATACATCTACAAGTCAAACTCCGTTTTGTATACCGTCTCTTCTATGTATCACCTTTTTCTTCCTTCCACCTGTCATAACCTTCTTTGAAGCAATAAACAGAAGTATCGCAGATATGAACATATTGATACATACTGATAATATTCTGAAATGCATTACAACAAATTCATAATATGCTCCATATCCCGTTCCAACATCAAATACCCTCTCATTATATATCATTTCCATGAACATATCCGCTATCCATACAACGGGATTGAATAACGTACACGTAACCATACCACCCATATAGCCCGACGCCTGCTGCTGTGATGCCACATTATCCATATATGTTTCCGCAGCCGACTGCAGTCCCCTGTTTGCCGCCAGAGTGACAATCGCAATAACTGCAATTGTAGCAATTGTAGCTATAGTAGCCGATACAGATGTCTTTTTTATACACGAATAAAATATTCCAAAACTTCCAATATATATATCCAGGAATATTATCACTCCAACATATTTTATAAGTGTCGCCCAGCTGAGTCCACCAAAAACAAATGCGATAGCAAGAAATGGAAGAGACGCAACAACATATATAAATGTCGTCAGCATAGCTGACAATAACTTTCCTGCAACTATTGATACAGGCCGCACAGGAGTAGTCAGCATAATTTCAAGAGTCTGTCTCTCCCTCTCCCCTGACACTGATGTTGCAGTAATAATAGGCATTACCAGACTTATTACCGCCGACTCACATATGGCAAGTATAGGGAAAAGCCTGAGCACTTCTGTATAATATGTCTGGTACTGAGAAGTAGAATTTGACAAAAAAAATACCGCTACTATAATTGCAAACAATGAATTAATAAGTGTTATGGCAACTGTAAGCTTTGCATTACGTGAACTTATCAGCATATCTTTCTTAACGATCGGATTGATCAACGATCTATTCATGCCTGTCACCTCCTGTTATCTCCAGGAACAATGATTCCAGATTTTCCTTATCACGGACAAACTGATGCACATGAACGCCATTATCCACAAGGCTCCTGAGCATTTCCGCATCACTTTCTTTATTTCCTTTACAATAGATCATAAACTCATCATCCACTATGGATATACGGTCTACATCGAACCTCTCCTTGACCATGACTGATATCCTGCTCGCAGAAGTTTCCGGATCCAGCCCCAATACATACCCTTTCATTCTTATAGGCGGCATGCCCTGTCCATGAACCATGACATCATCCACCTTACCACTTGTTATCATTCTTCCGTGATTTATAATTCCTATACTTGTACACAATTCTGACAATTCTGGAAGTATATGTGAGCTGATGATTATAGTTTTTCCCATGGAACCAAGATGCTTAAGAATCTCCTTCATCTCGAATCTTGCTCTGGGATCAAGACCGGAATTAGGTTCGTCCAACACGAGAAGTTCCGGATCATGTATAAGTGCTCTGGCTACACACAATCTCTGTTTCATGCCTCTGGACAAACTATCCACAAATTCATCCTTTTTGTCCTTTAAATTAACCAGTTCCAGAAGTTCATCAGCAATACCACCTACAGTCTTTCTATTCATTCCGTACAGCGATCCATAGAACTCCATGTATTCCATAACTTTAAAATTGTCATATACACCAAAGAAATCCGGTACATAACCTATCTTTCTTTTAATCTCTGCTGACTTTGCCAGTGCATCCACACCGTCAATAATAACGTTTCCCGATGTAGCTTTCAGAAGACCACATAATATCCTCATGGTTGTCGTTTTTCCCGCACCATTTGGTCCTACAAATCCAAATATCTCACCCTTATCAATATGGATATTTACATGATCCAGTGCAGTAAACCGGCCATAACATTTCGTTAGATTCTCTATATCTACCATCACTGCTCACCTCCACGCGCAATTATATACGGGAGATAATTGTCATAGTAGTGATCCTGCTGGTCGATCACAACAAACTTAAGTACTATCATGTTATCCTTCATATATTTATCAAGCTCATCTCCTTTTATCTCCATCTGTCCGTCGACAAAAATATCATCATAATTTCCCGTCGTATTATTGAGTGCGCTTACCGTCACTTTCGACCGCTCCACATTTTTCTCCAAATCATACTTAAGTGTCTCTATATTGTCATCATCCTGGAATTTTATGGTGATATTCACCTCATTGGAATACATCATAAGATCTTCCTGATCATATCCAGCCTGGGAATCCGCTCCGCTTGCCAACATATATATGTTGCTGTAATATGCCCCCCTGATATCTTCATAGTTATAAGAACCTATATCATACACTGTGTACACATTGTAATTATCCGATTCACCATCTGCGGTAACATCAACAGGCCGATTCACATCGCCCCAGATTGCAATTTCTCCATAATGATGATTATCCGGCACAGATCCATTAAATATGTACATCATGTAATAATTCCTGTCAACCAGCCTGGATGGCGCATTATACTCACCATCATATTTCTTATCATAATACTCGTTCAGAGAATTATACGCACCACCAATTCCTATCATCCTCATATTGTCATCACGGCTCACCGGGATCGTCTCTCCACGCTTCAGCTCCTCGATACAATAGTAGTATCCGTCTGACATGATCACTACATTTTTCATATCATAATCCGTGTTATTGGTGATTTCTCCATCAAATCCATCAGTGTACAGGTGAAGATTTCTTCCAATGGATCCAATATTATTATCAAACACAGAAGATGTCTTTAAACCCACGCTGCCAAATGGTGTTGGATTATAAAATTTAAGAGAAATATTTCCCTTATCATTTATTTTTTCCATCCTGGCTGTGACATCTTCCGAACCGTAGTTTGTCCAATAACCGTCGTCAGAAAGTCTTATATCATTGTATTCTGATGCAACATCTATATCGTAGTCTTTCGCTCTTGGACCTATGACATTGGTATAAGTTGTCTGAGATACAGTATCACCGCTTATATCAGCAACAGCAAATGATGATGTAACAGGTCTGGTAACTCTGTATTTCAGGCTCACTATATAAATCAACAATGTTCCTATAACTGCAAGTACCGGAACAACAAGCCATATAAGTTCACGTCTGCGTATCTTCTTCAGTCCAATATATGTTACAGGGCCACATAATAATATATACACCACAAGAGCTATGAGAATTGCCGCAACAGGTATTCTTCGTCCATTGTTTGCTTCTACAGCAGTTTCCATTGCATAATATTCAGCATTGCCATTGTATCCCGCAGCATACGTGTTCCCCATCGCATTATTCAATCCATATGAAAATATGTCCTGCAGCATAGACTGTCTCTGAACGCTGTCATCAGAAGCCTTTGTTCCCAAAGAATATCCCAAAGTTATAACTTTTCCATATCCTTTATTGAGAATACTCATATCATTATCATTCTGTGGCACAGTATCTGATGTCACATATCCATCATCAAATAAATTCATTACATCTTTTTCCGCTGTCCCCATGCACAATATGAGACTTCCGCCATCATCAACCCAGCTCTTGATGGCTTCATACTGTTTCTGTGACAACAGAGATGTATCGTAGTTATCAACTATCAGATAGTCCAGACTGTCCATAACCATACTGTCATCAGGAATATCTTCAGCCGACATGTCCAGTGTTATTACACTGACATCATCTTCCTCACCATACTTAAGCTTTACAGAATCGAGATAATCCAGAGAATCCGGATCATCACTGAGCACCCCGGTAACTGCAGCCGAATCAGCACTTGACAACGCCAAAAGATCCTTCTCAGAATATACAACCTTGCCATCTTCGTCGCTTATCTCCAGAATTATATTTCCTGACCCCAGACTTCCCATATCAAACACCGCATTGGCTTCAATGTCTTTTTCCAGGGTTATCTTCTCCGAGTACATCATGCTCTGGTATCCACTGCTGTCCGGATAATATGACATAACCGATATTTTACCGGTAAAATCCTGACTGCTTACCACAGATATCTGCAACCGGCAGCCCTGATCATATTCAGCATATCCATTTATCCCATATTCCAGAGATATATTAAAATCGTTATTCTTCGTCTCCACTTTTGTGGTAACTCTGCCATGGGAATTATCAGTATCCGCCGCAGATACCTCATATGCAGAACCACCCCCCAGAAGAGCAAGTGCCACCATTCCAGCACACAACAATCTCCTTATCATATATTTGTCCTTCCACTACTATTTACATACTAAACTTATCATAATTTCTTATTATTGAAATGGCAACTTACACTTTCGTAAGGAGCTATATACATATAAAACCCCGTACACTCCATCATGTACAGGGTTTTATAAATAATAATATAGTTTGTATATAATTTAACTGAAATAAACGACCTCTTCCTTAGGTGCACTTGTAAGCGTAACTTTCTCCGCTGTAAGTACCGGGCCTTCACCATCAAAGTCAGGGTAATATTCATAACCTATTCTGGCGGTGACATCTACCCACTGTCTGTCCACAAGATTCTTGGAGCCCTGATAGTAGCACTTGAATCCAACAAACTGTATATCCTCAACGCAGCATGTCATGGCAAATCTTCCCGGAACAAATGCATTGCTGCCATACTGCTTTGGCCTGAACACCATGGCCTTGAAGTGAATCTTCTTGCCATCGTATCTCTCCTTCATGTCGGACGCATCCACATACCAGATACCAAAATCATCATCTGGCAGTTCTATCACATCTGCACTCACATCGTATGGCAGATCCTCAGGTTCATTTGTCTCTGGTGCTATGGAGCCATCCTTCATCTCAAAAATGATCTGTGCTCTTCTGTTCACTGCCTTTATGGATCTTCTCCACTCTGGAATCTTGGAATTCTCATCGCATCTGTTGAAGATAACCATGTCTGCACTGTTGAACTGCTCTACCATGGTTGCCTTCATATTCTGTGAGTACACATCGTATGTCTCTGCATTCACAAATGAGATAACCTGAACAACTGTCCATCCCTTTGGAACTCTTATCTCAAATATCTTATCAAGCTTCCACATACCATTGTACTCTATCATGACCTGCTCAGGGTTATATTTATCCTGAAGATCAAGAAGATGATCTGTGGTGAGCTGATCTTCCTCAATGAATTCTGTATATATATTTGCTTTCTTCAGAGCATCAAGATCATACTCTTCCTCTCCGTCCTCACAGACAAGAAGAAGCGTCTTGGC
>Ga0129311_1002167_pt1 | contig 12356 bp, 9 predicted proteins | sample Go1ome_FD_94435 | JGI IMG/M metagenome (GOLD analysis project Ga0129311, IMG submission 94435) | Western lowland gorrila individual fecal microbial communities from Wisconsin, USA - Go1022B metagenome | ecosystem: Host-associated > Mammals > Digestive system > Large intestine > Fecal | place... | reverse complement strand
CGGTTCAAAAACTCGGGATGCTTCGCTTTTTTCATTGGATTCCGTGTGTTGCCGCCCTTGAAGTGCTGTAATTTGACCTTCGCTGTCGATCCAAAACGATTGTGCAAGTTTCGGTTCTGTTCCGCGGGCATACATTGCTGCCATAGCTGCATTTTCTCGGGCAGCCTGTGCATTTTGCCCGGTACCATATCCAACGGCAACCGGATAACCTGTGGCATCGCGCAGATATTCCGTAAGCTTGCAGCATGTGTGATTTTGTGTAAGCAGCGACAATGTTTGGGCATCCGTCAGCGCCTCGAAGTGTTGGTCGATTCGGCGAAAGATCAGAGATTTTCCCCCTTCTTTTTGCCCGAACAGCATTAATGCCGATTCCAGTTTTTCCATTTTTTCACTTGACGGCTCGCTGCCGACATCGAAACAAATGGCAGCCACTTGTCCCGCCCGCAGTTGGCCAAGTTCCATATCACGGCGAAGCCCTTTGATAGCCTTAAACACCTCATGCGCTGTAAGCTCCATGCTGATATACGGTGCATTGTATTCTTCAAAAGTACGCGCAGCCAACCCGGAACGAGTGATAAACAGTTTATACTGCTGCGTTTCGATTGTTTGCCGATAGCGATGTATCATGTTTTTTTCAAATTCCATCACCTGATTTGGCGTAAGCTGTGCAATCAATTCGTTTTCTTGTTCCATCAGTGCCGCAAGGCTGTTCCCTTCAATAATATCCGAAAGGCTTTGGCCTGGCAGCATCATATCCAAGCGAATATCTCCCAAGGAAAGGCCCGGGTTTCGTTGCAGCTGCAGCAAGATCACACGGTAATAATTTTCTACCGATGCCGTAAAGCAGCGATGCGGAATGTTTTGACCTGCAGAATCATAAGAAATGATCCGATCCGAAAGTATGCCGCTGGTCAGAATACCATCATACGAATTCTGAAGCCGTTCAAAAGTCGTCCGCAAATCGTCCAATGTATCAGCCTCATAATAATCAAAAGTGCAGCCCAAATATTGATTGCCTGCAATTTGTCGAATTCGGGCAATATCGCGGCTGACACGCAGCAGCATTGCCACGCGAAATTGTTTATTGGCATTGGATCCCATAAAAAACCTCGTTGTTTTTTGTAAAGCTAAAATCCTGCTTATATTATAGCATGAATTTTGTATTTTAAAATGCCGCCAAGTCAAAAATGACTCAGCGGCATTTATCATCAGCAGTTATCCTCTATGCCTGTAATAAAAGCATTTACTGCACTGTAGAATGTGCAGTTCCGGCTGTGCCGAAGCAAAATGCCTCCCGGCCGAAACTCCAGTTCCATTCGATTGATGTAGCTGGTTTCATCAAAGCACAATAATACTGTGTAGTTTTCACGGTTCCAAGCACCACTGCAAGATACATTTTCAAAAAGTATCGAAACATCTGTATCTGTTTCTTCTGTGGACACACAGGTTTTGCCGCGAAGCCACTTGTTATACCCCACCGGAACCGTAAACGAACGCCCCTTCCAAGCAAGAGTCAATTCATCGCACTCATCGGGCTTAGCAGCGAACTTCATAGAAAGCGCTGTAAAATTCAAGCGGTTATCGCCAAAGATATAGCGTTTTCCCGAATACTGTGCAGACAGCGGATTCTTCCACGAAGGCGTTCCCTTGGCCGGCTCGATCAGCATTGGGATATTTTGCAGTAAGATGGAAGAATTTTCTTGGAAAACAGGCGTATCCGCAGCCCCGCTGACAGCAAGCTCCCAAATTTTTTCCCATGCAACACGCCGAGCCGCTCCGTCCGAACCGCCTGTGTAGGCAATCACCATATCTTTACCGGGTATCACCGCACAAATTTGGCCAAAAGCGCCACGGAACATATAGGCTCCCTCGCGCTCATCTACCCAGATCTGATAGCCATAGCCTGCAATATGCGGCTCATCCAGATGCTTCATGGTAACATGAACCTGACTTGCTTCACGGATCCATTCCGGAGAAAGAATCTGCTTTCCTTTCCAAACACCATGGTCCAGCATCATCTGACCCACCGCAGCCAGCTGTTCTGTCGTAAGCATCAGTCCCCAGCCGCCCACAGTGCATCCATCGGGGCCGGTTTCCCAACTTGGCGTTCCCAATCCCATGGGTACAAAAAGTTTTTCATTGAGATATTCCGAAACCGTTTTGCCCACTGCGCGTTGTACCAAAGCCGACAGCATATATGTACCATGCGTACAATACACAAATTCGCTGCCGGGTTCATAGGCCGCATAATGGTCGAAAAAATTTCGTATCCAATCGATCTGCGGCAGCTCTTTTCCTTCATGACAGCAGTGCGGGCCTGTTGCTAAAATGTCATCAGGCCTTGGCCACGGAAAGTCGTGCGGGTCCTTTGCAAATCCTGTTGACATGGTAAGCAAATGGCGAACACGCATTTTTTCCATATTTTCTCCGGTTTTCGCCGGAAGTCGGTCTTTGAACCAGTCAACAACACGGTCATCCAGGGAAATTCTGGCATCCTGCACCGCAAACCCCACTGCCAGCCCGGTAAATGTTTTACTTGCCGAAAAAAGTGTATGCGGTTTATCCTGCGCATAGGGAGCCCAATACGCCTGTGATACAAGTTTGCCGTGGCGCACAATCAAAAAGGAATGCAGCCCCATGTCTGGTTTTTCCAAAAAATGATACAATTCATTCAATTTATTTGAGCTAAGTCCTACACTTTCAGGAGAAGCCACCGGAAATAAATGTTCCAAAATAACGCCTCGATTCTTCATCGGGGACAAAGCCCCTGCAAGAGTTTGATCTTTACAATGTCAGGCTCGCTGTTCTTTATCTTTTGCGCGTGTTTCAAACACGTGCAGCATCAGCGCCACCGCAATAACGGCATAGCACAATGTCATACGGAAATAGCCGCCCACCATAGAGTTATTGAACAGCTGCTGCGACGCCAACGGGCTTACATTAAACAGCAAATGGAACAGGATGGTTCCCAGAACCGCCTGGCCAATGGTTGCCTTTTTCACAGATGCACCACCGATCAAAATGGCGGCTACACAAAATGTGCCCACTTTTTCATGGCCGTAATAAGCATCCATCGTTCCGAGATTCTGATAAAAGATAATCTGGCCCCAAGCCGCAAGCACTGTCGAGATGATCACAGAAATAATCCGAATTTGATCCACCTTGATGCCCGAAGCGCCAGCCACTTCACGGTCATGACCGATCGCACGCATATCCTGCCCCAGCTTGGTTTTCATGAATTGCTGAATCAGCAGACACACGCCAATGGTGAGTAAGAATGTTGGAATGGGAATTCGGATCAGCATTTTAGCAACTGTAAAGGCGGGCATTCTTGTCATGATCTGCGATGCCGCTGCACAGCACGCACAGGCCGCCAATTGTATGATCTGTTTTTTGCCAAACTGATGGCGCAGCGCCGCCTGCATAAGAAAAAGCACCGCAAAGAAAATAGAGAAAAAGAGTATTCCGCTAAACAGATCCACACGCGTAGAAATACCAAAAATGCTCAGGTTGTCCAGTGCATACTGCATATTGTCAAGAGCCACCGTGTTCTTGATTCCCACGCCGCCGCTCAGAATAATATCCGACTCAACCTTAATAATTCCGCCTACGACAAACAGGAAAATAAACTGGTAGATGCCATTGGAAAAATATCCAACGATCATACTGGTGATCATTTCCTGACCCTTTGTGCGGTTTAGAATTTTACCGGCCAAAAACCCGCAGATGATCGCCGCAAAAAACGCCATGAGAGCCGCCGCAAGAATGCCTCCAATACCGTCGATTCCCATAATCGTTACTGCGATCAATCCCATTTGGCCGCACATCGCACCCAGTACAATGCCAAAGTTCATGCCCATGCCGCAGGTTACGGGAATAATAAGTGAAAGCACCAAGAGAATGTTTCGATCAAAGCGATTGACCAAATCAGAAAGAATGGTAGAAATAGGCGTTCCCGAAAGGATAATGCCGATGATGCAGATGATTCCAAACAAAACCGGAACCATATTGGACAGCAGCAGTTGTTTTGCCTTTTTCATCGACCCTCACCTCCTGCCTGAGAAAGTGCATACAAAATAATACCGTTAGAAATGATAATTCTAAATACTTCCGACAGATTGCTTTCCGGAAACAGCTGATTGCACACCGGCAGTGCCGTTGTGAGAAGAATCTGTATTAAAAACGAGCCGATCACCGCATGACGGATTTTTACACTGCGCATGGTTGCACCGCCCAAAAGGATTGCCGCCATGGGAGTAAAGGCCATCGTCAGCGGCCCTTCATATGTTTGATAAAATCCATAGCTTTGCGCGTAAACCACAATTCCCATGGCCGCAAGCATGGTAGAAAGGGCAATGCCTATAATGCGCGCGCGATTTACATTTACACCGATCATTCCCGCAAATGCCTGATTATTGCCCGCCACTCGCAGCACAGTTCCCGTGCGGCTTCTTGTGAACAGATAAACCACTGCACACACAGCCCCCACAAATAAGAACAGGCCCGTAGGAACTGTCACCTTGCCGATTTGAAATGCCAGGAAATTGTTCAAAATCTTTTCGTAGTAATCACTTACCGGCACCGTGGTACGAACGCCCGTGCCTCCCATGGGCCAGATGATTGTAGAGTTTGTGAACGGCGCAGCGAACCAAAACATACACATCAAATAAACCACAGCCGAACCAAGGTAGTTTCCAATCAGCATTTCCGAGCCCTTGACCATGTTCATTAAGCGTCCGTACAGAACACCTGCAATGCTTCCGAAAAGCAAAGCCATTGCGCAGGCTGCCAAAAATCCGGCCCAGCTGACCAATTCAAACTGAACACTCAAAAGTCCTGCCAGCAAGCCACACACAATACCAATTGCCAGGCCCATATTCAGCCCAGCCCCTACCAGAATACACGGAAGCATAGCCACAGCCAGCAGCATATTTTGGCCGACACGAACCAGCGAATCGCTGATCAGCGCCGCCATGTCCTGCCCTTCCAGTAAAGCACCAATCAAAATTACTATAATAAATGCAATAATGATAATTCGCGGCATACCAAATTTTCTCACGCCGCGCTTGATGGTTTCCATACCCTTACCTCCTGTTTCCGCTCATAGCCAGGCCAATTGCTTCGCTGCTTGCATCTGCCGGCAAAATGTCCGAAACTGTTCCATCGGATATAATGGCAATGCGGTCACAGATCTGCCGCAGTTCGGCCAGCTCTGACGAAGTAAAGATCACGGTGACGCCCTGCTCACGATTGATGCGGGCAATCGTTTTCAGCACCATGTTTTTCGCTCCCACATCAATTCCTCGCGTGGGCTCGGATACAAGCAGGATTTTCGGCGTAAGCATCAATGCGCTGGCAACGCACACCTTCTGCTGATTGCCGCCCGAAAGTGTGCCCACCGCCTGATCGGGGCCGGTACATTTGATCTGAAATTCATCAATATATTTCTTCGCGTTTTCCCTAACCGTTTTTTCGTCGATCTGTTTAAAAAACAAAAGATTGTTAAAAAACTGATTATAGTTGAGCATGGCCGGTGCGGCAATATTTTCGGCAATGCTCAAGTCCGGTGCAAACCCCATGCGGCGGCGGTCTTCCGAAACAAAGGCAAGCCCTGCATTGATCGAGCTTTTGGGCGAATTAAGCTTCAGCGCTTTGCCGAACACTACAGCCTCACCTGTGGCCGGAAAAAGCCCCATCAATCCGTTTGCAATGCCGATTTTTCCCTGACCGGCCAGACCGCCAATACCAAGTATTTCACCCTTTCGCACCTGCAGATCTACCCCTTTTACCGCTTCACCGGGCATATCCACTTTAAAATTGCGAACAGAAAGCACTACTTCCTCACTTAAAGTTTCCGTGCGTTTTTCAATGGCGCTTAAATCCAAATCACGGCCAACCATCATTTGGGCAATTTCTCCGGCAGTAGTATCCGCCACAGCAACCGTTCTCACATTTTTTCCGTCGCGCAGAATCGTTACCATATCGGCGACTTCCATAATATCGCCTATGCGATGCGTGATCAGTAAAACTGCGATGCCCATTTTCGACAATCGTTTTACGATGCGCAGCACGATCTCAGATTCCGACTCAGTAAGCACCGCGGTGGGTTCGTCCAAGATCAGCAGCTTAATGTTTTTCTTGTCAATTTCACGCGCTATCTCTACAAATTGCATATAACCGACCGGAAGCGAGTCTACCATACGGCCTTCTTCAAGCGTAACCCCCAAACGGTCAAGTGTTGCCTGTGAATCACGGCTTATCTGAGCGAAATCCACCGTTTTCATTCGCTGCCCCAGCACTCGGCTGACGGGATTATCGCGCAAAGGTTCCCGGTTCAATTTAATATTTTCGCCCGCGGTAAATCCCGGAATCAGCATGAACTCCTGATGTACCATACCGATTCCCTTGGCAATAGCCTGCTCAGGGGAAGTAATGCTGCACTCCTTCCCCTCGATAAAGATTTTTCCTGTATAGCCGCCGGTTTGCATAATTACAGGCATTCCAAACAGAATATTCATCAATGTGGATTTTCCCGCACCGTTTTCACCGCAAATGGCATGGATCTCACCGGGCATAATGTTCATTGAAACATCCGATAAAACCCAGTTTTCACCGTACGCTTTGCCGACATTTTGAATGGAAAGAACGGGAATTGCGGTGTTATTTTCCATCACTCTGCCTCCTTCGGCATATAAAAGTGGAGAAACGCCGCCGCCACAGGCAGCGTTTCTCCGATTGTTTTGATATTCGATTAAGTGCTGTTATCTTTCTGCCATCAAAGGGTGACAAAATCCATTTCAAATCCCAGCAAATGGCTGTAGGTTTTGCCGTTTGCCTCCCACGGTGTCAGATAAACCGAGCATTCCATGCCGGACATTTCGTTTGCCAGCTGGCTCATAATGCCGGTAAGTGCATCAACATCAACTTTTTCTGTAATGCTTCCCTCCGCATACTGCTTGGCATACTCGAAGATCGACTGGAAATACAGCATCGAGCTTGAAAGAGGCCAGGTGGAAAGACGCCCCGTCATACCCATTTCTGCCAGTTTTGCACGAATCTGTTCAACGGCATACTGCGGATCACTGGATTTGTCTTCGGGGATATCAATGCTCAGGCCGCTGGTAAATCCCTGGAAGGGGCTGGGATCACAAGTAGAGGGAAGAAGTGCGCCGGATTCAACCACAGCTTTTACCATAACATCCATCATGGCAGTATTGGTGCCAAAGAAAGCCGTGTTTTTTCCGTATTTTTCTACTTCCTTAGGAATATCTTCCAAAATAAACTGCTGCGTGCCGGTAACACCCGCATCGCTCAGCGGATCGGGAGATGTTACATCCACAAACTGAATTCCCTCGGCCTCACAGGTTTCCCGCATCAAGTCACGGCGCTGTGCCAGAGATTCCATTGCCATGTGCCGCGGGAAGGAATAATGCACAAAGGTTTCGGCTCCCATTGCCTTTGCCTGCTTTATGATGCTGGCTCCCATGTTAAATTTAGCCGGGTCAACGATCACATCAAAAGCATCTTCCACCACATCAGGGTCTTCGGATACAACACCGCCCATATACAGCACGTCGGGGCGAACATCACGGCAGGCCTTTACAGCAGCCGAGCTGCCCGCAGGCTCCTGAAAAATCAAAAGAGCCTTCACATTCTGGTCGGCCACAAGTCCCAAAGCAGTTGAGATCAGCACCTCCTGCTCATTGGCCGGGAAAGATGAGCCAACGACCATATCGCCATATTTGCTTTTCAGCTGCTCAAAAGCGCGTGTGGGCTCTTCTCCCTGGGAAGCATCCTGATACATAACGGCAATTTTAAAATCACCGGAAGCAGCATTTGCTGCTGAGGCGGATGCACTGGCAGAAGCTGAACCAGCACCGCAGCCCGTGAGTACACCGAGCCCCATCACTGCCGACAAAACCAGCGATAAAAGACGAGTCTTTTTCTTCATTGTGTATTCCTCCTTATGTGAGCGGTGTGCGTTAACAAATTCCTGCCGTAAATTGACTTTCTCTTTTCTTTATGGTATAAATAAAGCACAGTTTTTATACTTAAAGAATACTTAACGCACTGTTTATGATAATCGTATTTTATCAAAGTAAAGCGCCATTGTCAATAAAAAAATCAGGTTTTGTCATTTATATGTATAAATGATCCAAATGTTTTGTATTTTTAAAGAGGAAAGCGAGGGATAATATGTTTGACCCAAAGGAAGTTCTGTCCGATGCTAAACAAATGAAACCGCAGCTGATCGAGTGGCGGCGCTCGATCCACCGCCACCCAGAAATCGGCCTTTCCCTGCCGCATACCGCAGCGCTTGTATCCCGTGCATTAACAGAGATCGGTCTTTCGCCGCAGCATTGCGGCACAGACGGTACAACGGGCATAATTGCCTTGATCGAGGGCAGCCGCCCGGGCCCCACGCTGCTTTTGCGGGCAGATATGGATGCGTTGCCCCTGACCGAGGAAAATACGCTTTCCTTTAAAAGCGAGCTTCCCGGTGCGGCACATATGTGTGGTCATGACACACATACCGCCATGCTGTTGGGTGCAGCGAAACTGATCCATGCTCGCCGCAGCGAGTTATGCGGAAGGGTAAAGCTCATGTTTCAGCCGGGTGAAGAGGGTTATAACGGTGCCTCCCATATGATCCAAGATGGCTTGTTGGAAGCTCCCACTGTCGATGCTGCTATGGCAATGCACTGTCTTACCGGCAGTAAATGGAAAACCGGAACCTTACTATGCGCCACCGGGCTTTTGGCAAAAGCATCGGCCGATTCTTTTAAAGTGACGGTTTTAGGGCGCGGTGCCCATGGCGCTACTCCGGAGCATGGAATCGATGTTCCGCACATTCTTGCCGAAATTACTTCGGCACTTTACACAATTCAAAGCCGCGAATTGAGCGCCTTTACCCCCGCTGTTCTTTCTGTCTGTCGGCTATGCGCCGGTACTGCGGATAACCTTTTGCCTGACAGTGGTTTTTTGTCCGGCACTTTCCGTACCTTTGATTTGTCTGTACAAAAGTTCATGCGCCGCCGTATTCAGGAAATTTCAGAAAGAATCGCCTCTGCATTTGGCGCACGCGCTGAGGTAACTTTCTCCGGCAGTCTTCCCCCTACGGTAAACGATGCTTCCATGTGTCCCAAAATTGCCGCCTACACAGCCGAATTGGTTGGCGCTAAATATGCGGATGTCATCGGCCCCGTTACCGGTGCCGAGGATTTCAGTGAGATCTCGTGCCGAGTGCCCTCCGTATATCTGGACATAAGTTTTGGCAGTGCCGAAGAGGGCTATATTGAATCCGTTCACAGTCCGCGCTGCACCTTTAACGAAGACGCCCTGCCTGTTGGTGCAGCCGCTTATGCCTGGTGCGCCATGCGTTGGCTGTCAGACACAGCTTCTCTCTAAAAAATGGGTTTTAACGCTGCGCAGCCCCGGCGGAATATTTTTCCGCCGGGGCTGCTTTATTTGGGTGTGCCCTTCTCGTTCAGGCTTTGCTTTACTTCTGCGGCTTTATGCCCCAAAACACAAGGTTCATGGCAATTACGATCAGCGCCGCCGCGATGACATTGTAATGCGCCTTGGCGGCGATGAATTTGCCATTTTTGTGCCCACCGTTACCGAAAAGGCCAGCGCTGAATCCTTTTTTGCGCGCCTGTTTGACAACATCAAAAGCATTCAGATCCCCGAGCTTGGCCCAAGGCCGATCGTAGTCAGCCTTGGGGCGTGCCTGTATGACGGCAAGGAGACCGCAAACTTTGATACGCTGTATCGCCGGGCCGACCATGCCATGTACCAAAGCAAAAAGCAGCCGGGCCTTACCGCCACCATTTACGGCGAGATATAAAATTCAACTCAACCAATCCCCGGCATGCAGGCATACAAGCGCCTGTGTGCCGGGGGTTTTAACTTTATTTTTCTTTTGTGGTATAATATCTGAAACAGCGATTTGTACATTGTTTGTGTGCTGTCAGGGCCCACTTGCGGGCCGAAAGGAATTGTTATGCTTCGTTTTCCCCTGCCAAAAAAACGGCTTTCCTCGTTTCAGGTGATCATTGCGGGGTTTGCCGCCGTTGATTTTTTGGGCGCACTGCTTCTGATGCTGCCCATTTCTGCCCGGGCGCGCTGCCCTACGCCGTTTTCCGAGGCACTGTTCACCTCCACCTCGGCCCTGTGCGTGACCGGCCTTGCCGTGCAGGACACCGGCAGCTACTGGTCCGCCTTTGGGCAATGCGTGATCCTGCTGCTGATCCAGATCGGCGGCTTGGGCGTGATCACCATTGCCGCCGCCTTTGCGCTTTTGTCCGGCCGAAGGATCTCGCTGATGCAGCGCAGCACCCTGCAGGAAGCCTCCGGCGCGCCGCAGGTGGGCGGCATTGTGCGCCTTACCGGCTTTATCCTGCGCGCCACCCTGTTTTTTGAGCTGGCGGGCGCAGTGCTGCTTTTGCCGGTGTTCTGTGCCGACTTTGGGCCAAAAGGCATTTTTTACGCCGTGTTTCACTCAATTTCGGCTTTTTGCAACGCCGGGTTTGATCTGCTGGGCACCGCCGATGCCCGCTTTGTTTCGCTTACCCGGTATGCCCATCAACCCTATGTGGTGCTGGTGATCACGGCGCTGATCATTTGCGGTTCGCTGGGCTTTCTCACATGGGAGGATATCCGGGTGCATCGGCTGCACCTGCACCGCTACCGGATGCAAAGCAAGGTGATTCTGGCGGTCAACGCGCTGCTGCTGGTGCTGCCCGCTTTGTACTTTTTCTGCTTTGAATTTACGGCAGGCCCTGTGCAAAGCCGCGCGCTGCTTTCCTGGTTTCAGGCGGTAACGCCCCGCACCGCCGGGTTCAATACCGCTGATCTTGCCGCCATGCGCTCGCCATCCCAGGCGCTGATGGTGGCGCTGATGCTTTTGGGCGGTGCGCCGGGCTCTACGGCAGGCGGCATGAAGATCACCACGCTGGCGGTTCTTTTAGCCAATATGCTGGCCACCTTCCGCCGCCGTGAGGATGCCGAATTCTTTGGGCGGCGCATAGACACTTCCGCCGTGAAAAACGCCGCCACCATTGCCGAAATGTATATGCTGCTGTTCTTTTCAGGCTCGCTTGCCATTGCCACCGCCGAGGGGCTGCCCATGTCGGTGTGTATGTTTGAAACCGCTTCTGCCGTAGCCACGGTGGGCCTTACCTTGGGCATCACGCCGCAGCTGGGGCTGTTTTCGCAGTGCATTCTGATTGTATTGATGTTCTGGGGGCGCGTGGGCGCACTCACGCTGATCTACGCCGCCTTTGGCCGCACCCCGGCCCATTCGCGCCTGCCGCAGGAAAAAATCGCCGTTGGGTAAGGCCACGGGCCGCCCGGCTGCAGGTTTTGTTTTTGCCTATATAAAAAAATAAAAAAAGGAGCTTTCCATGAAATCTGTTCTTTTGATCGGTTTGGGCCGCTTTGGCCGCCACATTGCCCAGCAGATGAACGAGCTGGGCCATCAGGTGATGGCCGTTGACTCCAACGAGGAGCGGGTGAATCAGGTGCTTTCGTTTGTCACCAACGCCCAGATTGGCGACAGCACCAACGCCGACTTTCTGCGCTCTCTCGGCATTCGCAATTTTGATGTGTGCATCGTTACCATCGGCAGCAATTTTCAGAACTCTCTCGAAACCGCCTCGCTTCTGAAAGAGCTGGGGGCCAAATTTGTGGTTTCCCGCGCCGAGCGCGATGTGCAGGCCAAATTTTTGCTGCGCAACGGGGCCGACGAGGTGGTATATCCCGAAAAGCAGCTGGCCAAGTGGGCTGCCATCCGCTACAGCTCGGAGCATATTCTGGACTACATTGAGCTGCAGGACGATCACGCCATTATGGAGGTGACCATTCCGCCCGAATGGACCGGGCGCAGCATCAGCGAGCTGAACATCCGCAAGCGCTATCACATCAACATTCTGGCGCTCAAGCGCGGCGGCAAGCTGGATATGAGCATTGCCCCCGACACTGTGCTGAGCAGCGAGGAAACCATGCTGGTGCTGGGTGAATATGCCTCGATCCGAAAATGCTTTTGGCTGTAATGGGCTGTAAACTATCGTTTTTCTTCCGTGCAGGGTGTTATTTTCCCTGCACGGTTTTTTATTGGGCCCCTGCCGCGCGCCGGGTTTTTCCAGTTTTTTCCACACATCTTACACAAGTTCTTCAGCAGCTTTTCAATTTTTGTTCTTAGAATTTTCTTTGTAATTGAGGAGGTGCGAAAAACATGATCGCAGTTGAACATTTAACCAAGCGATATGGCTCTTTCACAGCGGTAGACGATATTTCGTTCACCCTTGAGCAGGGCCATATCTATGGTTTTCTGGGTCCCAACGGCGCAGGCAAAT
>Ga0129311_1002164_pt1 | contig 12360 bp, 10 predicted proteins | sample Go1ome_FD_94435 | JGI IMG/M metagenome (GOLD analysis project Ga0129311, IMG submission 94435) | Western lowland gorrila individual fecal microbial communities from Wisconsin, USA - Go1022B metagenome | ecosystem: Host-associated > Mammals > Digestive system > Large intestine > Fecal | place... | reverse complement strand
CCTGGTATTTCATTCATTTCAGATATCCGCCTGGTAATTCAGGCATATCATACATTTAATTTTCAACTTACATGAGGAGGACTAATCAACTATGAAAAAACTGATCGCATTAGGACTTGCGGCATGCATGACATTTTCCCTTGCAGGCTGCTCCGGATCTGCAGGCAAAGAGACTGAGGCTGCTTCCGCTGCCGAGACAACCGCTGAGGCTTCCACAGAGGCTGAAACTTCCGCCGAAGCAGCAGCTGACGCTGAGACTTCCGTCGACAAACTTACCGTTACCTATGTAACATCCCCGTTAAACGTACCGACCATCATCGAGAAAGATCAGGGAATCTTCGAGAAAGAACTCGGCGTTCCGGTTGAGTACGCAGAGCTTACATCCGGCGCTGACCAGACACAGGCTCTCGCTTCCGGCGATGTTCAGGTTCTCTACGCTGTAGGCGCGACTTCCGTGATCCTGTCCGCGGCAAACGGCGCTGACATCAAGGTATTAAACATGTACAGCCGTTCCCCGAAGGCATTCTGCATGTACTCCAAGGACGAGTCCCTCACAACTCCGGAGAGCTTAAAGGGCAAGACTATCGCTGGCCCGACCGGCACAAACCTTCATGAGCTCCTTGTCTCCTACCTTGCGCAGGCTGACATGACTCTCGACGATGTAAACTATGTAAACATGAGCATCCCGGACGCAAAAGCAGGTCTTGACGGCGGCAGCGTTGACGTTGCCCTGATCGCAGGCGCAACCGCTTACAATGCAGAACAGCAGGGCTACCACCTTGTTGCAGACGGCGAAGGCCTCATCAGCGCGCTGATCGCGGTTGCTACGACCCAGAAGTTCTATGACGAGCACCCGGATGTCATCGAGAAATTAAACGCAGCACAGGACGAGATTGCAGCTTACATGAGCGACAGCCAGGACGAGACCATGGAGACTGTTGCCGCAGCACTTGACCTTGATGTTGACGCGGTAAAGGAAATGTACGGTTTCTATGACTTCTCCACAGAGATCACAGACGCCGACAAAGAAGGTTTCCAGAAGACAGCCGATTTCATGTATGAGTCCGGCATGATTGAGAATGAGCTTGATGTAAATACACTGTTCATTCAGTAATTTCGATACTCAGAAACTTTTCGCACTGACATTTTTCGGTGGAGCAAAAGAGATCCAACGCATTCTATGCCTGGATCTCTTTTTTATTTCAAATTGTATTTTGAGTTATTACATAATCATCTCTATTTATTTATTGAGGCTGCAAGCAGCTCTGTCAGCATATATCCGAAATCAATAAATTCTCTTTCTCACAGAAATACTTTCTATTACTGCAATTTTACGGTATACTAATCCATGTGCGCATTCCGCCATGCCCATCGGATACCCCAATTTTCCGAACCGCGGCACAGAATTTACGGCTGCTGCACTGCAAAAGCCTGTCACGAAGCCAATTCTCAATGGTTTTTCACTTGTAATTTTATCTTTAGAAAGGACACGTACATGACAAATTCCCACCCCTTCACAAGACTCCAGAAGTTCCGCCTTCTGTCCCTGATCCCCCTCTATTTCATGATCGTCGGACTGTTTCTGCAGCCCATCACGGAAATTCTTCCGGGACTCTGGACATTGATCAAGGAGCCGGACTTCCTGATCACGGACTACTTCTTAGTCGGCGGCATCGGAACTTCCTTTATCAACGCCGGTCTGCTGACGCTTTTATGTATCTGGACCATCTATTTCCTCGATATGGAGATGGACGGACATACGATCACGTCCAGCTGCCTGATGTTTGGCTTTTCCCTGTTCGGAAAGAACCTCTTAAACATCTGGGCGATCCTGCTCGGCGTGTACCTCTACTCCCACTACCATAAGACGCACCTGTCCCGCTACGTTTACATCGGCTTTTACGGTACCAGCCTGTCCCCGATCATCACGCAGATCATGTACATCTCGAATCTGCCCTACCTCCTGCGGCTTCTCATCAGCCTCTCCGTGGGGCTCATGATCGGCTTCGTGCTGCCGCCGTTATCCACCCATGTTCATTATTCCCACAAAGGTTACTCCCTCTATAACGTGGGTTTCTCCGCCGGAATCATCGCCACCGTCGTTGTCTCCGTGTTAAAATCCTTCGGCATCACCACCGAGTCCCGCCTGATCTGGTCCGAGGGCAACAACCAGCTGCTGTTCGCGATCCTCTGCGGGCTGTTTGCCGCCATGATTATCGCGGCATTCCTCTTCGGCGGAAAAGAAGTCGGTGAATCCTACGGCAAGATCTTATCCTGCTCCGGAATCGGCGGAACCGATTATCTCCGGGACAACGGGGGAGCGGCAACGATCCTCAACATGGCCATCAACGGCCTCTTTGCCACGATCTTTGTTCTCGGAGTCGGGGGCGAACTGAATGGACCGACCATCGGCGGAATCTTTACGATCGTTGGCTTTTCCGCCACAGGAAAACATATCCGGAACATCGCCCCAATCATGTTCGGTGTACTTTTCGCAAGCTTTACAAAACATTGGACCATCAACTCCCCGTCGCCGATCCTGGCACTTTTATTTTCGACGACGCTGGCACCGATTGCCGGGGAATTCGGAGTTCTCATGGGACTTCTCGCCGGATTCCTGCACTCTTCCGTCGCCTTAAATGTCGGAATTGTATATGGTGGCATGAATTTATATAATAATGGATTTGCAGGTGGAATTGTGGCGATTTTCATGGTTCCGGTGATCCACTCCATCCGTGACCGGAGAGCAAGAGCGAAAGGAGAGATTTCGTTGTAATGCATGTGGTATCTGAAAAAGGAAATATGAATCATAAAAAGGATTATCCCGCTGCCGCAAAACTGCTTTCCTGGCTCCCAGCAATCTTCGTCGCAGCCGCCATCTTCTGGTTCTCCGCCCAGCCGGCGGCGGAGTCCACGGAGATGAGCGACACCGTAAGCCGCTTAATTCTTTTAATTGGCACAAAGCTCGGCTTTTTCCACGGAAATCCGGCACAGTACGCCGACCTCATCGAGCTCATGAGCTTCCCCGTCCGAAAAGCCGCCCACATGACCGAATATCTGGTATTTTACTGCACCGTCCGGTTTGGACTCCTCTTTACGTACCGAACCTCCAACGTGAAAAACCGTCTTCTCGCGGCTCTCGCCATCGTCTTCCTCTACGCCTGCACCGACGAATTCCACCAGCTCTTCGTCCCGGGCCGCGCAGGACGGTTTACGGACGTGCTGATTGACTGTTTTGGCGTCACGGTCGTGACACTGATCTGCCTGATGAGACAGTAGTCCCGCAAACACTATCAGAACGCATAAACCGGCTCTCATTATGAATATGGTATTGTCCGCACAGGTATTGACCGATAATATCAGTACCTGCCGTTAGCAGCTTTTTTCCGAATACATGACTGCAAAAATCCCTGAATACGCACATCACATTGATCTGCATACTCAGGGATTTTTTATTTTCATATTATATACTTTTCTCGTCCGCCTGTACTCTTACAGCATCGGCACAACCACATTCCCCCAGAACCAGCTCACCGGCATGACAAGCACCATGGCGGGGATCATATCGGCTACCGGGAAGTTGTGGATCTTTGCGATGCGGAAGCCTGTGGCCAGAAGAAGAAAACCGCCGCAGGCCTTAAAGTCCGCGATCATATCCGGTGTCGTGAGCGGAAAGATGAACTTCGCCGCAGCGAAGATCGCGAGAAAAATCACGCACTGGGGGATCGCTACAGCCGCAACCACCATTCCCAGGGTTCCTCCGAAGATCATCGCGGTAAAGAAGTCCAGAATGGACTTGGAGATGAGGATCGTGTGGTCACCGCTCATTCCGGAATCCAGGGAACCGTAGATTCCCGTTCCGCTGGCACAGAACAGCACGATGATCGTCACGAGCATGGTCATGTACTCTTCTCTGGACATGGACGCATTCTTATTCGGGAAGATCTTTCCGACCGGCTTCTCCATGCACGCCGCACCACTGTTGATGATCCCACCGAGATTCACCGCCAGCCCGAACGCGGTCCCAATGATCACCGCAAAGATAACGGCGGGCATATTTTTCATGAGTCCGATGGAACTCACGCCCATTCCCATAGAGCAGACACCAAAGATCTTCGTGAGCTCCGAATTGATCCTTGTGGGCAGCTTATGCCCAAATAAAGCCCCGACCACACCGCCGATGGCGACGGACAGGGCGTTGATGATAATTCCTACTGGCATACATCTTTCTCCTTTGCACAAGTAACTGCGGTGCAAGGGAGTCCCTGCACCGCAGAATTGACAGTTCGTTATTTGATTTTAGCACAAAGCACGGTACAATGTAAACACTTTACCTTGCAAGAGTGTATGTTCCCAATTACCATTTCGACAACATTCTTCTGCATTCAAGCCGAACGTCCGTGAGTCTTGGCGCGTGATTCTGGTCAGCGGCGCTGACTTATTCCTATCAGAATCACTGTGCACCTCGCGGAGCGTTTCCCGGCCGATTCTTAGATCCCATGCACCGCATCACACATCGACTTCACATATTCCTTCACATACGGAACCGCATCTTTTCCATACTTTCCGCAGAGCTTCACGATCGCGGAACCAACGATAGCGCCGTCGGAGAGACCTGCCATCTTCTTCGCCTGCTCCGGTGTAGAGATACCGAAACCAACTGCACACGGGATGTCCTTCGCTTTCTTCACAAGCTCCACCATCGCGCCGATATCCGTTGTGATCTCGCTTCTCGTGCCGGTAACGCCGAGTGAAGATACGCAGTACACAAAGCCGGATGCCTTCTTCGCGATCATGCTGATGCGCTCGTGGGAGGTCGGGGCAATGAGGGAGATCATGTCCATGTTGTACTTCTTGCACACAACATCAAACTCCTCTTTCTCCTCATACGGAACATCCGGTAAGATGATTCCGTCCATGCCAAGCTCGGACGCCTTCTTGATGAAGCGCTCGGTTCCGTAGGAGAAGACAACATTCGCGTATGTCATGAATACCATCGGAATTTGTGTATTTTTCCGAATTTTTTCAACCATTGCAAAAATTTTGTCGGTGGTCACGCCGCCGGACAGAGCGCGGATATTTGCCGCTTGGATCACCGGGCCCTCCGCTGTCGGATCGGAGAACGGGATTCCAAGCTCGATGAGGTTTGCACCTGCCTCCTCCATTGCATATACAAGCTGCTCCGTGACCTCTAAGGACGGGTCACCGCAGGTAATAAACGGGATAAATGCCTTTCCATTTCCGCCTTTGAAGGCGTTTGCGATCTTACTCATAAATATCCTCCCCTCTGTATCTTGCGATTGCTGCACAGTCCTTGTCTCCTCTTCCGGAAACATTGACAACAATGATCTTATCCTTGCCCATCGTCGGCGCGAGCTTCATTGCATGCGCAATGGCATGTGCACTCTCGATCGCCGGGATGATTCCCTCGATTCTGGAGAGATACTCGAACGCCTCGACTGCCTCATCATCGGTAACTGCCACATACTGGGCACGTCCTGTATCGTAAAGGTTTGCATGCTCCGGTCCGATTCCCGGGTAATCAAGACCTGCTGAGATGGAATATACCGGGGCGATCTGGCCGTACTCATCCTGACAGAAATAAGATTTCATGCCGTGGAAGATTCCAAGACGTCCTGTGGCGATGGTCGCCGCTGTCTCTGCCGTGTTCACGCCGCGTCCTGCTGCCTCGCAGCCGATGAGCTGAACATCTTTATCCTCGATGAAGTTGTAGAATGCGCCGATGGCGTTGGATCCGCCGCCGACACAGGCGAGAACTGCGTCCGGAAGACGTCCCTCTTTCTCTAACATCTGCTCCTTGATCTCCTTTGAGATAACTGCCTGGAAATCACGGACGATGGTCGGGAACGGATGCGGTCCCATGCAGGAGCCGAGAACATAGTGGGTGTCCTCGATACGGTTCGTCCACTCTCTCATTGCCTCGGAAACGGCATCTTTGAGGGTGCCTGTTCCGGTTGTCACCGCATGGACCTTTGCTCCGAGAAGGCGCATTTTGTAAACATTTAATGCCTGACGTTTTGTGTCCTCCTCGCCCATGTAGATCTCACATTCCATACCAAAAAGCGCTGCCGCCGTCGCTGTCGCTACGCCGTGCTGGCCTGCGCCTGTCTCAGCGATGACACGGGTCTTTCCCATCTTCTTCGCAAGAAGCACCTGTCCGAGCACGTTGTTGATCTTGTGAGCACCGGTATGGTTTAAGTCCTCTCTCTTTAAGTAGATCTTCGCTCCGCCGAGATCCTTTGTCATGTGCTCCGCGTAGTAGAGTCTTGACGGTCTGCCCGCGTATTCATTTAAAAGTGTTGTGAGTTCTTTCTGGAATTCCGGGTCATTTTTGTAATGGTTGTATGCCTCTTCGAGTTCCAGTACCGCATTCATAAGCGTCTCAGGAATGTACTGACCGCCATGTGCGCCAAATCTGCCTTTTGACATATATTTTTCCTCCTCGTATAAACTGGTATATCATCGGTAACTGCCCGATCTCCGCATGATCGCGGACTGTTTTGCTTTATAAGTTCTCCCGGCAACAGGAGTTTTGGAACAGTTACTGTAATTTGCGATCTGCTGCAGGTAATTTTTTACGATTGCCTGTTCTTTATCTGCTGTAAAACTCTCTTACCAGCGGATAAATGTTCTTATATTTCTGATAGATCCCGTGGTACTTCTCCGAGGCTGCCGGATCCGGTTCCACCGTATCACAGTGTCCCTGGCTCTCCAGTGTCTCGATAAATGCCTCATAATCCGGAATCACACCTTCCGTCAGGAACACCGCTGAGGCGATGGCCAGAGCCGGTAAAAGATCTGGATCCTTGTATACAAAGATCTTCTGTCCCATGACATTGCTTAAGATCCGGCACCATCGCCGTTCCCTCGCTCCGCCTCCGATCAGCGTGATCTTCGTTGCCGGGTGGTCAAACAACTCCAGTCCCTGACGGATCGAAAATGCCACGCCCTCGAGGACACTCTGTGCCATGTCCGCCGCCATGGTCGCCTGGGAGAGACCTAAGAAGCTTCCCCGGATGCTGCTGTCCATGATCGGAAATCTCTCACCTGCCACATAGGGCAGGAAGAACAGGCCATGGCTTCCGGGTTCCGCTTTTTCCAAAAGCTCTGAGATATATTCAAAATCCGGCGCTCCATCCGGATCTCTCGAGAATATCCTCGCAATCAGGCGGTGGACATTTCCGCCGTTTAGGAACGGCACCACGTTGATGAGCAGATCCTTCTGCATCGCCGCCAGGTTGAATCCTCCGCCTTCACTCTCCATCCTTTTATTGGACACGGCTGCCACCCAGCCGGAGGTTCCGAGGTTGATGTTGTACTCCCCCAGTGCCAGGATGCCGCTGGCAAGTGTCGTCGCTCCTGCATCCCCGGTTCCGGCATAGACCTTTGTTCCTGCCGGATAACCGCTCTCCGCCGCTCCGGTCTCCGTGACCGTGCCGACACACTCATGGGCGTAAAAGAGTTTTGGGAACTTCTTAATATCGACTCCCGCCGCCCCGGTCAGCTCCTCCGACCAGATCTTCCTGTCCAGGTCCATGGCCCCCGCCGTGGAGCAAGCGGTCATGTCTCCGGCGAACACACTGGTAAGTCTACCTATTATATAGTCCTTCGAGCTGATGAGAAAACATGCGGTCTTCTCATAGATCTCCGGCTCATTTTCTTTTAACCACAGAATCTTCGCAAGCGGCATCGATCCGTCAAAGTGGTTTCCCGTGATCTCCGCAATATACGCATCCCCGAGAGGCACCACGTTTCGGCTTGCCGCCTCTCTTATGATCGTCCGTGCCTGCTCGTCCGCCCGACCGTCCGAATAGAGGATCGCGTTCCGGAGCGCTTTTCCCTCGGCTCCCACAGAGATCACGTCCTGCATCTGCCCGGAAAAGATAACAGCCCCGATCTCCTTTGGCGGGATGATCTCAAACATCTCTTTTGACAGTTTGCAGAACGCCCCATACCACTCATCCGGATCCTGTTCCTTGAAGTTTCCTGTTTCGATGGTGTGGATCACGGAGCTTCCGGTAAAGACGGGCTCTCCATTTTCGTTCACGACCACCGCCTTGACGGCTGTCGTTCCGATATCAAAGGTTGCTGCTAACATCTACTCCCTCCCCGCTCAGTACTGTTGCACAGTACTGGGGATTTTGCCAATGCTTCGCATCCTAAATTGGCAAAATCCGCTCTCTAAATGTTATTTTACGGTATTTTCGGTACCGAAAATACCTACCGTGAACCATAACCTGCGCCAAGTTTCTGTACAACGACCGCCAGAATGATAATTCCACCGGTAATGATGTTCTGCATAAAACTCGGCATCTGTAAGATCGTAAGTCCGTTTGCCAGAACCGCCAGGATGATCGTTCCTACTAAGGTTCCGATCACACAGGGAACACCGCTCTTTGAGACGGTGCATCCGATAAATACCGCCGCGTAGGACTGTAAGAAGTATCCCTGTCCGGCAGTGGTGTTTGCGGAACCCACACGGGATGCCACGAGAGCACCTGCGAGTCCTGCCATAGCTGCACTCAGTGCAAAGGCGAGAACTCGGTAGCGGAAGATCCTGATACCGGCAACCTTGGCTGCCTCCTCGCTTCCGCCGATGGCGTAGAGCTTTCTTCCTGCGGACATATGATTCATAAAAATATGAAAAACAATGTAGAGCACCGCCGCCACGATCGTGATAAACGGGATGCCCGCGATCTTTAAAATTCCAGGGATCGTAAAGGCTTTCGGTATGCCGTTAAATACGGTCGTTCCTCCTGTAAGTCCGTAAATCACGCCGTCCAGCACGGTTCCCATACCCAGTGTCGTGATAAAGGAAAGGATGCCGAACTTTGCGACGATCACTCCGTTGACACATCCAACAATGAGTCCTGCCGCAACCGCCGCCAGGAAGCAGACCGGGACCGGAACGTCCTGGATCGATAAAAGTGCCGCAACCACACCGCCAAGACTCACGATGTTTCCGATGGAAAGATCGAACTCGTTGACAGTCATAACGAAGGTCGCTCCCAGCGCCACCATCGCGAGGGGCGCTGCTTGACGTGTTATATTAAGGAAGTTTTTCAGTGTAAAAAACGACGCAGGCCTCAGAAGTCCGAAAATTCCGATAATGATGACTAACGCCGCCACCGTTCCGTAATTCTTTAATGCTTTTCCTCTCATCTGTCGTTTTCCTCTCTCTCCGCCTCGTAACAGCACGCCAGCACCTCTGCCGGCTTCAGGTCTTTATTCTCAAATGTCTTTCGTACTTTTCCGTATGCCATGACGGCAACCTCGTCGGCAACCTCAAGAAGCTCCGTGAGATCTGATGATACATAAAGGACAGCCTTGCCCTTTTTTGCCTCTTCTTTTAAGAGCCTGTGGATTTCCTGTCTCGTCGCCACATCCACCGCCTGGGTCGGCTCGTCGCAGATCCAGATCGACGGCTCCGTGAGAAGCGCCTTCGCGAAGACGACTTTCTGCTGGTTTCCGCCAGAAAGCTCTTTCGCAGGCTGGCTGGTGCCGATGCACTTGATCTTTAACACCTTGATCATGTCCGCCGCCTTTTTGCATGCCGCCTGTTTCTGGAACCAGCCGCCTTTCGTGTAGCGGTCGATGGAGGAGAGCATCATGTTCTCCTCGACAGTGAAGGACGGGATCATGGCTTTGCCTCTCCGGTCCTCACAGATGAACGCCATTCCCTGGCGGATGGATTCCGAAGGGGTAGGACGGGTCGTGGTCTTTCCGTCTATCGTGATCTGACCGCCTGCCAGCTTTCTCGTTCCGTAGATGCATTCCAGGAATTCTGTCCGCCCACTTCCGCAGAGGCCGAACATTCCGGTGATCAGCCCGGTCTTTACTTCCAGATCGACACCGCGGACGATTCCGTCCCCGGAGCGGATCCCGTGGACTTCCAGAGCTGTTTTTCCGATCTTTCCGCCGGCACCTGTTCCCAACAGCCCAGCTCCATGAGTATCCGTCTTTTCTGCTTCACTGCTCACTGGCTGCTTTACTCCGCCTTTACCAGATGCCCTATCTGCCGCTCCGCCCTGAAGCTTCGACTCGGCATTCTTGCCAATGTCCGCATCTTCAATGCCAGCCTCAGTCTCATTTCCGCTCATCAGCCGCACCAGTTCTTTTCTGTTAGTTCCCGCCGTATCCACCGTGGACACCAGCGTTCCGTTTCTCAAAACTGTGACCCGGTCTGTCAGCTCCCTGATCTCTTCCAGCCTGTGTGTCACATAGAGAACCGAAGTCCCTTTTGCCTTTAAGTTTCTCACAATAGAGAACAGCAGGTTCGTCTCCTTATCGGAGAGTGATGCCGTCGGTTCATCGAGGATCAGAAGCTTGCAGTCGCTCATCATGGCCCTGACGATCTCCACACATTTTTTCTGCGCCGGGGTCATCATGGACACCGGTTTCTTAAGATCAAGATGGATTCCAAGCTCCGCTGCCTTTGCTTCGGTCTCCCGCTCCATCTCTTTCCACTGGATGATCCCGCCCTTTACCGGGTACGGTCTTCCGAGACAGATATTTTCCATTCCCGTGAACGCCGGAATCAGGACATTGTCCTGGAAAATAATGTTGATTCCGAAGTCCCTGCTGTCTTCCGGGCGGATCGTCTCCGAAAGCTCTTTTCCGTTCCACAGGATACTGCCGCCGTCTCTCTTGTAGACACCGCCGAGGATCTTGATGAACGTGGACTTTCCGGCTCCATTCTCGCCCACAAGTCCATGGACCTCCCCCTCGCTGAGGGAAAAGTCCAGACCTTTCAGTGCGTACACACCGTTAAATTTTTTATCTACGCTCTTTACATCCAGCAACATCCTGTATTACCTGCCTTATCGTTTCTTCGTGTTCCGCACTGCCTGAGACCTCGCACCACGTATTTTTTACTGTGCATTCTCCTGTGTGATCAGTTCAGCCGGTGCGTACATCTCACCTTTTTCGATCTCCTCACCAGCAAAGTACTTGTCCATCTGCCCGCACACGATATCTGCCATTCCCTCAAAGTTCTGTTTTACAGTCGCCTTTAAGTTTGTTCCATCCTTGATCATCTCAACAGCCTGCTCGTTTCCGTCAACGCCTGTGACGATGACCTCGTCGCGTCCTGCCTCCTGAAGTGCCTTTGCAGCGCCGATCGCCGGTTCATCCCATGCCGCAAATACAGCCGTGATGGAATCCTTTTCCGGGTTTGCCGTTAAGAGGTTTGCAACGATATCCTGCGCGTCATTGATCGGCTGCTCTGCCGGAACGTGCTGCTCTGTGATCAGCTTGATATCCGGATATTCCTTAATAATATCGTCAAATGCCTCGCAGCGCTTTACAACGCCCGGATGCGGTCTGTGGGTCAGGGCAATCACGGTTCCCTTTCCCCCCATCAGATCGTCGAATAAGTATCTCACAATGAGCTCGCCCATCTGGTAGTTGTCACTTGTCGCGTTGATCTGCATTCCATCGATAAATCCGCTGTCACATCCGAATACCGGGATATCCGCATCAAAGGCATCCTGAAGCTGATTCGCTACCTGATTCGGGTCAGCGCTTACAAGGACGATCCCATCGGTTCCAGAGGAAACAACATCCTCGATACGGCTCGCGAGTTCTGCGAAGTCATTTGCTGTGTCGATCACGAATACCTCCGCACCCTCGGCTTCCAGATCTTCCTTAATATATCCTGCCATCTGGTTTGTTGTGACAGATGTGAGGTACGGGGTCATAACGGAGATCTTCTTTCCGGCAAGTGCGCCGCCCTCTGTCTTTTCCGCCTCAGTTCCGGCCTCGGAAGCTGCAGCTGTTGTTGTCTCAACCGCCGTTGTTGTCTTCTCGTCCGCCTCTGTGGAACATCCGGTAAGCAGGATTCCTGCAAGAGCTGCGGCTGCAGCAAGGCTCATGATGGTTTTCATTTTTCTCATAATCATTTCCTCCTCGTTGTTGTCGACTGCCTCTTGCGGGAATAAGTAAGGGATGCCGCTCCGAAAAGTTCTTTTTTTGAACTAAAAAATCCCGGACATAGTTTTCACTATGCCGGGACGAATATTTCGTGGTGCCACCCGATTTCACAGATCAGTCTTCCTCGAAAGCCAAATGTCTATCCAGCCTGACAACACTTTCAAACAAAAATAGCAGCTATCCCACATCGGAATATCTGCCACCAATCTGTCTCATTTCAGAGTACGGAAATCTCTTTCGATACTCTTATCCTTTAACGCAGGAATCACGGCCGCAGCTACTCGAATCTCTTTCACCTGGCGTCTCACAAACCCATTCCATAGGGAACTCCATACTGTCTTCCACCACCGACAGCTCTCTGTGATTTCATTCCGAATGTACTCTCTTTGCTCATCGACTTTTTGTTTT
>Ga0129311_1002162_pt1 | contig 12366 bp, 11 predicted proteins | sample Go1ome_FD_94435 | JGI IMG/M metagenome (GOLD analysis project Ga0129311, IMG submission 94435) | Western lowland gorrila individual fecal microbial communities from Wisconsin, USA - Go1022B metagenome | ecosystem: Host-associated > Mammals > Digestive system > Large intestine > Fecal | place... | reverse complement strand
TTTTGATAGAGCAGCACCACACGGAACAGGTCATATCAAGGCAGGTCTTAACTATGCTATGAGCTTACATCCAATTGTAGATGCTCATAATCAGGGTTATGCAGAGAATATGTATCTTGATGCTGCAACAAGAACTAAGGTTGAGGAGACAGGTGGAGCAAACTTCATCTTCATCACAAAGGATGGCAAGCTTGTTACTCCTAAGTCAGACAGTATACTTCCATCTATAACACGTCGTTCTCTTATGGTTGTTGCTGAGAAGTACCTTGGCATGACTGTAGAGCACAGAGAAGTATATTTTGATGAGGTGAAGGACTTTGCAGAGTGTGGTCTGTGTGGTACAGCAGCCGTTATTTCACCTGTTGGAAAGATAGTAGACCATGGAAAGGAAATCTGCTTCCCAAGCGGAATGGACGAGATGGGCCCTGTTACAAAGAAGCTGTATGATACATTGACAGGTATTCAGATGGGACGTATCGAAGCTCCAGAAGGCTGGATAAAAGTGATTAAGTAGTCGGAATGAAGATATTAACTATAGCAATACCTTGTTACAATTCGCAGAATTACATGAAAAAGTGTGTCGAGAGTGCGCTTTTAGGTGGTGAAGATGTAGAGATATTAATCGTTGATGATGGCTCTACAGACGACACTGCCGCTATTGCAGATGAGTATGAGAAGAAATATCCTGGAATAGTAAAGGCTCTTCATAAGGAAAATGGTGGACATGGGGATGCTGTTAATTGTGGAATTGCACATGCAAGCGGAGTATATTTTAAGGTTGTTGACAGCGATGACTGGCTTGATGCCGAGGCATATAAGAAGATTCTTAAGATTCTTAAGAAGGTTGTCGTAGAAAAGCATGAGCTTGATTTACTTCTTGCAAACTATGTTTACGACAAGGTTGACAGAAGATACAAGAGAGTTATGCGTTATCGTCATGCTCTGCCAGCTAATCGTATAATAAGCTGGGATACCTGTAGAATACATTTCAACAAATGGCAGTATGTGCTTATGCATTCGGTTATTTATAGAACACAGTTGTTAAAGGACTGTGGTTTAGAGCTTCCGAAGCACACATTCTATGTTGATAATATATTCCTGTTTGAGCCTATGATACATGTCAAGAAGCTTATGTATATAAATGCGGATTTGTATCATTATTATATAGGAAGAGAAGGTCAGTCTGTAAATGAGCAGACTATGATTAAGCGTATTGACCAGCAGATTACGGTTAATAAAACTCTTATAGACTTCTTCAGTAAGAATAAGCCGGAGAACAGACAGCTATATAAGTTCCTGAGACAATATTTAGACATGATGATGTGTGTTGCATCAGTTATGTGCATTGTATCTAAGGACAAAGAATTGTTTGCCAAGAAGAAGGCATTGTGGAAATATTTAAAGGACACTGACAAGAAGCTGTACCATGAGCTTAGGCGTACGATATTTGGAATTGGAATGAATCTCCCTACAGCATTTGGAAGATGGATATCCACAACCGGGTATCATTTAATGCAGAAGCTATTTGGATTTAACTAGATAATTTAAGAGCATCACCTATGAGGTGATGCTCTTATTTTTTGACCAATTTGGAACATATACAATTATATATAAGATGGCAGCGAGTGTGAAACCACCTATAACATCCGCTGTGGAATGCTGCTGCAAAAATACTGTTGACAAAATAATAAGTATAGATAATATAGTTGCCAAGGTTTTAAGCACATAGCGTTTTTTCATTCCCTTGCTCTTATATAGAGCTATAAGGCAGCCGAGCGTATTAAATACATGTATACTTGGAAATACGTTTGTGCTCGTATCAGTATCTCTTAACATTCTTACAAGGTCGGCACATATGTTATCTCTGTAGGATATATCCTGTCTGAGATTAAGTCCGTTTGGCCATACTGTGCATATTATAAGGAATATTGTCATTCCACTGAATAAGAATATGCATGCCCGATAAAATTCGTGCTTTGAGTAGAAAAACTCATATATCATAACAGCAGGAACGAATAGGAACCATAGGAAATATGGTATTATAAAATACTCACAAAAAGGTATTTTGTCGTCTATGCTCATATGTATGACATGAAAATCAGTAGTAACGTGCTTCTCTAACCACACGAACCAGGGCATATATATGAGAATATACAGCAATACCCAGGCGTGAGAGTATTTTTTAAGGAATTCCTTCATTAAGCTTTCTCCTTTTTATCCATTGTTTAAAATCAAGTATTAATGATTATATAATGTTTATAAACCTTTTACAATCAAAAAAATTTGAAAAATTGTTGAATTTTAAACAAAATTTCCATTTGTTCACAATTTGTACATATAGTTGTGATAGATTAACAAATGCGGTTTTGAAAATAATAATTCGGAAAGAGGAGTTGTAATGGCGAAGATATTTAAAAATTTTGGGAAAAAGGAATGGATATTAGCGTGCATAAGCCTTGCATTTGTCGTTGTACAGGTTTGGCTCGATTTGAAACTGCCTGATTATATGAAGGAGATAACCGCTTTAGTTACGGTTGAAGGCAGTAAGATGAATGACATACTTGCAGCGGGCGGAAAGATGCTTTTATGTGCATTTGGAAGTCTTTTATCTGCGGTATTTGTTGCCATATGTGCTTCAAGGATAGCATCTAATTTCAGTGCTACTATAAGAGGTAAATTATTTGATAAGGTTCAGTCATTTTCAATGGAGGAGATAGGAAAATTCTCCACAGCGAGCCTTATAACACGTTCGACTAACGATGTTACACAGGTTCAGATGCTTATCGTTATGGGCTTACAGGTAATGATAAAGGCACCTATAATGGCTGTGTGGGCGATTCTTAAGATTGCAGATAAGAGTTGGCAGTGGACAATGTCAACAGGTGTTGCAGTTGTAGTGCTTCTTATTGTTGTCGGTACAGCGGTAGGTCTTGCACTTCCTAAATTCAAGAAGCTTCAGTCTTTGACAGATGACTTAAACAGAGTTACAAGAGAGAATTTATCAGGTATAAATGTAGTTCGTGCATATAATGCTGAGGAATATCAGGAAGCCAAGTTTGAGGAGGTAAATAAGACACTCACAGATACACATTTGTATACATCTAAGGTGATGGCAAGTCTTATGCCTGGAATCATGCTTGTGATGAATGGACTTTCGCTTGCTATATACTGGATAGGAGCGGTACTTATAAATGAGGCGGCGTTGACAGATAAGCTTGGTTTATTCTCAGACATGGTAGTGTTCTCATCATATGCCATGCAGGTTGTAATGGCATTTATGATGCTTGTAATGATATTCGTCATGCTGCCTAGAGCTTCCGTTGCTGCTAAGCGTATACTTGAGGTGCTTGACACTAAGACTACTATCACTGATGGAACAAGAACAGAAGGTGAGAAGGGTATAAAGGGTGAGGTGTGCTTTAACAATGTATCATTCAGATATCCTGATGCCGAGGAGGATGTGCTTACTAATATATCATTTACAGCTAAGCCGGGTGAGACGGTTGCATTTATAGGGGCTACAGGTTGTGGTAAGAGTACTCTTATTAATCTTATACCGAGATTTTATGATGTGACAGCAGGAGAGGTTCTTGTAGATGGTGTGAATGTCAGGGAGTACACACAGAAGAGCCTGCATAATAAGATAGGATATGTATCACAGAAGGCGATATTATTTTCAGGTACTATATCTGACAACGTGGCTTACGGAGATGATGGAAGAGGCAAGAAATTCCACGGAGATATAGAAACAGCCATAAGAACAGCTCAGGCAAAGGAGTTTGTCGAGAAGGACGGAGTTGGTTATCAGGGCTTTGTGGCACAGGGAGGCTCAAATTTCTCTGGAGGTCAGAAGCAGAGATTATCGATAGCGAGAGCTATATGCAGAAAACCGGAGATATTTATATTTGATGATTCATTTTCAGCACTCGACTATAGAACAGATAATGTTTTAAGAAATGCGTTAAAGAAGGATTTTAAGGATGCAACTAAGCTTATTGTTGCACAGCGTATAGGAACAATAAGAGATGCAGATAAGATAATCGTTTTGGATGAGGGCGAGATGGTCGGAATGGGAACACATGATGAGCTTATGCAAAGTTGTGAGGTATACAGACAGATTGCTTATTCTCAGTTATCAAAGGAGGAGCTTGCGTAATGGAAGAAAAGGAATACGAAATCGGAAGCATGAAACAACCTGCCAGACGTAGAGGTCCTATGGGTGGACGCGGAAGGATGCCGGCAGAAAAACCTAAGAATTTTAAGGAAACCTGGGGTAAGTTATTAAATTACAGCAGAAGCTACTGGATAGCTATGATAATAGCAGTTGTATGTGCAGCTATAGGAACAGTCCTTACCCTGTTAGGTCCGGATAAGCTCTCAGAGCTTACAGACCTTATAACAAAGGGAATAATGACAGGCATAGATATGGATGCTGTAAAGGTGATTGGATTTACACTTGTCGCTTATTATGCCATAAGTGCAGTGCTTTCACTGGTGCAGAACCTTATTATGGCGATTGTTACCCAGCGTATATCTAAGGGACTTCGTACAGGAATATCCGTTAAGATAAATAAGCTGCCTATGTGGTATTATAATAAGACTTCAACCGGTGATGTCTTATCAAGAGTAACGAATGATGTAGATACTATAGCACAGTCGTTTAACCAGAGCATGGGTAATCTCGTAACAGCGGTAACCTTGCTTATTGGCTCTCTTATAATGATGATAAAGACAGATGTGATAATGACTATCACCGCTATACTTGCAACCTTCATAGGCTTTGGACTTATGATGGTTATAATGGGAAAGTCTCAGAAGTACTTTGCAAGACAGCAGATGCATCTCGGAGAGATAAATGGACATGTAGAAGAAATATATGCAGGTCATACAGTTGTAAAGGCATATAATGGCGAGGAAAATGCCAAGAATGCCTTTGACAAGATGAATGAGAACTTAAGAGACAGCGCATTTAAGGCTCAGTGTCTCTCAGGACTTATGATGCCGCTTATGGGATTTATAGGTAACTTCGGTTATGTAGCAGTGTGTATAGTTGGCGCGATGCTTGCAATGAATGATAAGATAACCTTCGGTGTTATTGTGGCATTTATGATGTATGTAAGATACTTTACACAGCCTTTAAACCAGATTGCACAGGCGGCACAGGCACTTCAGTCAGCCGCAGCGGCAGGAGAGCGTGTATTTGAGTTCCTTGAGGCAGTTGAGATGGAAGATGAGAGCAACAAAGAGAAGAAGCTTACTGAAACTAAGGGTGAGGTCAGCTTTGAACATGTTAAGTTTGGTTATGAGGGAACTGGCAAGATAATAATCAATGATTTTTCAGCAGTTGCAAAGCCGGGACAGAAGGTAGCTATCGTTGGACCTACAGGAGCTGGCAAGACGACTATGGTAAATCTTCTTATGAGATTTCATGAATTGAATGAGGGTGATATCAAGATTGACGGAGTATCTATACATGATATGACGAGAGAAGAGGTTCATAATCAGTTCTGTATGGTATTACAGGATACATGGCTGTTTGAGGGTACTGTAAGAGAAAACCTTGTATATTGTGCAGAGGGTGTAAGTGATGAGAAGATAACTACAGCCTGCAAGGCAGTAGGGCTTCACAAGTTTATACGCTCACTGCCTAAGGGTTATGATACTATATTAAATGATCAGGTAAATCTATCTCAGGGTCAGAAGCAGCAGCTTACAATAGCAAGAGCAATGATTGCAGACAGACCTATGCTTATATTGGATGAGGCTACGAGTTCGGTGGATACGAGAACGGAGCTTATTATCCAGAGGGCTATGGATGAACTTATGGAGAACAGAACATCGTTTGTAATAGCACACAGATTGTCTACAATTAAGAATGCAGATCTGATACTTGTTCTAAAGGATGGAGATATAATAGAGAAGGGAACTCACGAGGAGCTGATTGCTCAGAATGGTTTCTATGCGGACCTGTATAATAGCCAGTTTGAACAGGCATCGTAGCAATATATAGTTTATATTAAGATAAAAAGAGACTTGGCATTGGTTGTTTAAACTAGTGCCAAGTCCTTATTGGTTTAATAAAAATCGTGTTATATTATATTGCCTGTATTTAGATGTTTTATTTATACAGATAATGATGTTTTTATATTATAGTTATTTTTGCCGGATGTTTTAACCTCATATAGTGCTTCATCTGCGGTCTGTAGCAGCCTGTTATAGCTAGATATAATATCTGTTGTCAGGATGCCACCTATACTTCCACTTATATGTTCGGCCTTGCCTACGTCAATGCATGATATCTTGGTATTGATGTCTCTGGCAAGAGCACAAAGCTCGTCATAATTGGTGTGTTTTACAAATATAAGAAATTCGTCGCCACCGAAACGACCAATCAGCAGATTGCTGCTTATGTGCTCGTTTAAAATGGCAGTTACCTGACATAGTACCTTATCGCCAAAGAGATGACCGCAAGTGTCATTTACATTCTTAAAACCATCTATATCTAACATAAGCAGAGCATAGCTGTCGGAACATGATTTGCTTCTTCTGAAGGTTTCTACTTTAGAGCGAAACGAACCTCTGTTATCAATACCTGTGAGAGGATCTTTATTTGCCATCTCAATCAAATCATCAGCATAGTTATATAAATCCTTGGCAATCTTAAGCTCATTCTCAAGGCGTTTCCTGTCAGTTATGTCAATTAATACAGCTAAATATACAGGATAACCATCCTGCATACCCATATATTTTCCTTCCCAGTGAATCCATACATCTTCCCCTGTCTTTTTGTTAGGAGTTTTATATTCCAGAGTTATATCTTTCTGGGCGTATGCATTTTTTTTCATTATTTCGATGGTCTGCTTTTTCTTTTCCTCGGAAAATCTGGCAATAGAGCCATTTACATAGTCAGTGGGAGTTGTTCCGAACATCTCATAGAATTTACTGTTGGCTTCAATGATGTCAAGATTATCATTTATAAGGTATTTAACAATTGCACCAGGGATGTTATCTAATATAACTGAAGTTTCATACTGTTGATTCTTGAAGTGGGTTATGTCGCAGAATAATCCCTCGATTATAGGTATATTCTCCTGATATCCTACAATCTCAAACTTTCCATTTATCCATCTTAAATCATGTTTCTTAGTGTAGATACGGAATTCTATCTCGTTGATGTCAGGATTTTTTTCTATCTGTTCCAGAAGAAGATGGTGATCCATGCCCTGCATGTTATTCTTGCATTTGTTTTTGCACAAGGATATAAATTCGTTTTTTGTATATCCCGACAGAGCGTAAAAACCATCGTCACCTTCAAGTATTGTGAAATCATTGTCTAATAATAATTTTGCACGGCCCCCAATTACCATAATTATTATCCCTCACTTTTCTTCATTCGTCCATATATTAAATACGCTGATAACAAATAAATTATGTTGAAATTATAACATATTGTATTGTAAAATAAAACGAAAAATATATACAAATTATGATAAAAAATGCTTGCCAATTATCTCTTTATATGATAATATCAAACTCTGTGATATATTTTTTATATATTCCTTGCTTTCGGTTAAGCCGAAGGCCATTAGACCATAAGGAGGTGCAATACATGAACAAGTATGAATTAGCGTTGGTTGTTAGTGCAAAGATTGATGATGATGCCAGAACAGCAGCAGTCGAGAAAGCTAAGGCTATTATCGAGAAGGCTGGTGGTACCATTACTAACGTTGATGACTGGGGTAAGAAGAGATTAGCTTACGAGATTCAGAAGATGAAAGAAGGCTATTATTACTTCATCCAGTTCGACGGTAATGCTGACAGTCCTGCTCAGATAGAAGCTAATGTTCGTATCATGGAATCTGTTATCAGATATCTTTGCGTAAGACAGGACGCAGAGTAATTTCGATAGGAGGGTTACTATATGAACAAAGTAATTTTAATGGGACGTTTGACCAGAGATCCGGATGTCAGATATACACAGGCTGCAGAGCCGATGGCTATAGCAAGATATACAATAGCTGTTGATAGAAGATTTCAGAGAAGAGATGCAGGTGATGATCAGACTGCTGACTTCATTTCTTGTGTGGCATTTGGCAGACAGGGAGAGTTCGCTGAAAAATATCTTAAGAAAGGTACTAAGATTGCCCTTACAGGTAGAATCCAGACAGGAAGCTACACTAATAAGGATGGCAATAAAGTATACACAACAGATGTAGTAGTTGAGGAGCAGGAGTTTGCTGAGAGCAAGGCTGCTTCAGGAAGTGGAAACTATGGCGAGAGCAGACCGATACCAAGCGGTGCAAGCGCTGAGGGATTTATGAACATACCGGATACTGCGAAGGACGATTTACCATTTAAGTAAAAATGGAGGGTAAATAAAATGGCTTATAATAAGACAGAGAAGAGCGATCGTGCAGACGCTCCTATGAAGAGAAGACCAATTCGTAGAAGAAAAAAAGTTTGCGTATTCTGTGCAGACAAGAATTCTGTTATTGACTATAAAGACGTGAATAAGCTTAAGAGATATATCTCTGAGAGAGGCAAGATTCTTCCTAGAAGAATTACAGGTAACTGTGCTAAGCATCAGAGAGCTCTTACAGTAGCTATAAAGAGAGCTAGACACGTTGCAATTATGCCATATGTAGTTGATTAATAAGATGGTTTTAAGAGTCGTCAGTTTAAGGCTGATGGCTCTTTTTTTATTTAATTGTTGCCTTGGTAATGTAAGGATGTTATAATCAAGTAAAATATTTTGCAATATTGGTAAATATTTTACTTGAAATTAAGGAGGTTTTATTATGTACAAGGCATCAGAAGAACGATATAATACAATGAAATATTATAATACAGGAAACAGTGGCTTGAAGCTGCCAGGCGTGTCGCTTGGTTTATGGCATAATTTTGGCGATACATCATCATATCAGAATATGAAGGAAATGTGTTTCACAGCATTTGACAATGGAATTACACATTTTGACCTTGCCAATAACTATGGACCAGAGCCTGGAAGTGCAGAGATTAACTTTGGACGTATACTTAAGGAGAATTTTCGTCCCTATCGTGATGAGATGGTTATAAGTACCAAGGCAGGATACGAGATGTGGGATGGTCCTTATGGTAACTGGGGCAGCAGAAAATATCTTCTTGCAAGTCTGGATCAGAGCTTAAAGAGAATGGGTCTTGAATATGTAGATATATTCTATCATCACAGAATGGACAAGGATACACCATTAGAGGAGACAATGGGAGCACTTGCTCACGCAGTAAACAGTGGAAAGGCTTTGTATGTTGGTTTATCTAATTATGATGGACCTACACTCCTTGAAGCAACAAAAATATTAGATGAGCTCCATTGCCCATTTATAATTAATCAGAATCGCTATTCTATATTTGACAGAACTATAGAGAAAAATGGATTGAAGGATATGGCAGCTAAGCTTAACAAGGGAATTATTGCATTTAGTCCTCTTGCACAGGGAATGCTCACCAACAGATATCTGAATGGTATTCCAGAAGATAGCAGAATACGAACTGATGGAAGATTTTTAAAGGAAAATGCAATTACTGCAGAAAAACTTTCCCAGATAAGAGCACTAAATGATATTGCAGCCGAGAGAGGCCAGACCTTAGCTGAGATGGCACTTGCATGGATATTAAGAGATGGAATAGTAACCACTGTGTTAATAGGAGCTTCTAAGTCAGCACAGATACTGGATAATATAAAAGCACTTGATAATACTACATTTAAAGCAGAGGAGCTTAAAAAGATAGATGACATAGTGCAATAGATTTGTATTAAGGGGTGGGAATATAATGTATACGATGATAATTGCAGATGATGAGGCAGAACTTCGCGAAGCACTTATACAGACTGTTGATTGGGAGTCTATAGGCTTTCGTGTTGTTGGTGAGGCTGAGAATGGAGTGGAGGCACTTGAGCTTGTAGAAAAACTTAACCCAGACTTGCTGTTAACCGATATAAAAATGCCATTTTTGTCAGGAATAGACTTAGCGAGAAGTGCAAGAGAGATAAGTCCTGCCATGAACATAGCATTCATAAGTGGTTTTGATGATTTTGAGTACGCAAAGCAGGCAATTCAGTATAACATAATAAGTTATATTCTTAAACCTGTGTCCGCTAATGAGCTTCGTGAGGAAATGCTAAAGATACGCGAAAAGATGGATGCGAGGGTTAATGAGCTAAAGCATTACAGAAGTCCTCATGATTTTGATAAGCTGAACCTTGAGTATCGGAGTAAGTTGTTTTTGTATTCAATGCTTATGGAAGATAATAACGACTTAGATGAGCGTGCCTATGATAATGGTCTGAGAAAGAACCCCGAAGAACCAACACACTATATAATCCAGACTGTGAATGTTTATGATGATGAGGGGAATAACGTTACAGACGATAGATATATTACTTTAGTTAATTCAATACTTGGAAAATATGTTCACAGCATAAGTATATTTACCAATGGCAGTATTATAACCATTGCAGCTCAGATGGAACGTGAGCTAAAGAGATATATGGCACTTTTTCCTAAGGAAATATGTCAGACTGTTGCCAAAATATTTGGATATGATACAAAGGTAGGAGTAAGCAATGTATATGAGGATCTGACGAGAACAAGACTTGCATACTATGAGGCTGTGGATGCACATGATTACATGGAGCATGAAAAAAATGGAATAGTATATATATCTGACCATGAGCGTAAAATTGCAGAGAAGCAGATACATGTGACTGACACAATAGATGATTTGCTTCGTATTCTTAAGACTGAGGACGAAGATAAGCTCTGTGAATTTATAGACAAGATATATCTTGAAGGAGAGCTTGATCATGGATTGTTAGGCAGCGAGCTTATGGTTGCCATTTACGAGACTATCAAGGGCTTTACAAGTGTAGATGAGGCTGAAAGACTTGTAGACACTGTATTTAACAAGGATGAGCAGATAGCTCGTATCATGAAGAAACGTTCTAAGGAGGATTTGAAAGAATTTGCTACGATGGCAAAGCGTATTATTGTGGAGCAAAGAAAGACAAATTCACAAGCTATATGCGAGGAAGTTGTAAGTATTATAGACAGTGAGTACGGTGATGAGACTTTAAGTCTCACAGTAATAAGTGACAGGCTGCACCTTACTCCGAGTTATTTGAGTAGTCTTATAAAGAAAGGCAAGGGGGAAAGCTTCATAAATCTTCTTACTGCTAAGCGTATGGAGGTAGCCAAGGAGGCAATTATGTATTCTACAAAGAAGATACTTGAGATTGCTTTAGAATGTGGTTTTTCTGATAATCATTATTTCAGCTATAGCTTTAAAAAATATTATGGGGTATCTCCTAAGAAGATGCGAGAGGATTTGAAGAGGGGAAATGTATAAATGAAAAAGATAAAGAAAAAACGTTCATTTCATCTCACTGTATATTTGTCATCTGCAATGATATTAATATTTTTATTCTTTATTCTTGTTACATGTGCGATATATGTAAAGTCATATGAGAATGCGTTATATGATACAGCCGAGATTAACGTTGAACAGGCAGTCTCTCTTGTATCTGATGCAATGACAATACACCTAAATGACATAGAAAGAGATATGGCACTAGTGATAAGCGGGGTAGATGATTGTCGCAGTGAGTCACAGTTAAAGGAGTATATTACTTCGATTGTTAAAGTAAGATCATCGGTTGTTTCAGTAGCTGTTTATGATCTTAATGGCAAAGTATTATGTTACGGAACAAATGGTAATGAGATTAAGAATAATCAAAAGAATAATCAGTCTTTTTTACCAGAATTATTTGACTCTGATGAGTATAACATATCTGTACCACATGTGCAGAATATGTTTGCAGGATATTATCCATGGGTTATAACTACTGGAAAAAGGGGATATTCAAAGCTGTATGGCAAAGAAGTCTACATATCCATGGATATTTCATTTACAACGATGATGTCTTATATAGATTCAGTTGGTATAGGTCAGAGAGGATATTGCTTTGTGATAAACAATAATGGAGAAATTGTTTATCATCCTCAACAACAGGTTATATATAGTGGAATAAAAAACGAGAATTTAGACAGCATAAAGGAAATGCATAATGGCATTAATATGGATGATAAGAAGATATATGCAATAGATAATATAGTTTCGAGTGATTGGAAAGTTGTCGGAATAAGCTACGTTGACGAGATGATAAATGAGAGAGTAAAGGATATTTATAAGAATGTAGTAGAATTTAAACTGTCCCCTTTGTCAAGGACATTTTGAATTAGTGTAGTGCCTATTTTTTAGACACCTACACTAAAGTGATATCCTTGATTTTGGACATTCCCTGGTTTGGTTCCCCACAGAAGTGGA
>Ga0129311_1002161_pt1 | contig 12367 bp, 6 predicted proteins | sample Go1ome_FD_94435 | JGI IMG/M metagenome (GOLD analysis project Ga0129311, IMG submission 94435) | Western lowland gorrila individual fecal microbial communities from Wisconsin, USA - Go1022B metagenome | ecosystem: Host-associated > Mammals > Digestive system > Large intestine > Fecal | place... | reverse complement strand
TTCCTGTGTTATTCTATCCATGGAGATCCTCTCTGTGGTGGTTGGTTTGTTGACGCTACTATCTTACCACTTAGGGGGTCTCTTTTTCACTTTTTCTTGTTACCTATGTATTATACCTCAACACGCGCCACACGGCACTTCCTGTATTTTCCTTGCCACATAAAGAAAACTATGTTATAATGGCAAATGGGTCTGCTTGAAGAGCAGAATTTTTTTCCGGTGAAAAAGCGGTTCGCCGCTATCAACCATATATGGGAGGGCTTAAATATGCCTCTGCAAAACGAGTATAACAAGGATACCATCAAGGAGTCTATTCTCAACAAGCTGCTGCGTTACTATGGCTGCACCATCGAAGATGCAACGCCTAAGCAGGTTTACGCGGCAGTTGCCAGCACGGTGCGTGACCAGATCATGCTCAAGTGGCGCTTTGAGAAGGAAGCACGCCGCAGCGAAAAGGCGAAGCGCCTTTACTATCTCTCGATCGAGTTCCTGACGGGACGCTGGCTGCACAACAACATGCTCAACCTTTGCTCCACCAAGGAATACGAACAGGCGTTTGAAGAGCTGGGTCTGACCCTGCGCGGCGTGCTTCATGAGGAGCCGGAACCTGCGCTGGGCAACGGCGGTCTGGGACGTCTGGCTGCCTGCTTCCTGGATTCTCTGGCGACGCTGGATCTGCCGGCGATGGGCTGCACCATCCGCTATGAGTACGGTCTGTTCCGTCAGCGCATCGTGGACGGTCAGCAGGTCGAGGTGCCGGATGAGTGGCTGACCTATGGCAACGCGTGGGAGATTCCGACGCAGCGCGACGCGGTTGAGGTCTGCTTCGGCGGTCAGCTGGTCGAAAACTGGGTTGGCGGCAGCAACTACATCACCGTCAAGAACACGGAGAACGTCATCGCCGTGCCGTATGATCTGCCGATCCTCGGCTATGGCAGCGACGTTGTCGATCGTCTGCGCACATGGAGCGCCGTTCTGCCGCAGAACTTCAACTTGGAAAAGTTCTCCGCCGGCGATTACAACGGCTCTTCCGAGGATAGCAATTCCATCGCGGCGCAGATTTCCAAGGTGCTTTATCCGGAAGACAACACCTATAACGGCAAGAAGCTGCGCCTGATGCAGGAATATTTCCTCGTCAGCGCGACGCTCCAGTATGCCATTAAGGATTTCAAGCGCGTCTACGGCACGGACATGAGCCAGCTGCCGGAGAAGGTCGCTTTCCACATCAACGATACGCATCCGGCGATGGTCATTCCGGAGCTGATGCGCATCCTCGTGGACGAAGAGCGTCTGCCGTGGGAAGAGGCGGAGCGCATCACGCAGGCGACCGTCGCTTACACTAACCACACCATCATGGCGGAAGCGCTGGAGAAGTGGCCGGAGAAGATGGTGCGTGAGACCCTGCCGCGCATCTATTCCATCATGCAGGAGCTGAACCGCCGCCTGTGCCAGAAGCTGTTTGATGCTTTCCCGGGACAGTGGGACCGCATCGGTCATATGGCGATCCTTGCCTACGATCAGGCGCACATGGCGAATATGTGCGTTGCGTATTCTCACGCGGTCAACGGCGTTTCTCAGCTGCATGGCGAGATCCTCAAGCACACGACGTTTGCGGATTATTACTCCATCATGCCGGAGAAGTTCTACGCGATCACCAACGGCATCACGCCGCGCCGCTGGCTGATGCTCGCCAACCCGGGTCTGTCCGAACTGCTGGATGAAACCATCGGTCAGGGTTGGCGCAAGGATCTGATGGAGCTGGAGAACCTGCTTCCGTTCGCGGACGACGCGGCTTTCATCGAGAAGTTTGCTACCATCAAGAAGGAAAACAAGGAGCGCTTCAGCCGCTGGATCTATCGTCATCAGGGCATCGAGCTGGATCCGACGATGATGTTCGACGTGCAGGTTAAGCGTCTGCATGAGTATAAGCGTCAGCTGCTCAACGCGCTGCACATCCTCGTGCTGTACAACCGCATCTGCGACGATCCGAACTACACGATGGTGCCGCGCACCTTCATCTTCGGCGCGAAGGCGGCTCCGGGCTATCGCCGCGCCAAGGAGATCATCCACTTCATCAACGTGCTTGCCGCGAAGGTGGCTTCTCACGAGCGTGCCAGCAAGATGATCCGCATCGTCTTCCTCCAGAACTACAACGTATCGACTGCGGAAATGCTGATTCCGGCGAGCGAGGTCAGCGAGCAGCTCTCCACCGCGTCCAAGGAAGCCAGCGGCACGGGCAACATGAAGTTCATGATGAACGGCGCTGTGACCATCGGCACACTGGACGGCGCGAACGTGGAAATCGCGGATCTGGTCGGCGAGGACAACTGCTACATCTTCGGCATGCGCTCCAACGAGGTCGAGGCGCTGTATGCGGCGGGAACGTACCGTTCGCTGGACATCTATGAGACGAACGCGGAACTCCGCCGTGCGCTCAACATGATGTTTGACGGCAGCCTGACGCCGGAGAACCCGAAGATGTTCGAGGGTCTGTATCGTGCGCTGGTCTTCAGCGACAACGGCGGCATGGCTGACCCGTATCTGGTGCTGAAGGACTTCGGTTCTTACCAGCAGGCGCAGAGCCGTCTGGGCACGGATTACCTCGATCAGAAGGCGTGGACGCGCAAGGAGATCATCAACGTCGCCAAGAGCGGCATCTTCTCCTCTGACCGCACGATTCGCGAATACAATGACCTGATCTGGCATCTGACTCCGCTCACCAAGAAGCAGGGCTGATCCATTTAATGACAGGGAACGCTTCTCTCTTTCCCCAAACCGGGGCAGGGGAGAGGCGTTCTTTTTTTGACATGGGGGGAATTGTGATCCATTGCCCGCGTGAGGTAGATTCCGATGCTTTCCCGAAAAAATGAAGGAAACCCCATATAGGGGTTGACAAAATGTGAATTTTGTTGTATTCTGAGTACAACCAAAGTGCATTGGAGGTTTTCCCTTATGCGAGATGTTCGGCGCAATGAAAGCTACTTTCACCTGTATTATTGCCATGATACGGGTTGTTTGCGCTGCACCGCATAAAAGCGGTTTCCACGATGCAACAAAGCGACCCTTCCGAAATCAGAGGGTCGCTTCTTTTATATTCAAAATACCATGACAAAATGTCAGATTATTTGATTGAAAAGGGGAATGCACCATGATCGTCATTTTGAAGCCGGGCGCACAGAAAGCACGCATTGATTCGCTGATGGAACAGATTCGAAATCAGGGCGTTGAGATCCATTACAGTCAGGGCACAACGGAAACCATTCTCGGTTTGGTGGGCGATACGACGCACGTTGATGAGGATTGGCTCCGTGCAAGCGATATCGTTGAGGATGTGCGCCGGGTTTCCGAACCCTATAAACTTGCAAATCGCCGCTTCCATCCGAGGGACACGCATGTCAATGTCGTGGGAAGGATCGTTGGGGAAGGAACGTTTACGGTTATCGCGGGTCCCTGCTCGGTGGAGAGCGAGGAACAACTGGTTTCCATCGCACAGGATGTAAAGGCAAGCGGCGCAACCTGTCTGCGCGGCGGCGCATTTAAACCGCGCACATCGCCATACTCTTTTCAAGGGCTTGAAAATGAAGGGCTGCATCTGCTGATGGAGGCAAAGAAAGCGACGGGGCTTCCGATCGTGACGGAGATCATGAGTGAAACGCAGCTGGACGATTTTGCCGATGTGGATGTGATTCAAGTCGGCGCACGCAATATGCAGAATTTCCGTCTGCTCAAGGCGCTTGGCCACAGCCAAAAGCCGATTTTGCTCAAACGCGGGCTTAGCGCGACCATTGAGGAATGGCTGATGAGCGCGGAGTACATTTTGGCTGGCGGAAATCCGAATGTCATCCTCTGCGAGCGCGGAATCCGCACGTTTGAAAAGATGATCCGCAACAACTTGGATATCTCTGCTGTTCCGCTCATCAAGCAAAAATCGCATCTGCCGGTGATCATCGATCCTTCGCACGCGGCGGGTATTGCGTGGATGGTTCAGCCGCTGGCAAGAACGGCGATTGCCGCCGGCGCGGATGGCTTGATGGTGGAAGTTCACAACAACCCCAAAGCCGCGCTTTGCGACGGCGCACAATCGCTTGATCCGAAGCAGTTTGATGCGATGATGAGAGATATCAAGCGCCGCGTTGCGTTTGAAGAGAAGACGCTGTTGTAAATCGGAGAGTATGGGTCTTGGACGATCTTATTTTCGCCAAAACTCTGCGGTTGAAATGCCGTCAGCCCAATTGAAATAGCGATCCGTTTCCTGCCATGTTTCCATTGACATGGCAGTTTCCTTTTTCAGCGCCTGCAAAGCGCGTGCTTTTCCGACAAAATCGTTGAGATAATCGTAATTGTTTTGAAGCTGAAGGCAGGTGATATGCGCCATGATGGGGCAGCAATCCGCAAAACCGCTCTTCATATAAATCTCTTTGAGTTTCGAAGTATCGTACTGAACGAAGTAGGGTCGCAGCACGGTTTTGCCGGGGGAGAGGTAGAGCATGGTATAGCTTGCGACGCCGGGAATGCCGTCGTCCATGCAGCCGGAGCTGCCGATGGTATCGATGATCAGATTGGGCAGCGCATAGTGCGCGGGATTGTGACTGTGCCCGGCGATGATATGCGTCATCTGGGCAAAACGCATCTTTTCCAGCTTGGGAATCGCCTGCTCGGGCTTGTCGATCGGAAAGCGGTCGTCATCAGGCATGGCGTGACAGAATGTGATTCCGTCGATCGTCAGCGATTTGGGGAATGTGATTTCTTCCTCGGTCACCTGTTTGATGTTAAAATCCAAGGAGGCAAAGTTCGCGCCTGCATAAGCGGGGTCGTGCTTCATGGCGGAAAGAATATAGCGCTCGTGATTGCCATGCAGACAGACGACATTTTCCTGCCTGAGCATGTCGAGCGTTTCTCGCGGCGCGGGACCGAGGTTGATTTGATCACCGAGCGAAATGATTCGGTCCGGCTTGTGCTTTTTGCGAATGTCTTTTAAAATCGCTTCGAGCGACAGAATGTTGGAGTGAAGATCTGCGACCAGCGCAATGGATTGCATAGGGCAATTCCTCCGAAAGTGAATTGTGGTAAAACATTTTGTTTTATGATATAATTCAATAACAGCATGCGAAAGTCCTGCCGAATGATTGTTTCACGTGAAACATCGGATGAAGGCGGTGACACAGCGATTGTTTCACGTGAAACAATGCCGGGTGAGAAACGCAGGGATGTTTCACGTGAAACATTCGGAAAGGAAATACGCGATGAAGATATTGACGGCAAGACCACACAGACTGCTGAGCGAATGCGTACGCAGGTTGGGCGAAAAGATGGAACAGGGGCAGAGTTGCATGTTTCTTGTTCCGGCGCAGTATACCTTGCAGGCAGAAGTCGAAATCATGGAAAGGCTGGGAATCACAGGTTCTTTTCTGATTGATGTGTTATCGCCCAAAAGACTGCAATCACGCGTATTTGAATTGGCAGGTCTGCCGGAAAAGACCATCTTCGATGAGCGCGGAAAATGCATGGTTCTCAGTGCGCTGATTGAAGCGGAAAAGGATGAGCTGACGGTATACCGGGGCGCGGCGGAAAACGCGTCGCCGGGTTTTGTTGCGCGTGTATCCAACATGATTGCTTCGCTCAAAAGAAGCGAGCTGACAGCGAAAGAGGTTCTGCTGGCGGCAGAAAAAATGAAAGAGGAGCATGCGGCAGCCGAAAAGCTGAAGGATATCGGACGTATTTACGCGGCGTATGAACAGCGCATGGCGGGAGAACTGGCGGATGCGGAGGATGTTTCGCGGGAGATGTGCATGCGGTTTGAGCGCTCCGGCGTTCTCAAGGGACAGCATGTTTTCGTCTACGGATTTGACATGATTACGCCGACGTTTGCCGCACAGATGCTGAGCATGGCACCGCTGTGCAAATCCCTGACGCTGGCGATCGAAACGGATGCGAATGCAGCGCCGGATGGGCGGCTGTTTGCGCCGGTCAATTACAGCTTGGAGCGCCTTGCCCGAATGGCGGCAGAGAAGGGAATTCCCATTGAGCGGGAGGTTCTGAAACGGGAATTGGATGCCCCTGAAGAGATCTGCATTTTGGAGAAGGGACTCTATGCGTTGGGCGCGGCGCCGACGGAACATGTGCCGACCTGCATAGAACTCTGTGCGGTAAGCGGCAAGCGTCAGGAAGTGCATTTGGCAGCGGCACGGATGCGGAAGCTTGCAGCGGCAGGGGAGAGCGTATCGCAGATGGCGGTCGTTTATCCGAAGGGCAGCGGATATGCGCCGCTTCTGCAAAACATTCTGCCGATGTATGGACTGGAAGCATATGTTGCGGAAAAGCGTCAATCCGGCGCACATCCGATCAGCAGATTTTTGCTTTGCGCGTTGTCGGTTGTTTCAAACGGCTGGCGGCTGAGCGATCTGCTGGAATGCGCACAAACCGGCTTTCTGGGTATCACACAGGAAGAAACCGATAAGCTCTGCGCCTATTGCGAAGGCGCGGATGTGCGCGGCGATGCATTCAGAAGGCCGTTTCGCTATCCGCGTGGCGTGACGGAAGAAGAGCTGGATGCGCTGGAAGAAAGCCGCGAGAAAATTGCCGCACCGCTGCTTGCGCTGCAAAACGATTTGAGCCGCGCTCAAATCGCTGATGATACGATACAGGCGATTCTCAGGCTGCTTGAGGGCGTCAATGCCTATGAAACGCTGGAAGACATGCGCGATGAATTGAACCAAATCGGCATGACGTCGGAAGCGCAGGATTGCGCACAGGTTTGGAACGCGTTGATGGAAACGCTCGATCAGCTGCATACCCTGCTGGGCGGGCGTGCAGTTCCGGCGAAAATTGTGCTGGGTTTGCTCGAAAATGGTTTGGCGGCGCTGGAACTTGCCGCTCTGCCGCCCGCGGATGGCGCGATTATCTGCGGCGAAATCGGAAATGTCCGAACGGCACAGGTGCATACACTCTTTGCAATCGGCATGAATGATATGCCGCCGGGGGCGGACAGCGGACTTCTGACACCGCAGGAACAGCAGGATGCGGCGCAGGTCAGCGGTGCATATCTGGGCATGACGCCGCAGGAGAGTGCGGCGCTGGGACAGCTGGATGAGCTGAAAGCACTGACAGGCGCTAAGGGGCGAATCCTCCTTTCTTATGCGCTTGCGGATGAAACAGGAAGGGCGCTTCGAGAGGGGACGACGGTTCAGGCGCTCAGGCGGCTGTTTCCCATGATGCCGGTCAGCGGCGGATTGGCGCAGGAAGAAAGGAAAGCCATGCTTTGCGCTCAAACCCCGGCGCTTGAGGCGCTGGCTGTCGAGCTGTCCGAATCGGCGGACGGACGTCATCCGCTTGAGGAAGAGTATATAGAGGCTGCCGCGGCACTTTCGGAAACCCAAGAGGGAGAAGCTCGATTGCTCTCGGTGACGAAGGGATTAGGGCAGCCGCTGACCAAACGGCTGGATGCCGTGCAGGCGCGAGGGCTGTACGGACGCCCGGTCAGTAGCGTATCGCGGTTGGAAACCTTTGCGCAATGCCCCTATAAGCACTTTGTCCGTTATGGTCTTGCGCCGAAGGAAGAGCAGCGCCCCGGTGTGGATATTGCGGAATTGGGCACGATTTATCATGAGGCGGCGGAGCAGTTTACGCGCATGGTTACGCAGCTTCCGGAATTCCCGGATGTATCTCAGGCGGTGTGCGATCGGCTGATGGATGAAGCGGTTGCGCCGCTGATTGACGAATGGCGTGCGTCGCCGCTGGGTGAAAGCAAGCGCGGCGAAGCGGTTGCGCGAACGATTCGCCGAACGGCAAAACGCACGGCACGAAACATCATCAGCCAATATGCAGACAGCAGCTTCAGACCCATACAGACGGAGTTTGTCTTCGGTCAGAATGGTATTTCTCCAATTATGTTGGAATTGGCGGACGGGTCCTTTGTCTATTTGCAGGGCAGAATTGACCGTGTAGATATGGCGGCGGATGGTGCCGTGCGCATCATCGACTACAAGAGCGGCGGCAAAAAATTCGATCCGACGCTGGTGTATTGGGGGCTGCAGCTGCAATTGCTGCTGTATATGGCGGCAGCGATGGCGCGTATTCCCGGATCGCGTGCGGCGGGGTTCTTCTATTGCAGAATCGAAGACCCGACGGTAAAAACGGAAGAGCGAATGAAAGAGGAAGTCGAGAAGCAGATTGCCAAGAAGCTCTCCCTTTCGGGAATCACGCTGAGCGATGTGTCGATCCTGCGTGCGCAGGGCGGCGTACATGCAGGTATGGTGACCAAAGAAGGAAAGCCCAATGGGCGATATGCGTCGTCCATGGTGACGGATGAAGGCATGGAACATCTGATTGAGTTTGCGCGGAAAAAGGCGACGTCGCTGGCGGGGGATATTTACACCGGTATGATCGACGATTCTCCCTATGAACGCGGCGCGATGAATGCCTGTCAAAACTGCGATTATGCGTCGATTTGCACGTTCGATCCTAAACGCATACCGCGGCGGCGGCTTTCGGCAAAAACACTCGATGATTTGCTCTGAGACGCAAGGCGGCTTTGACGGATGACCGAAATGCGAAAAATTTTTGTGCTGCGATTTATCCACACAAATGGATGAAATGTGGATAAACGAAAAAATCGCTGCAAGGACAAATATAGTTATAACATATGCTATCTGTTAAGAATTGATCCGAATAAAACATAAAATCTGTCGGTTTCAAGCTCGAAAAGCTCGAGCCGACAGAAACTGGGAATGAATAAATATCCGATCCATATACAAAGAACCAGCCCTTCTGCAAGGGCTGGCAGACTGTAGACAAAAAGCTATTCTCCCCCGGAGGAGAGAATAGCCCTTTCCGCAAATGAAAGAATAGCGGAACTCTTGATTTTGCTATTCAAGCTAAGTTTGCTGATGTCAACAAGCTGCCAGCCCCCTGCGAGGGCTGGTTCTTGTGTTTAGAGCGCGAGGATAAACCTTTCCAGCCTGTCCATGCCTTCCCGGAGAACCTCGTCGTCATAGCAATAGGAGATGCGCACATGGTCTTTTCCGCCGAAGCAGGAGGATGGAATGAGCGCCAGACCGCCTTCGCGCATCAGCCGCTCACAAAACAGCTCGTCGTTCATGCCGTATTGAGCGATGGAGGGATAGATGTAAAATGCGCCGCCGGGCAGCTCGACGTCCATGCCCATCGCTTTTAGGCGCGTATAGACGTAATCCCTGCGCCGCTTGTAAGCGGAGAGCATGGGAGAGATATCTTCCGTGAAAATGCCCTCGCAGCCGCGCTGGATACAGCCCGGGACGGAAACGACCAGAAAGCTGTGCGCTTTGAGCATCTGCTCCATGACGTGACGATCCGCCGCGGCATAACCGACGCGAACGCCGGTCATCGCATAGGACTTGGAAAGCGCACTGACGTAAATCAGCCGGTCGCGCAGGCTGCTGTCGCCGACGAGCGTCGGCGCGGGCGCGTCATAAACCAGCCGATCATATACGCTGTCGGCGATCAGATAAAGGTTATGGCAGAGCGCAGCGCTTTTCAGTGCGCACAGGGAAGCGTGATTCAGCACGACGCCGTTGGGATTGTTGGGCGAGGTGAAGAGAATGGCACGCGTTTTCTCCGTCAACACGGCGTTCAGGCGTTCGGATGTGATTTGAAAGCCATCGTCTTCCGTATGGAGCGGAACATAGACGCCGCCTGCCATCTCGATTTGCGGCTTATACAGCCCGAAGGTAGGCACGGGAACGACAACCTCATCGCCGGGGTTGAGGATTGCCATCAGTCCGCTGATCAGCGCCTGTGTGGAGCCGACGGTGACGAGGGTTTCCTCCGGTGCATAATCACTTCCGAAGCGGGCGTTGATGTGCGAGGAGATTTCGCGGCGCAGCTCGGGATAGCCTGCGTTGGGCGGATAGTGCGTTTCGCCGCTGAGTATGGATTCGGCGATGCGCTGGCGCACGGCGAGCGGCGCGTCAAAATCCGGTTCACCGATGGTCAGCGCAATGCAGCCGGGAATCTGAGCGGCAAGCTGACCGATGCGGCGTATGCCGCTGGGGGGATTGTCGCTCAGCCGCCGGTTCAGAGGCAGCGTCATTTGCGCTTGCCTCCCTTCGACGGGCGGCGCTTGGTGGTTCGGGGATCGCCAAGCCTGCGGCGAAGCACATCCTCCCGCGCAACGGAGTATCCGAAAAAGCCCTCCGGACGGTCGTGCAGCGGGAAATACTCCCCGTGCGCATAGGAAACCAGATTCGCTTTGCCCATATGCAGGCTGCCGCTCTCATCAAAGAGCGCGTCGCTGACATATACCTGCTCGACCGCGCAGAGGAACAGGTCGTGCGAACCGAGCGGGATGCGCTGCTTGACGCGGCAGCAGAGGAAAGCGGGAGCTTCGTCCAGCGCAGGCGCGTCAAAATCCGGAACCTCGCGGACGTGCAGCCCCATTTCTGCAAATTTATCGACGTCACGACCGCTCTTTACGCCGCAGAAATCCGCTGCGCGGCAGAGCGGTTTGTTGATCAGGTTCAGGCAGAAAACGCCGGATTGGATGATCTGCGTATACGAATGGCGCGAAGGGCGGATGGATACGCTGATCATCGGCGGGGCGCTGTTGACAACGCCTGCCCAGGCGACCGTGATGAGGTTGTTTCGGTCAAAGCCCGGCTCGGTGCCGCGGCAGGAGAGCATGACGGCGGGAATCGGAGAGAGAAACGTGGTCGCGCCGATGGCGCGGAAAGCATTCGGCATGGATGTTCCTCCTTGGGAATGATTGGAAAAAGCGCGGAAGCAAAAGCGGCGTACAGCCAGCCGCCTTTATTTTTCCATGATACATGGGAAAGCAGGTAAAATCAATAAAAATTTCCGCCTGACGGGAAGAAACAGGGTGATCCATTCGTTATGTAAGCAAAGGCCGCATGAAGGCGACATCTCTTGCATAAAGTTCGGAAACGTGATAAGATGGTCGCCAATCATGAGATAAAGTGGTATTATAGTATGGAAGGAAAATTCTTCACGGAGGGAATCAGGATGGAGATCAGAAACATAAAACGCAAATTGGCGATGGCGCTGTGCGTATGCATGCTTTGCGCATCGTCAATGCCTGCTGCGCTGGCGGAGGACGTCATGCAGGTGCAGGCGGCGACGCCGTCTGAAGCAAAGCCTGAGCTGTCTCAGATGACGATCGTCGGCGCATCCGGAAGCGCCGGCACACTGACGCTGAGCGTCAAGGGCTCGGCGGGCAAAAAGGTCAAGATCACGCTTTATACCATGGACGAAACGGAGCTGAGCAATCAGACGATCACGCTGGAGGGCGGGAGCGGCAGTGTTCAGTTTACCGGTCTTTCTGCCGGAACGTATGCCGCGGATGTCCAGTATTATGACGAGGCGACCGGAAATTATACCGGCAAGGGCGCTGCTTTTGTCGAGAACCTGACGGTTGCCGCGCCGGAAAGCACGGAGAAGCCGCCTGTGGGGACGGGAACGCCCAGCCCGACGGAGAAGCCGCCCGTAGGGGCGGAAACGCCCAGCCCGACGGAAAAACCGCCCGTTGAGGTTGTGACGCCCGAACCGACGCAGCAGCCGACCCCGCAGCCGATGGCGAATCCGTTTACCGCTGCGCTGTATCCGGGCGAAGGCAAGCTGGATGTGGATGTCTACGGCGGCAGCGACCTGGAATTGACCGTCACGCTCACCAAACCGGACGGAAGCGTGGAAACCCGCACGATTCAGCATGGCGCGGGCATCGTCAGCTTCACCAATCTGGCGACGGGCAATTACAAGGTTAAGGTCGATTATACGACGCCTGTGAGCAATGTTCAGGCATATAACGGAAGCGCGGATGTGACTGCGGCGGGTGCGCCGACGCCTTCTCCTTCTCAGATTGAGGCGACGGCTTCCGTCAGCGGTCAGACCCTGACGGTCACCATCACCAACGCCGAGGACAAAGAGATGGTCGCCACGGTCATCGATGCGGCGGGCAAGACGCAGACGGCGAAGGTCAATGCCGGTCAGGCGGTGTTCACCGAGCTGGCGGCAGGCAGCTATACGCTGGTCATCGCTTATACGGATTCTTCCGCAGGGAGCAAGACGATCTCCGGCATCACGGTGGAAAGCAAGCCCTCTGTGCAGGCGATTACCGCTACGGCGGTTGCGGGCGTCAGCCGTGTGGATGTCAGCGTGACGTCCGCCAGCGCACTCAATGTCGTCGTCACGCTGCTTCAGGGCGGCGTCATCAAGGATACCCGTGCGATTGCGGCGGGTGTGGGCAATGTCAGCTTTACCAATCTGCCGGCGGGCGAATACAGCGTGTCCGTCGATTATGCGCCGAGCCAGACCGGCATCAGTCCGGTCGTCATCGACAAGCTGTCTGTGACGGAGCAGGCGATCGGCATCGCCATCA
>Ga0129311_1002158_pt1 | contig 12388 bp, 11 predicted proteins | sample Go1ome_FD_94435 | JGI IMG/M metagenome (GOLD analysis project Ga0129311, IMG submission 94435) | Western lowland gorrila individual fecal microbial communities from Wisconsin, USA - Go1022B metagenome | ecosystem: Host-associated > Mammals > Digestive system > Large intestine > Fecal | place... | reverse complement strand
ATGTTAAGGGGCAAATATAATTATCCTGAAAAGGGTAAAAATGTTTAGCGACCAACAAAAGAAATTAAACCTTGAGGTATGAGCAAAAACTAGCTTGTACCTCAAGGTTTTTTTATTCCAACATAGCGAAAAACCTTATAAATACGCCATTTTCAGCAATAAAACAAGAATTTTATTTATAGTCCCAATTTTGATGATGATTGGTCGAAAATTGATTCAGAGGATAATGATTTTTGCATCATCGGGGATAAAAATGATTACACAAGGATATAGAGATTTTTGGGAACTTTGTTTTTGGGAAATTTGAAAATGTGAAGAAATGCAGTAAAATCAATGGTTTCCGGACATTTCGGATTTCCCAGAAATTTTGTTTTTGGGAAAAATCTGTGTTTTTGGGAGAGAAAATTCGTTTTTGGGAACATTTTTGGGAAAGTTCGGCTGAAAATGGGGAAAGGTAAGGTGCTAGATGAGAAAAAGAAATTACAAAGGACGTTGTGAAAAAAGAGTGTTAAGCAAGTCAAAAGAAGTATGCAGATTTTACGATGCAATTCAATCAAAGTATGCAGATACGCTTCAAGAGGACAAGGATATTGAAGAAATATGTTGCAATGTTCCGCTTGAAAGTCTGCCAGAAGGAGAGTTTACATCAGATTTTTTGTGTGTAAAGAAAAATGGCGATTACATGGTTATGGAATGTGTTCAAAGAAAATATCTTCAAAAACCTATGACGGTAAAATTACTGGATATTTCAAGAGATTACTGGTTAAAACATGGTGTATCAGATTGGGGGATTGTGATTGATGCATAAAAATGAATTATTGCAATGGAATAATACAATAATCCGAATCTTATCTATTGATGACGCAAGGGTGTTAGTAATAGATTGTGTAAAAAGAACAATGCCACAGTGGATAAATTCAGATGCTTTGACAGAGTGTAAACCCTGTGGAAAATCAAAATTAGAGATGCAAACGGAGATTAAACTGGATGATTTTGAAAACATGAATATGCAAGAAAGACGTATTGCACATGAACGCTATACCATGATTGCCGGAGTTTTGCCGTTTGTAGCGGATGAGTCTTTGCGTTCCATGATAATTGATAAGATTGCCGATGAAAAGAAGGTTAGCAAGCAGACGGTCAGAAGATACTTGTGTCTGTATCTTGCGTTTGACGATATGAGTGTTTTATGCTCTAAAAGAAAGATTCATAAGAAACCTTTGACAGAAGATGAAAAAAATATTCGATGGGCATTGAATAAATTCTTTTATACATCCAGAAAGAACAGTTTACAGACAGCATATACATTGATGCTGAAAGAAAAATATTGTGATAAAAATGGTGTTCTGTTGCCTACATACCCAACCATTCACCAATTCCGTTATTTTTATCGAAAAAACAGAAAAATGCAGACATATTATATTTCAAGAAACGGCTTAAAGGATTATCAGAAGAATCATAGACCATTGTTAGGCGATGGTGTACAGCAATTTGCGCCGAATATCGGAGTGGGTATGTTGGATGCAACCATTTGTGACATTTACCTTGTAGACGATGCCGGAAGTCTGATAGGTAGACCAATACTGACAGTTTGCGTAGATGCGCATAGTAGTCTGTGCTGTGGCTATTCGCTGACATGGGAGGGCGGTCTTTACAGCCTAAGAGGACTTATGCTGAATATACTGGAAGATAAACAGCAATGGTGCAAAAAATTTGGTATCTGTTTTGACAAAAAACAGTGGAATTGTGCTGGCTATTTGCCGGGAATATTCGTTACCGATATGGGAACGGAATACAAATCAAGTACATTTGAACAAATTAGTGAATTGGGGATTACTGTTGTAAATCTTCCGGCATACCGACCAGAGCTAAAAGGTTCTGTGGAAAAATTTTTTGATATCATACAAAACTCGTATAAACCATTTTTGAAAGGAAAAGGCGTAATAGAGCCAGATTTTCAGGAGCGTGGCACACATGATTACAGAAAAGACGCTTGTTTGACTTTACGCCAATTTGAACAGATATTATTAAAGTCTATTCTTTATTACAATTCAAAGCGCATTATAGAAAATTATCCATATACGGATAATATGCTATCTGAAAATATACAGCCCTTTGCGTGTGACATTTGGGAATATGGGAAAAAACAGAATGGTGCGAATTTAGTTCCTGTTGAGAAAGAACAGGTGATAATGGTATTGCTTCCACGCACTACGGGGAAATTTACAAGATATGGGTTGAAAGTAAATCAGATGAGATATAAATGCGATGGATATACGGAAGAATATTTGAACGGTGGTGAAGTAACTGTTGCATTTAATCCCGATGATGTTTCTTTTGTTTGGCTGGTTGATAAAGGAAATTACATTCGTTTTGAACTTATAGAAAGCAGATATAAAGAGAAAAATCTGACAGAGATTCAAATGTCTAAGACAAAACAAAAAGAGCTTGTAATGGCTGCCAAGGGTGTAAATAACCAGGGTAAAATTGATTTGGTCAACTATATAGAAAATATTACGGCAGCAGTCGGTGACAACAAGAGAGATACAAATGTAAAGGGGATTCGGGACAATCGCCGGAAGGAACAGGCGAACACACATATTGATTATATGGGGGCGGTATAAATGGATAATTTACAAGAATTGCTAATGTATATACCCGAAATGAAGCAAGGAGAGGAGTTATTATCGGCACTGTCTGTATTGCCGGAATATCATGATAATATCAGAAATGAAAACCAGGCAGTAAGACTGATGGAATTTTCAGCCATTCAGAGAATTTATGTACCGTCTGAAATGTCGATAGAAATATATTCAAAGATTTATCTGGCATTGATGAGATCATTGCAAAAAAAGAGTACAAATATTGCCATTAAACAAAAATATGAAAATTATAAAGCAATACAGCAGCAGTCGTATAATGGGATTTTAGGCGGTTCTGATTCGTTTACAATTATTGGAACTTCGGGTATTGGGAAGTCTTCAGCAATTAGTAGGGCAATTTCAGTGATTGCAGAGAATCAAGTTATAGAAACTAAAAATCTATGTACGCCGATTATTCCTTTTCTGGTTGTGCAGTGTCCGTTTGATTCTTCTGTAAAAGGATTGTTATTTGAAATACTTAGGAAAACTGATGAAATACTGGGAAGTAATTACTATCAATATGCGATTAGATCAAGAGCGACAACGGATATGCTGATTGGTTCAGTGGCACAAGTGTCTTTAAATCATATCGGGATGTTAGTTGTAGACGAAATCCAAAATGTTGCTAATTCAAAGAATGGAAAGAGTCTGATAGGTGCATTAACTCAGCTTATCAATAATTCAGGTATTAGTATTTGTATGGTTGGCACGCCTGAATGCACGGTATTTTTTGAACAAGCAATGCAGCTTGCACGGCGGTCAGTGGGATTATACTATACTGCCATGAATTATGATGAATACTTCCAGAGCTTTTGCAAAGTATTATTTCAGTATCAATACACCAGACAGAGAACTGAGATAACACCAGCTATTACAGAGTGGTTATATGAGCATTCTTCTGGGATTGTTTCTATTGTAATATCTCTAATTTATGACGCACAAGAGATAGCAATTCTTACAGGAAAAGAGTTGCTGAATCTGGAAACTTTAAATGAAGCATATCAACAAAGACTTTCGTTGCTTCATGGTTTTATACAACCTTCAGTGATTCAGAACAAACCAACAACCAGAAAGAAAATGACTATTGCTGATTTGAAAATAAACCAAACAGATGACAGCCAAAAACAAGAAAATTACTCTATTGCTGCCATTGTAGAGAAGGCAAAAACAGAGAATTTAGATGTTGTGGCACTTCTGAAAACTGTATATAAGGTCGTGGAGGTGGCAATATGACAATGTATCTTCCAGAGATCTATCCCGATGAGCTGGTATATAGTTGGTTAGCAAGATATTACATACAGACAGGATATGTCAGATATGCCTTTGTAGCAGAAGAACTATTTAAGAGTAAAACTGTCAGACCAGATATAGAATTTGTGAATCAATATACCGCTTCAATGTTACAGGCTATTACTGAAAAAATGCCGATGTCAGAGATAATAGAAAATCATACCATGTTTCCGTACTATGGAAGATTCTTGCAAAAAGAGCGTAGAAATCAGGCATATACAGAAATGATACAGACTAAAGGAAATTATCATAATCTGCTACCAATGCCGAAAAGAAGATGTGCTGCAGACAGACATTTGAGATATTGCCCTGTATGTGCAGTGAATGACCGAAAGCAATATGGGGAAGCATACTGGCATAGAATACACCAATTACAAGGAATTAAAATCTGTTCACAGCATAGATGCTATTTGTTGGATAGTAAGGTACAAATAAGTGGTAAAGCAAGCCCGACATTGGTATCAGCAGAAATAATTATTCCTGAAAAGTCCGAAAATCTTATATTGTGTCAGAATGATATGGAATATCGACTTGCTGATTATGTAACGAAAGTTTTTCAATCAGAACTGGATTTGAGATGTGATATTACAGTAGGGAAATTCCTTCATTACAGAATGGAAAATACCCCTTACAGGTCAGTCAGAGGGGAACAAAGAAATATATCACTGCTCCATGCAGACTTTCGGGAATATTACAAAAAACTGCCCGATAATAATTTCTCTGAGTTGTGGCAAATTCAGAAAGTGTTGACAGATGATAGAATAAATCCGTATGAGGTATGTATGCTTGCTATGTTCTTAAATGTTTCGGTAGCGGATTTGGTAAGCATGAAATTACCTGAACAGACTCAGGAACAGCGGTTTGATGAGCAAATATATTTATTGCATGAACAAGGCTTAAAATATCCTGAGATTGCAAGGCGGTTAGGGGCTTCATATGATACGGTAAAGGCAATCGGAGAACGACGATATAAGAAATATCATAAAACACCGCACAAAGCATTGAAATGTGGTACAAAGGCTTATGACTGGCAGCAGATAGATAAAGATACGCTTCCACTTGTCAGGGATGCTATTAGGCAGTTACAAGGAAATGGAAAGGACAGACCAAAGAGAGTAACGGTATTTGCGATAGAAAAGCTGCTGCATTTACCAAGTAAAAGGATTGCAACCTATCTTCCAATGTGTAAAGCAGAAATAGAGAAATATCAAGAATCACAGGAAGAATACTGGGCGAGAGAGGTTGTGTGGGCGTACAATCATATTATCACAGAAGGGAATAGATTGAACTGGAAGCAAATTAGGAATTTAACTAATATGCGAAAACATGATTTGATAAGATGTGTTCCGTATCTGCTAGATTATACAGATCCAGATACAGCAGAAGAAATAAAAATACTAATTTGAAAAAAGGGCTATGGAGCAGATTTAGATTCCATAGCCTAATTTTTTTATAGTAAAGAGTGGGAAATATTTTCTTTTCCAGCAACATGTGAATTCGATACAGATATTTCAACATTGAAATGTTGCATAGCGTCCCGATGGGCAAGCATTTCTTGTGCTTTTGTCGCATCTACCAGCTCTTTGCTAAGCCAATCAGCAGCAGCTTGTGCGTCAGCACCGCAGATAATCGTTTCACCGAAATTCGGACTGGGGATTTTTATAACATCCTCTTCAGCTTTTATTGCAATTTGCTCTAATTTATTGTTTCGTTCTTCACTGGCAGGAAAGTACACTTTTCGATTGTGAGGAATGAATTCCACAGAATAGCCTAAAAGTTCTGCAATTTCCACTACTTCCGAAAATTTTATTGTTTCCCGGGCGAGTTTGTTTGTGATATTTTGAGCGGTTGTTGGCGCATCTGGGTGATTTGCATTCATTTTTTCTACAACTTCTTTTAAAGTGCATCCGTTCATAGCTAGAAATGATTTGATTTTTTGCCTTGTTTTATTTTCTGTGTTCAAATTTTTTTTCAAGAAATTTCATCTCCTTTCAGCAACATTATATTATACAATATGTGAAATGTCAATTACAAAAAACACTATAATAATATAAATATAACCATAAAGTGTGCTATAGATTGACAAATATAATAATAAAGTGTATTGTATAACTATGAAGAATAACATACGTTATTGAAGAAAAATGAATTGCATTTGAAAGAAGTTGGGAGAAATAAAAATGTTTGGTTTACTGTTTACCTTGATTTTCGGAGTTTCCGATGAAATCAGAATCAGAAAAGATATTAAAAATGAGCGTGTAGAGTCAGCGAAGCGATGTGCCGACTTTAGAAATCGCATGAACCAGTGGGAAGAGTTAAGAAAAAAAGATTATAGAAGGTAATAAAATTATAAGTTGTGTGCAAAATAGCTAAAAATTAAATGAATATTTTGTGCAAAATAGTCAAAAAGCATTGACAAATTCTGAAAAACTGCTATAATTATTATAGCACAAAGATAATACAAACAAACACAACAACTAATTGAAATTATTCACGGAGGTAAGCCCATAGAGGGTTTATTTGTGTATATTCAATTAGTTGTTTTTTTATTGTAAGGAAGGAAAAAGATGGATAAATTAAAGAAAATTGTACCAATAATTATGGAATATTTTGAAAAATATATTTCAGAAAATGAGATTATGGATGAATTTCAAAAACAAATGGCAATAGATGAAATGAAAGTAGCAGCGTTTGAATTGGAAGATGAAAAATACTTTGGAGATATTCCAGACAGATTAAAAAAATATGCTCCAGAAATAGAAAAAATTACTAATGAGACGATACTTAGATTGTATCATCGACCTGCTATAGCAAATGAGCATTATTTTCATAAAGTTTTTCCACTGTACTTGTATATCTATTGTTTGAAGAACGTGGTGAGTAATGAGCTGATAAAAGAGATAGAAGAAATAATCCACAAATTCATTACAGACTAGAGAAGAATTTTTCATGAACAAGGTCATAAGTTCAGAACCAATGACGGTTGTGTTTGGTCATACCACGACAAATAATATTCGAGCAATTAAAGAACATACATTGAAATATCCATATACAATTTGGTATGATGAAGAATTTAAAGACAAAATTGGTATAGATTGCGGTGCGTGTTATCCAAGCGGACAATTAGCGTGTTTATGTTTAGATACAATGGAAGAATTTTATGTAAAAAACAATTTGGATACAATTGTTCCACTTTCATATATAAATAGTAAAATCGCTGGATATAGAAAAATGGTTGATGATGTAAATACACAATACGCACCGGATATTGAACATGAAATTAGTATTTTCAAATAACAGGAGAAGAACATGGAAGAAGATAAAAATACTTTTACGATATTTAGCCAATATCTTGCCGGAAAACTAATGTGTCAAGGATTTGTATTATGCGGAATAGGTGCAAATGCGAATCAAAGTGGAAAAAATGTATTCTTTTTTAAAGATTCACCAGAACTCCAAAAAGCTATTGGAAAATTTTCGGAAAAAAGGAAACATGATAGGCACTAAGCGGTGGAGGTATGACATATGAACATGACAAATTATTACAAATTGATAGAGGTGGTAAATAAGATGATACCAGATCTGCATCTAATTGATTTGCAAAAAGATTTTTTCAAATATTTTTTGAATATAGTAGAACGGGCGAAAGGAAACCGTATAGAAGTAATACCGGGGAGATGTGGCTTATGTAAGAGTACATTATTGAAAGCGTGGGTACAGATACTCCTGGAGAATCCATATGAGGGCGCAATAATCGTTACAAACTCTATTGACCGTTTAGAAGAACTTCGTTATCAGGATGGGAGTAATAGAAGTGATGCTTTTGAAGAATTATATGTGCAGAATATGAATAAAATTGCACTTATGACTTCGGCAAACAAGAATACCGAAGAAATAGCACAAAAATATAAGCCAATCCTACTGATGACAAGCCAAAGATATTTCAAATTGGATAAAGCGCAGATAGAGCAGTATTTATCATATGAATATAGAGGAAAGAAATGCAAACGAAAAATAGTGGTTTTCGACGAAGATCCAGAGTTCTTTTCTTTCGATTATTTGGGCGATTCTGATTTGAACAATATAGACACAGCTCTCAGAAATGGAATAACCGATCTGTGTAATAAAGAAGTAAAAGACTGGGTTTTGTCACAGTGGAAGAATTTTAAAGAGTATATGCAGAAGCAATTTAGAGATTTTGAATATCTCAGGAATAAGAATACATACAAATATTGGTATGATGAGAGGAAAAAGGGAATTACAGAAGATGATGGTAGATTTTTCGCAATAGTTGAAGAATATGAATCTACTATGAGAAAATCAGTGTGGAGTTGCATGGATTCTCTTGATAAATGTCGCACGCTGATTAAAAGCGGTGCTATATTGAGTGTGACTAAAGCATCCAATAGAGATCAGTATTGCAAGAGTTTTCTAGTAATCCGTAACAAAATGGAAAATTATTTATTGGGAGAGGATATTAAAGTTATTGTTCTTGACGGAACGGCAGCCGTATCGGAAAAATACAATGGATTTGACGATCGGATAGTTGTTCATTCGGATGAATGTGAGAAGTTTAATGTTCCGCTTGACTGGATGAGTGTAAAGCTCATAGATGTAAATACAAGCAGAAATGCATTATTAGCGAAAGAGGGAGCAGATAGAACGAAAGAAATTATTATGGATTATCTGAAAAAACAAAATCTTTCCAGTAATGATACATTATTTTCAACATATAAGGTGCTACATGATAGACATGATTTTGAAGATATTGGGTATAAAAATTGTAATTACTTCGGAAATATGCGAGGATTTAATCGTTATAACCAACTTCACAATTATGTACAAGTTGGTGTAAATCGGCAGCGTGATATAAATTATTTGGCTATGTTACTGAACAACCAGCCGGAATATGTGAATTATGCATTGGCGCACATTGATGATATTGAAAAGAACATCCGATTTTTCGATAAATTGATAAACAGTAGCAAGGTAGCTGATATAAGAAATGCGGAAATTGCAGCAGACACTATTCAAAATATATTTCGGATTTGCGCCAGAAATTTGGATAACAAAGATCCTGTAAATATATATCTTTTCTTTGACAGTAAACAGTATAACGGAATGATTGAGGAACTAAAGTACAATCTGGGAAAGTTTGGTGCAAAGATTGAAAATGTAAAATTAGAAGCTCTTTCAGAAGATAAAATACAACGCCGGAAAACAGTCAATGGAGAAAAGTCTATTGCCCAGAAGGTACTTGATTGGATAAAGGAACAGACACAAGGAACTGAATTTACAAGAAAAGATATATTGGAAGGAGCAGGAATCTCAGAAAAGCAATTTGAAAAGAGCAAAGCAAATAATAAGGAGCTTAAAGAAATGTTAGATAAGATGAAATTTGCAAGAGGAAGATACAGAAAATACTAATTAGCCCCCTATTTTCTAATAAATAGGTTTTATTAAGAATTAGGGGGTTAAAATATAATAATGTAGGCTTTGATTTTGAATCAAAGTCTACGGCGGTACGTTAGTACCAAGAATAAGAAATAAAATATACAATATTGGATAATATGAAATAACCCCCGATTTTCTAAAATATGAGGTTATTAAAGAATAGGGGGTTATTTCTTGCCTCTCACCTAAAAGGTTCGTGGCATTATAAAAATTTTTGTATTGTAGCAGATTAGAAGATGCTGAAATAATTTGATGATTTACAGCCAACAAGAAAAATGTAAAAGTTTTTGTTATTGCTTTTTTTGATTGGCTGTTATATATCATATACAACAAAAAAGAAAAAGGAGATATACTCAAAAAGTTCAAGAAAAAGTTCACAGTATAAAAATTGTGAATGGAAGAAAAAAGAAAAGTATCAAAGTCAAGAATTTATTGGCTTAATAAACGTGACATTGAAGCCATTGGTGGTTTATTATTTCCAGATGAAGAATTTCGACCAGTCAAGGGAGAATCTGCAATTTGGATCTCAAATTATGCAAGAGTTCTATCAAAGAGGAAAGGGAAGCCACGGATTTTAAAAACTGTATTTCAGAAAGGATATCAAAGGCTCACGTTACCGCAAACGATTAGAGGGAAAAGAGTAAAACATAGATACTATGTTCATGTGTTGGTTGCGGAAGCATTTTGTGGTATCCCTAAATGGGTAAAGCCTGAGGAACGATTAGAAGTCCATCATATTTGGGCGGTCAATAGATTGCGTGACATTGCCGGAATCAATTATGCATCAAATCTTATGTATGTACCCAGAAAATTACATAAAGCGATTGATTCAATTGAGGAAATAGCTGTAAAGAAAAATGGAAACTGGATTAAGATGGATTTTGTAATGGCAGCAGAATATTATGGGATTTCCCCATATGAATTTTTGGAAGCATTCGCAAATGAAAAATACAAAATTCCCAATAAAATCTGGGGAAAATATCAATATTATTCAAAAACTGTTGATAGTGAAAATAGTAAAAATATCGAAATTGATATTAGGATTATAAGACAGAGCGATACAAAGTGATTTCTGTAAAAAAAGGGATGAAAATAGTAGAAAAATGTAACTTTAAAGTGCTGATTTTTTGCTCGAACACATTTTAAGTTTTGGCTATTTAATGCATGGGGCTGAAAAGTGCTGAGAGAGCGTATTTCAGAAGATGTGGCTAATTGAATAATATAGCTCGGTAGTCTCTCGAACTCACATAAGTATAGGCGGTGGTTGATTCACTGCCTTTATTATATTGGGCGTTCTTCCAATTCTCTTGTAAGGAGTTTGTGAAAGTTTTTCTGTAAATAGGATTTTAAGGTCTTCTATGATAAAATATTAAATCATAGGAGGCCTTATTTTATGGCAAGACAAAAGAAATCAGTACACAAAGTACAAATGACCGAAGGAAAAAGAAACATCATTCGTCAGCTTCTTGAAGAGTATGACATTGAATCCGCACAGGACATTCAAGATGCTCTGAAAGATCTGCTTGGCGGCACCATTAAGGAAATGATGGAAGCTGAAATGGATGATCATCTTGGCTATTCCAAGTCTGAACGTTCAGACAACGATGATTACCGTAATGGCTATAAGTCAAAACAGGTAAACAGTAGTTACGGAAGCATGGAAATCGAAGTCCCTCAGGATCGTAAATCTACCTTTGAACCACAAGTGGTAAGGAAACGACAAAAAGACATTTCAGATATTGATCAAAAGATTATTTCAATGTATGCCAAAGGTATGACTACCCGGCAAATATCTGAAACTCTGGAAGATATTTATGGATTTGAAGCCTCAGAAGGCTTTATTTCAGACGTAACAGACAAAATCATGCCACAGATTGAGGATTGGCAGAATCGACCGCTCTCAGATGTTTATCCAGTTCTCTACATTGATGCAATTCACTATTCTGTCCGTGACAATGGAGTGATTCGAAAGCTTGCGGCCTATGTCATTCTTGGAATCAGTCAAGACGGTTACAAGGAAGTTTTAACCATTGAAGTGGGTGAAAATGAAAGCTCAAAATACTGGCTTTCTGTCTTAAATGGACTAAAAAATCGTGGAGTTAAAGATATCCTGATCATCTGTGCAGATGGACTGACCGGCATCAAAGAAGCTATTGCTGCAGCCTATCCTAAAACAGAGTATCAACGTTGTATAGTTCATCAAGTTAGAAATACCATGAAATACGTTGCTGACAAAGATCGTAAACCGTTCTGCGCTGATTTAAAAACCATTTATCAGGCGCCGACCGAAGAAAAAGCACTGGATGCTTTGGAACGGGTTACCGAAAAATGGAGCGAAAAGTATCCGAATTCTATGAAGAGCTGGAAACAAAACTGGGATGCAATCTCGCCAATCTTTAAGTTTTCGGCAGAGGTCAGAAAGGTTATATATACCACAAATGCCATCGAAAGCCTGAATGCTACCTACCGCAAACTTAATCGCCAGAGAAGTGTCTTTCCTAGCGCTACTGCATTATTAAAGGCACTCTATTTATCGACTTTTGAAGCAACCAAGAAATGGACGATGCCACTGCGGAACTGGGGCCAGGTTTATGGCGAGCTGAGCATCATGTACGAAGGACGCCTACCTGAATAGAAACTTTAAAGTATGTGTTTTACGGGCGAAAAATTTCGCCTGCTCTTGACATGCTTAAATCAACACTGTTATATATAAAGCAAGGGCTGAATACTCACACAGGAGCCTTCAGCCCAGTTATTATCATAGAAGATCACATTTACAGAGTTTTATTCACACACTCCTTGTAAGGCTTGATACCTGGTTATCTAATTCGTCCACTTGGTTATTAAGTGCAGAAATTATTGAGTCGTTTTTTTCTTTCTGTTCTTCAAGTTCTTTATTTTTACTTATATATTCTTGAATTTGCCGACCTGTAATTTTCTTTGTAGTATCAAGAGAGTCAATCAATTCAAGCTGTTCTTCTTCGGATAACTCTTTCATAATT
>Ga0129311_1002157_pt1 | contig 12394 bp, 10 predicted proteins | sample Go1ome_FD_94435 | JGI IMG/M metagenome (GOLD analysis project Ga0129311, IMG submission 94435) | Western lowland gorrila individual fecal microbial communities from Wisconsin, USA - Go1022B metagenome | ecosystem: Host-associated > Mammals > Digestive system > Large intestine > Fecal | place... | reverse complement strand
TGTGGAGCATAAATCTATCTGATAAATGAAGTATAATGAGATCTGTGGGGACGAAGCTTACATAAATGTAGCCGTGCCCGCAGGTCTTTTTTCTTAATAAGACCGTATATATATATTTATTTAAGAAATTCCCGGAAAATAACAATATTGATTTAGGAAACCGATAATATGGAAGCATATCATAACAGCAGAGATATTGAGTTCAGAGCCCCGTTCGGTGCCGTTAAGGCAGGAACGAAGCTTAAACTGCGCATAGATATATGGAACGGAACTCCGGAGGAAGTCACACTCAGAGTCTGGACAGACGGAGCCGGAGAGACTCGTAATGCAATGGAAGTAGATGCGAGGGAAGGAGGCTATACGGCAACCGGTATTTTTGAAGCCGCAAGTCCCGCCATTTGCTGGTACAGATTTGAGATAAAGGATGCAGACGGAAGCATTTATTACTACGGACGTGATGAGAAACACGGAGGTGTCGGAAAGCTGTATCCTGCAGACGGAGATTGTCCCTCATATCAGATCACCGTATATAAAGAGAGAAAGGTGCCGGACTGGTATAAGCAGGGAATAGTTTATCAGATATTCCCGGACCGCTTTGCAAGGGAAGATGGAGCTGATGATGATAAGGTGGAAAGCCGTATAAGCGGTCATGCTAACGGACCTTTAAGGAGAGCGGTAAGCTGGGATAAGCCGGTAGGCTATGAAAAGAATGCCGACAAGAGTATAGCTGCCTGGGATTTTTACGGAGGAAGCTTAAAGGGCATAGAGCAAAAGCTTGACTACCTTAGGGAACTCGGAGTGAGCATCATTTACCTCAATCCTATATTCGAGGCTGCAAGCAATCACCGCTATGACACCGGAGATTATATGAGCATAGACCCGGTGCTCGGAGATGAAGCGGATTTCGAGAGTCTCTGCGAAAAGGCGAGATCTAAGGGTATATCCGTAATACTTGACGGAGTATTTAATCATACAGGCTGTGACAGTATATATTTTAATAAATACGGCAACTATGAAGGACTCGGAGCCTATCAGAGTGAGGAATCTCCTTACAGAGAATGGTACAGTTTCAACAGTGACAGCAAGGACGGTTACGATAGCTGGTGGGGAGTAGGTGATCTTCCGAATCTCAGAGAGGAGAGTGTTTCGCTGCGTGAGCTTATATACGCGTCAAAAGACAGCGTCGTAAGACATTATATGAAGCTTGGCGCAAGAGGCTGGAGGCTGGATGTTGCGGATGAACTGCCTGATGATTTTATTGCAGGCATTAAGCAGGCAATGACAGATGAGACAGGTGAGGATGCCCTGCTTATGGGGGAAGTCTGGGAGGACGCCTCCAACAAGGAGAGCTACGGAGTAAGGAGGAGATATTTTCAGGGCGAGGAGCTTGACTGCGTGATGAACTATCCCTTCAGGGACGGAGTATGTGCATTTCTGACAGGAAAAAGCGATGCCGGAGAGTTTGCTGAGAGCATGTATACGCTCTCGGAAAATTATCCTAAGGAAGCCTTCTATTCCTCGCTTAATCTTATTGGAAGCCATGACAAGGCAAGGATACTTACCGTTTTAAGCGGAGCTCCGGAGGAATCCGAACTCAGTGAGGAAGATAAGAAGGAATATCATCTGAGCGAGTCACAAAGAGGACTCGGAAAATCAAGGCTGTGGCTTGCGGCACTTATGCAGATGACCATGCCGGGAGTGCCGTCTGTATATTACGGTGACGAGATAGGCATGGAGGGCTATTCGGATCCTTACAATCGTGCGAGCTATCCGTGGGGAGGCGGCGACAATGATTGTAAAAATATTTACATCAATGCTATAGGAATAAGACGTTCGCATAAAATATTCACAGAGGGAGATTTCGAACCGTTTGCAGCCGGCAAGGATGTCATAAGATATACAAGACAGCTCGGAAACGAGGCTGTGACCGTGCTTATCAATCGAAGCAACGAAACAGAACACAGTGTGAAGCTTCCGAGGCTTAACGCCTATGTTTCGGATCTTATAAGCGGTAAGCTCTATGCCGACGGAGAAGAGTATGAAGCCGAAGGTACGTCGGATAAGGAAATAGAAGTAAAATTAGGCCGTCTCGGTTCTGCAATAATCTATTTTGCTCCGAAGCAAAGGCTCGGAAAGCTCTTGGACGGCGGAATGGGTGTGCTTTGCCATATAACAAGCCTTCCGAACGGCGACAAAGGCAGACTCGGAGTGATAGGTGATGAATGCAAGGCATTTATAGATAAGCTTAAGATCCACGGAGACAGATACTGGCAGATACTTCCGCTAGGACCTACGGATCCGTTAGGAAGCCCTTATGCAGGCTCATCGGCATTTGCAGGAAATATCGATCTGCTTCCGTTTACAGCTAAAGAGCTTGACAATAAGTATAAGGAATACAGAAAAGCTGTCGGAGGCAGGATACTTCCTGCAGAGCAATATACCGGGCAGGAGGCTTCTTCGGATCCTTATATTGCCTTCATTAAGGAAAATGCGGCGTGGATAGACATTTATGCCATGTATATGGCTGTGCGGAAGCTGAGAGCCGACATTAAGCTTAAGCCGGTAAGCGGGGAATATGCAAGCTATACCAAGGAGCTTTGGGCGGATAAGCGGCTTGCCGGATCGGCGGACAGCATCAGATACGCACAATATATATTTGATATAAGCTGGAATGAGATAAGGCAGTATGCTGCCAAAGCAGGCATAAGCATAATCGGAGACATGCCTATATATGTTTCTGCAGATTCGGCAGACGCATGGGGACATCCGGAGTATTTCACCATATCGGAGTCCGAGGCGGGAGTGCCTCCGGATTATTTCTCCGAAGAAGGTCAGAGCTGGGGCAATCCTCTGTACCGCTGGGATAAGCTTAAGGAGGACGGATACAGCTTTTGGATAGAACGATTCAAACGTGCGTTCAGATTATACGATATAGTCAGACTGGATCATTTCAGAGGCTTTGAAGCATATTGGGAGATACCAAAGGGCAGGAAGGCAAAGGAAGGACATTGGATGCCGGGACCGGGCAAGGAACTCTTTGAAAAGGCATATGAACAGCTCGGACCGCTTCCTGTTATTGCAGAGGATCTAGGATATCTGACTCCCGGAGTCAGGGCACTTACGGCAACAACCGGTTTTCCGGGCATGGACGTAATGCAGTTTTATAACGGTGATCCGGCATTTGCCTATGAGCCTTACGAAGACAGAGTATCCTATACCGGAACTCATGACAACGAGACTCTGTTAGGCTGGTGTATAAACCGCTGCAAAGCAAAAAACATACATAAGTCCGAGAAGGATGGCTGTGAAAATGAGCTAAGCCTTTCAAAAGAGGCTTCTGAGCTTAGGGATAAGCTTATGGACAATTTTTATAAGAGCGATGCATTTATAAAGATATTGCCGCTTCAGGATCTGCTGGGACTTGATAATAACGCACGCATGAATGTACCCGGAACTATATACGGCAACTGGCGCTGGCAGGCAGAAGCCCCGGTTGAATGGAAGATAAGAAAAAATACCAACTAAAGCAAAAGCTGAAGAGCATTAACGAATGATGTGAACGGAGCAGTAAGGATGAGCAATATTATAGGAGCCGCCGATATTGGCGGAACCACAACTAAATTAGGATTATTCGACAGCAATGAGCAGCTGCTTCGTTCATGGGAGATACCGACGGATATAAGTGAGTGTGGCAGTCATATATTGGAAAATGCTGCAAGGAGTCTCAAAGAGGCTGCCGGAGACAACAGACTGATAGCTGTAGGAACGGCAGTTCCGGGTGCCGTAGACGAACAGGCAATTGCAAGAAACTGTACAAATATAGCTCTCGGAACCACCGATCTTAAGTTAGAGATGGGTAAACTGATGCCAGATACCGATATATTATGCTTCGGAAACGATGCGACGGTGGCAGCACTCGGAGAGCTTAAATACGGTGCAGGCAGGAATTATTCATCATGCTATCTGCTCACACTAGGAACGGGTGTGGGAGGAGGCTATGCGGCACACGGAGCAGTGGTAAGCGGAGCTTTCGGAGCGGCCGGAGAAGTGGGACATATACTCATCAATCCGAGAGAGACAAGTAAATGCATGTGCGGACGAAGGGGCTGTCTTGAGCAATATGCTTCGGCTAACGGCTTGGTTCGTCTTGTAAATGAATTGCTTATATTACAGGAGATGAATCAAGGAGAGTGCAGACGTGAGGATGTACGAGACAGAGTACATATAGAGTATCTGTTTGACTTGAATATACCTTGCAAACGAAGTAAGCTTTCTGAGATATCGGGATTCACCGCCAAGGATATATGCGGGCTTGCGGAAAAACAGGATGAGCTTGCGGCTTACGCCTTGCAGATATTCGGAAGATGTCTCGGACTTGCCATGAGCAGCATTTCCTGCAGCATAGATCCGGAGAGCTATATTATCGGAGGCGGGATGAGTAAGGCAGGAGAGCCGGTTCTTGCAGCAATACGAAAAGGCTATGAAGAATTTGCTTATCCTCCGTCTCGGGATGCCGATATAGTTTGTGCAGAGCTTGGCAATGCGGCGGGTATATACGGATGTGCCGCATTGGTAGCCGAAAAGCTTAAGTAAGCGAAAGGACTATTGATAATGAATGCTGCAAAGCAAATGTCGGAGACTATACGCCTCGGTTCGTTACTTGCGATCTCGGGCGGTTTTATGGATGCATATTCTTACATATACAGAGATCATGTTTTTGCAAATGCCCAGACCGGTAATATACTGCTTTTCGGTGTGAATCTCTCTGAGGGAAACTGGGGCGGAGCATTAAGATATCTTGCACCTATAGTATCCTTTATAATCGGAATAGCACTTGCCGAGGTTGTGCATTACAAGGAAGGCAAGAGACTGCACTGGAGGCAGACGGCAGTGCTGGTCGAAGCCTTGATACTGTGCGTGGTCGCATTTATATCAACAGATTACAATATACTTGCCAACTCACTTATATCCTTTGCCTGCGGAATACAGGTAGAGAGCTTTAGAAAGATAAGAGGCAATGCGATCGCGACAACCATGTGCATAGGCAATACGAGGAGCGGAACACAGAATCTGTGTATGTTCTTTCAGACCGGAGAGAGGGAATATCTGCATAAGGCAGGACTTTATTATGAGATAATACTCGCCTTTGTCTGCGGTGCGATTGCAGGTAATTTCTTTATTAAGCTATTTGCAGCAAAGGCTATACTGTGCAGCTCGGCATTGCTGTTTGCTGTATTTATAATGATGTTTATAGACTACGAGAAGGATCATGGAAAATACTGAACTCATTCGAAAAAAGCTGTCGGATGCCGATAATATAGCCTATGACAGAAATATTCTTAAGACAGTAGGCTTCTTAAGTCTTGAGGAGCAGAGTATATATCACGCTATTGAACGAGAGTGTAAAACTGCCGAACATTTTCTCTTTGGAGGCGGAGAAGAGTCTGACAGGTGTATAGCATTTTTTCTTCCGGACTATATGGACAGGGAGACTGCCGAGGAGGAAAGCATAGCCGTTATCATGGCGGCTGCAGTCAATGCCCGTTATGCCGATGAGCTTACTCACAGAGATTTTCTCGGAGCACTTATGAATCTCGGTATAGAGCGTGAGCTTGTAGGCGATATCAGAGTCTTTAAGCCGGGGAAGGAGCAGACAGCCAAGGCAGCAGATACGGATCCACATGATAAGAGCTGTGGATTTTTCACAGATAAAACAGGCAGGAAATGTGAACCCACGGCAGTCATTTATGTTAGGGCTGATATGGCGGAATATATATCAAGGGAGCTTACTAAGGTAAGACATACCGATATCAACTGTACCGTCTTAAGCCTCAATGAGTTTAAGAAAACCGGTATAGGCGGAATGCAGGAATTCGAGTTCCTTCATGTAAATGTTGCCTCGGAGCGTGTTGATGCTGTCATTGCAGCTTTATACAGAGTATCGAGACAAAAAGCTGCAGAGGTGATAAATGCGGAGAGGGTATACATTAACGGACGCATTGCTCAGACAGCCGGAAAACAGCTCAGGGAAGGTGACAGAGTCAGCGTCAGAGGAACAGGAAAATTTATATATGACGGTGTTAACGGAACCTCAAAAAAGGGCAGGCTATATGCAGATATAAGAAAATTTGTTTAGCTGTGCATTCGTGTGAAGGAGAAAATGTCGCAAGCGAAAAGGGTTTGGCGTGAGAATGCGTCAAGGAACATTCTTTTATTTACAGAACAACAAGCGATTTGAAGCTAAAGTACGACGAAGGAGAATATGATGACTGATATAGCGGCATTTAAGAAGGAAACAAGAAAAAAGCTGAGAGAGATAACAAGATCGCTTACTCCTGAATACAAGTCCGAGGCTTCGGATAGCATAGTACGACAGTGTATAGAGAGTGAGGAATACAAAAATGCACGCAGTATATTTGTATTCATTTCCATGGACGGAGAGCCTGATACCACAAAGCTTATAGAACAGGCTTTTGCAGACGGCAAGGAGGTATATGTGCCGAGATGCTTAAGTGAGGGTATCATGGAGGCAATAAGGATAGATTCTTTTGATAAGCTTAAACCGGGACATTACGGCATACTTGAGCCGGATGAGAGTCTTAAAGCAACTGAGGTTGAGGTATTTGACGGAGAGGATGCACTTGCCATAGTTCCTTGTGTGGGGGCAACTGCGGACGGTAAGCGCATGGGACACGGTGCGGGATATTACGATCGTTTCCTTGAGGGACGAAAGATGAAGACTGTCATGATAGTTTACGGCAGACAGCTGCTTACCGATATTCCTTGTGATGAACATGATATCATAATGGACAAGGTCATAAGCGAGCAGAATTAACGACAGTGCTGCATGTATATTCTCTATGGAAAATCGCATCTTGTGAAATAAAAAAGGAATTCATTACAGTGTCGGTATTGTGTGTTTTATGATTTTTAGATGTATTGATGGGTGAGTTAAAGTATGCTTAGTATCTTTCCTGTTGTTTTTGCAACTATATTTATAGCGGAAATGGGAGATAAGACCCAGCTGCTGCTTGTGGCTATGGCGGGTAAATATAAGGTCAGAGATATACTTATAGGTACCTGGGCTGCAACGGCTGTGCTTAACTTGATTGCTGTTGCAGCGGGAGCTGCTCTTGCAAATTATCTCGATATGAGATTTATCAAGAGTATAGCTGCACTTGCATTCTTTTGGTTCTCACTGAGTATATTAAAGGGCGAGACCGAGGAAGAAGAGGAAGATATCAAGGGGATAGGAAAGTCGGCACTTATAGCGATATTCACTGCCTTCTTTATCGGAGAGTTAGGAGATAAGACTCAGCTGTCAGGCATTGCGCTTGCGGCAAGCTATACGGATCATAGTCTGATGAATGCCGTATATGTATTTTTAGGCTGCACCATAGGACTTATTGCGGCAGATTTTATAGGCTTGATGGTCGGACTTGTATTTAAGAGCAAGCTGCCGGAGGCAATTTTGAATAAGCTCTCAGCCGGGATCTTTGCGGTATTCGGGGTCATCAATACTTATGAAGTGGGCAAATATATCTTTGGTGAAGGATCAAAGTCTGCATTAATACTGACTGTTGCTGCGTCAATAGTATTTGTCTGTCTTTGCGCTGTGTTTATGCTGCAAAATAAAAAGGAGCAGAGAAGCGTCTGTGATAAAGGATTGATTTAATTATGATGAGATCGGCATTAATGATAATAGCGGTGCTGTGTACAATATCCGTACCTATACTTTTGGCAGCGGCGCTTGTACGTATATTCAACAAGAAATCTGCAGCAATACTGATACACGGAGCTGTGATAATGACGGTTTTGGCTGTTTCGGGATTTGTACTGAATTCTATGCTTAAGATGTTGGGGTGAATCCGCCTGCATGCGGTCAAAATAAGGAATGAAATGTATATGTTCAGCCGATCTCGAAGTTGCTTTGCAACTCCTCGATTGAGGCGTTCAAAGACCTTTCAGGTCTTGACCGCATGCTAAACTCATTAGTGAATCCGCCTGCAAGCAGTCGATTCATAATGAGTTCAGCATGAGCTGAACAAAAAAGGAATGTGCCTTGGCACATTCTCGCGCTGCCGCGCGGATGCAGGGCATCCGATATTTCGATGTACGCGGCATGTGCATCCTTAGCGGAGCGTTTTTTGATGTGAAATTTTTAAAATTTCACATCAAAAAAGCTCCCGGCCGGATTCGAACCGGCGACCTACGCATTACGAATGCGTTGCTCTACCAGCTGAGCCACGGAAGCTTTTGAAAACTAAGGTATTATAGCATGCCTTTAACTTGCAGGCAAGCTGAAAATACTTATAAACCGGATGAACGGCCATAGCCGAGATTACAAGGCTATGGCTGTTACTGCATATACGATCATAGGGATGCTGACTGCGGAAAGTATCGTTGTAAGCAGGAAAATGCCTGAGGATAAAGAGGTGTTTCCGCCGGCTTCCTCTGTGTATATAGTGACAAGCGATCCTGTCGGAGTTGAAGCAAGTACAGCGAAGGATAGCAGAGCTTCTCTGCCGTCGAGCATCAAAGCAAGAGCAACACAGATAAGGGCAGGCACGATAAACATTCTCAGGAAGGTGATCCAAATTACGCGCAGGCTGAACATATGGCTGAAGTCACTGTAGGCTACTATGCATCCGATGATAATGGTTGCAAGCGGTGTGGTCATATCCGCCAGCCAGTCTACCGGAGTCATGATACATTCAGGTATACGTATATCCGCAAAAAGTAATATTATCGAGATGATACATATTATTACCTTGTCGTTTATGGTCTTGCGTATACAGTCCTTTGCGGAAAAACTGCCCGATATCATGGCAGGCAGCACACTGAAAAATACCAGTGAGCTTATGGCGTTAAAGGTACTTGCGTAGAAAGCGCCTATGTCTCCGAATATTGAGGAAAGCAGCGGAATACCAATAAAAGCATTATTGGTAAATGCGATAGAAGCCCGTTCTATATTGGCATTGGGATTCTTGCGGACAACCACAAATGCAAGCAGGAGTGACATAAGCTGCAGCAGTACGCTGACGCCGAGTGTCGGAATCAGCATCTCCTTGCCGTTAAACAAGAGATCGGACTGAAAAGATCTCAGCAATACTGCAGGAAGACCCATATGCATAAGTATGGCGTTGAGAGAGTCAAGACTCTCACGCTTTATTAGTTTTAATCTGTATGCGAGAGCGCCCGCAAGGATCAGGGCTATCAATTGTAAGATGCTCTCGGCTGTTGTTAATACCATTATCAAGGATACCTCTCTTTTTTATATGCCCATCAATAGTACAAAATATGTATCAAAATGTAAATGAGAAGCTTGTACCGAATTAATAAACAGTAAGACTACAGCATTGCTTGAAACAGTGCCTGTATAAGTTTATAATATTCTTGCCTTATTAGGCTTATTAATAGATTTTAAGGAGAATATCGATCATGACTATGTCCCCTGAGGAGCGTAGGAGAAGGATGCATAAGGCATTGGAGAGGTCGGGCGGAGCTCGTTCGGCAAGAAGCCGCGGCAGTAATCCCGACGCAGAGATCACGGATTACAGCTTTGATGCAGATGACTTTCAGTTAAAAAAGAATACACAAAACAATACTAAGCAGGAAGGACCTGACATAAGGTTTGATGCAGGAGAACAGAAAGCCGAAAAACCTCAAAGAAAGGTAAAAAGAAAACCGCAAAGGATGAAAAGTACGGCTTCGTCTGATATGCGAAAGCTTATCATAGCGGGAGCTGTAGTAGTTATAGTGTTAGTGCTGGCTTTTGCCGTAAAGGCACTGACGGGAGCTTCGGGTAAGCAGTCGGCAGATAACAAAGTTAACGAGAGCTTAAGTCCCGAGGATGCGGAGACTGCCGAAAGCCTGTCGGAAGAGGCAGAGAGCACGGCCTTGGTAAATGATCTCGAAAGAGCCAAGCTTATGTACGCCCAGTACGATTATGATGCGGCGGAGGAGTTGCTTAAGAGTCTACCGGATTACGAAAGCAATACCGAGGCACAGGAGCTTGTCGCAAAGTGTGAGGAGACCAAGGCGACTTTGGTTGAACAGGATATATACAAGATAACACATATATTCTTCCACATACTTTGCGTTGATCCCAAGAACTCCTTTGATGAGAGCAAATGGGGCAAACAGGCAGGCGGATACAACAGCCTTATGACTACGATCTCAGAGTTTGAAAAAATGATACAGGAGATGTATGATAAAGGCTTCGTACTTGTCAGCATCCGTGATATTGCTCATGAGGAGACTGCATCGGACGGAAGCAAAAAGATGGTAAAAGGAAGCATCATGCTGCCGCCGGGCAAGCAGGCCTTTGTAATGTCCGAGGATGATGTCTGCTACTATGAGTATATGAAGGGTGCAGGCTTTGCCGACAAGATGATCATAGGAGATGACGGTAGACCGACTCTGCATTATACAGATGCGGACGGCAATGAATCCGTCGGAGATTATGATATCGTGCCTATACTTGATAAGTTTATAGATGAGCATCCGGATTTTTCATATAAGGGACATAAGGCCTGTCTTGTATTTACAGGCTATAACGGAGTGCTCGGATACAGAACCGATGAGAGTTATGATCCGAATTCGGAGTATTACGATCCAAAGCTTGAACAGGGACATGATATTGAAGCCGAACGCAAGGAAGCTGTAAAGGTCATGAAGGCTTTGCTTGATGACGGTTATGATCTGGGTTCACACAGCTGGGGACACAGAGATCTCGGTCAGATCGAATTCGAAAGATTCAAAAAAGACTGTGACAGATGGAACAGAAATGTGGCACCGCTTATCAAAGAAGCAAGCGGTAAGCAGCCGGACATCATTATCTATCCGAGGGGAGCCGATATTGCGGATTGGCATGGCTACTCGGATGATAATCAGCGTTTCAACTATTTGTATGATCTGGGCTTCAGATATTTCTGCAATGTAGACAACAATCAATACTGGGTACAGTTGGGAGACAGATATTTAAGACAGGGAAGAAGAGCCTTGGACGGACTGAATATGTGGCTGCAGATCAGCGGACAGAGGGAGCGATTGGATGATCTCTTTGATGATGTCAATGCCATATTCGATCCGGCAAGACCTACGCCTGTACCAAGCTATTAAGAGCTGCCGTAAAATGCCGGAGCGGTATTTAACGATATTTCGGTCCGGACGAGACGGCAGACGATCACGGAGTTTTTATTTTGATAAATCATATCAGAGGAATATTAAGCGATATTGAGGAAGGACAGGTGGTTATTGAAGCCGCCGGAGTAGGATATGCAATAGGCATTCCTGCGACGGTATTGAACCTGCTTCCTCCTGTTGGCAGCGAACTTAAGCTGTACACATATCATTCCGTCAAGGAAGACAGTCAGAGTCTCTACGGCTTTGTGAATAAATCCGACAGAGAGATGTTCAAATGTCTTATCGGAGTTAACGGAATAGGACCGAAGGGCGCAATAGCCATACTGTCCGTGCTTGATACAGAAGCCTTGCGCATGGCGATCATTACAGCTGATGTCAAGTCGATAAGTCAGGCACCGGGCATAGGAAAGCGTACAGCCGAGAGACTGATACTCGATCTCAAGGACAAGATAGGAAGTTTTGCTGAGGATTTTGTAAACGGATCGGATATGCAGAGCTTCGGCACAGCAGCTTCAGCCGGAAATGCATTATCGGCGGGACCGCTTGCGGAGGCGATAGATGCACTGACCATGCTGGGATACAGCAAATCCGAGGCAGGACGTGCCGTTTCTTCGGTACAGCTGCAGGACGATATGACAACAGAGGATGTGCTTAAGGCGGCACTTAGGGCAATAAGCAGGTAATATGCAGAGATTAGACGATAAAACCAAGAGAATAGTTGCGATAATATTGATGTTTGTTTTCTTTTTGGGAGGAAGCAGACTGAGTAAGTATGTTATTGAGAAGCGTGAAGCGGCTGCAGAGGATGAATATCCTATGAGCAGAGATGTCTATCTGCTTGATACCTACTGTCAGCTCACCGTATATGAGGGAGGCGGCAAGGAGGCACTTGAGGCTGCTGTCGATGCACTCAACAGATATGATGATATTATGAACTATTCCAAGGAAGGGTCAGATATCTACAATATCAATCACAGGAATTCCGATATGGTGAGTATTGATCCCGATACAGCAGAGATGCTGAGAATGTCAAGAGAGCTATGTGTTGAGACAGAGGGAGTTCTGGAGCCTGCTATAAGACCTGTGACCGAGCTTTGGGATTTTAAGGAAGAAAAGAAGGTTCCGGAGGCATCCAAGATCGAGGAGGCGCTTACAAGGATCAAGAGCCTCAAGTGGTATATTGAAGGTGATACATTTACGGCAGAGGATCCGGATGTATTGATAGATGTCGGAGCAGTGGCAAAGG
>Ga0129311_1002150_pt1 | contig 12424 bp, 11 predicted proteins | sample Go1ome_FD_94435 | JGI IMG/M metagenome (GOLD analysis project Ga0129311, IMG submission 94435) | Western lowland gorrila individual fecal microbial communities from Wisconsin, USA - Go1022B metagenome | ecosystem: Host-associated > Mammals > Digestive system > Large intestine > Fecal | place... | reverse complement strand
GACGTCGTATCACAGAGAGTGACGAAATACAGTGACGTTTATTTCAAATGGTACTATCTGCTGGTCATTATCTCGATGGGGATCCTTGGATACTACATTCCTCTTTGGCTCCTTATGTTCAAACAGTCCGCTGTTCGCATGAATATGGAAGATGAGGTGGCGCAGTTCCAAACACTCGCGCTGATTATTTCACGCGTAGACGGAGCAAACATTGCGATGCTTCTTGAATGGATGGACCGATTCGCTTATTGCTTTAAAAGCTCTGTGTCACAGTGCATCATTGATCTTCCGCATGGTGGGCAGAAGGCACTTATCGCCATGCGGGAGGCGGAACCTTTCCGACCTTTTAAGAGCTTTGCAAACTGCATGATCTCTGTTGATGAAGTCGGTATGGTGACAGCATTCAGCAGTATTGAAACGGACCGCGCATACTACAAGGAAAAGAGGCAGGAAGATAATCTCCGGATGATTACAAGGAAATCTACATACGCAAAGTGGATCTCAATCATTCCTCTGTTCTTTGTCTTTATTTTCTATCTGATCTATCCGATGGTTCAGTTTGCGTTGGAGATGATGGGGCAGGTTAGCTCCGCGCTGTAATGTTCAGAATTTTGCGGGTGCCATTATGGTGCCTGCAAAATTCGCATAGATTCTATGCACTCAAAATAAGGTATAATATACCTGTATAGTTAAACGCCTTACGGGCAAAAATAATTCGGATACTTTCCGCATCAACGGGACAGTCCGACTGTCAAAGAAAGGAAAACATTTATGGATAACGTACCTTCCAGCGCCATCTTGGCAATCATTGCAATTGTGGCTGCATGTATCCTCGGAGCGTTCATTTTTTCAACTGTAAACTCCCAGCAGGATGCAGGCAACCGGGCATTATCTCAGACAGAACAGATGAATACTGCTCTTGATGAGAGTAAGTACACCGTATACGACGGTGCCACTGTAACCGGATCGCAGGTTCTGTCAGCAATTAAGACTTTTAAAAACGGAGATATTTACATCAAAGTTTCGAATGGAAGCGGAGATACATTTTACATTTTTAAGTCAGACTCTGTAGAAGCAGGAAACAAGCAATCAGATAAAGAGTATTCAGATGCTGTTGCTGCAGCAAAAAACAAAGGCAATAGCGAGGCGTATATTACTCCTTCTGCACAGTTCCAAGGCACAGTTGTTCGCGATGATAAGAACGGCGCAATCATTGGAATTACTTTCACGAAGGAAAGTGCAGCAGGAACCGGTACAGACGGCTGATTTTTGCGGTATCTCTGTTTTGGCAGGGCGGAACCATCATTCCTGCCCTGCTTTTTCTTCTTTTTATAGCTCCCTGCGTAAGCGGGGGATTCTTACGGGGACTTTTCAATGGCAAAGACAAAAGCATGGTACAGCCAAATGACCAGAGGCGACAAAGAACGAATTCTGGATCATTATTTATCAAACATGGACTGCTCATCCGGCTTATGGTTGGATTGTGGACAGCTCAAAGACACTTTACAAAATCTGGTAAAACTCGCGCAAGGCATTCTTGTACTGGAACTTGATGATCCGGTACATTCAAAACTCCTAAAAAAGATATGTGCAGCACAGCCATTACCGCCAGGAGAAATCGCGGCAAGATATATTGACACAATCGGGCATGGCATTACCTGTGCGGACGAAGGAAGTCTGGATCTTGTTCCGTATTATGATCTGATCAATGCATTGTTCCAGGACGCATACGTTGAAGTTACGCTGCGAAAAATCAACGAGTACTTTCAGGATATGTACCCAAAGCACAGCGAGCTTGTGCGGAAATATCATGAGTGCGTATTAAGCCACGGCAGCAAGGAAGAAGCTTACGACCTTTTGTACCGACTGTATATATGCGACTGTCTGGAAGACTATGATGTTTTGCAAGCTTCCACCTACATGATGGGATACGACGGATGGAAGTCCTCGATATGCCTTCCGTTCTACGCGGTATATATCAGCATGGGATCTTATGAAGATGCGGCGGAACAGGATGATATGACTGCAGGAGCGTTGTATCCAAACGTTTGTAAACTATTCAACTCTTTTGATAGACGTGAAAAGCAGGGCACTTCGCAGAGTGCAGAGACAAAAGACCTTTCAGATCATCTGAAAAATGCCGGGCAACTTCCTTCTGTTGCAAGACTGATGGGGACAGCTGTAAATGAAACCGATTATTTTCAGATGCCGCGCCAGAAGCTATATGCCTCTAAGTATTTCGCGAAATACTATAAGAACAGGCGTGCAAAGCTGTGTGCAATGATGGAATGCGATGACGATGATTTGGAAGCCGTCTTTCGAAACCAGTTCGCGCAGGAGTGTACGCTTGAGCAGTACAGCACCTTAATACGTCTTGGCGAAGCGTATAATATACAGCCAGCCGCACTACACACTATTTTTGATCAGCAAATCAAAGGAACTGATGATTCAGCTCTCCCGGAAATTACCGGGTGGTATCTTTGCGGATACTACATGAATAAATTGGACCGCATTCTGGATGAAATGATAGCCGACAAGGGAGAAGAAGTTCTTGAGACAATCACTCGAAGAGACTTATATAACGAGCTTGGCGCAGATGATTTAGATGAAGATATCGGTTATCTCACTAAAACATGGGTGTACGATATCCTGTTTCAGCTCGTGAACGAAAAAGAGCAGGACTACTACAGAAACCTCGATTTCTTTAGTGAAGGACCTACTCAGAGCTCCCAGATTATGGAGCTGAGACGGGACGTTGCAAGCTACAAGGATCTTGCAGAGAGAAAAGAACGCGAGATTGCGGTGCTTACAAAAAAACTGGAAGAAAAGCGCCCAAAGCATGTAGAGAGTGAAAACGAAAAGAAGCTTCGAATGTCACTCATACAGGCGGACAAAGATAAGGAAGTCCTGACAAATGAAAATGACGAGTTAAAGCAGAAGATTGCGGATTTGGAAGCCTACGTTGATATCGTCGAAAGAGCGATGGCAGAGCCTCAGAAAGACGAAGCACCGAAGATTGGTGGCATTGACGAAGCCATTTTGCATTCGATTCGCATTGCTTTCGTTTGCGGAGATGCAGATCAGATTTGCCCGGATCTTCGAAAGTCATTTCCTGGATGCGTCATTCATGAGACAGCGACACAGAAAGCGGCACTTCGACAGACGACAGACCTTGTCGTGTATTTTACGCAGCATATTTCACACACGATGTTCTTTCGGTTCCGATCCGCTTACGAAGGTGTGCCGGAATATTTCTACAATGGGACTAACATTGACAAGCTGAAGGCAGAGCTTTCCGAATACATCAAAGACATGCTGCAGAGTGCCACCAAGAAGGAGAAATAGCAGATGCATTTTGAGAAGGGACAAAAAGTCAGTGTTCTGAAGAAAGATCAGGTCATTCTCGTAGATATCATTGCGAATATTACTGCATGCGGAGATATCGAACTGGCATCCGGAAGCGTATTCGATCGGTACGGCAGAGGAAAGAAAAATAATTTCTGGGATCAGACGTTTTTAGAAGAGTACCAGGAAGGTGATGAGGGAAAAATTTATGGCTGACGAAACGAAAGCAACCAGGCGCGCAAAGAGTAAGACAAAAGGAGAAGTCAAAAACTACGTTCTTGACACGAATATTCTCTTACAGAATCCGCAGAGCTTATTTGGCTTTGCAGATAACAATGTCTATCTTTGCGGAACTACGCTGCAGGAGCTTGATTCCAAGAAAACAGAGCCTGGAGAGCTTGGATATAACGCAAGGGAGTGCTGCAGAATTCTGGACGAACTTCGAACAACAGGCGATCTGACAGGCGGCGTTGTTCTGAAAACCAGTATGGACTCCAAAAAGTGTGGAACGCTGTACGTAGAGCCCGGCGGAGTCAACCAGTCGTTTCTTCCGGAAGGCTTTAGCATTTCTGTTCCAGACAATCGTATCATCAGCACCTGTGGATATCTATCTAAGGAAAAACTGTCCGGGCAGCCTGTGATTCTGGTCACCAATGATATTTCCATGCGAGTCAATGCAAGTATCTGTGGACTGAATGTAGAAGGATATCGGAATGATCAGATTAAGGACAGCAACTATTCCGGACATACTGACCTTGATGTCACTGCGGAAGAAATCAATCAGATCTGGAAGGACAAAGAGCTTGCTTTTAACAGAGACGATATCGAAATCTATCCCAATCATTTCATCACTCTTCATGCAGGGCAGCAGTCAGCTCTTACTGTATATCGCCCGGATGGAAAACTGCATATTATTCCGGACAACATCCGGCTGTTTGGGAATATCAAACCGCTGAATGCAATGCAAAGATATGCACTTTGGGCATTAACCGCTCCTGTGGAAGAAATTCCTCTGGTTGTCCTGATCGGGCCCGCAGGAACCGCGAAAACCTTCCTTTCTATGGCAGCAGGATTGTCCCAGACTTCTCTTGGGCAAGGAGACAAAAACGGTGTCTATCAAAAAATCCTGATCAGTAAGCCGAACTCCGGCAATCGGGCAGAACCAGGCTTTGGCTACCTTCCAGGCGATCTGGAAGACAAAATGGCTCCTCTCGTAGCAAGTTATTACGATGCACTGGAAGCAATCCTTGGCGGAGCGAATGGAGAAAAGGAAGAGCACTCACAGGTGCAGTTCCAGATTGATGATCTGTTTGATACGGGAGTCATTGAACTTTGCCCGCTGAACTATATTCGGGGCAGATCTATTACCAATAAGTACATCATCTGCGATGAAGCGCAGAATGCTACCAAGGGACTTATTCGGGATGTTGTGACAAGAGCAGGAAACAAGTCCAAGGTGATTGTGCTTGGCGATGAGAATCAGGTAGATGCCCCGACACTGGATTCCAGAAATAACGGACTGATTTACTGTGCGGAAAGTATGAAATACTCAGAGCAATCTGTTGTTCTCCGATTTTCAGAAAGGCAGTGCGTAAGGTCCAGGCTTGCAGAAGAAGCGATACGACTCATGAAGTGACCAATTGGTCCCTCTGCCGTTCGTTTCACATCCTTATATTATCTCTGCCTGCTATAACACAGGCAGAGTTCTTCGGAGGTTTTCCATGAATGAAGTTCCCAGCAGCGCAATCATTATGACATTGATGACGATTGCGTCCGCCATTTTAATGGTAGTTCTGATTCAGGCCTGGCAGGGAACCGCTGCGCTCGGTGTGCAGGCAGATCAGACGGCTCAGTCTATGCAAACACAGCAGCTTGCAGATGATTACGATCAATATAACGGAAGTACTTTCACAGGAAGTGAAGTGCGAAATTTTTTGAGTATTCACAGAAATGCAGAAGAAACGATGATTGTTTATGCCGCGGATGGATCAAAACTATATAGCTCGGACACCGAACATTTTGATTTTAGCACCGATTATTCCGCAACGGGTCATTATGCGCTCACAGACCCGGAGACCGGAGAAACTATGAGAAATGATAAATATATTGATCCGACCAAGTCTTATATATGCTCGTTTGAAATGAACGCAAATGGCTCCATTGATCGGATCGTTTTTTCGCAGGAGGGCTGAATGTCAAATATTAGCGAATATCTATATGAAGTTTTTGCAGCAATCCTGTTCTGCTTTGGCATTACTTTTGCCATCAGTCTGTACAATACTTCCACGCAGCAGTCGGAGACCGTTACGCAGCAGGATGCAGTAAGAGAAAATATCGCAGAAAGCGAGTATGGCTATATAGGGGAAGACATTGTGACAGGCTCTACTGTCATTGCAAATATCATGGCAGATGCAGGCAATACGCGAACCTATGTGGATGGCGTTGAGATTTCAAAGGAAACTATTCTGAGCTGCGTGGAAGGAAAAGATCCTTCTCTTTTGATGGTTTCCATTGATACCGATGCAAAATACAAAATTTCTTACACAGAGGATTCTGAATCCAATGGGGTTCAAGGTGTGACATATACCAAACAGTAGGAGAAAAAATCAATGTATGACATTGTTGGAAAAGTATGGGCATTTTTGTTTGCGATCTTTATTATCTTCACCGGCTCTACGATGCTATACGCGCAAAAACAGGATACCATCGTGCAAAGCTACGTAGACAGTGCGGTGGAAGAGTTTGTGGATACTTCCCGGGCAAGAGGCTATGTAGCGCAGAATACCTATGAAGAATTTATCAGCAAACTGGATGCAACGCAGAATGTATATGACGTTAATATGACTCATTATTCTGAGCGTCAGGCTCCTGTCACAAAGGGTGACACCAAGGATTATGAGTCCTACTACGAAGCCTATACGCAGGATGATATTTTATCCACGATTTACGACCAGGCTACTACGGAAAGCACTGCAAGATACGATATGAAAACAGGCGACTTCCTTCGGGTCGAAGTAAAGAATACATCGCCTACGCTTGGACGAAGGCTTCTTGGTATGTTTACCGGCAATTCGTCTGAAGGCGGACAGATTGTATCCTCTTATGGAGGATATGTTGGAAACGAAAACTAAGGAGGATGCACGATGTCAAAATACCTGCTCGCATTTCTCTCTGTCGTTCTGATTACGTTTGGGATTTATTCCTTTACGACAGACATCAATACCGCGGCAGAAACCAAAAACAGCCAGTATGCCTCCTATCTTGCAGCAGCAACGCATGATGCAGCAAAGGAGATCCAGAGCGAAACTACAGGCAATGTTTCCATGCCAACTGTTTCTGACAGGGAGCGTGTGGCGAACACGTTTTTCAATTCTCTGAAGCTGGATTTTGGCTATACCACGGAAGAAGATATGCAGAAACTACATATTTACGTTCCGGTTCTTGCCATGATTGACTCGGATGGCTATTACATCTGCTTTAATCAGCAGTACGCAGATGAAGCAGGGCATATGGCAGTGACAGAGAGTATTACGCCGATCAACACATGGACCAAACAGAGTGGAAATTATATCGCGAGATATTATCTTGGAAACAATCTTGAGGTTACAGAAACGGGGGACACTTCGCAGATGTACTCCGGGACCTACGATTTTGTCTATGAACAGCTAAAGGATTCCGCGGATGCTGATGCATTGGCATCCCTTGGACTTACCGGAAAGGAAGAGGATTTCCAGGAAGCAAAGCGAAGCGTCATTATCGAAGATATTCAGCAAAAGATTGAGTATTACATTAACCAGAACAATGACTTTGCTGCAGAGTACACGCCAAGCTACACCTTTACCATGCCGCAAACGGATAACGATGACTGGACAAGACTGATCGAAAATCCGACCTGTATTGCCTTCCTGCAGGGAATCCGCGTGACAAACGGAAGAGACTATCTGAATATCTATTCCATTGGCGGAGGCGAAGTAAAAAAGCAGACCGTAGTCGGATTCACGGACTCGGATACGTCCAAAACCTATAACACAGCAGGAGTAGACAAAGATTCCGATGGCTATGTACCAACCAGTAAGGCTGCTGCCAAAGATGCTTCAGACGGGGATACGATTATTAATAAAGAACCAACAACTGTAGAAGATCTGGTGCCTCATAAGCATTGGGGAAATCCTTCGGTTACAAGATCGTCTGATGAGATTGGATGCTACACAAAGCCTGTTTATCACGTTCATACCACCGAATGCTACACAAGATTTAATCACAGACATTTTGACCAAGACGGAAATGAATTGAATGAAAGCGTCGAGTGGGTTGGAACAGACGGGAAATACTACGATAAAAACAACTGCGAGATTCCGAAAAGTCTTGCCGTGAGAAGCGGCGTCGATGCTCACGCGGATTACAAGAGAAAAGTAAACTGTTTCAAAGAAGAGGTGTATCACACTCATACAGATGCCTGCTACAAAATCAAATACCACAAGCACACAGACAGTTGCTATCGCGAGACCGTAATCAGTTATAAAAACGGGCAACCGGTTACTGCCAAAGTACTGACCTGTGGATACTATGCTTATGACCCGGATACCGACACTCTTCTTGATTTGACAGACGAAGAGCAAAAAGCACTCGATGACGGAGCACTGACAAGACAGTACTTTATCGAACGGGCAATTGAGGGAAAAGAACTGGTTTGCGGAAAGACGGAAGGAGATCTTGTTGGATACCGAAAGTCCTGCAATAAAAAGGATGGCGCATTTGAAAGCCAGGAACTTGCATGCGGACGGCATGCATTAACAGATGACGAAATCAGTGGGGATGAGAGCAAAATGACCGTCAACGATATTGATCATTATGAGATTGGCTGCGGATACAAGAATGGACAGATGGTTTCGAAATCGGTTGCAGAGGCAATCAATCAGCCAGGAACAGGAGATTAATTCATGCAGGAAATCAGAAACAAAAAAGAAATTATTGAAAACATGGAACAGCTGGGTTGGCATGTCGATGTGGATTATCCGGACATGAACCGGCTTCATTTGTCCATCGAACTCCCGCAAAACCAGTACCCACTTTCTATCTTGCTGGAAGGAAGTGCGCAGGACTGGGACAATCAGATCGGAGAGCTTGTGACGCACTATTCGGTATCAGACGTTGCGAGAAAATACGTAGACAGTAATGTCTTCCAAATGTCCATTCAGAACTGCATAGAGCGCACGTCACTGGAATTTGCTATGTTTAATGCAGTTTTTGTACTGATGCATTACGAATTGCCGCAGGATGCGCTGAATTCCATTATTGCGACTCATCTTGCCGAGTTTTGCGGGATGAAGGCCGACAATATATTGATGCCGGGAGAAGATGGCATGCGCTACTTTTTCCTTTGGTTTCCGTGCCCTAGCGTACTGCTGAATTGCGATGGGAACTGCGAAGATTGTGATGATGATGGTATGGAAGAAGATGAGGAAGATGACCAAGATCCGTGTCAGGATGAAGAAAACATTCCTCCGGATCTTACGCTGGAGTTTCAGACAACCAAGCAGCTAAGTGACAGGATCGCCAAAATTGCAGCTTCCTTTCAGGTTGAAAATCTTTTGAGCAAGTGGCGCACGCAAATTTGCGAAAACTGCAAGGGAGAAGATGCATGTGAAGTAGACCTGATCGGTGAGATGTATGCGCTTGCTGTGTGTATACGGGGAATGCTGATGCAGTTTTCGACGCTGATGGAAAAATACCTGACTTAACCAAAAAACTGGAAGACGATCAGACCGCCGGCTTTTCGTCTTCCAGTTCTTTTTTTACAAATGCAAGAATCCTTGCATACAGTTCCGGATTGGTCATCAGTTCTTCCGTAACAAAGTTTTTTCCGGACTGTTGAAGTCCAAACAATTCTCCCGTTTTTCGAATATAGCGCATATCATAGTCAGCGAGCTCGAAGCCGTCTGTTGTTCTTGTGAAAAGGTCCAGACGTTCATTGTCTTCTTTCTCTGTATACGCAATACAGAAAGCCTGCCTGGAGCCTCGTCCAACTCTTCCACGAAGCTGATGAAGACTTGCAAGTCCAAAACGCTCTGCATTATAAATGACGATCAGATTTGCGTTGGGAACATCGATGCCGACCTCTACAACAGTTGTTGCAATTAAAATCTTGATTTTTCCAGTCTGAAAATCTTCAAGAATTTTCTTTGTCTTGTCTTTTCCTGTTGTTCCGGTAAGTTCTGCCACGATATCGGATCCAAAAATCTTGGAATACATGGCATACACGTCTTTGGTAGAGGAGACACCTTCGACTATAGATCCTTCTTCACCTGGTTCAATCATAGGACAGACAATATATACCTGCCCGCCATTTTTCACAATCGCGTTCACGTTACCGATTACGGCACTTTGATTGCTGATTTTATATGTCTTGACCGGTTTTCTTCCGGCCGGCTTATCCTTGATGCAGATAATTTCGGTGTCATTGCCATAGAGCGACAAAGCAAGTGTGCGCGGAATCGGCGTAGCAGACATGGAAATCGAGTCAACTGTATGAACTCTTTCTTCAATAGCGCGTTTTTGAGTTACGCCAAACCTGTGCTCTTCGTCAATAATAAGGAGTCCAAGGTTATGGTACTGAATCTGCGAAGAAAGAACGGAGGAGGTTCCAACAATAAGACGGATAGAACCATCTCCAATATCCGCAAGATCCTTTTTCAAAACCCTTTGTCCGGTAGCAAGGTAGGAACGGATTCCCGTGCCATCCAGAAGCTTTGCCAGATTTTTATAATGCTGTTCTGCGAGAATTTTAGTCGGAGCCATCAAAATAGCCTGGAAGCCATTTTCCGCAGCAAGAATCATCCCCAAAAAGGCAACGATACTTTTTCCACATCCGACATCTCCCTGAATGAGTGCTTTGAATCTGTCTCCTTCGCGGAATCGCTCTATCATCAGCTGAACAGCATCGGACTGTCCTTTTGTCAGCGTATATGGCAGCTTTTCAATAACAGAGGACGTAACAGACGTAGAAGAGATCTTCATGCCATCATGTACAGCAAGGAGTCTGTTTTGTTCCATCCGATAAGCAAATCGATACAGATCATCCAGAATGAATCGCTTTTGGGCGCGTGCAACCGCATCCATACTTGTAGGGAACGCGATATTTCGAATCGCATAAGACAAACTGTCAACGCCCTCGCATTCCTGAAGTCGCTTTGGAACATAATCCGTTTCCGGAATTCTGACGGCAGCCGCCATGATCTTCTCAAACATTTTTTTTGAGATTCCCTTCACTGCATGGAATACGGGAACAATGCGTCTGGCTCTGGGGTTGTCGTATTCAATCAGTTCTGGAGTAATGGCATAGATATTACGGTAATAATCGTATTGAAGCTTGCCGGCTATGATGAAATAATGCCCTACACCAACCGCATAGTAATTGTAAAGGTACGTCTGGCGGAAAATAGAGACAGCAACCGGAATACCGGATGTTTCCGAGAAGAACGTCATGTACAGATAAGGAATATTCTGGGCACTCGAAATACGCTCCTCAATTCGTTCCAGTTTTGCGTAAACCGTAACCTGCGTCCCGATTTTATCGGGAGAGATCAGTACTTCTTTGGTGCAGTCGATGTATCGCAAAGGAGCGAACCTGTGAAGGTCCTGAATGTTCATAATTCCTTTTTTATTCAGAGCGGTAATCTGCCGTGCATTGCAGCAGAGGGACAGATCGAGAGCTTCATCAAACTTAGGCATAAATGTAAATCCTCAAACTATGTATGGTATATTTTGACACTCCCACCCCTAAAGTGGTGGGATTCTTGTTTCTGTCACCGCTGCGATGCCAGACCGGAAGCCCGTATCTGGCGTTCGTCTTACATGGTGTCCGCAAGCGTAAATTCCCGTGTGTCCCACGGTACTGATGATCTGGTATTCAGGCAGCGGTTGGATGGGCAACCATCCGAAGTGCCCGGTTACGTATGTTGATTGCCGCGTTTACATCACGGTCATGGGCAGCCCCGCATACAGGACAAATCCATCTCCGGATTTTAAGATCCTTTACTTCCGGATTCTGTTTTCCGCAACAGGAACACAGTTGACTGGACGCAAAAAACCTCGGAACAGCAATCACCTGACCGCCATGTAGAAATGCCTTATATTCCAGCATGTCGAAAAACGTGCTCCATGATACGTCTGAAATTGAACGCGCAAGCTTATGGTTCTTCAGCATGCCACAAATGTTCAAATCTTCGATCCCGATGACCTTGTTTTTTCTGACAATCGAAGTAGACAACTGATGCAGAAAGTCCGCACGGGCGTTGGCTGTCCGCTCATGAAGCCTTGCTACCATCAGTCGCTGTTTTTCATAATTCGCAGATCCGGACTTTCTGCGCGACAGCTTTCTCTGCGCGCGGCGAAGTTTCCGGCTCAGTTTTCTCAGGTAACGGGGATTGGAAACTACATTTCCATCGCTGTCTGTCAGGAAGTGTTTTAATCCGACATCGATTCCGATAATGCCACCGTCATTTGGCTCCAGTGCGGAAAGCAGATCCTGTTCTACGCAAAGAGATACAAACCACTTCCCGGTAGGCTTTCGAAGGATTGTGGCATTCAGGATTCTCCCTGGAACCGGTCTGGAAGCATTGATTTTCGCATAGCCAAGCTTTGGGATCTTAATCCGGTTTCCGGTGATACAGATCCCATTTGATTGATTCCTTGTCCGAAATGAATGCTTTGGGTTCTTGGAAGTCTTATATTTTGGATATCTGGCTTTTCCGGAAAAGAATTTCTGATATGCAAGATCAAGGTCTTTCGAGACCTCCTGCAGAGCCATTGAATCTGCTTCTTGAAGCCACGGAAGTACAGACCGGAGAACAGTAATATATTTGTTGCATGTAAAGGAAGACACAGAATGTCCGCACCGCTGGTACTGATCACGCCGGTAATTGATGAGTGCGTTCCATACGAAGCGACAGGCATCTTCTGTTAACTGAATGGCGGCTTCCTGTTCTTTTGTCGGGTAGATTCGAAAGTTGAACCTTCGAACGAGTTTATTTTCAGACATCTTGTCTCCTGCTACAAAAATGTATATGTATATGTATAT
>Ga0129311_1002149_pt1 | contig 12425 bp, 15 predicted proteins | sample Go1ome_FD_94435 | JGI IMG/M metagenome (GOLD analysis project Ga0129311, IMG submission 94435) | Western lowland gorrila individual fecal microbial communities from Wisconsin, USA - Go1022B metagenome | ecosystem: Host-associated > Mammals > Digestive system > Large intestine > Fecal | place... | reverse complement strand
ATTTCAGTTTGCAATGATAAATCCGGTAATAACAAAGAAATCCGGAGCATATCAGACTGAGGAAGGATGTCTTTCTCTGAAAGGTGTAAGACCATGTACGAGATATCAGGAAATAGAAGTGGAATATCTTGACCAGAACTTTAAGAAACAGCATGGAAAGTATTCAGGGTGGACAGCACAGATTATTCAGCATGAGATTGACCATTGCAATGGAATAGTAATATAAGAAGTGAAATAAACAGAAGATTTCATCAAGTATCGTGTAGAAAAGAGGTGATATAAGTGCCGTTTAAAATTATAAGGAATGATATAACAAAGGTTAGAGCAGATGTAATTGTAAATACTGCAAATCCAAAGCCAATTTATGCGAGTGGCACGGATCTGGCGGTTTATCAGGCGGCGGGGGCTGATGACCTTCTTGCAGAAAGAAAAAAGATTGGATATATAGAGCGTGGCGATATTGCAGTAACAGATGCCTATGCACTAAATGCAAAATATATTATCCATACAGTTGGACCGGTATGGGTGGACGGAAAGCATAGGGAGTTTGAAATACTGGAAAGCTGTTATGAGAAGTCCTTACAGAAAGCATTGGAGCTTGGATGTGACAGTATCGCTTTCCCACTCATTTCAACCGGAGTTTATGGATTTCCAAAGGACAAAGCGTTGCAGATTGCGGTATCCGTTTTCAGCAAGTTCCTTTTGGAAAATGAAATGCAGATTATTCTTGTGGTTTTCGATAAGAAATCATTTCAGCTTTCCGGACAGCTTGTTGGAGAAATTGATTCCTTTATAGATGCGAACTATATCAGACAGAAGCGGAAAAGTGAATACCGGGGAAGATCGTTTCGGAGAAACATAATAGAAGCTGATAGCTCATATGATTCGGAATTATATGAAGAGTGTCGCTGTTATTCGGCAAAAGAGGAGACGGAGCCGGATTTACTTATGTCTGTTCCAATGCCGGAAAAGGCGATGTCATTGGAAGAAGAACTGGAAAACATCGGAATGTCTTTTCATGATAAATTGTTTGAGTTGATTGATAAGTCAGGTCTTGATAACAAGGACGTATGGAAACGAGCAAATCTTGACAGAAAACATTTCTCAAAGATACAGTGTGATGAAAATTATCATCCTAAGAAAAAAACGGTAATGGCTCTTTGTATTGCATTGAAACTGGATTTGGAGGAAGCAAAGGATTTGCTGGCAAGGGCAGACTGGGCGTTTAGTCCAAGCAGTAAAGTGGATTTGATTGTTCAGAAGGCAATCATTGACAAGCAGTATGATATATACCAGCTTAATTTGGTGCTGTTTCAATACACCAATGAGATACTTGGAGTATAATGCAGTACTGACAGGAAGGAGTGTCAGGATTGGTAATTGAGGATTTGTTAAAGAATGTTGAATTGCCTGCAATTTATAAGAGAGAAGGTAAAGACTGCTATTATGATACTTACCGGAAAAAGCTGATTGAAATTACTCCGGAGGAAACGATTCGTCAAAAGGTGGCAGCTTTATTTGAACATCAATACGGAGTTCCTAAAGATATGATATTACTGGAAGTACCTATGTCTTACTATGTGGAGGGCGCTTCCGGCAGAGCTGATATTGTGATTCATATGTATGATGAAGAGGAACAGTGCCTCTATCCTGTTACTGTGATTGAATGTAAAAATGAGAAGGTGTTTCTCGCAGATAATGTATCTGAGCAGGCTATCGGATATTCTGATACGATAGGTGCAAAATATATAGTTGTCACAAATGGAATCGACTTAAGAATTGCTGCGTATGATGAAGATACAGATCAATATGTCTTTTTGGATAAGATACTTACATACGGGCAGATGCTTCATAAAGAATATACATTACCGGAATACAAGGAAGAAAAGGAAATCCGGTTTACATTAGATGAATTACAAAATCAGAAAATGCTATGGGATTACAATGAATCCGGGAACTGGATATTTGGAGAAGGAACTCCCGGAGTACTCAGGTCATTTGCGGTAAATATGTATCAGGCATTACTTGATACAGAGCACAAACTGCCCATAGTTAAGCGGAAGAATTTTGAACTCCTTGAAGACCTCGGGTTAAGATTTATGGATTATGGAAATGCAGGAGGCGGGCACTATAATGGAGTATATCGGGCATTTCTAGTAAATGACAGATTTGGAGAAACACAAATTATATCTATTTCTTTATTTGGAACAGATGCCGGATTTCGAGGTGAAAAGCGTAACAGCTATACCTCTATGACAGTAGCTATCGACCGATTTAAGACAAGTCATAATTCGCTTCAGTATAATGTTGACAGGTTTGTGAAGCTGTTGCCGGATGGTAAAGCAGAGTTCGTACATAATGGTCAGATAAGCAGTATAAAAAGCGATGAGATTCTTACTATGATTTCACGATATGGTGACGGACTTCAGGTGGGAACTTCAGGAATTGAATTGGGAATAATAGATATAAGCAAGTTACTGTATCTTGATGATGAGGATGTTTCTGAACTGATTTATCATTTCATCGAATATGCTCTTTTGAGAGAAGAGGTTCGCAGACGGAAGAAAAGTGGGAATAGCTAAATGATTGAATGCGTCAGTATTTATGATACTGACGTTTTTCTTTTGCCTGAAAGTGTCGCCGGGATAGCGACCGAATTTGTTAGCTGCTCTTATATAATCTAATTGTAAGAAAGAAACAGATTCAGAGAATCGGAAATGACCGAGATAGGAGGAGTGCCATGTACGGAGCGATATTAGGTGATATTATTGGAAGTCCGTTTGAGTTTGACAGAGGTGGTAAGACAAAGGATTTTGAATTGTTTACAAAGGGGTGTCAGTTTACGGATGATTCTGTAATGACAGTTGCAGTTGCAGAAGCCTTAATAGCAGTAGGACCGGATGCGACAAAAGAAGAAATTGAGGATGCTGTGACAGCGAATATGCAGGACTGGGGAAAGCGTTATCCTTATGCCGGATATGGAGGGAGATTCCGATACTGGCTTACTTCGTACAATCCGAAACCGTATAACAGTTATGGAAATGGTTCTGCCATGCGGGTATCTGCGGTTGGCTGGCTGTATCTGACACTTAAGAGAACCAGAGAGGTGGCAGTATATACAGCGGAGGTGACACACAATCATCCTGAGGGTATCAAAGGAGCAGAGGCTACGGCAAGCTGTATCTTCCTTGCAAGACACGGTGTAAACAAAGACGGAATCAGGGATTACGTCATCAAGGAGTTTGGATATGATTTGAATCGTACACTTGCTGAAATAAGACCTACTTATCATCATGTGGAAAGCTGCCAGCAGACGGTGCCGGAAGCAATCATTGCATTTCTGGAGTCTGAAAATTATGAGGATGCAGTAAGAAATGCAGTATCTCTTGGCGGCGATACAGATACCCTTGCAGCCATAACGGGAAGTATTGCCGAAGCATACTATGATATGTCTGCCATTTTGAGAGCGGAGTGCCGAAGCCGTGTGAGTGAGGACATTCTAAATGTGATGAAATTATTTGATGAAACCATTGGTAGAAGAGGATATCACTCAGAGGAACAAGAAGAACTGTCCGGCAATGCTGCCATTGAAACGGCAATTCATCAAATGTATGAAAAGGACGACAAGGAAAGCTTTATGTTCTTACTTACAATGCTTTGTGGGGGAATGAAAAGCAAAGGTCATGTGTTAGTACCTTTTGTAACAGTAGGTGAGGATATGTTTTCTGATTTGGATGTGTATCAGCTCAAGGAAGGAGATACACTTACGCTGGATCATGATGTCAGATTACATATGGATACGGTGACGGAAGGAAAGGATGCGGAATGGTTTTACTTCTTCACAGGAGAGGAAGAATCAAGGAGGCAACAATGTGGAAATGTCATTATGTCAATTCCGTTGTATGACATGATGGAGATTGCATACAAAAGCGATAAAGTGCAGGGGCTGGTGATAAATCCATTTGGGAAATATGTGCGCTTAACAAAAGAACTATTGGGATTTCTGATAAAGGAATTTACAGATAATTGGAAGGAAGATTAGGAGGAATTGTGATGGAAAGAACAATCAGAGTAACAGGTAAGGGAAATTTGTCAGTAAAACCGGATACAGTCAGACTGATTATGACGATGGAAGGAATGAAGGAAGAGTACGATGCAGCTTTGGAAGAGTCTACGGAGATGACAGAGCATCTGAAACAGATGTTTACCGATTTAGGCTTTGACAGAGAGGATATAAAAACCCTGAGTTTTAATGTAAGTACCGAGTATGAGAGCTATCAGGCAAAGGACAAAAGCTGGAAAAGAAGATTTGAAGGATACAAATATGTACATCGCATGAAAATAGAATTTCCTGCTGACAATAAGCGGTTGGGCAGGATTCTTTATCAGCTGGGGCATTCTCCGGTCAGACCTGAGTTTCGTATAGAATATACAGTCGCAGAGCCCGAGAAGTGTAAGAATGAACTTCTGGCAAATGCAGTGACAGATGCAAAAGCAAAGGCAGAGGTGCTTTCAAAGGCAGCAAGTGTAAAGCTTGGAGAGATCTGTACTATAGATTATTCATGGGGAGAAATAGACTTTGTATCGAGACCAATGGATAACCTGATAATGGAAGAGTGCTGCATGAGAAGTTGTGAACCAGAAGCAGCTTATGATATTGATATTAACCCGGATGATATTGATGTGACAGATAATGTTACGGTTGTGTGGGCAATAATTTGAATATGCAGTTCCGTATTTCTGTGGTAAAATACTTCTTGGAACATTGTTTGTATTTTACAGACGGTGTATGCCGATTGAAAAGATAATCGTGCCACATGGCTTGATTATAAATGCAAAGATAAAAACGCAATGTGCATTGTAAAATGTGCTAGAGCTGGTAGGTAGCCCAGCCGTCCTATTTTAAATAGGGTAAGTAACCTGCCCCTCCGGGTTGTCCATTCTTTGTGAAACAAATATTCAGGAGGGATTCTTATGGACAAAATAAGTGGAAAGCTGACAGTATATTTTGAAGAGCCATTTTGGGTAGGTGTATTTGAGCATATCGAAAACGGTAAGCTGACTGTAGCAAAGGTGACTTTTGGTGCAGAACCAAAAGATTACGAAATACAGGAATATATCCAAAGATACTATTTCAGCTTGAAATTCAGTCCGGCTGTTGATGCTGTTGTAAAAGAGACAAAAAGTAATCCGAAACGCATGCAGCGTGAAGCGAAAAAGCAGATGCAGGAAACAGGCATTGGAACAAAATCGCAGCAGGCGTTGAAGTTACAACAGGAACAGAGCAAGCAGGAGCGTAAAGTGAAAAGTCGCAAGAAAAGAGAAGCGGATGAACTGCGAATGTTTGAACTAAAACAGCAAAAGAAGAGAGAAAAGCATAAGGGGCATTAGTGCCTCTTAGCTTTTGCTCAAATCGGTATTTACAGGAGATCCACCGTTATGATTAGAGAATTACAAAAAGCAGATATAAATAAGGTTGCAGATATATGGTTGAATACAAATATAAAGGCACATTATTTTATCCCTGCTCAATATTGGAAAAGTAATTTTAAACTAGTAAAAGAACTGTTATTACAGGCAACTGTCTATGTCTATGAGGATAATCAAGAAATACAAGGCTTTATTGGGATGAATGATGAATATGTTGAGGGCATTTTTGTTTCTGATGGTATGCAATCGCGGGGTATAGGAAAAATTCTGCTGAATTATGCAAAGGAAAAAAGGAACAAATTACTTTTGAACGTATACCAAAAAAACACTCGAGCAATATACTTTTATCAAAGAGAAGGTTTTGAAATCCAGTGCGAAGGTTTGGATGAAGTTACTGGTGAAAAAGATTATGTAATGATATGGCAACAGAAATAAAAATATCAGTAAGCCGGTGAGTTTGACTGAGAGACGAATTTGAATATGGAGGAATAATAATGTTGATTGATTTTAATAAAACAAAAGAGATAACTGTTCCAGGAATGAATAACGGAACGGGTATGATGACTGCAAAAATGTACATGGATGAACAGGGAAAAATTATACCATGTTCCATTCACCCGGGTGGTTCCATTGGTTTGCACAAACACGAATCAAGTGATGATATTAACTATGTATTATCGGGAAACGGAAAAGCAGTTTGTGATGGTCAGGAAGAAATTTTATGTGCAGGAACTTGTCATGTGTGCAAGAAAGGATCTGAACACAGTATTATAAATACAGGAGATGAGGATTTGGTCTTGTTGACGATTGTTGTAGAACGTTAAATCGGGAGTTGTAAGGAACAGATACTTTGAATTTGATGGAGGAAATATCAAATGGGATTATTTGAAAGATTTAAGAAGGCTACAAAAGAAAGTTTATTACAATATTTACAAAACAGAATTTCTGAAAATTCAAGTCTGGAGGATATTGTAAGTGTATTTGAGGAGATGTGTAGTATACCGATTAAAGAAGATATGATTCTGTTTGAAACAGGGACTTATTCTTTTACAGGTGAACCGATGTTTGAATTTTCTTTAGTTAGACAATTTCCTAATGATGAGGAAGAATATTATCAAATTCATGTGGATGTGTTATATATACCGACAGAAGAAAATGAAAATTTTGAACGAGCCATATGGAATGAGGATATTGAAGAAAACATATTTAACTATATCAAAAAAACGCCAGAGTTTAGTTTCTGTAAAGATAAAGAAATCAGCAAGGTAGAAATATATTTGGATGAAACCTAAAGCGAAAATTCAAGTTTGTCGATTTGGTTTTGATATATGTCTAAATGATAAAGAGCACTGGCTTGTGTTGTCAGTGCTCTTCCAACTTAAATACATCTTCAACCAGCAGATTAAAATAGGCAGCAATCCGAAGCATAAATTCAGCGGATGGTGCCCGTTCGCCACGTTCCACTCTGCCGATGGTTTTTGTGCAGAACCCGGTGGCAGATGCTAAATCATCCTGAAGCAGACCACGGGATTCCCGGATTTCTTTAAGGTTATTAACGACCGCCATAGTAAACACCTACCTTCATACATATCTGATATAACAAAGGATACAGAAAATGATGTCCCAAAATACGGACTTGTTTATTGCAAGTATTCTTTGATTTCACTTGGATGATTCTTTCCGACCACTTTTCCCAGTATATCAAAGCGGTCATTTTCGCCCACAGGAATAGGCGAATATTTTTCATTGAGAGAAAGGAGGAATACACCATTTTTATCGTCTTGCAACTTCTTAATATAAGCTTCTCCGTTCAGAGAGAAGATTCCGATTTCTCCGTTTTCTACAAAATCCTGCTTCAGTACCCATGCAATCTGTCCGTCTTCAAATTCCGGCTCCATACTGTCACCGCTGATTTTAACACCATAACTTGCGGATTCCGGGATAACATCCTTCGTAAGCTGAATGGTTTCTTTCGGACCATCCACAAGAAAGTTTCCGGTTCCGGCAGATACGGCATTTTCATACACATCAATAAATCTGCAGAATGGAATAATCTTTGCCGTCTGTTTTTCGTACTTCCCACTATCGTGCAGTAATTCAATATAGTCCAAAGCTTTTTCTTTTCCCTCATCATTCAGTGATGAGAGCGGACTGGCAGGATTTACTCCAAAATATGCTTCATATATGTCGGTAATATTCAGCACTTTACATACTGTCATGAAAGTGGAAACACTTGGCTCAGTAGCATTTGTCTCCCATTTGGAGATTGCCTTTACTGAAAGGTTGATGCCTTCTTCCTGTAATAATTCAGCCAGCATGGGCTGTGATAGTTTCATTTTCTTTCTGTTGGAAGAAATGATTTCACCGATATTTCTCATAAATTCGCCTCGTTTCTAAGGTTATTAAATGTCTTGTTTTCCCCTATAGTATATATCAGACAACAAAAATAATCAAGCACAAAATCTCTAAACGAGAGATAAAAGGACACATGTGTCCGTTGACAATCTCTTTGTGAGAGAGTTATACTTAAGCCTGTAAGAAGTAGTGGATGAATTGTAAACCGAGAGGTCACATTTGTAATACGAGAAACTAGATATTGTAATCGATATTCCCATTTGTAAACTGACTGCCCCTTTTTGTAGACGACAATCCAGTTTGTAAAACAAGAAACTAGTTTTGTAAGCGAATTTCGCAGATGGCAATTCTAGAATGGCATGATATACTAAGTTCAGCTAGTAAAAATAGGTATAGCAAACAGAAGTCGAATCTCGCTCAGCATTTTTGTAACTGGAGATTCCACCCCCTATTATTGTTTTATTTTTAGAAATTATTCTGGCGGCATGTACACGTTTTTACGAGTTATTTTTTAAGTAGTGAGGATTTTAAGATGATGTCACCAGGGGCTACTGGTTCACATCCAAGTTTCCTTAAAATCGATTCACCGTAGAAGAAGCTGAACGATTCGTATGGAGTGCGATTGTTCAGCTTTCTTCGTGCATAAGAGTTGATATGATTCATCATCTTATTAACATCATCCTGTGTGAGATTGTCGAACGAGGTACCTTTAGGAAGTATCCGGCGGATGAGCTCATGATTCACTTCACAGGCGCCCTTTTGGTAAGGGCAACTAGGATTGCAATAAAATACCTTTGTACGATGACGATTGCGTGCTCCGTTCTCTAATGCAGCTGGATTTGAAAATTCAGATCCATTGTCTGTGAGAATGACCGGGAATAGCTTGTTAAAATCTCTATTTCCAAGCTTTTCGTTAAGTTGATTCCAGATATCTATTACAGACTGAGAGGTATTAGCATCCCTTAAAAAAGCAAGCATAAAACTAGTTTCTACGAAATGAATTGTAAGTAGAACTTTTCCTCCAATAGTTCCGATTACAGAATCCATTTGAACTACAGATAATTCAGGATTATTGGTAACGAATGTCTCGAAATCAGCATATGTTCTTCCGTTGCGGCAGGCACGATCAACTTTAAATTCAGGTGCCTTGTAGCGAGGACGATATTTCACCTTACGCGGAAGATCAATGTTACGAACATCAAATAAACAAGCATCAACGTAGTTATATAAAGTCTTCTCACTACACATCAGGCGATCGACGTTATTGACGTAGATTTGGTGTATGGATTGACCATTGCGAATGAGAGGTGTAATGATTTCATTTATCCTTGCAATGTCTTCTTCAGTAGTGCAAAAGCCAGATCTACTAGATGATATTTTATTTGAGGCTTCTAAATGAGCTGTCTCAGGATCATAAATGGTTTTCTTGAGAGTGCATTTATTTCGTTCAGCACAACCGTTGCACACATAAGGTGGCTTAAAGCGTGTTGTACAGACTTCTTCCTCGAAGCTTGAACAGTTATTGTTGCATTTATTGCAGATGCTGCATTTTGGAGACGATGGACGAGTGCATTGATCGCCGCAAACGCCTTTTTCTTTGCATAGTTTACGGTGTATGCAGGCATTGAAGCTGTAATAAGAACAACCACTTTCGATGATGGTAGAGTAACGCTTGATTTCTTTTGCTATGGTAGAACGATCTCGTTTCAGTTCAGAGGCTATCTCTCCAAATGAGAGTTGTTCACGTAGGCCTCTTGCAATAGTTAATCTGTCTTCTAAAGATAAAAATTTTGCCATGTCGGCTCCTTTCTATGCCGCCATTAACAAGAAGATTAACAAAAAAGGAACCAGGATGAAACTGGCTCCGAAAAATGTTTGTAAAGGAAAAACTATACTTTTCCTTTATATAGATTTGTAACACATAAACCAACATGTAGACGGATTAGGTATGGAAATTCGGTTTACAATTGAGGGTAAGAAGTAGTGTGACAGCTTCTTAAAACAGACAGACTGGAGGTGAATGGATTTGGAGCGAACCATATTGCACAGTGACATCAACTGCTGTTATGCAGCGATTGAGCATTTACATCACCCGGAACTTGCCGGAAAGCCACTTGCGGTAGGAGGGGACCCGGAGTCAAGACATGGAATTGTTCTGACTGCTGACTACATTGCCAAAAAATACGGTGTGAAAACAGGAATGGCACTCTGGCAGGCAAAGCAGGTTTGCCCGGATATAACATTTATATCTCCAAGGATGGACTTGTATCTGCGTTTCTCACGCATGGCACATGAAGTCTATTCAGAATATACCGATTTGCAGGAACCATACGGGATTGATGAATGCTGGCTGGATGTAACAGCAAGCAGCAGTATCAAGGGTGATGGGTATACGATTGCAGAAGAAATCAGCAATCGCATGAAGAGCGAACTTGGCATTACAGTCAGTATAGGCGTGTCATTCAACAAAATCTATGCAAAACTGGGTTCGGATTACAAGAAGCCGGACGCAATCACTACCATGTATAAAGATGAGTTTCGCGAGAAAGCCTGGAAGCTTCCTGCATCAGATTTGCTTTATGTAGGGCGAAGCACAAGTCGGAAATTGTCGAAATTGGGAATTAAGACAATCGGGGACCTTGCGAAGACGGACGAGAGTATTCTTGTGAATCATCTTGGTAAGATGGGAAGTGTGTTGTGGGCATTTGCCAATGGATATGATGAATCTCCCGTCAGAGTAGAGAACACCCATGCCCCGATTAAGTCAGTGGGTAACAGTACAACCACACCCAGAGACCTTGAGAATGACGAAGATGTAAAAATCGTACTGTATATCCTCGCAGAGAGTGTGTCGGCAAGACTCAGGGAGAATGGATTCCGTTGCCGAGTGGTAGAAATCAGTGTCCGGGATAATGAATTATTCTCTTTTACCCGTCAGAAAAAGCTTGACCATGCCACCAACATTACCGGAGAGATAGCTGCCTATGCCTATCAGATTTTTAAGGCAAATTATGATTGGAGGAAACCAATCAGAAGTGTAGGTGTGAGAGGTGCGGATTTAGTAACAGACAATTACTGGGAACAGATTGATATGTTCTCCAGTGTGGAGCTTCGGGAGAAGCAGATGAAGGTGGATGTGGTTGTAGATGATATTCGCAGGCGTTTTGGATTTTACAGTATTCAAAGAGGACTGATGTACCGGGATAAGGCATTATCCGCAGTAAATGCCCGTGAGGATCATGTAGTACATCCGCATGGTTATTTTAATCAGTAATTGAATAAGTATAAGCAGGAGGTATACATGGAAAGCAATAAAGTTTATGTTGATGTGACTGCCGAGTTTTCAAAGGAAGGGGTTCTTACCCCAAAGAGCTTCCGATGGACGGATGGCAGTGTTTATGAGATACAGAGGATAAAGGATATCCGCAGGGCAGCAAGCCTGAAGGCTGGCGGTGCGGGTATGAGATATACCTGTATCGTAGATGGCAGAGAGAGTTATCTTTATTATGAAGATAACAATATGTGGTTTATGGAGAGAGCCGGAGCATAACTGATTTGTCACTTGTGACAATCAGTTGCTTCCGATAGATCAGCACAGTGGTGTAGGTGGTATAGGACAGTTGCCACATCGGAACTCTGCACCCGGAAGACTTGCAAAGGTGATTTCCCTTTCCTATGCGAGTACAAAGTTAATGTATTGATTTTGTATAGCAAAGGAGCAGACTGAATTGAATAGAAAGATTGAGATTAGATGTAAGAATAGTCATTGTAACAGGCTTTTTATGAATTATTATGTTACAGGTAACAATGTCGATTTGAATCTGGAAGGGTTTGAATTGAAGTGTGAAAAGTGTAAAAGGGTGCTTCGCTTGAAGCATTACACAGAACAGATGCTGATAGAATACTCAGATAGCGGAGTGTTCAGAGTATAGAAACAAATAACAATTAAATGATGGCACCACCTGATAAGGGCGGCATTGCATAACAATGTGACAGCACCACGGACGCAGGGGAAAGAAACCAGTTAAGGACTGGGCTTTCTCTTGCGTTCTTTTTTTGAAAAACAGGAGTAATTTTTCATCCTTATGCGTTTCTAGTGCCAGAAAACGAAAGGATGAATTGAATATGTATTATGATTTAAAAGAGAGTGGGAAGAGAATTAGAGAGTTAAGAGAAACAAAAGGTTATACACAAGAAGGCTTGGCAGACAAAATCGGATTGACACAGAAAACGGTAGCTGCTATTGAGAATGGAAGAAGGGGAACTACGATTGATACACTTGTGGCGCTGGCAGAAGTGTTTAATACTTCGCTTGATTATATAGTAGTAGGCAAAGAAGGCAATCGGGTTCTTAACAATATGTTTGAAGGTCTGGATAAATCAAAACAGGATATGGCAATAAGAATACTGAAGGGAATTTTGGATAATATTTAATTTATAGAGATTGACATATTGAAAGAACAGAAATATAATTATACTCATAAGATAGTAAATTATGAGATAGTTTTTGGAGGACGTTATGTTTTATTGTAGAAATGAAGAACTTCGTAAATTAAATAAACGATATGATGAAGGAGATTTTGAGTGTATTGTCATATACGGCAGACGTCGTGTAGGCAAGACTACCATTATAAATGAGT
>Ga0129311_1002147_pt1 | contig 12434 bp, 7 predicted proteins | sample Go1ome_FD_94435 | JGI IMG/M metagenome (GOLD analysis project Ga0129311, IMG submission 94435) | Western lowland gorrila individual fecal microbial communities from Wisconsin, USA - Go1022B metagenome | ecosystem: Host-associated > Mammals > Digestive system > Large intestine > Fecal | place... | reverse complement strand
TTGAAGAAGCCGTCCTTTCCGAACACCGCCGCCGTGGCTTCGGGATCATTGTAGTAGCCTTTCGCCACGCTCGGGCCCTTGATACAGAGTTCGCCCACTCCGTTCCCGTCCACATTCACGAGTTTCGCCTGCAGTTGCGGGCAGGGCTTTCCGACATTGATATGCTCCTTCCAGGTTTCGGAGTTGATCGAGACCAGAGGTCCGCACTCCGTGATGCCGTAGCCGTTCTGGATACGGAAGCCAAGGTCTCGCATCCCTTTGATTACAACCGGATTGAGCATCGAGCCGCCGCAGACGAATTCCCCGAGATTGCCTCCGAACTGCGCGTAAATGTCCTTGAACAGCTTGCGGCTCCGGTCTATACCGAACTTCCGCAGAAAGTTGTTCAGCCTGATGCCTTTGCGAAGTTTCTTCTCTTTTCCGGTTTTTTTCGCCGTCGCCCAGATGTTCTTGTAGAAAGCGTTCACCACCATAGGTACTACCGTGATGAGGTCAGGGCGGAATATTTTCAGGTTCGGCAGCATATTGCGCATATTCCCGTTGATGTAGGTAAGACGCCCGCAGCCTATGCGGCACATAATGTGGGTGTTCATCTCCATAGCGTGGTGCATCGGCAGGACGCTCATAGAGGTATTGTCCCTGTACAGGTGGATGGCGTCCATACAGTTGACCATATTCGCGGCCAGGTTCGTGTGCGTCAGCACTACACCCTTGTTCGCGCCGGTAGTCCCGCTGGTGAAAAGTATCTTTGCCGGGGCATCCGGATCAAGTTCGATTCTGCGGAACACGCTGTTCGTTGAGAGTTCCTTGCCCCTTTTGACCAGATCTCCATAGAAAAGCGTCCCCACGGCCCGGGCGTCGTGAGTGATAATGGTTTTCAGCCGAGGGCAGCGCTCCCGCGCCGTAAGCACCTTGGACAGGTGGTCGAGGTCGCAGACAACAGCATCCGCATCGCACTTGTCGAGCAGCTGCGCAAGCAGCCCCTCCGGAGCGTTCGCATCTATCGGGGTCACTACACCCACGCCGCTCGAAATCGTTATATCGCAGACTATATAATGGATGCAGTTCTCGGAAACTATGGCGATATGATTTCCGGAAAGTCCTGCATCAATCATACCGTCTCCGAGATTCATCACCTCCTCGTACAGGTCGTGGCAGCTCCAGTAGCGGATTTCCTTGTCGGAATCGAGCTCCGCGAGGATTCTTTTGCCCGGAATGATCCTGTTGATACGTCCGAGCATTTCTCTTATAGTCTTGTAGTCGCCGTCTTTCAGAAGGGTATCTGCGAGCATTTCCCTTTCGGTTATGAATTTTGCCATTTTGTTTACAGTATTATGTCCAGAGGCGAGTCGCAGTCGGCGAGCACCGTCTCGATGACGTGATTATATGTATTCTGGAAATCAATCAGTTGCGCAGGGTTTGTCATTCTCGTCTGCACATCGTAGTTGATATGTATTTCGCCGGTCCTGATGTCGTGCATCAGGGCGATATATGCCGCGAGCGCACCTTTGCCGTTGCTGTAAAGCCTGAGGCTGACTCCGTCGGGCACGGCTACCGGGATGAACGAGAAACTGAAATTGGTCAGCTGGCTCATTCTCGGATGCCCCCACAGGCGGTGCTGCAGCGCGTCATTTTCAAGATAACTCAGTTTGGTATGCTTGTACAGTTCGTTCAGCTCGGCATAGAATCCGGAGATGTTTTCCTTGAAAGACATGGCATAATTGACCGTCGTATATACGCTCAGGCTCTGGACTTTTGTTCCCGCGGCTTTCCTGTCCGAGATGCTGCCCCTGCAGTTCAGCAGTTCGAGCGGGATCTGATGCGGGGCCTTGTCGTTCAGCAGGGACGCGGCGATGCAGCAGGTGTAGAAGAAAAAGGCATTGAGCGTAATCGAAGTGTTCCGGCACCACTCCACCGCCCCGGCGGAGAGCGAAGCGGGAAGCACGAAATGATACCCTTCGGTATCGCAGTGCAGGAAAAAGCCTGTGAAGGCGATGCCGCCCTTACGCTTCGTTTTGAGCCAGACATCGCTTCCATTGCCGTGCAGGCCGCAGTACAGCGGAGCTTTGCGGTGCCTACGGGCGTAGTAATCGTTGAAGAAAGCCCTGTCGCGCTCCACAAGTTCGGCATTTCCGCGATAGTCACTGTCCTTTTTCAGTATCTCCTCGAAAGAGGCCGGTGCATCGGGGAGAGCATTGCCTTCTGAGTAGTGCCTGTATATGGCGGCAAGGTCATTTACGAGCACGCCTATACCGTAAGTGTCTGCAGCAAGATGCGAAATCTTGCAAAGAACCAGCCTTTCTCCGGTGGCGTCAGTTATGAAGACGACTTCCAGCGCTCTTCCCTTGAAAAGGTCAGTGGGTCTGCGGCGGAATCTTTTCAGGAAAGCGTCGAACTCGCCCCGGGTCTCAAATGAAAGACTGGGTATCTCTCCGATATGCCTTTCTTTTTCGAAATATTGCAGGGTTTCCCCCTCCCTGCGGACGCATTTCAGACGCAGGCAGTCGTTCCTTTGAATCAGAGCATCTATCGACAGCTGCATAATTTCATCCTCGAAGCCGTTTTCGAAGCCCACGGAGAAGAGGATGTTTACAACCCGCTTGTCTATTGCGAACCTCGTCTGCATCTGGATGATGTCCTGCGAGTAGTTAAATTTATAACATTTTTGTTCCATAACTTGCTTTTCCGCTCATTAACACTGAGCCAAAATTGCAGGAACCGGGCTGGTTCCGGGCTTTGGCGGCAGTGAACTTCACAGCAGCAAAGTTATCCGCATAGAAAATCCGAAAATTATTTAGGGAGGGAATAGTTGACGGTGATGACTAAAATACTATATTTGTGACGGAATGCGGAGGATTGTGACAGAATATCCGCTTTCCGCAAACAGTCACACTATGAGCAAACTTCCTGAAATATTCGGTAGATTCGTCACCCAGATATGGTTCATATTGTTCCCTCCGGGATTCTTCCTGTATTTTATGGCTGTCTTCCAGCCTTTCGGGACGGTGGAGGCGCTCGGGATGGGCAGAAACCTGTTTTTCTTCAACACGGTCATGCTGATGTGCATAATGCTGGTCGTGCTGCTGATTTCCAGGATGATATTCTTCGCCACCTATAAGAAACTGGCGAAAAACTGGTGGCAGTTCATAGTCTGGGCTTTCGTGGAGCTGAGTTTCATCACCTTCTTCTTCGCCCTGTACCTGTGTCTGATGGAGGGGCAGGTGACTCCTTACTTCAAGGAGGTCGCCATTTGTATGCAATACAGTTTCCTGATACTCCTTTTCCCCTATTTCGGCATCACTATGGTATGCCTTGCGATGCACCTGCACAACAAGAACGAGATGGAAAGGCAGCCGGGTCGGGATATAGTCCGTTTTATGGACAATTCGCACAAAGTCAAGCTCGTAGTATCAAGAGAGGCGATACTCTATATCAGGGCGGAAGAAAATTACGTGCGCATACACTATGTGGAGGACGGCAACGTGAGGGATTTCCAGCTGAGAACTACGATGAACTCCCTCGCAGCGCTGGCGAAAAAGAACGGGCTGTTCCGCTGCCAGAGGTCCTACTACGTCAATCCCGCCCATATCATAGCTCTCCGAAAAGACGCCAACGATATGATTTCAGCGGAACTTGATACGCCAGGCAGCGCAATTCCCGTATCCAGGAACTACTACCACGAGCTTTCTGAAAAACTGTAGCCGCGCATCCGGCAGCCTATGCGTTACGGACGCATTTCACAGCCGGCAATCAGGCCCGGGTTCCTCAGGAAAATGACCTGATACGCGCAACCGGCTATCTGAGATCGGCAAGGTCGTAGATCAGTCTCTCCGTCTTCTCCCAGCCCAGACAGGGGTCGGTGATGGACTTGCCGTAAACGCACTCCCCCGTCTTCTGGGCCCCGTCCTCGATGTAGGACTCTATCATCAGGCCCTTGACCAGCTTGAAAGTGGACTCGCAATGACGGGTGCTGTGCAGGACTTCCTTTGCGATTCGCCCCTGCTCCTCGTACTGCTTGCCGGAATTGCTGTGGTTGCAATCGACTATGAGCGCAGGATTGGTAAGTCCGGAGGCAGCGTACAAGTCTCCGAGCTTGCGCAGATCCTCGTAATGATAGTTGGGGTGGCCGGTGCCGTGGTTGTCCACATACCCGCGCAGTATGGCGTGCGCATACGGATTTCCCTCGCTCTCGACCTCCCAGTTGCGGTAGATGAACGAATGGCCGCTCTGAGCAGCCTTGATTGAATTCATCATCACTGACAGGTCGCCTCCGGTAGGATTCTTCATTCCGACAGGCAGGTCCAGGCCGCTCGCAACCAGCCTGTGCTGCTGGTTCTCGACACTCCTCGCCCCCACCGCGACGTAGGACAGCAGGTCCGAGAGGAAGAGGTGGTTTTCCGGGTAGAGCATCTCGTCGGCAGCGGAGAAGCCCGTCTGTGTCAGGGAATGCAGATGCAGCCTCCGGATGGAAATCAGGCCCTTGAATATGTCCGGACTTGCCACCGGGTCGGGCTGATGCAGCATCCCCTTATAACCGGCACCAGTAGTGCGGGGTTTGTTGGTATAGATTCGGGGAACGATCACGATCTTGTCCGAGACTTTCTCCTGCACGGGACGCAGGCGGCTGATATAGTCTATCACCGCATCCTCCCTGTCCGCAGAGCAGGGTCCGATGATGAGCAGGAGCTTGTCGCTGCGCCCGTCGAGAACGGCGCGTATCTGCTCGTCGTTGGCTTTCTTCTGCTTCTGCGCCTCCGCCGGAACGGGGTACATATTCTTGATTTCCTGCGGGTTGAACAGTTCCCGCTTAAAATTCATATTCATTGTCATTTGTCGAATAGTTTTCGTCTGTCCGTGGAAAGCCGCATAATATCTTCCATAGTTTTCCGGTCGGAACCGGCGAGGGCGTCACGCAGCCTTCCGAACTGCTGCATAAACAGATCCATCTGCGAGAGCAGCTCCTCCCTGTTGCACAGGAACAACTCGCTCCACATAGTCTCGTTGATGCGCGCAATTCTCGTAAGGTCGCGGAAAGAGTCCCCTGTGTATTCCGCGAGATGGGCGGAATCCTTGCAGGTCATCAGGCTCACCGCGATGCAGTGCGTCAGCTGACTCAGGAAGCCTATCATCTCGTCGTGCCTCTCCGGAGTCAGCTCGGCGATACGGCCGAAGCCCAATATCTCCCCTATCCTGCGGCACTCCCGCACCGCTTCAGGCGTATTGGCTCCGGTCGGAGTTACGATGTAGTTCGCCCCCTTGAAAATAGCGGGGTCGGAATTCTCTACGCCATAGACCTCACGTCCCGCCATAGGATGCGCCCCTATGAATTCCAGGTCGGGTCTAAGCATCTTCTGCACGGGATAGACGACCGAAACCTTGACTCCGGTCACGTCAGTCAGAAGCGCGCCGGGCTTGATAAAGTCCTGATACTGTTCCAACCACTCCAAAAGCACGTGCGGGTACAGGCAGAAAATAATCGTGTCGAAGCGCGAAACGTAGTCCCTGCGCACCTCGGTGGTTCCGCTGTCGATAATCCCGTGCTCCAGCGCGTAGTCAATCGTGCTTCGGGAACGGGTTATGGCGCCGATCTCATAACCAGCCAGCCTGAGCCCCTTGGCGTAACTGCCGCCTATCAGTCCCAGGCCTACAATCAAGGCGTTTTTCGGACGTTCCTGCATCAGACTCCAACCCTTTTATAGCTGCCGAGCAGTTTCATATTGTCGCATACGGTACGCATCTGCCGCAGCAGGTCCTCTCCGTCCTCGGAATTCACGCTGCCCTCCAGCTCCGCGAAGAAATAGTGGTTCCAGAGCGGTCCCTTGACCGGACGGCTGTGAAGGTTGCTCATATTGAAGCCATGCGAACCTATTATGTTCAAGGTCTTTGCAAGCGCTCCGGCCTCGTTGCGCACGGTGAACACGAGGATGAAATGCTCGTCGCCCAGCCCCGTGGAAACGTTCATAGTCCGCGAGAATGTCGCGAAACGGGTGGTGTTCTGCGAAGACGAGTTGATGTCCGCTTTCAATATGTCCAGACCGTAGATTTTCGCGGTCTCTGCGGATGCGATCGCCCCTACCGAAGGGTCTCCCTGCTGCGCGACGAACTGCGCGGCAAGGGCGGTGTTCTCGAATTCCTGCTCCTTGATGCCGTGCTCCCTGAGGTAGCCCGCACACTGGTGTAGCGCCTGCGGATGGCTGACAACGGTGCGGATTTCGCTTTCGTGCGCGCCGTGCAGTCCGAGAAGGTTCTGCGTAACGTCCATCTCAAGCATCATGTTGATGTAGAGATTGCCGTTGAAACTCAGGTCCATAACCGAGCCCACATCCCCGGCATAACTGTTCTCGATAGGCAGGATCACCACGTCCGCGAGCCCGTCCTCGCAGGCCTTGTAGGCAGTTTCGAAGTCAGGGCAGGAAATGAGTTTCGCCTCCGGGAAGACCCGTGTCGCCGCGATCTGTGCGAACGCACCCGGGGCACCGGAATACGCGACCTTCATCCCTTTCATCAAACGTCCCTGGTAGGCCTTCGAGAGGTCCATAGTCTTGCGCAGGAAAAGGGTGTAATAATCCCGCAGGACCGGATCCTCTATCAGCAGGGACCGGCCCGCAATGACCTTGGCCTCCTGTTTCTCATCGAAGATAGGAAGACCGCTGCGGACCTTGTAGGCCGCAACGTCCTCCGAAATCCTCATTCTCCGTTCGAAGAGCTTCGCCATCTGCTCATCGACCTCGCGAATCTCCTCCCGTCTCTGCTCAAGTTCGTTCATATTATTCCCACTCGATGGTTGCGGGCGGTTTGGAGGAGATGTCGTAGCATACCCTGTTGACGCCCTTTACCTTGTTGATTATCGCATTGCTGACTTCGCGGAGGAACCCCGTGGGCAGGTCCGCCCAGTCAGCGGTCATCGCGTCGCTGCTCGTGACAGCCCTCAGCGCGACTGTCCTCTCGTAGGTTCTCTCGTCACCCATAACACCCACGGAACGCACCGGCAGCAGGATAACTCCAGCCTGCCATACCTTGTCGTACAGACCGTGCTCGCGCAGGCCTCTGATGAAGATATCGTCCGCCTCCTGGGCGATGCGCACCTTTTCCGGGGTTATATCCCCAAGGATGCGTATGGCAAGTCCCGGGCCGGGGAAAGGATGCCTGTATATAAGGTGCGAGGGCATTCCGAGGCTGAGACCGACTGCGCGCACCTCGTCCTTGAACAGCCATTTCAGCGGCTCGCAAAGGCTGAGTTTCATCTTTTCGGGCAGACCGCCGACGTTGTGGTGGCTTTTGATGACCTTGCCGGTGATATTGCAGCTCTCGATGCGGTCGGGGTAGATAGTTCCCTGCGCCAGCCATTTCGCGCCCTTGATTTTGGATGCCTCCTCATTGAAGACCTCGATGAACTTCGCCCCGATTATCTTGCGCTTGCGCTCCGGCTCGCTCACTCCGGCGAGATCCGCCATAAAAGCAGCCGAGGCGTCAACTCCGATAACGTTCAGGCCGAGGCACTGGTAGTCGCGCAGCACGTCTTCGTACTCGTTCTTGCGCAGAAGCCCGTGGTTAACGAAAATGCAGGTCAGGCGGTCGCCTATCGCCTTGTTCAACAGCACTGCCGCAACCGAAGAATCGACACCGCCGCTGAGTCCGAGAATCACCTTGTCGTCACCGAGCTGGTTTTTAAGTTCCGCAACCGTGGTTTCGACGAATGAGTCCGCGGACCATTCCCTGCGGCTGCCGCAGATGCCGACGACGAAGTTTTCAAGGAGTTTCGTGCCCTGCAGGCTGTGAGCGACTTCCGGATGGAACTGCACTCCCCAGACCCGTTTTTCAGGCGAGGAGAAAGCAGCGTTTGCAACCGTTTTGGTAGAAGCGATGGTGTGGAAGCCCTCGGGGATGGCGGTGATTGTGTCGCCGTGGCTCATCCATACCTGCGAGCCCTCGTCGACACCTTTCAGAAGGGCATCGGAGGCGTCCAGGATGTCGAGGTTCGCACGTCCGTACTCACGCGAGCCGACAGGTTCAATCTTTCCGCCGCCGAGATAGGAGATAAGCTGCGCGCCGTAGCAGATTCCGAGTACAGGATACCGGCCTACGATAGCGCCCAGATCCGGACGGAACGCATCATCCGCATAAACACTCAAAGGCGAACCGCTCAGGATTACACCTATTACGTCCGGATCGTTTTCCGGAAAGCGGTTCCAGGGCAGTATTTCGCAAAAGGTGCCCAGTTCACGGACTCTGCGACCGATTAGCTGGGTCGTCTGTGAGCCGAAGTCAAGAATAATTACTTTTTGCATTTTATTATAGCTCTGTTTGTTTTTCCATCTATGCAGATTTCGAGGGGTGAAGGAAATCTGACCTGCCTTATGTACTCCGTTTCATACACCGATGGCAGGGCGTCCAATACGCTGAAATCCAAGAGATCGTCCGGATTGGCGAATTCATTGACGTTTATATAGCCCACGTTGAACGAGGTGAGGTTCTGGAAGAAATGGGTGCCCTGGCTCGGGTCGATCTGGAAGTTCTTCAGGGCGCATTCGACTATCGCCTTGGCCTCCGAGATGTCGCCCCAGCGCACGGGAACGCCGAGCGAAGGCTGGCTGCTCCCCCACCGTCCGAAGCCGATGAGCACATATCCGGCCTTTGCTTTCTGCATCCGGGCATTGATCTGCGCGACCTGCTTCGCCATTTCGTAGGTTTTCAGCACGTTCCAGGCATCCTTTTTCAGATAGACCACATCCGAGACCTCTTCCACCCAGCCGGTTCCGAGGGCGCAGGACGAACGCAGGAAAGCGCCGCACCCGTCAATCTTGTTCCAGTCCACTTCAGCATAACGAGTGTCGGCGGAAATGGGCCGGACCTGCAGCACATTAAAAAGCGCGGGAGAGTCATCAGCTGCCATATCGACCGCGAACTCGATCTCCACATTGCTTTTCATCTCCTCCTTCGCTATCTGCAGCAACGTTGCCGTAATTTCCGCGAGCGGGAAAGTATTGTATTTCAGTACAGGGGCGAAAGTGACGTACTTGGGTCCCTGCGGGAACGCGGAATCCACAATGCGCTGGTTGTCTATGTCCCAGGTCGAAACGACTTTCGAGAAAGAGCGGAAACGCCCGCAGTCGACGGTGTCTATGCGTTCGAGGTTCACGGAATCGTCAACGGAAGTCTTGAAACTCTCGGGCTTCAGGTTCATTGCGAACATAACCCTCTGGGTATCAGTCATCGTGAGTTGCGGAGTGGAAGTCTGCAGCACGTGCTTGGGATATTTCGGAGAGAACCTGAGCACCTGTTCGCCGTCAACCACCGCCTTGCCCAGGCCGTAGGCTATCTTCACCACGCCGTCCTCCGGAACTTCATGCCCGACCGGGTAGAAATTGACCGAGCGGGCGACTCCGGAAATTGTCGGGAAAAAGTATCCGTCCTCCCTGCTTCCGCAGATTTCCTGAATCACTATTCCCATCTTCTCCTCCGAAATCACGTTGCCGGAAGATACTATATAGCTCCGGGCGGAACTGAAATAGACGCTCGCGTACACGCTCTTGATCGCCTTTGCCAGCATCCTGACCTCCTGGTCGATATTCTCCGAAGATGGTATCATATAGGTCGAATAGACCCCCGCAAACGGCTGGTGGTAGGAATCCTCAAGTTTCGAGGAGGAACGGATTGCGAGCGGCCTGCGCGCAACCTTTACAAATGCTTTGAGGGCTACAGTGAGCCCGGAGGGCAGCTGAGAAGCCACGAACTCCGAAAGCAGCTCAGAATCGCTCAAATGCGCGTCGATGACGTATTTCAGGCCGTTCTCCTCTATGAAACGGTCGAAATAGTCGGTGGTAACCACCATCGTGCGCGGCACCGAGATACGGACGTCCTCCCATTTGTTATACAGGTTGTATTTCTGCAGCACCTTGTTCAGGAACGCCAGTCCCCTCGCCTTGCCCCCCAGCGAGCCGTTGCCGCAGCGGGAGAACCAGATTGTATCGTTGAAAGTATCGGGGCTGAAAGACGCCACCACTCCCAGGGCCTGGGAAATCCTGTACTCGTGCACGAGGCGGATGTCGTTCTCTCGGTGCGGCTCAATGTCGGCGTCGGATTTCAGACGCAGAGGGCTGAGCTGCTTTCCGACGGAGAAAAGCCCCCTTGCAAAGAGCCATTTGGAGAAGTAGTTCTTGTTGGAAAGGCGCTTGAAAATATCTGCCGGAATGGTCTTCAGCAGATGTTCGAACTCGCACAGATCCCTCGCCCTCGCGATTTCGCTGCCGGTTTCGGGGTCGGTGACGATGAAATCACCAAAGCAGAACTCCCGGCTGATATACTCCGAAAGTTCCTGTGTCAGCATACTGGAGGACTTCAGCAGGAAGCCAACGCCCATCTCCTCAGCAACCGCGCGCATACTCTCCTGCGAAGACTGCATCAGGAAGGGCATGCGGGGGTTGTCGGCTTTCACGAGCCTGCACAGGTCCACGCCCGCATCGCTCTTTTCATCCTCAGATCTGTCGCCCTTTTTCAGCACGAAACCAACGTCGGAAATGACTCCGAGCAGGTTGTCCTTGTATTTTTCGTAAAGCGAGACCGCATCGGCGTAGTTCGTCGCCATCAGAATCTTCGGACGGGAACGTTTCCGTGCAATCTGCTGTTTCTCGTTCAGCGCGTCCTTGATGGAGTCGATATTCTGCTGGAGCACAAGCGTATAGAGCGCGGGCAGGTAGGTCGAATAGTAACGGACCGAATCTTCCACGAGCAGAATCGCCTGCACTCCGTACTCCCCTATATCGTGAGGGGCGTTGAGCGAATCCTCCAAAAGCTTGATTATCGCTATTATCAGATCAGTCGAGTTGTTCCAGCAGAAGATATAGTCGATATCCGGAGACGAGTTTCGGGAAATTTTCCGGTAAACCTCTTTAGAGAAGGACGAGAGCAGCACTATCGGCATCTGCGGAGCGCACTCTTTCGCCATTTTCGCAAAATCGAATACGCTCAGCTCGCCGACGAAGTACATAGTGATGACCAGGTCGAAAATCCGGCCGGAGCGGAGTATCTCAAGGGCTTCGGCCGTTGTCTCCACCCTCGTGATTTCAGGCGGATTGCTCAGGTTCAACCCGGCATACTCCTGCGCGATCTGGGTCTCGATACGGCCGTCCTCCTCAAGGGAGAAACTGTCGTAACTGTTGCAGATCAGGAGTATGTTCCGGATCCTGCGGGCCATCAAGCTCGTGTAGTCCTTCATAAGCGTTTAGACGAGACCCTGGTCCATCATTGCGCCCGCGACCTTCAGGAAGCCCGCGACATTAGCGCCCTTGACGTAGTTGACATAGCCGTCTTCCTGCGTACCGTATTTCAGGCAGGCTGCGTGGATGTCGGACATAATGCGGTGCAGCTGGACGTCCACTTCCTCGGAAGTCCATTTCTGGCGCATCGAGTTCTGGGTCATCTCCAGACCGGAAGTCGCCACTCCGCCGGCGTTCGAAGCCTTGCCGGGAGAATACAGAAGCCTGGCCTGCTGGAAGATTTCGATCGCCTCAGGGGTGGAAGGCATATTCGCACCTTCCGCCACGCAGATGCAGCCGTTCTTCACGAGCGCCGCCGCAGCTTCTCCGTTCAGCTCGTTCTGCGTCGCGCAGGGCATCGCGATGTCGCACTTGATGCCCCAGGGCTTCTCTCCGGGGAAATATTTTGCGTTCGGGTATTTTTCAGCGTACTCACGGATGCGTCCGCGGAGCACGTTTTTCAGGTTCATCACGTACGCGTGCTTCTCTTCGTCGATTCCGTCGGGGTCATAGATGAAGCCGTCCGAATCGGAAAGGGTCACGACCTTCGCACCGAGCTGGCGGGCTTTCTTCGCTGCGTACTGGGCAACGTTGCCTGCGCCGGAAATCACCACGGTCTTACCCTCGAAAGACTCGCCGCGGGTCGCGAGCATCTCCTGCGCGAAATAGCAGGTGCCGTAGCCGGTAGCTTCGGGACGCAGCAGGCTGCCGCCCCAGGCAAGGCCCTTGCCGGTAAGGGTTCCGGTGAATTCGTCACGCAGGCGCTTGTACTGCCCGAACAGGAAGCCAATTTCTCGTCCGCCAACACCGATGTCCCCTGCCGGAACGTCAGTATCCTGGCCGATATGCCTCTGCAGCTCGGTCATAAAGCTCTGACAGAAGCGCATTACCTCCGCATCGGACTTGCCGCGGGGATTGAAGTCGGAGCCACCCTTTGCGCCGCCCATAGGAAGGGTCGTCAGTGCGTTTTTGAAGGTCTGCTCAAACGCGAGGAACTTCATTATGCTCAGGTTCACGCTCGCGTGGAAACGGATGCCGCCCTTGTAGGGGCCGATAGCGCTGTTCATCTGGACGCGGTAGCCGCGGTTGATCTGTACCTCGCCCTTGTCGTCCATCCAGGGGACACGGAACATGATGACCCTCTCGGGTTCGACCATACGCTCCATAATTTTCCCGTCG
>Ga0129311_1002146_pt1 | contig 12441 bp, 5 predicted proteins | sample Go1ome_FD_94435 | JGI IMG/M metagenome (GOLD analysis project Ga0129311, IMG submission 94435) | Western lowland gorrila individual fecal microbial communities from Wisconsin, USA - Go1022B metagenome | ecosystem: Host-associated > Mammals > Digestive system > Large intestine > Fecal | place... | reverse complement strand
GAAATCTTCTCATTGTTATCTGAGATAAAGTACAGCTTGTAATCTGCTTTCTTTACCACATCGCTGACCGGATCTGACTGGATGAAATCAAGACTCGTAATCAGATTGGTAATCTTCTGTACCAAGCTCACAAGCATGATCTGTGCAGGTCTTGTTTCTACTGCTCCCTTGTCCATCTTAATATCCAATACTGGAACAAGCATTTCCTGTGGGGAAGAACCACCATGCACATAGTTCAGTCCTGCTCCACCCGGAACCGAGAAAACATTTGTGCTGCAGGAGTAAGAAATAATCTTATCATCATCACTGCCAAGCATATATCCCAGACCAATATTGCAAACACCCTGCTCCTTGATTGGCTCTTTGGATACGATGTATCTTCTTTTCACAAGCCTGCTTGCATCACTCATGCCGCCAATCTTGTCACTGGCTGTTACTTTATCCCTTTTGTAGATAAATCCATGGTCTGCTGTCACGATAAAGCGATATGTATTCGCACTGGTTGAAATCTTCTGAATCAGCTTTGCAATCTCATCTACTGCTTTCTCACAAGCATTAAAAACTTCATCTTCCTCATGTTCTCCGGTATTATCAATCTGATCATGGTACACATAGATGACTGACTGTGCGGTGAACACATCACGAAGCTCCATACCTTTTAAGTTCTTTATATCATCAAACTGTACGCATTTGCTCTCCGGCTCATAAGACTGCAATACTGCCTGTCTGGTAGCAAGGTCAATCGCATACTTGCCATCTACAACTTCTCTGAAATCATCAGTTAGCTCCAGTGTCTTGTGTGGCAGCAACGCTTCCATGCCAAGCCTTGTGTAAGAAGGTAATACACTGAGCATAGGCTGTAAAGTAGCATTGCACTTCGGATTGTCCATCATTCTTTCATAGAGCTGTCTGCCGACCTCATACCGCATCGCATCGGATATGATGATAACCGTTCTCACATTGGTACTCCTTACAAATTTGCTGAAGAAATTACGCTGTAACGGTATCTGCTTCAGAGCATCTTCCTCTAAAAGTCCCTCATTCCACTTTGGAAGCAGTTTTCCGAGGTATTCATTCGTATAAATATTCTCTACAAGGTCACGAAGTTCCTCAAATTCTGAGGTATTTTCCAATCTATCATAATTCAGATAGAACACTCTGTAATGGTTGTCGATCAGACAATCACTTGACACATACGCATCTATAATCTTCTGAAAACCATTCGGTGCTTCGTATCTTGCATTGTTTACAAGCCAGTATGCACTATCCAACATCTCATAGATAAAGGCAAACTTACTGCCAAAGTGCATTTTCGCACGAATACCACACAAATCATAAATACTGTGTCCGTCCAGTTTTGCCAGACAGTCCTCAGCACGAAGCCTGCCGACAATCCAGCGTATCAGAAGTACATCTACGCAAGCAAAAGAATCACAGTCTACCAGTGTTTCTACTTCATACTTACTCAATTTTTCCGACACATTCAGACAATCTGCGACATATTGTGACAGCTCATCATATTTCTCACGATACAAAATATTGTTCATGAGGTTATCAAGAAATGCGATAATGTTTCCGGATTTATAGGAAATAAATTTCTTCCAGCTTTTGGGCATTTCCGCATCTATATAGCGGTCTGCATAGGTCACAAACATGGTAATAACCAGTTTCTCCAAGTTTGGTGCGTCCATAGAAAAGCCAAATTGCTGCTCACACAGCTTCCAGAAATCGCCCTCTATATCATACTTTGCAAATTCTGCCAGATATTTGTTGTCTGTCAGGCTATCCTCTGTAATCAGTACACGTATCACTTCATCAAAAGAATTGGTTCTCGTCCTGCATACTGCACTCATAATACCTGTCAGAATATTTTCTTCATTAAAATTCTCTATCTCAAGGTCATAGAAACGCTTCAAACGGTCTTTGTGTCCAAAGAACTTGATATGCTTTTCAATCACCGGCTTGTACTTTTCGTCAATACCCAAATCCACCGATAAAAGTGATGCCCTATCCGCATAAAAACGCTTGGAATAAAGCATTGTATCCTCCAGATGATTTTCTGTAACCGGAGGTTTTGGAAACGGAGCATATATCAGATAATTGGTTGTGGTATCCTCTTTTTCAAGAAAATATTTTGTATAAAACTGGTTGTCCTTCGTCAGCTTGTAGACCTTGGCATTTTCAAGTTCCATGCTGTCAATATCCTCTGCAAAATCTGCCGCATCATCATACCAGAATACCAGTTTTCGGTGTTCTCCAGTAAATTCCGTATTCAGTTTATCCACAATCTGCTTTAAGTTTAATTCTGCCATTTGTCACCTCTGCTTAATAACCCAGTAGCCATTTTTGCTTGAACCCACATACTCTATTACGCCCATATCTTTCATTTTGTTTATAGAACGCTTAACCGTACTTAGTGAAACATTTATCTGACTTGCGATTTTACCTCGTGTCACATGCTCATCCTGCCGCATCAAACTTAAAATTTTTTCCTCTAAAATGCCTAGTTTTTGGGGTTCACTTTGGGGTTCACTTTGGGGTTCACTTTGGGGTTCATTTTGGAGTTCTACCAAAAAATCAGGATGAATTGGTATCTCAACCGTAACCGCCCTTCTCTCATCATCTGTTTCAAATGTTGCTTTAGGCGAACCATTATTCCTAAGCTCCTCCTGAATAGTCGGAATACCTGTGGATTTTCCCTCTGTCAAATCCAATTCCTTCAAAAATTCTCCCAGACGCTTATTTCTATAATAACGAGATTTGAATCTCTCCCCTTCGGCAATCGTTTTTTGTGAAATAGAACGATCAATGCCCGGATAACTGATAATTCTTACGCACTCAGGCTCTATTTCAATGATTATCGCTTGATAGGATTGATAATCTCTGTGATAAAAAGCATTGACAACAGCTTCCTCTAATGCCTGATAAGGATAGTTAAAACGACGTATCGACTCCATCTGGTAGTCTACTTTCGTTACTTTCTCCTCAATCACCATATCCTGCAATTTTTCCATGGTTCTTTTAATCATTGTAGGAACAGAACCTTTGATAACAGGCACTTCAATAAAATTATTCGGATTTTTAATGCTGCCCTCAGGAAATTTCGTTATTTCCACCTGTGTATATGGGAAAAATTTATCCAAATGATCACAAAACATCATGAGCGCTACATTTGAAATATATTGCTGCTCCGGGGGACCTACTAAAAGCTGCATATCCCCAAGCACTTCCATTACCCCTCTTTTTCCAATCTGTTTTGCCAATTTACTTCGTGTTGCATTCAAATGATCCGTCAGCAATGCAACTGATATGTCCACTTCAGTAGCCTCAAAATTAGGTCTTGTATCGAACGGTGCGTAATTGGTCATATTGATCAGTTCACGCTCCTGCTCTGCATTTGCACGAACAGAACTTGTGGCATATCGTATATAATAGTAGTATTTTTTATCCTTTTTTGCGGTAACATGTTCTGGTGCTTTGTACGGTCTTTGCACTCCGGGTGCCACCCATAATACAATAATGTTTTTCCCGTCTACCTGTTCAATAATAACACGAGGAAAATATGCCGGAATCATCGCATTATTATATCCCAAAATATCTTTTTGCACTGCGTCCAGTTCATAATCTTCTAACCCTTTTACTGGTCTTACTGCAACACCATTATTTTCTTCAACTCCGATTAAAACATAACCTCCGCCCACATTATCAAAATCATTGGCAAATGCACAAATACTATGATAAATATCATCCGGGTTCCAAGAAGCCTTAAACTCAATCCTATCAGATTCTACTCTGCGTTTATTCAGCAAATCTTCAATGCTCATTTCCAATTCCATTTTTGGCACCACTCCTTTCCAAGATTTATCGTAATTCATTCTTATTGCTTTGCCATAATATTCTTTGAATCAGCCAATATCTCATAAAACTTGCCATCTGCGGCTGTCTGCACCTTGCGGTAATTGACTTTGACACCATCATCCAGATCAAGCTCTATTCTTGCCAGTGCCAGATGTCCGATTTTCTCATCATATTCCCGACACTCTTTTAACTGCTTCTGTAATTTTTCCTTACGCTTTGTTGCAAGGGATACTTCCCTGCTGTTCTTGCTGTTATCAATCGTATCCTGCATGCGTCCTATCTCGGATTCATATACACGCTGCATCCTATACAGATAGTCTACACGAACATTGCCTATTGTATCCGCATTGTAACGGTGCAGATATACCAGAACCTTAAAGCCATTCTGCTTTCCGCTGTCAAAGAGCCAATAAATCGGACGCTTGCCGGAGCCTGTGACGGAATAGGTATTGCAATGGTCTTTGAAGAAATCATTTAGGAAATAATTACGGATAATCTCTCTGCTTGTATCTCCCTTATTACCAAGTGCCTTTGCAATAAAATCCAGATTTGTCTCTAAAGACTTTGCTCCGAACACAGTTTTTAACCATGTGCAAAAGCGTGATACAATATCGTCCTCTAAGTACTCCTCATCTGTGATTGGAATAATATTATCAGCATCCGGTATGAATGTGGTGTACTTACTATCGTCCCACTCACCGCCTGCATATACCAGTCCTTCCTCATTCAAGGAATAGCGACCAAACATACAGCCAACCGCATAGGAAATCAGGCTCTTAATATCTCTCTGCAAATCAGCCTTGCGGACAGTCACATCCTTGTCCTCTACTTCCGGTGTCAATTCATCCTGCAAGCCATAAATGTCAATGAAAATGCTGTTCAATTCTTCCTCGTTGGCTTTAAGCTGGTTGAAACGCTCATTACATTCATTCTCCCAACAGGTGTAACATTCTGCTAAATCAATGTCATCTGTATTGTCAAATAGTGCAGAATTTCGAGGGATAACCGAAAGCAATGGATGACGTTTGAAATCCCATGATGTTTCAAAGGAATCCCAGTCTATTTTCGATAAATCACAATTTTTCTTCACGTTTTGGTTAATATGCTCAAATTTATTGACTTTTATAATAGGCACCTTAGCCATTGGTCCCTCATGAAAATCGAGAGTTGGAGATAGAATTCCTAATGCTTCAGATGCAATTTTACTATTCAAAATTCCTAAAATATACATTAAGTTATTGGCATCTTTTACATAGCACATAGAGCCTTTCGACTCAAATATAAATCCTTTAGGTGAATATCTAAGTGAAAGTTGATTAGCCAATGATGACCACGTCAATCCTTCTCTAAAATAAAACTGTGGATTTCTTATAACTGAGCCCTCATACTCTCTCATTCTTTTTCCATCATTTTCCCAGTCTGCTAAGTAAAAATTATTGCCATACCATTTTCTATATGTTCCACCTTTATTACATGGATACCATTTATAGCCGTAATCCTCAAATTTTTCGTTAAATATTGAAGCATTATTTTTTTCAACTTCAAACCAAAGTCTTAAAAACAATTCATTATTTCCAGTAGCAAAACCCTGTTTAGTTTCTGCATAATCTCCTAATAAAGTTCCAGAAAAAGCCTCAATGAAAGCAGAACTAACCCAATATGCAACAGGTGTACCCGGAATATGTGAATATCTCTCGCCACTGCTAACAAAAATATTTTCTTTTAATAAAAACATTTTTTCTTTCTCTTGTTGACTTTTCCCATCCACTAATCTTGAATATTTCCCCTTATACTCTGGAAAACTAGTCTTACGCATTACAAAACTTGCAGTTTGGACAACTTCTCCACCAATTTCTTCAAAAGCCCTAGCACCCAAATGTACTAGATTTACAATATCATAATGTAAAAAAGAAGTTCTCATCTTTTCAAATGTACCTAAAAACATCCATCCATGTTGGGTTATCATGGTTTGGAAACAATTTTTCTTTAGCATTTCTCTGCATTTTTTTATAAATACTGCATACATATCTGATTTTTCATCAGAAAATATTTTTTTTACATAATCATTTATTTTCTTTCCTGCGTTACTAATCGCCATATATGGTGGATTCGTAGCCACAACTTCATATTTCTGTGCCATAATCGCACCAATCTCAATCAGTTCTTTCAGCTTCTCTGCTGTTTCATCCAGTCCGTAGGTATCAAAAGTAATCTGACTGCCCTCGTCAGTACTGTTTACCCATCTGCGGAGCAAATCCCAGTCATATTCATCTACATTCAGGATAGAACCATACTCTTTTGCGTCGTTCAAAGTATCCAGAAATCCCTCTATCTGTAATGTTGCAGTATTTTTCTCCATCTCATCCAGTTCTGCACCGAAATACTTGAGTTGTTCCCGGTTGATACCATTGCTTTCCTGTATCGCATAGACATTTGGACGCACTCCACGGGTGAAAATCCGTCTGTCATACTGGCGTGCTTTCATCATTACAGCAAAATAGCTAAGCTGTGCGGCACGATCATCTATATCCAGTCCATAGATATTATGCTCCACAATGCTCTGTGCTGCTTCTCTCGCTGACCACCCTGCATTTTCGTATATCTGCATGAATACATCAAATGCATACACAAGAATATGACCACTTCCCATACATGGATCAATGAATTTTATGTCCTCCGGTTTCAGCTTAGCATATTCCTCACGGATTTTTTCAAGCTCTGTCTGTACTTCTGGCTCCTGCTCTGCTTCCTCCAGATAATACTTCCACTTGCCCTGCAAGTCTGCATCCGGATGTCCCTCCACCCACAGTCTGCCCAGGCTGTTTTCTACCATATACCGCACAATCCAGTCTGGTGTGAAAAGCTGTGTGACAGCAGGTACTTCTTCTTTTGTGATTTTCCCTTTTTTCGCAAAAGCATCATTTTTCGGCTCAGTATTGTAATACTGATACATCCATCCGATAATCTCGACCTGTCCGCCTTCGCTGACATTGAAATCTTCCTCCGGAATATCATGCACCAGATGATACACAACTCCATCCTGATCAATCACGGACAGATTAAGCAGAAGCTCCGTATAGTCACTGGTCTTTTCAAACAAGGCAGGAAGTATCTCGTTTAAGGCATTGCACTGTTTGATAAAAAGCATACGGAATGCTTCATCCAACTTATTATCTCTTTTTAATGCAATAATCTTTTCTTCCTCTGCACTGGACAGATTTAACTCTGCATCAAAAGGATTGGTTACGATGTCCGGCTCTGTCTTGCCACTCTCAGAGGATAACGCTCTCATGTGAGAAGGCAGATAATCATTTACCTCCATGAAACGCACTGCAATCAAGCGGTTGAACCATGTATAGGCAACTTCCTCTATGATATATTTGTATGCTACCGCATAATCGGAATCCTTCTCTTTTGCCCGGATCACATCTACCAATGCTCTGCGCTGTTTGATTTCTTCACCGTCTATCGCATAAGGTTCTGCGGTTCCTATATCATAAAATTCCGTTGCAGCATTAGACTGTGGCAGTGCATTTGCAATGCCATTTTCGGTAATACCCATCAGTCCGGCACGATATTTTATATCTGCAATGAGCCTATTTCTTGCCCATATCGCAAAATTCTTGATTGCAGTCTTATTCATAAGTTCTCTCCATTCCTAAAATTCAATGTTGACGATTGTATCTGTATCCAGTTCGCTTACCAGTTTCAGACGAAGCTCATTCAGATATTTGTCAACATCGTCTGTGTTTTCCAGTCTCCATGAAGCCGTTTTCGTGATGCTCTTGATCGGTACATTCTTAGTCTTTTTCACTTTTTCGACCTTTTTCTGTACCTCTGCTTCAATCTGTGCCTGATCCACATTTCCGACTTCTTTTGCCTGTGCTTCCAGTCTTTTACGGACTTCTTCCGCTTTCTTCACTGCGATTGCCTGATCCATCTGTGTCATTTCATTTAACAGACGGATTTTCAATGCTTCTGCACGGTCAGCATAGCTTCTAAGGACGGATACATTCGTACAGCCCTGTGCTGCATTTGTGATTTCATCAAACATGGCAGCATACTTGCTTCTCTTTTCTTCTGCATATTCTTTGGTATTCAGTACCTCATATACCCTGCTCTGGGAATCTGATACAGAATCCAGAACAGGCTTTAACTGCTCGTCCAGTATATCGGAATACACATCACTGAACTGTTTCAGAAGCTCCGGCAGCTTTGGAATATCACTATACGGAGACTGTTTTTTCACAATCGTACTTATCTCTGCAACAATATTTTCCAGATTTTCATCAACGATATATGTTTTACTATCATCATATTTGCTCAGATACAGCACAGCCTTATCAAAAATTGTTCTCTGCTCACTGCTGAAAAATGCCTTGATTGGCTCATAATCCTCTGCAAATTCATATAAATCTTCCTGCTTTTTATTTACCGTCTGGAAAAACTCTGTCGGTGTCTGAATCTGTGTCAATCCGAAGAGAAGTTTTTTGCCATACTCTACTACCCGTTTGCCCGGATACTGTGTGGTTTCATAACGCACTTCCAGTTCTCCGAGGGTGGAAGTCAGCTTCGTTGCATAGGTTACAAAGGTGTTCATCATGGTATCTTCATCATCCGAATTTCCGGTCGCACCGAATAATTCCTTCATGACATCTTTTGTCACTTTTTTTTCTTTTTCCGATACACGGATTTTCTGCTCCATCATCAGCTTATCAACGAAGTTCTTTTTCGTGATGTAATTGATAATATCCTCTGCTTCCTTATTGTGCGTGGATACAGAAGAACCATTCACATAAAAGGCTAAATCGCCACGACGGAACAGCTTTGCAACAAGCCAATGCACATCATCCTCTACAAAGCCATAAGGTGCTTTCATAAATCTGTCCTTAATGCTTTTCATGGAAGTTTTTGCGTGCATACGGGTATTATCCGCCACATAGCTCAGCACATCATCGAGTGCATGGATATTCGGTTCTGTACCACCCTCCAGATTAAGGGAAATCTGATTTGTGGTCTTGAACAGCTTACGAATATCATCCTCGCCATACGCAGCATCAATATAGGACAGCTTGTGATATACAGTAGATACCAGTCTGCCGAGTGCTTCATTGATGCGAGCGGATACCTCTTTGGCATTGATCTGTGCTTTATCACCATTCACATAAATATCCGCTTCTTTTAAGCTCTCTGATAAATACAATCTGGCATTCGCATTACGCTCACGCATTTCCAGACGCTTGCCCTCTTTGATTGTTTCATACTGTGGCAGTGCAGAGGAAGTGTTCAAACGCAGGAATTTCTCTATTTTCAAATACCTCTGTATCTCATCCATAAAGGCACGGTCATCCGGAAGTACCACAAGTACCTCTCTGCCCTGACCGGAAACCATTCGAAGGGTAGTCTCGTCTGTTCCCATATCTGCCGCAGGTGTTAGAATATGTACACCAATGTCGTAATTCTGATTTGCCTTATATGGTCTGTCATCCACAGTAGAATTGAAGGAAAACGCATATCTGCCATTAAATGCCGGATAGCGGTACTTCTTATCTGTGAAAATGTCCTCAAAAATCATTTCAGAAGCCTTATTGATTACCTCTGCCATTTCCACATTCTGGCTCTCAATTTCACGGTTGATCTCCTGTTCCTCGTCTGTTAGGAATACATAGATTTCTCCATTTCTCTGCACAAGCATCTGACGCATCAGCACTTTCAGAGCATCCTCTACTTTTGCTTTCAGCTCGATACGGTCATCTTCAATATCAGAAATCATAAGGCTTGTGATGTTATCAATATTTGCTTCCACATCATTGACATATTTAATCATAAACAGTGTTTTCAATACATTGATTCCAAATACATCCTTTGTCTTATGATCCGGATTGATAAAGCTGTTATCATAAGCCTTGATGATAACTCCTCTGTGGCTGTGGTCTAAGAAATTCTCCAGTGCATCATAGAACGCATGGAATGGAATGAGTGTGCCTTCCTCATGTTCCTTATAATCCATCGCAGACTCTTTGAACATGGCAAGCATGGAACGCTCACCCTCTGACAGATGCTTACCGGAAGCACCGTGGGTACGGATAGAGGTCAATACACTTGCAAGGAGATTGAACTGATATGGCACAAACGGATATACCAACGCAAAATCATTTTCGTCTGCGTATAATTTTTTCTCCACACCGTCATTGAATACAATCTTATTCTTGATTGTGGTTGCCTTCTGTCCATAGAGCAGACGTAGCATTTGTGCTGCAGTGTCCTTTTTATCCAGAATACGCTTCTTGATAACTTCATCCACGTTTGCAGAAGAAAGAGAAATCCTCGTATCAAATCGTCCCTGAATTTTAGAGAAATCGTTTCCCTTTACCTTAGTAATGGAATCAATATCCTGCTGGCTTGTTACGATCACCCACGCTTTACCATTACACTCTTTTCCCAGTTCCTCACGAACAGTCTGGAGGTTCAACATAAGGTTGGAGTCGTCTCCGATATACTGTCCTACTTCATCCACAAGAAATGCTACATGATGATTGTTGCCTTTGCGGTCAATATATGCTTTTACACGTTTTGCAAAATCCTCAATGCTGATCTTGTATGGCTCAGCTGCTTTCTCGCACCAGTTTCTTGCGGCAGCTTCGCTCATAAAGTCCATATCTACCAGAGTATCTACTATATCGTCCTGTATGAAATCGAAGTCCTGTCTGGAATCTTTCCACGCATCTCCATAGCTTTCCTCGAACTTCTGCTTAAATTCCTCATACCTGCCTTCTTCATTCAGTCTACGTTCCAGATCAGCCAGAAATGGCATAGCTCCGCAATATCCCTGCATTTCATTGAAAACTTTCAGGAATACATTTACAATGGCATCTTTATTCTGTTTGCTGTTGGAATCACTCTTAGAATCAATGTTGAAAAGAACAACATCGGTCGGTGTGTTGGCGGCAAGCTGCATATCTGCAAGCACCATAGGATCAGCGATTTTATTATCGTCTACAAAATAGTCGATTGCTTTCTTGCCAGCAATCTCCTTATTCTCCAGAAGGTAAGACAAGATTTTTAAGAAATGAGATTTACCACTTCCAAAGAAACCGGAAATCCATACACCAGTTTTTGATGTATTACCTGTGATTCCGGTCTTATAAGCCGCAAAGAAATCTGCGAAATGCTTCTGCAATTCCCTTGTGACAACGTATTCTTCTAACTCCTGTTTGACATTGGCAGTTTCGTCCTGCCCTACAATGATAACACCCTGTAAATCACGGTCTATCGGTTTTGCAAACATTTCTCTTATCTGCATGTTTCATACCTCCTATCGTACCAGCCGGAATGCCCGGTAATAATTATCTTCGTGAACTTCATTGAATATGATGAGTTCCTGTTCAGTATAGGTTCCCGGATAGAACAGCACCATAGGCACCTTTGCAAAATGCTGTGGCATATTGTAAAGAATCTTGTTGAAAACCTCCGGTGATTGCAGCATCGGATAGCATTTACCCACTCCGGTCAGAAATACTACGGAATTTTCCGGTGTATGCTCTGCAATATATTCTACAATCATGTTGTCCTTATCCGTGATTTTAAGAGAACGCTGAATTGCGGATGCAACCTTTACAATGCCTCTCTTTTCCTCCATCTGATAACATTTCTCCATGAAATTCTTATCCTGCAAATGTGCTATAAGCAGATCATATAAATCATATACAACCAGTTCAAAACCATCGGTTCCTCTGGAATTTTTATTTTTCAAATATTCTATTCTGTCACGAACAATCAACTCATGCTCCGGAGCATAATCAAATACCCAGTAATTGACTTCATTTGCCTTACCTGTGGTATCCCGGAACTTCGGTTCCTTGATTTTTGCTTCCATCTTGTCCAGTCTTTCCTCTATACTTGCCATTATCGTACCCCCGTAAGTGCTTTTGCGATTGGTTCCATGTCATGATCAAAAAGCCAGTGTTCCATAACCGGATCAAGGATTGGCTTTAAGATTGTTCGGGGAATACCCTTATCTGTCATGCCGGATTCAAAAAGCATGGTCTTATATGTTTTTCCCAGACGATTCAATGTCGCATCTGTCCACTTTGCAACCTTTTCGTCCTGCAACTGTTTATTCTTAAAAAAGATACTTATATCACTGTCAGAAAACTCATTGCTTCCAATGATCATTTTCTCTCTTACGACCTCATACACAAAGTCAAAGAAAAGTGTGTCATGAGCCATTGCACCTGCTAATGCAAACAACTTCTGTGTCGCAAGGTCACTTTCCATAAATACCGAATAAAAGGACGCATCAAGTGCCTTTATTCTTGCCGATACAGTAGAAAATATCTGCCCTGCACGAAGTGTAGTCGGTGCGCCAAAGAGGTTTTCATTCTGGTTCTTTTCCTTGATTTCATCCAGTGTCATGCCCTCTGACAAGAGCTTTACCACGATCTTAAATTCCATGAACCAAAACGAAAACTTCACTGCTCCTGCGCTATATTCTCGTCTATTCATTTTTTCGCACCTTTCCAATATTATTTCTCGTTCTCTGCCGGGAGTACATCTAAGATGTCATCCATCGTACAATCAAGT
>Ga0129311_1002143_pt1 | contig 12450 bp, 17 predicted proteins | sample Go1ome_FD_94435 | JGI IMG/M metagenome (GOLD analysis project Ga0129311, IMG submission 94435) | Western lowland gorrila individual fecal microbial communities from Wisconsin, USA - Go1022B metagenome | ecosystem: Host-associated > Mammals > Digestive system > Large intestine > Fecal | place... | reverse complement strand
TTCCCATGAATGGAGACGACTCTCTGAGAATATCGAAAAGAAGTTTGAGAATGCCCTTGGAGATGATCCAAAATCCATTCTCTATATGGAAGCAGAACCGATGGAAAAATGATGGAGAAGAATAAAGAAAAAGAGCTGCGGATGCTGGTAACATCTGCAGCTCTACGATAAGACCATCAGGTGATGATAATATCGAACGCAAACCTATTATATCATCTTTGATTATCTTATCTATTTCTAAATTCAATCCAATCATAAATCCCATATTTTTTAACAGAAAAACTGCCGGAATTCCTGGCAATTTTCTTCCCGGTTTTCCGGCCATTTTTATCCATGGAGGATATCAAAGATGGCAAAGAAAACACTCTCGATTGCAGAGCAGATCTCTGCACTGGAAGACGATCTCGCCAGTAAAAATGAAGAGATCAAATCCTATGAAAAAGGCATCGACAAGCTGCTGAAATCGCTCTTCGGTATGGACAAGAAAGCGATCGACAAGCTGATTGCTGACAGCAGAAAGAAGAGCCCGGATGAAGCCGGAAAAGTATCGGCAGCGGACGGGGTAGATGCAGAAATTCCGCAGAGGAATTTCGCATCGGAGGGGCACGGCCCCTCTGCAATTTGAACGCCTCGACGGCGTGAAAATTGCAGCTGAGGTAGGTAAAGAATGCGACCCGGCAGGGGAGCATTTTTTACCGTAGGACGGGCACCGTCCTGATCGCCTGAGCCGATGACTCCAGAGCTTCACGAGAAAAACTTCTGGGCGGCAGCTCAGAAGTTTTATCGAAGTGGTGCGGCGAAGTCTGAGACTCAGGCGACGGGGTAGGTAAGGCTTCGCTCAGGGAGGGGCAGAGCCCCTCTCTGATGAGAACAAATTACCCGAAGGGCAAGCCCGTCAGGGCGCAGGGGAATCTCCGATTCCCTAATTTGTATAGGGCAGATGTGAAGACCGGCGACCTTTGGATCGGAATCCGGACCGGTCATTGGGAGCATGACGGCAAGCAGAGCGATGCCGTCAGACGACCTTTGACCGTGTCCGGATGGGCAGCATCCCGGTCGGAGCAGATGGCCTGATGAACAGAAAAAACGGAGGCAACATTATGGAGATTACAAAATTTCAGAGCAGCGAAGTAGCCTTCCATATCCGGCACGATCTCCGTGAGCTTCCGAATGAAAAAAGCTACGGAAACGAGAGCATCAATCCGGATCTTACGAAGAACAATTACAGCTTAATTGACCGCGGAAAAACAGCTGCAGAAGTGAACCGGTACCGGAAAGAATTGGAAATCTTCCATTATAATCGCAAGAATTTGGTCCACGCCTGCGAAGCTGTTATCCAGTGTCCGGCAGACTGTCCGCCGGAGCAGAAGGAAGCATTTTTCCGGGAAAGCTACAACTATTTTGTATCGACTCTTCCGATGGGTGAAAGGTGCGTTTTTGTGGCGGAAGTCCATACAGATGAACGGCACTTCGCACCGGATGGATCCATGATCTCAAAGGACCATCTTCATATCATGTATGTGCCAGGAGTTCCGGACACAAAACATGACGGATATGAGTACAAATTATGTGCCGATCAGCTGACAAAAAAAGCACAGCTCCGGGAACTTCACCCGGGACTTCAGAAGCACCTGGACGACTGCGGAATCAAGGCCACGGTCTACCAGAAAAAAGAAGGCGAAGGAAAGAATATTTCTCTTTCTGTAAAGCAGCTGAAGGAGCTGACGGAGAAGACCGGAATCAAACTGGATCATTCTCTCACCGTTGAAGAACTTTCCCAGGTCATTAACTCCAATGTCCTGAAGGAAAAACAGATTGAAGGATTCAAAGAACAGCTCCGGCAGAAAGAAGCAGAAATTGCATCTATCCGCTCTGAACTTTCGGAAGCCAGACAGCAGATCCGGATGGATGCTGAGAAGAAAGTATCTACTGAAAAAGAATCGGTAAAGGAAGAGATCCGCAGCCATGATACAGAGTTGAAAAAAGCCCAGGAAGAGAACCGGATCCTGAAGGAAAAGCTTGCTGAGATGCAGACATCCTATGAAGAAAAAGAGAAGGAACTCGCTGAAGCAAATACTAAGATCTCTGACCTGGAAAAGCAGGCAGAAAAGACCCAGGATGCCGGATGGGGCAACAGTACCGGATGGGGATCCCAAACTGGATGGGGAAGCGATAAAAACAAAGATATTACTACCGAGGAGGAAAAAACATGGTAGATGACGGAGAGATTGTCGTTACGGCTGTAAAACAGGCCGCGAACGAAGCAGAACACCTCGTAAAAGAGGCAGTAAATGATGATGGAAAAGACCCTTCCGAAGCAACGGCGCAGGAGATAGAACGTACCATGCAACAGGTAGCATTTATCGGCTCCAAAGCAATCAGTCACGCTGCTTCCGGATGGGGAAATTCTTCCATCTCAAAACAGGAGGAAATCGATATATGATAAAAAAACACGGCATCAGGTATGCCATCAATTATTACAGCCTGATTCCTTTCGGAATCGCGCTAATCCTGATCATCATCCTGCAGAATCCGATCTTCAATATGATTGTAAATCTGCAGGAAATTGACGTCAGAGATACGTTTCTGTACAGTGTGACAAAAATCGGGACCCTTGTCCTGCTGTACGGCGGATGGGGCTTCTGCTTCTTCACGAACTGCCAGCAGAAAGCTTACCGATACCGGACCGGACGAAGTTATGGTTACGATCATGGCCACTACAAGCGGTCCTACGGAGAACTGGTCGATTACTTCAAGAATGCGGAACCGCATAAGCTCGACACGGAAGACTTTCCGATAGCAGACTGGAGGAAAACAAAAGGCCTAATCTTTGGAAAGGACCGTCGGGGACGGCTTGTCAGTATCCCATCGAACAGCGAATGCAACATCGCCGTTTTCGGCCCTCCCGGATCCGGTAAGACCAGCGGTATCGCAATCATCAATGCCTGCCGCTTCCAGGGCTCCGTTTTGGCAATCGATGTGAAGGGAGACCTGTACAATTACGTCCGAAAGCACACAAAGAGAAAAATTATCCGATTCGCACCGGATGCAGAAGATGCCCTTCAGATCAGCTGCCGTTTCAATCCGTTTGATGAACTCAATCAAATGGATGAAACCGACAAAAAACTCTACCTGGAAAGCATGTCAATGATTCTGATCGCTGATGAGGGCAGTAGCGAAGGCAGCTATTTCACGACCCGCGCCAGGAAGCTCTTCCAGGGAATTACCCACCTGATTCTTTCGGAAAATCCGGATGCCAGCTTCCCTGACGTGATCCACCTGATCCTGCAGGGCAATGTCTTTGACTGGGTCAAGAGGGCCCTAGGAAGCGACTGTGAGCCAGCCAAAGAGCTCCTGGCATCTTTCTATGGGAACAACGAGAAAAACGTCTCCGGGGCCTACGACGCACTCACAACAGCCCTGGTACACTTCTCCAATCCGGTCCTGGATGAGCTTCTTTCAAAGAAAGGCAAATCCATCTCCATCCGAGATCTAGAAGCCGGTACCGATGTATATCTGCAGATCAAACAGGAACACATAGACGCATACGCTCCTCTCTTCACCCTGCTGATCCAATCCTTCAGTGTGGCCTTCACCAAACGCCCAGACAACTCCACAGGGGCCAAGAACCGACCGATCCTAATGCTCATGGACGAATTTCCACAACTCACCTTCTCATACAAAATAATAAATTCTAACCTCAGCACTCTGAGATCAAAATTCGTTATCTGCATGATCATCGCACAAAATCTTAGTCAGATTGAGTATCGATATCAGCCAGCCGGAGCAAGGTCTATCATTGGTAACTGCAACTATCAAATCATCCTCGGAAGCAATGACGTGAACTCCAGCAAGGTCTTCTCTGACACCTTCGGAATGAAGAAAGTCCTAAAGGTTTCCAACTCTGTCACAAGCTCCCAGACCACCACCTCTGGACGCTCAATCCAGGAGACCACAGAAAAGGTATTTCCCCCGGAAGTCTTCGGGGACCTCTCCTCAAAGAAGAAGATAATCCTTTACTTCAAAGGGAAATACGCTGAACTTACCAAACTGAACTGCTACCAAGACTAAATCAAAAGCCAGGTATCCTGATCTCCGGGTACCTGGCTTTTTTCTTATCATCAGGGGTGCCTCCGGCGGAAGCACCCCATCGAAGCCGCCGTCCCATCAGCTATTGGAACATTAAAAATTACGCTTGACTTCCAGCTACCCTTAAGACAGGCTTGGAGGTGAGCAGGGACAACGGCTTCTCTCCCCCCTGCTATGCCAAAACGTCAAAAATTAGCATAGCAAGGGTCAGAGCTGGATCTAAGACAGGCCCGTATGGAGCCGCACGGTATCCGTATCCTCCCAGGTATTACTACCCGGCACGCTGTTGCATCTCTGCAAGGGCCTCGGATCTGCCTTTATAGCCCTGGATTATCATCTCACTCGCGTGAACCCCCCTCCCGAACTGTTTTGGTACTCTAAACCTTGAAGGAAGACTTGCTTAAGGCCTTCCAGCCAGCCGGGCGGCAGGATCGGTCACACCTACTTCGATCGAATGAAAATCGTCGTAGTCGATAGTTTAATGTCGGGGTAGTACAGTTTGTAGTCACAGCTTTACCTGGTAGACCTTGCAACACCCGACATTCAAGCGACACGACGACACCCTTTGACGGTCATCAATGCCTGCCTTTGCTGCGATAAACTCAGAGTCCGGACTCAGGTAGAATTGTTTTTCCGCGATTTATTCTCAACGCGCCTCTGCTTCCTCCCCGGATTTGGGCTGTCTTATACTGTTTTTGGCGATAAAAAAGAGCTCCGGCACAGACATCCATTCTGCACTGGAACTCCTGAAAGTTCTTGTTTCGTCCTATTAACAGCATCAGCCCCAACATCTTGTGATTGCATTTCTTCCAACTCTGCCCTATAATAGGGATACGTTGAAAGGTTGAGAGCTTACCTGCGGACGGCATGTTGTGGATGCCTGAAGCTATCCGGGATCGCCAAATCCCAAAAGCTTTAATATTGTTTGAAAAAACGCCGACGCCAATCGGCGTTTTTTTATTGCTCTTTTCTTATGTTCTCTACTCTATCACTTTCATCTCTATGATGCAACAAGAACAAACGCAAAAGTTTTCTAAAATCACAAATTCTATTGATTTTCATAATTCGGGCGTATATAATTGCTAGTAAATAACTAGTTTAAAACAAGCACAAAACTAGATATGCGCAAGTTATAAACTAGCAAATATCTAGTTTTGTGCCAGCAATAAACTCGTAAGTAGAAAGGAAAGGTATGGCTGTAAAAATAGCAATTGCAAATATGAAAGGCGGAATTGGTAAGACAACAACAGCCCTCTGCCTGGCGGATGCTTTTCAGCGGAAAAAGAAAAAGGTTCTTCTAATAGACCTGGATCCACAAAAAAGTGCCACAGGAATTTATGGAGCCGCAACAGATAATGTATCTACTCTGGCAGATATCATGTATTGTGGAACGGCTGCATCTGAATGTATTCAACGCACAGAGCTCGGAGATATCATTCCATCCGATGCTGCGCTGCAGGATGCAGAAACACAAATTAAGGCAGATGCAGATCGCTTCTACCATCTATCTGATGCCTGTGCTGCTATTGAAGATCAGTTCGATTTCATTATCTGTGACTGTCCTCCTGGAAATGGCGTGATGCTCGGCAACGCTTTGTCTTACGTGAACTATGTGATTATGCCTATCACCGCTGATAAATTCGGCATCCAGGGAATGCGCGAATTCACTGAAGTTATGCATACCTACACAAAGCGAATCAATCCATCCTTGAAGATACTTGGCGTAGTCATGATTAAGTATAAGGGCAGACAGACTCTTACACGTGACCTGGAGGACAATCTTCTCCCTTCAATTATCAAAGATATGGGGACACAGCTCTTCTCCACCAAAATCCGTGAGTCCGTAAAATGTCAGGAGGCCCAGGCTTTAAATCAAAGTCTCTATTCATATGCTCCTTCATGTACTACGGCACTCGATTACCAGCTATTAGCTGATGAGATTTTAGGAGACTTAGCACATGAAGCATAATTTCAGTAGCTCCATCCAAAGCTCTCTGGATGGCAGATCTTCTCCGGAACATTCGGAACCGAAACAGGAAAAGCCTCGCTCCGAAACAAAAAAATCCTCCAAACCGTCTGAGGCTTCAGTAGTAAAGAGGCCGGAAGCAAAGCCACCGGCAGCTCCGGAAGAGCAGAAACCGAAAAAGCATCCAGGAGGGCGGCCAACAAAAAAATCAAAGGGAGAAGAAAAAAGGAAGAAATACTCCTTAACACTCCTGGAAGCGACCTATGCCGAAACGCTTTCCTTAGCCAACAGTGAGGGGATTTCTTTTTCGAAGTACGTTGAACGAGCCATCGAAGAATATAAAAAGAATCATTAAGTTTTTTGCCAGCAAATAATAGATATTTGCTAGTTATAAACCAGCAGTTATCTAGTTATTTGCCAGTAATTAACTAGCACAAATCTAACGAGGAGATCCATATGTTCACAGAAAAAATTGAACTCGTACTTATAAAGAGAAAATTAACAAAAGCCCAGCTTGCCGAAAAGATCAACATGTCTCCACAGAATCTATACAACCGGATGAAGCGTGATAATTTCTGCGAAGAAGACATGAAGAAAATCGCAGACGCCCTGGATTGCAAACTTGACGTAACAATGACGCTGAACGACACTGGTGAACGGTTCTGATAGTATTAGTAATTAAAGCAAAATTAACCAGAAAGAGAAATAGTAAATGCTAATTATATCGCTTTTTAGTGGAGCAGGCGGCTTGGATCTTGGGCTTATTCTTGCCGGGAATCAAGTTATATGGGCAAATGATATTGATAAAGATGCAGTTGCGACATACAAGGAAAATATTGGGGACAATATTGTATGCAAGGATATCAGAGAAATTTCTACGAATGAAATCCCCGATGCAGATGTTGTGGTAGGTGGATTCCCCTGTCAGGGCTTCTCAGTGGCAAATAGATTTCGTGTTCTTGATGATGAGCGAAATCAACTTTATAAGTTTTTCTACAATGTAATTAAGGCTAAGGTACTTCATTAACAAGACAATCGAAGACGAAATATCAGAGATCCTTGCAAAGCCCATAACAGATGAGTCGCTTCAACAGGCACTACAAGATATTCGAAGCACTGATATCGTTTCTCAGGTTGCGAAGAAGACGATTAATAGCGCACAGTACAGACCCAAACAGGCTCAGTTCCGGCATGATGTATTGGCTAAATGTCAGAGATGCATTATTACAAATGTTCAGATGCCGGAAGTGCTAGAAGCCGCACATATTAAACCACATAAATATAGTGGACCTGAAGAAGTGGATAATGGATTTGCAATGAGAACGGATATTCATATTCTGTTTGATACTGGTAATCTGAAGATTTCAGCTGAAGGAGAGGTCGAACTTTCCGCTGTAGCTCGAGAAAACTATGGATGGTCTATTCCACCTCGAATTGTAATCCCTGATTACGTGAACAGAAAGTATTTACAATGGCGATGGGATAATTACGTTGGAATCTAGTATATCTGTATCTTGCAATAATCCTCAAAATACGGTCACGTCTATATTCACTACCACAGCCGCCTGGATCAGCGGACGGACGAACTTATGAAAGCAAGAGAAGAAATTGCACAGCTTAAGTCAGAACTCCAGGAAGTCAATTTCAAAAAATCATAGTTGAAACGGCAGCCACTATGGCTGCCGTTTTCCATTATATGGACCTAAGTTCCTTTTTATACTTGTAATACGTAACCCTCGACACATTCCCGATCAGCTTCATTACTTCCTGGTCCTTCAGGCTTCCATCGAAGTCCTTGGAATACTTCTGGATCTGCTTTTTGATTCCTTCCGCTTTCTTTACAGTAACAACGGTCCCCTTCGTCCGCCCAATCTGCTTTCCTCTCCGCTTTGCTGTTTCGACACCTTCTCTTGTCCTCTGATGCAGATCATCAATCTCTTTCTGTGCCTGCTCGAAAGCGACCCGGATCTGATTCTTTTCAAGCTCCTTCAGAAAATCATTTACCCCGGCCAAAATCTTGTCTACCGCAGTTCCAGTCATCGGGACAGCCGTTTTTAGTGCCTGACGGTAAGTATCCGTATTGATCGTCGGCTCTTTCAGGAAGATCAGGTTGATTCCGTCATCATACAGCTTTTCATATAACTTATATCCCTCTTCTGAATTCCTTGACATACGGGAGACGGAATCAAAAATGATAGTGTCTCCCGGCCGGATCCGCTTCAGAAGCTTGTCAAATTCCGGCCGGTCCGTAGTCGTACCCGTGTAAATTTCACAGACAATCCTGGCATCCGGGTATTCTCTCAAGATATTTCTTTTCTGTCTCTCAATATTCTGCTTCGGTGTCGAGATCCGGCAGTAACCATAAGTCAGATTCATAATGCCTCCAAAACAGTCATAAAATAGACGACCGTTTAAATTATAACTATAAATTCACACAATTCTATCGGTCTTCAATCCTTCCGTTGTAAGAAATGAGTATTATAAAACGTTACGTTTATTATATAACTTTCTCATATCTTTCTCCAGGTGCACTTTTGGTGCGAAAGGTGCACTTTCCGTACACCTTTTTGTAAATTCGATTTACAGGAATCTTCCGGCCCCTCGGCGGGAGGGGTCGAGGGGAACGGGCGCGGCCCTTGGGCCGGGGCGCTCGGGGGTTCCCTTCGTGACGGCCAGGGGCCTGTCCTCTGGCTCCTGGCTGTCATTCAAACTTTTTTCTTTACAGTTTTCCGGCCTGTCGGAAGCTGTAAAAAGAATCTCTCCCGGCTCCGGCGATAATAATATGATCTATCAATTTGATTCCGCAGATCTTCGCTCCCTTTGCTACCTGCTTCGTGATTTTCTCATCCTCTGCGCTCGGCTCAATGTCCCCGGATGGGTGGTTGTGGGCCATGGCTATGCAGACAGCCCCGGAAAGAAGGGCACGTTGTAAAATCTGTGTCTGACTGATTGCGGAGTAGTTGACCGTGCCCCGGCTGATTTCAAAAATTCCTGTCATCTGTAAACGATTATCAAATGAAATCATCCACACTCTTTCTTCCGGTAACTTCTCTGCCTTGTATATGGTCCGGAGGGTTTCGGCGATGGCTTCCGGGCTTGTGTATTCCCGGTCGTCCGTGGCTTCGGTCTCTTCGACTGCTTCTAAATATGGGAGACGTTTTTCGTTTACCATCATTTCAAGAATCGGTACTCTCATTTTGTCTGCCCTCCTTCGATTGCTTCGACCTGGGCCGGGGTAAAGAAAGCGGCCAGTTTCTGAAACATTTTCTCGGTGTCCTCTTCTCCCTCTTTCTTTGCCTTCTTTACTGTATGTTTCCAAATAACGATTTTTGCCGTGGCGTGCTGTCCTTTCTTCACGATATAGCCCCGGTCACGCCACCCGGCGAAAGTATGGATTTCCTCCGGCTCCATCATTGTTACTTTCTCGCCGTCCTCTGTTTCAAGTTCTATTTTTCTTCCAGTGGTCCCGATTTTCCCGGCTTCCATCAGTTCACAGCGTACGTTAAAAATGATTGCTTCGTTGGTCATAGCGGATTCCTTTCTAATATAGGAAGGGGCGGAGGCTTCCGCCCCTTCTTCCATGTTTTTCTGTTCCTCTGTCAGACTTCCATCAGATAGGCCCGGTCTGTCAGTCTTTCTTCCGGGCTGACCTCGGTATTATTGACCTCGGTCACCATGTGATTAAATTCCTCAAGGTTTCCGCTCGCTCCGACCTTGTCGGCGTCTGCAATAATCATCTCGTGAACTGAGGAAGGCAGGACTAAAATCCTGTGCGTGCCGTGCTCCCCGGCCCATTTCTTAATACTTTCTCTATCTGTGATGGCCCCGGCTCCTTTCACTCCTGTTGAATTGGTGATTACAAAAAGCTGGTCGTCCGGGTCCTTAACTCCGAAAATAATCTCTGACATGGAAGTAATTTTTGTTTCTGCGTGGGTGTTCTCTTCCGCCCTCTTCCATGCTTCCGCCCTGTCTATACCCTCATGCTCAAGGGCTCCATCCTTCAGCTTGGCGATAAAATCAGCCCTTCCTTCCGGGCGAATAAAAAGATACATCTCGATTCCATCAAGTCCGGAAGGCTTCTTCTCAAGCATGTCTGTGCTGTTCTTCTGTACTCCGATAAAAAGGTTGTTGAGAATTTCGGTTCTGTTCATCATGGTTAAATTCCTTTCGTTGAAAAATTGATTGAATATTGTTTTGAATCTGTAACGACGCGCCAACGCCGAAGGCCGGAGGCCTTAATGTGCTTTCTAGATCTGAGCCCCTTCTGGAGGGGAGCGTTCTAATTTTTCGAAGACGCAATTCTTCATTCGGTTTTTCTCCTTTCTTCATATTGTTTAATGTGCTTCCTGAGTCTTTCGCTCATCTATCGGGTTTGCGTGGCACTTGCGCAACAGACGACGGGAAGGCTGCAAGGAACAAGCGCGCCCTGGCGCGCGATACGCCGTAGGGCAGTCCTTGCGGCCTGACAGGCGGCTGTTAAAGTGCCAATAAGCAAACCGATGAGCGGGAGACGTAAAGCACATTAATATGAAGAAAAGAGAAACCAGGAAAGAAGGGCGGCTGAGAAAAAGGGTCTCCCCTTCAGGGGAGACGATTGGCAGAGGGGTGACTTCCGTTCTGTCCGATTCCGGCCCCGTTTTCAGGCAGCTGTTTTTCATCAGAAAAACGGCTGCCAGGGCCGGCGGTCCGGGAGTCGGGCGGACCGGTGCACGGAGGTGCGCTGCCCGGAATGGTACCATAAGACCTTGAATCATCACGCCTCTACATCACTGCTGTTTTCTGCGTGCTATGTTTCTGTTAGTGGAAGTCAGTTAATGATTTTCTTACTATTTCCAGGCGAAAAAAAATTATATTCTTCCGCTTGACGCACTATACAGTTAACTGTATAGTGTAAGTGTGTAGTAAATGAAATATGCCCGAAAGGAGGATAGAGAATATGGAAAAGCGAAAGAGAATGTCTCTTGATATGTCCGCTGAACTTTACGATCTGCTGGAAAAAGCATCCAACGAAGCTGGTACAACGAATGGACGTTATATCCTTTTTCTGATTCAGCAGTTCCTGGATCTTCCAGACGATGTCCGGCATTCCCTCTTCGAGTTCTGCGGAGCCAAAGCACAGGAAGCTGATCTGATGGCAAACGAAAGCTCCGGCTTTCAGTACGAAAAATGGAAGCAGTCAGCTGCATCCTATCGGAACCTGGCTTTCTTTTTCCAAAAAGATGAAGAGTTCGAATCCGTAAACAGCATGCATTCCATTCAGCTGAAAAACGGAACACTTGTTGTTCCGAATGGATGGCTTATCCTTGGAAATGCTGATCCAAAGGAATGCGAATATGCCGGTGTTGTCGAAGTACAGAACGGAGAACGCTATAACATTCCTCATGCTGTTTTCTTCACCAACATGAAGTACGGAAAAGACTACAGCCAGGATTTTATCAGCAGCATGATTGCCCTCTGCAGACAGAAAATTTCTACATTCGCAGATATGGAAAAAGACATCATACAGCCGCAGAGAGAGCACGGATCTTATGGACCGATTCTGAATGCAAAAGAATATCTTGCTTCTCCCAAAATCGGCGTGTTCAACATTCCGGTGGAAGGCGATCCGGTTTATTTTTCCGACAGGAATTATGACCCGCCATACGGAGCCGTTATCAAACAGTCTAAGTAAAGAAAGGAAGGCTTAGTTTTATGAAGAAGCCAACTATCTCAGAACTTCGGAATCTTACATCCGATCCGAAGGCACTTGATTTCATCAAGAAGAATTTTCCTCAGTTTGCAAATATGTCCGAGGAAGATTTTAAGAAGGTTGCAGAAGGCGTAGGAAACAGACTTGCGGAATTTCAGGACAAATTCGGAGACCTCAATCCAGACGAAGTGATGGATATGAACCGCCTTCACCATAAGGATCTGAAGTCGTATCCGCTCTCTGATTTCACATCAGAAATGAGCCGCATCAAGGACACTGATACGCTCAGCCTGATGCAGATTCTGAACTCCGGAGATGGCCTCGTTTCTACGAAGAAAGTCGGATTCTCCGACGGAATCCGGTATGTTTATGTCAGAAGAAAGTCCATGCTTTATACATACTCCATGAAGGATTCGACAGACAGCACGGTCGTTCTTTCCCTGGCGTCTGTATCACCGTTTACGAAGGAGACGATTGCACATATTATCGTCCCGGCAATTCAGGAGTACGATAAGGTTTTCCGGGTCCCAGAAAAGCTGGTTATTAACGCAGAAAAAATTGTCTGCATCAACCCCGGCGAATCTTCCCATGAATGGAGACGACTCTCTGAGAATATCGAAAAGAAGTTTGAGAATGCCCTTGGAGATGATCCAAAATCCATTCTCTATATGGAAGCAGAACCGATGGAAAAATGATGGAGAAGAAT
>Ga0129311_1002142_pt1 | contig 12452 bp, 10 predicted proteins | sample Go1ome_FD_94435 | JGI IMG/M metagenome (GOLD analysis project Ga0129311, IMG submission 94435) | Western lowland gorrila individual fecal microbial communities from Wisconsin, USA - Go1022B metagenome | ecosystem: Host-associated > Mammals > Digestive system > Large intestine > Fecal | place... | reverse complement strand
TCGGCATCCCGAACGTCGGCAAATCGACCTTTTTCAACAAAATCGCGGGACGCCGTATCTCCATCGTAGAGGATACGCCCGGTGTCACCCGTGACCGCATTTACGCAGACTGTGAATGGCTCAACCACAAATTCACGCTCATCGATACCGGCGGAATCGAGCCGCGCACGGACGACATCCTGCTCAAGCAGATGCGCCGTCAGGCGGAAATCGCCATCGACACCTGTGACGTCATTCTCTTTTTCACCGACGGACGCACTGGATTGACGGCAGACGACGAGGACGTCGCCACCATGCTGCGCAAAAGCCACAAGCCGGTCATTCTGGTCGTCAACAAAGTCGATCATCAGAGCATGAACGACACCATTTATGACTTCTATACGCTCGGTTTGGGCGATCCCTTCCCCATTTCCGCGACCAACATGCTCGGTCTGGGCGACCTGCTCGATGAAATGGTCAAGTATTTTCCCAATGACGATCAGCAGGACGAAGAAGAAGATCATACCATCCAGATTGCGGTCGTCGGTCGTCCGAACGTCGGCAAATCGAGCCTTGTCAACCGCATTCTCGGTCAGGAGCGCTCGATGGTATCCGGCATTGCCGGCACGACGCGCGACGCCATCGACACGGCTTTCGTGCGTGACGGACAGCGCTATAACATCATCGATACCGCCGGCATCCGCCGCAAGCGTGCCATTGAAGAAGAATCCATCGAGCGTTACAGCATCGTCCGTGCGCTGGCTGCCGTACGCCGCTGCGACGTTGCGCTCATCGTCATCAATGCCGAGGACGGCGTGACGGAGCAGGATACGAAAGTTGCCGGTTATGTTCACGACGAGGGCAAAGCAGCCATCATCGTCGTCAACAAATGGGATGCCCTCGAGAAGGACACCAATACCATGGAAGCCTTCCGCAAGAAGGTCATTGAAGATCTGAAGTTCATGGACTATGCGCCGGTTCTCTTCATCTCCGCGCTGACGGGTCAGCGCGTGCCGAAGGTGCTGGAGAGCGTGCGCGACGTTTATGAGCAGGCTTCCCGCCGCATCACGACCGGCTTGCTCAACGATATCCTTGCCGACGCTACCACGGCGCTTCAGCCGCCGTACATCAGCGGTCGCCGCCTGAAAATCTATTATGCAACCCAGCAGAGTGTCTGCCCGCCGACCTTTGTGCTCTTCGTCAACGACGAAACGCTGATGCATTTCGCCTATCAGCGGTATTTGGAAAACCAGTTCCGCAAGTCCTTCGGCTTTGAAGGAACACCCATCCGGTTTATCCTGCGCAACAAGAATCAGAAGGGGGACGACGTCAAATGAATACCGTTGTCATGAAGCTCCTTCTGACGCTGGTTGTCGGCTATCTGCTCGGCAGCATCTCCACCGGCGTTATTCTCTCCCGTGCATTCGGGCACAAGGATATCCGCAGTCAGGGAAGCGGCAACTCCGGCACGACCAACATGCTGCGTGTGATGGGCAAAAAATTTGCTCTGCTGACGTTTGCGGGCGACCTGCTCAAGGGCATCATCGCCGTGCTGATCGGCAAAGCGCTGCTTGGCACGCAGGCAGGCGAGATCGTCGGCGCGTTCGGCGCAATTCTGGGACATAACTTCCCGCTCTACTTCGGCTTTAAGGGCGGCAAGGGCATCGCAACCAGCTTCGGCTGTCTGCTGATCGTGTTCCCGCTCCAGACGCTTTGCGCATTCGGCGTGTTCCTGCTTCTCGTTGCGACGACGCGCTATGTATCCGCCGGTTCTCTCGGCGCGGCGGTCACGCTTCCGTTTTTCATCATGTTCACCACGCCCTGCGACCCGGTCATCTGGGGTTCTGTCATCGCCATCTGCCTGCTGGCAATTTGGCGGCATTATCCCAATATCAAGCGACTGATGAATCACACCGAAAGCAAACTCAGCTTCGGAAAGAAGAAATCTGCCTGATCTTTCTTAAACCCCTATGCAAACAAGCTGACAGTGTTTTGTGCTGTCAGCTTGTTTGCTTATAGGCGATGCGGGCTCAGCCCACTTTGCGGCGCATAGTAAGCCGCATAAATTCAGCCGCGTGCGCAAAGCTTAAAAGCTCTGCAAGCATCGGCGGAAATGAGAGCGGGCTCAGCCCATTTTGCGACGCATGGTAAGCCGTATAAACTCAGCCGCGTGCGCAAAACTTAAAAGCTCTGCAAGCATCGGCGGAAACGAGAGCGGGCTCAGCCCATTTTGCGGCGCATGGCAAGCCGCATAAATTCAGCCGCATGCGCAAAACTTAAAAGCGCTGCAAGCATCGGCGGAAATGAGAGCGGGCTCAGCCCGCTATGTTTGTCAGCCTTCCAATGAATCGATTGAATCGATTTCTTCCCCCTGCACCCTTCGGCGCGTCGGCAGACAGATGACCTGCCCGGAAACAAAATCGCTGGGCAGAAGATTCGGATTCAGCCGCAGAATCTGCTCGACATTCGTTCCGTTTCGTTCGGCGATTTCATCGAGTGTGTCGCCCTCCTGAAGCCGATAGACAGGTCCGCCGTTTTCGCACAGTCCCCGGTCGCCGCTCGGCGGCACACAAAGCACATCGCCCGGACGAAGCGCTGTCAGACGAATATCCTCATTGTATTCCCGCAGAGCGCGAAGCGATACGTTGGAAGAAAGCATCACATCGACAACACTCTGCCCCTGCTGCACCGTATACGCCGATGAACCGACCGGGCAGGAACGTCCCTCGCCCACCGGCACACACAGGATATCGCCCACCAACAGCCTGCCTGCCGCAATCGCAGGGTTTGCATTCATCAGTGCGCGTACACTGATTCCGAATTTTCGGGCAATCAGATAAAAACTGTCGCCCCGCTGCACACGATAGCTTTCGCTTCCCGCAGGACAGGCGCTCGAATCCACTTCAATCGCAGTCTGGTTGATGCGCTCGCTTTCAGCCTGATGGATATTTTCCATAAAAGAACAGCCCCTTTCGACGTTCTGCTAAAAGCCTATGCGTCGCGGGGCTGTTTGTGCTATGAAATTAGCCGAGTACGGTGCCGTCCGGGTTAAAGAGCGGCAGCTTCTCCAGATAGATGATATCCTCGCGATCCTGTGCGTCGCCTTCGGCGAGAATCGCCATACGGCCGCAGATATTGCCGCCAGCCTTTTCAACCAGCTTCTCCAGCGCAGTCAGGGACTCGCCGGTGGAGATCACGTCATCCACGATGAGGATGCGCTTACCGCGCATCATAGCGGCTTCTTCGCCGTCAAGGTAGAGCTTCTGAACGTGATCGGTGGTGATGGAGCGGACTTCTACGCCAATGACATCCTTCATGTAGAGCTTGACGCCCTTGCGTGCCAGCATCCACTTCTTAGCGCCAATCTGACGTGCCATTTCATACGCCAGCGGAATGCCCTTGCCCTCGGCAGTAATCAAATAATCAAACTCCGGCGCCTTCTTCAGCAGCTCGGTCGCGCACGCCTGCGTCAGCTCGCAATCGCCGAAAATGACAAAAGCACCGATGGAGAGCTTGTCATTGAGCGGGCAGATGGGCAGGTCGCGTTCGCAGCCGGCAATCGTCATATGGTAATGCGTGTTCATGAGGTTGAACCTTCTTTCCTGTATCCGGGATTCCCGGGGCATAATAACAGATTTATTATACACTGATTTCCATTGTTGTCAACGAATCCGGCGACGGTTTTTCCTCTTTATTCGATATTTTCATCCAAAAACAAAACAAAAGCAACTAACCGACCATCAGTCTGAACAAATCTACGAACTTTTCAAACCGTTTTGCTTACAATCGTTCGCATTTTTGGTATTTCCCTTCTGCATAATCTCGTTTCATGAAATCGAATTCCCTGCAAGCCCTTTCCCCTTTTCTCGGATGAACCGCCAAAAACAAGCGAAAACCGACATCACATCGCTTCATATTCATTCATATTTCAGCACATCCGCATATTTCATTCTTTTCCTTTACAAATACCAAACGTTCGCGCAAACATTTTTTCCTTTTTAAAACCCGAACCGCTCTTGACGCCTCCCCTGCTTTCGTGATAAGATGGTCATCAGTAGCGCATCTAAATATTGTGGTCACAGTTCACCGGGTTACACCATATATTGTGGTCATTTCCATTATTTCAACAAGAGAGGGACGTGTGTGTCGATGTACATCATCAAAAAGGACGGCACCAAAGAGTCTTTTAACGTTCAAAAAGTCGTCGCCGCCGTAAATAAAAGCGCCGAGCGTGTGCTCTATACCTTTACGCAGGATGAACTGGACTTCATCTGCCGTTTCGTCACAGAGAAGTGCGAAGCGCTGAACTGCGAAGGCATCCGCATCGCACAGATGCACAACATCGTTGAAGGCGCATTGGACGCGATCAATCATGAGGTTGCCACGTCCTACCGCAATTACCGCAATTACAAGACAGACTTCGTGCAGATGCTCGACACGGTCTATAAAAAATCGCAGTCGATCATGTACATCGGCGATAAAGAGAATTCCAACGCGGACAGTGCGCTGGTTTCCACCCGCCGCAGCCTGATTTTCAATCAGCTCAACAAGCAGCTCTATCAGAAATTCTTTCTGACGGTCGAAGAGCTTCAGGCGCAGCATGACGGATATATCTATATCCACGACATGTCTGCCCGACGCGACACGATGAACTGCTGCCTGTTTGACGTCGGAGCCGTTCTGCGCGGCGGTTTCGAAATGGGCAACCTCTGGTATAACGAGCCCAAGACACTGAACGTCGCTTTTGACGTCATCGGCGACATCGTGCTTTCCGCCGCCAGCCAGCAGTACGGCGGTTTTACGGTGTCCTGCGTCGATCAGCTGCTGGACAAGTACGCGGAAGCCAGCTATGTCATGTTCTATGACCGCTACCGCTCTCTGGGGCTTTCCGATGCCCGTGCGCAGGAAGAAGCGATGAAGGACATCGTCAACGACTTCGAGCAGGGCTTCCAGGGCTGGGAATACAAGTTCAACACCGTTGCATCCAGCCGCGGCGATTACCCCTTCATCACCATGACGCTCGGCTTGGGGCAGACACGCATGGCGAAACTCGCCAGCAAGCTCTTCCTGAAAGTTCACGCAGGCGGACAGGGCAAGAAGAACAACAAAAAGCCCGTCCTCTTCCCCAAGCTCGTCTTCCTCTATGACGAAAACCTGCATGGTCCGGGCAAGCCGTTGGAAGACGTCTTTGAAGCGGGCATTGACTGCTCCTCCAAGACGATGTATCCGGATTGGCTCAGCCTGACCGGCGAAGGCTATGTCGCGTCGATGTATAAAAAGTACGGCGCGGTCATCAGCCCGATGGGCTGCCGTGCGTTCCTCTCCCCGTGGTATGAGCGCGGCGGCATGGAACCCGCTGATGAAAACGACAAGCCTGTCTTCGTCGGACGCTTCAACATCGGTGCGGTATCGCTGCATCTGCCGCTCATTCTCGCCAAGGCACGCAAGGAAAGCCGCGATTTCTACGAGGTGCTGGATTACTATCTGGAATTGATCCGCCGCCTTCATATCCGCACCTATGCCTATCTGGGCGAAATGCGTGCAAGCACCAACCCGCTGGCGTATTGCGAGGGCGGTTTCTACGGCGGTCATCTGGGGCTGTACGATAAGATCAAGCCGATTCTCAAAACGGCGACTGCGTCCTTTGGCTATACGGCGCTCAATGAGCTTCAGGAGCTTTACAACGGCAAGAGCATCTATGAAGACGGTCAGTTCGCGCTGGAAGTCATGCAGCATATCAACGAAAAAGTCAACCAGTTCAAAAAAGAAGACGGCAATCTCTATGCCATTTACGGAACGCCCGCCGAAAGCCTCTGCGGCTTGCAGATCGAGCAGTTCCGCAAACTGTACGGCATCGTTGAAAACGTGTCCGATCGTCCGTATGTGTCCAACTCCTTCCACTGCCATGTAACCGAGGACATCACGCCGATTGAGAAGCAAAACAGTGAAGCCCGCTTCTGGAACCTCTCCAACGGCGGCAAGATCCAGTATGTCCGCTATCCGGTCAGCTACAACAAAGAAGCCATCCGCACGCTCATTCGCCGCGCCATGAAGATGGGGCTTTATGAGGGCGTCAACCTTTCGCTCGCTTACTGTGATGACTGCGGCTATCAGCAGCTGGAAATGGACGTCTGCCCGAAGTGCGGCAGCACAAACCTGACGAAGATTGACCGCATGAACGGCTATCTTTCCTATTCCCGCGTCCATGGCGAAAGCCGTCTGAACGACGCAAAAATGGCTGAAATTGCGGAAAGAAAGAGTATGTAACATGAATTACCACAATATTACGATGGATGATATGCTCAACGGCGATGGGCTGAGAACCGTTCTCTGGGTATCGGGCTGTGCGCATCATTGCCGCGGCTGCCAGAATCCGCAGACATGGAACCCGAAGAGCGGCATTCCGTTTGACGACGCGGCAAAAGAAGAGCTTTTTTCCAACCTTTCCCGCGACTACATCAGCGGCGTAACCTTTTCCGGCGGAGACCCGCTCTGCCCCGGAAACCGCGAAACCGTCGGTCAGCTCATTACGGAAATCCACGAGCGCTTTCCGCAAAAGACGATTTGGCTGTACACGGGAGATCTGTTCGAGAGCTTCCGAAACGAGCTTCCCTTCCTGCCTTTCATCGATGTGATCGTAGACGGTCCGTACGTCGAAGAACTTCGCGATGTTAAGCTGTATTGGAAGGGCAGCAAAAATCAGCGCGTCATTGATGTGCATCGAACGCTCGAGAGCGGAAAAATCGTTCTGTGGGCGTAATTTAACCCAATCAGCAAGGAGTGTTTCCTTTTTATGGTTCGCATTGCCCGATTTGAAAAAGTTTCTGCCCGCCGCTTCGTCGCGGATTGGTGCGCAACGTTCCCCCAGCAGTCCGTCGAGCAGGCGGTTGCCGCCTATGAGCGCATCCGTCTGCCGGAACGCGCAACAAGCGGTTCTGCGGGATATGATTTCTTTGCGCCTGTCGGCTTCGAGCTTGGCGCAGGTGAAGGCATCAAGATTCCCACGGGTATCCGCGCCCTGATCGAAGACGGCTGGGTGCTGTCCATCTATCCGCGCAGCGGTCTGGGGTTCAAGTATCGCTTTCAGCTCGACAACTCCGTCGGTATCATCGACAGCGATTACGCCCATTCGGACAACGAAGGTCACATCTTCATGCGCATGACCAACGACAACCGCGAAGGAAAGAGCCTGCTCGTCCCTGCCGGAACAGCGTTTGCGCAGGGCATCTTCCTGCCTTTCGGCATCACGGTAGACGATGACGCACGAGGCATCCGCAACGGCGGCTTGGGCTCGACAACCGGCCGCTGAGTCCTATCCCATTGCATCAGGAGGCTGTTTATGTCCTTTTCCCGTGCTTCGTATCCGGAGGACAAAGCGGAACGCTACGAAGTCCTCCTTGCGCAGGTTGTTTCCCTGCTGGATGACACGCTCAATCCGATTGCCAACCTCGCCAATATCGCCGCGCTTCTCTATGATGCGCTCGATGCGATCAACTGGTGCGGTTTTTACCTGATGGATGACGGCGCATTGACGCTCGCCCCCTTCTGCGGGCTTCCCGCCTGCACACGCATCCCCATGGGGCGCGGCGTATGCGGAACAGCCGCGCAGACAGGCACCATTCAGCGCATCGCTGATGTACATGCCTTTCCCGGCCATATCGCCTGCGACAGCGCATCGCAAAGCGAAATCGTCGTGCCGATTCATCAGGATGGGCATGTCGTCGGCGTGCTGGATATCGACAGCCCCGCTCTGTCCCGATTTGATGAAACGGATGAGCTGTATCTCGTTCAACTCGTTCGCCACATTCAAAACGCATGCCGCTTCGATCAAACGGCATACCGGATCTGATTTTCAATTTAAATAAATGGAGCCATCACCCGTTTTCAAGGTGATGGCTCCAAATTTATTCAGGCATGAAGTTCAGCCTCTTCTTCTTTTGCCACAGGCGCAACGATGTTGTGGATCCAGACGCCTTTTTTGACCAGAATAAAGCCGATGACGACCTTAATCATTTCCAGCGCCTGCACACAGAAATATAGCGGCACAATATCCATGCCGGTCTTATAGGCAAGCAGGCAAGCCACCGGAACATTGACTCCCCATGTGAACACGCTGTCAAACAAGAACGTGATCATGGTTTTACCGCCCGATCTGAGCGTAAAGTAGCAGCAATGCGAGAACGAATACGCCGGCATGAAGACCGCGACGACGTAGAGCAGCTTGGTCGCAATCGCCCGAACATGCGGCTCTGTGTTGTAAATATGCGGAATAACCGGCGCAAGCAGCGCCAGCATCGTGCCCATAATCAGGTTCGATCCAACCGCCAGCAGCATCAGCCGCCATGTGCAGTTTTTTGCACGCTCGACGTCGTTTGCGCCAAGCGCCTGCCCGACCATAATCGCCACCGCATTGCCCATCGACAGGAACACGACCTTAAACAGGTTGCTGACGGTCGAGGCGATGTTGCATGCCGCCACAACATCCAGCCCGCGGACAGAATAGCATTGCAGCAAAACCGCCATGCCCGACGACCAGAGGAATTCATTGACCAGCAGCGGCATACCGCGCACAAAAACACTTTTCATCAGCGGCATCGGCACGCGCATGCTGCGATAAGCTCCCAGGATAAACGGGAAATGACTCGCTTTGGCATGCGTATAGACAACGATGATCGTCGTTTCAACATAACGGGAAAGCACCGTTGCGATAGCCGCGCCCGTCACGCCCATCTCCGGAAAGCCGCACTTGCCGAAGATCAGGAAGTAGTTGAAAACCAGATTGACCAGAATCGCCACAACGCTGGCGAGCATCGGCAGGCGCGTTTCGCCCACCTCGCGCAGCGTGCTGGCATAGACCTGCGATACGGCAAAAGGCAGAAGCCCCCACAGCATGACGTACAGATAATCCAAACTATATGTCATAGTTGCGGCAGCATCGGCGCTGGCAGTCCCCTCCGCCAGATACAGCCTGATGAGCTTTTCCGGGAAACCCAGAAAAACGCCCAGCGCACACGCAAACATGGCAAGCGCAATCATCCACTTGATTCGGAAACAATCGCGCACGCCTCGGTCATCCTCTGCTCCCGCATACTGCGTCGCGAAGATTCCCGCGCCCGCCAGACCGCCGAATATGCAGAGATTGAACACAAACAACAGCTGGTTGACGATGGCAACCGCGGACATTTGCAGCGTGCCGACGCGCCCGACCATCACGTTATCCAGCAGACTGACGACATTGGAAACCGTATTCTGAATGATGATCGGCACGACAACCGCCACCACCTCGGCGTAAAACGCCTTATTGCCGATCAGCCTCTCGCGCAGTTTTGCGCCTTTTGTTTGACCCCTATTCATTTCTCTTTTCCCCTCAGTTTTCTTTCTGTCAATATAACACATTCCGTTTGAATTGTAAAGCAGGGCGACCGCATCATGACCGGAATAATTATCGTTCAAAAAACCATGTTTTCGTTTTTGATTTTCTGAATTTATGGTATACTGAAACCGACTCTTACACAATTGAATTAGAGAAAGGATGATGACCCATGAATTTCCGCATGATCCACGAAAACTACAATGTCAGCAATCTGGAAACCTCCATCGCCTTCTATCAAAAAGCGCTCGGTCTGCACGAGGTGCGCCGCAAAAACGCCTCGGACGGTTCCTTCATCATTGTCTACATGGCAGACAATTCTCTCAGTTTTGAGCTTGAGCTGACGTGGCTGCGCGAGCATCCTCAAAAATACGATCTCGGCGAATGTGAATTCCATCTCGCCTTCCGCACGGATGATTTTGAAGCGGCACACGCGCTGCACAGCAAAATGGGCTGTATCTGCTTTGAAAATGCATCGATGGGCATTTATTTCATCGAAGATCCCGACGGATATTGGCTGGAGATCGTCCCCACGAGGTGAACATTTCAGGCTTTCGGCGCATATGATCGGGTTTAATGTTCGTGTTATACCGAACATTATAAATATCATATACTCATTTATTCGATATTTCTCATGTTATTTTTCATTTTACTCTTTACAACCACATGAAGATGCTGTATCATGTCAACGTTATCATTTTTTTGTTACTTGTTGACTGCAAGGAGGAACAAAACCTATGAAGAAGCTGATTGCTCTGATGCTCGCCGCGATGCTGTGCATGGCTGCCTGTGTCGCCCTCGCTGCCGACCTGAAGATCGGTGCGGTTATGCTCGGTGATGAAACCGAAGGCTATACGCTGGCTCACATGGAAGGCATCAAGCAGGCTGCTGCCGAGCTTGGTCTTTCTGATAAGATCGTTTGGAAGTACAAGGTTCCGGAAGATCAGACCTGCTATGACAGTGCGCTTGACCTCGTCGGTCAGGGCTGCAACCTGATCATCTCCAACTCCTATGGTCATCAGAGCTACATCGCTCTTGCCGCTGAAGAGTATCCGGACGTCACCTTCGTCGCCATGACCGGTGACTTCGCTGCGATCTCCGGCTGCGACAACCTGAAGAACGCTTTCACCAAGGTGTTCCAGTCCCGCTATGTGTCCGGTGTGGTTGCCGGCATGAAGCTCGCTGAGCTGATGAACGATGGCACCCTCACCGCCGAGAAGCAGCCGAACTCCTTCGATGCTGACGGCAACGTGAAGATCGGCTACGTCGGCGCTTACAACTACGCTGAGGTTGTCTCCGGCTACACCGCTTTCTTCCTCGGCGTTCGCTCCATCGTGCCGAACGTGACCATGGAAGTCATGTACACCAACTCCTGGTTTGATATCGACAAGGAAGGCGCCGCCGCCGAAGCGCTCGTCGCGAAGGGCTGCGTCATCATCGGTCAGCATGCTGACTCCACCGGCGCTCCCGCTGCCGTTCAGAAGCTCCAGGATGCCGGCACCGTCTGCTACTCCATCGGCTACAACATCGACATGCTCCCGACCGCTCCGACCGCGGCGCTGACCTCTGCGACCAACGTTTGGTCCGTGTTCTACAAGGAGCTGTTCACCGCGATGCTCAACGGCGAAGAGATTCCCGCCGACTGGGCGAAGGGCTATGATGACGGCGCTGTTGCCATCACGACCCTTGGACCGTCCTGCGCCGCCGGCACTGCCGAGAAGGTTGCTGAGGTTGAAGCCGCTCTGCGCGACGGCAGCCTGAAGGTCTTCGACGTCAACACCTTCACCGTGAATGGTGAGACCGTCACCTCTGCCCCGTGCGACATGACCATCATGGACTGGGCGACCGGCACGGTTTCCTATCAGGGCGAAACCTACGAAGCCATCGTGGACGGCGCTTTCGAGGAGTCTACCTTCCGCAGCGCTCCTTACTTCACCCTGCGCATCGACGGCATCGTTGAGGACGCGCAGTAATCTGCAATTCCTGCATCGAAGCTTTAAACGAAAAGGGAAGCCATCCGCTTCCCTTTTCGCTGTTTATTTACTTTGAAGGAGTGAACGGCACCTTATGCAAAATGCCATTGAACTGCGCCATATTACCAAGACATTCGGCAGCGTTGTTGCCAACAGCGATATCTCCCTGACCGTCCGCCGCGGAGAAATTCTCTCCCTGCTGGGCGAAAACGGCAGCGGCAAAACGACGCTGATGAACATGATCGCCGGTATATACTACCCTGACGGCGGTGAGCTTCTGGTCGATGGAAAGCCTGCTGAAATTCGCAGCCCGAAGGATGCCTATGCCCTGGGCATCGGCATGGTTCATCAGCATTTCAAGCTCATCGACGTGTTTACCGCCGTGGAAAACATCGCGCTGGTCATGGATCAGCACGAAAAGTACGATCTGAAAGCCATCCGCGAGAAGGCGCGTGCCATCTGCGACAAATACGCATTTGATATCGATCTGGATCAAAAGGTCTATGAGATGAGCGTCAGTCAGAAGCAGACGCTTGAAATCATCAAAATGCTCTATCGCGGTGCGCAGATTTTGATTCTCGACGAGCCGACCGCCGTTCTGACTCCGCAGGAAACCGAAAAGCTCTTTAACGTCATGCGCAATATGCGCAAGGATGGGAAATCCATCATTATCATCACCCATAAGCTCCACGAAGTGCTGGAAATTTCCGACCGCGTTGCGATTCTGCGCAAGGGCGAATACATCGGCACGGTTGAAACCGCAAACGCCAGCGAAGCTTCTCTGACGGAAATGATGGTCGGCAAAAAGGTCGAGCTGAATATCGAGCGTCCCGAGCCGGTCAACCCCCATCTGCGCCTGAGCGTGCACAACCTGAGCGTCACCAACAGCGAAGGCGTACGCGTGCTGGACAGCATCTCTTTCGACGCATTCAGCGGTGAGATTCTGGGTATCGCAGGCATTTCCGGCAACGGACAGAAAGAGCTGCTGGAAGCCATCGCCGGCTTGCAGCTGACTGACCCCGATTCCAGCGTCGTCTACTATCCGGATGACGATCGCGATTCCACGGCGGAACAGCTGATCGGCAAATCCCCCAAGGATATCCGCGACATGGGCGTCCATCTCTCCTTCG
>Ga0129311_1002140_pt1 | contig 12464 bp, 11 predicted proteins | sample Go1ome_FD_94435 | JGI IMG/M metagenome (GOLD analysis project Ga0129311, IMG submission 94435) | Western lowland gorrila individual fecal microbial communities from Wisconsin, USA - Go1022B metagenome | ecosystem: Host-associated > Mammals > Digestive system > Large intestine > Fecal | place... | reverse complement strand
GGATGAGTCCGAGGCTGCGTATGGACGCCGCCAGTTCCTCGAGCGCCTCCTTGTCGAAGGTGCTGCGGGGCTGCCAGGGGTTCGGCTCGACCATCCCGACGGGGATCCTGAGCACGTCGGAAGTGTCCTGACGCGGCTTTGCTCCGGCTATTTCCTTGTTAACATATCCTACAGGCTCGCGGAGCGTATCAAGTTTGCTCCTGTCTCCGAGGAGGGCGCCGAGGCCTTTGCCGAGTCTGTTCTGATCCTTGTTGTTCATTATTTCTGTTTGGCTTGCTGTTCTTCGAGCATCCCGTTGCGCTCGAGTATTTCCTTGGCGAGATTCAGGTAGTTCGAAGCTCCGGAACTCATTATGTCATAGAGAATAATGGGCTTTCCGTGCGACGGGGCCTCGCTCAGGCGGATGTTGCGCTGGATTATGGTCTTGAAAACCAGGTCCTTGAAGATTTCCCGGAGTTCTCCGACCGCCTGGGTGTGGACCTTGGTGCGTCCGTCGAACATCGTGACGAGGAAACCCTCGATGGTCAGGCCGGGGTTTACTCCGCCCTGGACCAGCCGTATGGTCTGCAGGAGCTTCGCAAGTCCCTCCAGCGCGAAGAATTCCGGCTGGACGGGAATGATCACCGAGTCGGATGCGGCAAGGGAGTTGACCGTGATGAGACCGAGGGACGGGGAACAGTCGATGATGATGAAGTCGTAGTTGCCGCGTATGGGTGCGATCGCGTTGCTGAGGACGGATTCCCTGTCCGCGCTCTCCAGCATCTCGATTTCCGCACCGACCAGGTTGATGTGCGACGGGACCATGTGCAGGTTCGCTATCTCCGTCTGTATCAGGGCATCCTCAATCGAAATCTTGCCTATCATGACCTCATACAGCGTGCGCTTCTCGTCGTTGTCGGGCGAGAAGTTCAGTCCGGAGGTCGTGTTCGCCTGCGGATCGGCGTCGATGATGAGGACTTTCTTGTCCAGAACTGCCAGGCAGGCAGCTAAATTGATGGCGGTGGTGGTCTTCCCGACACCGCCTTTCTGGTTGGCTATTGCTATGATTTTTCCCATTCCCGATCAGTTGCAGTAATTTGCAAATTTAACAAAAGAATTCTATTTATCCTTTTTTGTTTCGTACATTTGTGGCCTATACCTTTGATGTGTCTATGTCTGAAACTCTAAGCGACTGGTACGTTATAGTGAACCCGCACGCCGGTTCCGGAAAGACAATTTCGGAATGGCCCGAAGCGGTCCGGCTGCTTGACGCCTATTCCGTCCAGTACACCACGGTCTTCACCGACCGCCGCAAGCACGCGGTGAATCTTGCGTCCGAGGCGGCAGCTGCGGGTTATCGCAAAATCCTTGCCGTAGGCGGCGACGGCTCCGTGCACGAGGTCTTCCTGGGAGTGCTTTCCTGGTGCGAGGGCACAGGAGTAGATCCGTCTGAGTTCCTCGTCGGAGTGCTTCCCATAGGCTCGGGGAACGACTGGATAAAGACTCTCTCGGTCCCTAAAGACAAGGAGCGGATCATCGAGGCGATGCACGACGAGACTTTCTGCTACGAGGATGTTGTGCGGGTCACTGCCGCCGACGGGAGGCTTTCGTATATGTCCAACGTGGGCGGTGTGGGCTTCGATTCAAGCGTCTGCGAAAGGGTCAACAAGGAAAAGGAGCGGGGCTACCGCAGCAGGCTGATATACGTGAACGCGCTGATGGGCACCATCCGCACCCTGAAACCCATAAATATCGGGGTCAGGGTCGATGACGAGGAGGTTTTCAACGGCTGCGCCTATTCCGTGGCCCTCGGGAACGGCCGGTACAGCGGAAGCGGAATGTGCCAGGTGCCCCAGGCCCGTATCGACGACGGGCTGGTCGATGTGATGATAGTCCCGAAAGTCGGCGTCATGCGGATCGCAAGGGAACTGCCCCGGCTTTTCACCGAGACCATGGACAGGTCTAAGGCTGTGAAGTTCGCCCGCGGCAGGAAAATAGAAATCTACCCTCTGGATGCCGAATCCGAGGCCATTTTCGAGGTTGACGGTGAAATCGAGGGCAGGATTCCGATGCGCATCGAGTGCACGGGCGCGCAGCTCAGGGTCTTGAAGGTCTGATTTCCTCCCTCGCGCGCGACTTTCCGCGATTTTTTATATCTTTGCTGACGGACATACTGAAATCGAACCTATGGATAATGAACAGAAGGGGTTTACAATAGACCTCGAACAGATTGTTGCCGCCAAGTTCAAAGGCAAGAAACTGCCGGGATTCGTAATTCCGTTTCTGAAACGTTTCCTGCACGTGGATATGCTCAACGAGTTCTTCGCCCGCGGGCATGAGGGAATTGAATTCTGCCGGGAAGCGACAAAGTACCTGGGCATAACCCTCGATGTGGAGGGGCTGGAGAATCTTCCCGCTGACGGAAGCCGCTGCACCGTCGTGTGCAACCATCCCCTCGGAGGCATAGACGGCGTTTCCATGGCGGGCCTTATCGGAGGACATTTCGGAGAGGTTTCCCTCCCGGTTAATGACTTCCTGATGGCGGTCCCCGGGCTCCGTCCCCTGGGCATTCCCATCAACAAGGTCGGAGGCCAGGCTAGAAACCTGCCGGAACTGATCAGGGAGGCTTTCGCAAAGGACAGGCCGGTGCTGATTTTTCCCGCCGGGCTGTGCTCCCGCAAAATCGACGGAAAGGTTCAGGACCTGCCCTGGACCAAGACTTTCATAACGCACAGCGTAAGCAACGGGCGCACCATAATACCGGTGCACTTCAAGGGCCGCAACAGCGCCCGCTTCTATCGCCTGGCGAGGTTGCGCAAATGGTTGAGAATCAAATTCAATATTGAGATGATAACGCTTCCGGACGAGCTGTACAAGGCCCGCGGAAAGACGTTCAAGGTGGTGATAGGCAAGCCCATTCCGCCCGAGACCTTCGATTCTTCGAAGACTCCGCTGCAGTGGGCCGCCTGGGTGCGCGGAATCGTATATGAACTTTAAGCTGCCGTCATAATGGAGAAAATCATTGACCCGGTTCCCGTTGAACTTCTCGTCGCGGAACTGACCCCGGAGAGGAAACTCTGCAATACCAACAAGGCAGGGAACGAACTGTATGTCTTTGACGGCAGGAAAGCGCCCAATCTGCTCAGGGAGGTGGGACGTCTGCGCGAGCACAGTTTCCGCGCCGAGGGCGGCTGCTCCGGCAAGTCCTGCGATCTGGATGAGTACGATACTATGGACAAGCCTTATTATCAGCTCATTGTATGGGATCCGGACGAAAAGGCCATAATCGGCGGCTACCGTTTCATACTCGGACCCGATGTGGTCCTGCGAGAGGACGGGCAGCCGGAACTCGCGACCTCGCACCTGTTCCGCTTTTCGGAACGTTTCATCAGGGACTATCTGCCGCACACGATGGAACTCGGACGTTCTTTCGTGGCGCCCGAATACCAGTGCTCCAAGGCCGGGGCAAAGGCGCTGTACAGCCTTGACAACCTCTGGGACGGAATCGCGGCGGTCATAATGGCGCATCCGGGTATACTGTTCCTTTTCGGAAAGATGACAATTTACGATACGCTCCCCGCAGGCGCGAGGGACCTGCTCCTGCACTTCCTCGGCAAGCATTTCCCGGATCAGGACGAACTTGTCCGTCCCATCGATCCGGTGCTTCCGGTCAATGACCCGCAGCTGCTGAATCTGATCCTGCGGGACGAGGAATTCAAGCAGGACTACCGCAACCTGAAATCGGCGGTGCGCTCTTTCGGGACGAACATCCCCCCGCTCGTGAATTCCTATATGAACACGTCCGCGACGGTCAAGGTTTTCGGAACGGCGAAGTGCTACGACCTGTGCGATGCGATGGAGACTGCGCTTCTGGTCTGCTTCGACGAAATGTACGAGGACAAGAAGGAGCGGCACATACAGGCGTTCATCAACGACCGGCTGGAGAAGATCCGCAGGCGTTTCCCGAATATCGGAGGCGAGGACGAGCCTCGTATCGTGGAGAGATTCAATGATATACGTAAAAAGGTACTGCACAGGTTCAAATCGGAGAAGAAGTAGAATTGGAGGAGAAACTTGTAATCAGAGGCGCCAGAGTCAATAATCTGAAAGACATCACTCTGGAGATACCGCGGGGGAAGATTGTGGTCGTTACCGGAGTTTCGGGAAGCGGAAAATCTTCGCTCGCGTTCGATACTTTGTTTGCCGAGGGACAGAGGAGGTTCGCGCAGAGCCTGTCTTCGTATGCGAGACAGTTCCTCGGAAGAATGAGCAAGCCGGATGTGGACTCGATCGAGGGCGTGCCTCCGGCGATTGCGATCGAGCAGAAAGTCAATACCAAGAACCCGCGTTCCACCGTCGCGACCACGACGGAGATCTACGACTTTCTGCGTATACTCTACGCCAGGATAGGGCGCACCTTTTCGCCCGTGAGCGGTCGGGAGGTGAAGTGCAATGGGGTTCAGGATGTCCTGGAGTTCATCTCTTCCATCGAGGCGGGGGACGAGGCACTGTATATCCTGTCCGACCTCGGATGGGACGGGCGCGACGACAGGGTGGAGTTGCTCCTGACGCTCAAGCAGCAGGGCTATTCCCGGCTTTTTGCGGGAAAAGCGCCGGTCCGCATCGACGAGGTCCTGCAGCATCCGGAGGACTACGGCTCCGGGGTCTGGCTGATGCTGGACCGTGCCCGCGCGCCGTTCGACCTGACGCGGCTGATGTCGTCGGTCTCGGACGCTTTCGACCGCGGAGACGGCAGGGTGCGGGTGGTCTGCGGAGCTGAGGACAGGGAGTTCATCAACCGCTTCGAACTCGACGGAATCCGTTTCCGCAAACCGGACGAGGAGATGTTCAGCTTCAATTCCCCGCTCGGGGCCTGCCCGGTCTGCGGAGGACTTGGAAAAATAATCGGAATCAGCGAGGATCTGGTCGTCCCTGACAAGACCAAGAGCATCTACGACGGGGCTATTGCCTGCTGGAGGGGAGAAAAGATGACCTGGTTCAAGGACCGGCTGGTCGCCTGCGCTCCTAAGTACGGGGTGGACGCGTTCAAGCCCTGGTGCGACCTTACGCGAGAGCAGATAGACACTGTCTGGAACTCGCACAGCGTAGAGGGGGACGACAGCTCTATAGTCGGTATCAAGGAATTCTTCGACTGGGTGGAGACCCAGCGCTACAAGATACAGTACAAGTACATGCTCAGCCGTTTCAGCGGCAGGGCGACCTGCACTTCCTGCCACGGGGCGCGTCTGCGCGAAGATGCTCTGTACGTCAAGGTCGGCGGCCTGAACATCCACGAACTTATGTCCATGGACGTGGATTCGCTGATTGCGTTCTTCGACTCGCTGAAACTCAGCGGATACGAGCAGGTGATCGCCGCCGAACCGCTTTCTGAGATCAAGTCCCGCCTGCGCTGCATCCAGGATGTGGGACTGGGCTATCTGACGCTGACCCGCGCCTGCAACACCCTGTCGGGAGGCGAAAGCCAGAGGGTGAACCTGGTCACGGCGCTCGGAAGTTCGCTCGTGGGTTCGATGTACATCCTCGACGAGCCGTCCATCGGGCTGCACCCGCGAGATACCGAAAGGCTTATCGAGGTGCTGAAACGCCTTCGCGACCTCGGAAACACCGTTATCGTGGTGGAGCACGACGAGGAGATAATACGCTCTGCTGACCTGTTGATCGACATGGGGCCCGGCGCCGGAGAAAACGGCGGCACGGTCGTTTACGAGGGGAAAGTCTCGGACGGCGCTTCCGAAGAAGAAATTTCCCGTTCCCTGACGCTCCAGTACATACACGGACTGCGGCCAAGGTACACCCGCGAGAAAAGGAACTGGCTGTATTCCATAACATTGAAAGGCGTGCGGGAGCATAACCTGAAAGGGATGGACGTGAAGTTTCCCTTGGGCGTGCTGACCGTCGTGACGGGAGTCTCTGGAAGCGGAAAATCCTCGCTGGTCGGGGACATACTCTATCCCGCGCTGTACCGGAAGATCAACGAAAGCGGGGATCTGCCGGGAATTTTTGCCGGACTTGCCGGCAACGTCGACCGCATCGACAGGGTGGAATATGTGGACCAGAATCCCATAGGAAAGAGTTCCCGAAGCAACGCGCTGACCTACCTGAAAATTTACGACGACCTGCGCAAGCTTTTCGCCGAACAGCCTGCGGCCAAGGCGGCGGGGATGAATGCGCAATATTTCTCGTTCAACTCGGACGGCGGAAGGTGCCCTGAATGTCAGGGCGACGGCGTCGTGAAAATCGAGATGCAGTTTATGGCGGACGTGACCATGGTCTGCGAATCCTGCGGCGGAAAGCGTTTCAAGCCTGACGTGCTCGAAGTCCGCTACCGTGAGAAGAATATCTACGACATCCTCTGCATGAGCGTGGACGAGGCGATAGAGTTTTTCTCCAAGGGAAAGGGCATCGCCCTTGACATAGCCGCAAAACTTCAGCCTTTAGTGGACGTGGGACTTGGTTATCTGAAACTCGGGCAGGCGAGCAGCACCCTGTCCGGAGGGGAGAGCCAGAGAATAAAACTGGCATATTTTCTGTCTCTCGGACAGGGAAAGAACTCTTCCGAGAGAATTATGTTTATATTTGACGAACCGACCACCGGCCTGCATTTCGCGGATGTGGAGAAACTGCTCAAGGCCTTCGAAGTGCTGCTCCAGCGGGGGCACTCGCTCGTGGTCGTGGAACACAACCCGGATGTCATCAGAAGCGCCGACTGGGTGATAGACCTCGGCCCGGATGCCGGTGACAAGGGTGGTGAAGTGGTTTTTGAAGGAACTCCGGAGGACCTGCTGAAGTCGGCGGATACCTTTACGGCAAGATGCCTGCGATGAGGAAAATAGGAAAATATCTGATTAAAGGACTGCTCTTTTTAGTGGGGTCGCTGCCGCTGAAAGCGCTCTACTGCCTTTCCGCGCCCATGGCATGGCTGATGCGCTGCGTGCTGCGTTACCGCCGGAGTGTGGTCGAGGACAATATCCGGCAGGCTTACCTGGACAAGACTCCCGCGGAAATCAAGAGGATAGTGAAGGACTTCTACCGGCATTTCGCTGATATGCAGCTTGAGATGATCTGGTTCGGGCAGTGCCGCAATCCCGAGAGGCTTGCCCGGCAGAACATAGTCAGCTTAGAGGGTACGGAGGCGTTGAACGAAATGTATTCTTCCGCTCCGAGCGTTATGGTTCTGACCAGCCATACCGGCAACTGGGAACTGTTCGGCGGTATTGAGACCTACTCAAATGGCCGTTTGTGTTTCACTGAGAATGAGTTCTGCATGGTTTACAGGCAGATGGAAAGCAAGGTATGGGACGAGATAATAGCGGATAACAGAGCCGCCCCTTTCAGGAATAAACCCTGCAAGGGCTACGTGGAGACGGCCCAGCTTATACGCTACGCGTTCAGGCACAGCGCCGAGAAAATCTGCTATGTCGCCATTACGGACCAGCGCCCCTACTTCAAGTCCCCTGCGAATATCGACGTCTCCTTTATGGGACGTACCTGCAAGACTATGACCGGCGGAGCGGCGCTTGCGCACAAGTTCGGAATGGCGGTGTGCTATCTGTCCATCCGCAATCCCCGTCGGGGACATTATGTGTATGACTTCATCCCCATCTGCGCCGACGGAAAGCAGATGTCGGTCGCGGATATGATGAAACGCTACTACGAACTGCTCGAAGCCGACCTTCGGGCGGAACCGGCTAATTACCTTTGGTCACACAAAAGATGGAAATGGGCAACAAGAGGATAGCGGCGCTGACGATGCTGCGTAATGACGAGGTCTTCCTGCGCAAGTGGGTGGCCTATTACGGGGCACAGCTCGGAAAGGAGAACCTTTACGTCTGGTTCGACGGCCTGGACCAGGTCGTCCCTGACTTCTGCGAGGGAGTGAACGTGCAGGTGGTCGAACATATCGAAGGAAACGTGAAGCAGGGCGACCGCGGACGCATTGACTTTTTGTCCGCAAGGGCTGCTGAGCTTTTCGAATGTTACGACCTTGTCATCGGAACGGACGTGGACGAGTTCCTGGTGGTGGATCCCGCTCTCGGAGTTCCTCTCGCTGATTTTCTTTCGTCCCTGGACAGCCGTCGCCGGGCCTGTTTTTCCGGGCTTGGCGTTGATGTCGGGCAGCACCTTGACAAGGAGGCGGTCATAGACTGGGAGCGTCCGCTTCTGAGTCAGCGAGGATTCGCCCGTCTTTCAACGAGATACACCAAGGCCGGCGTGCTAGCCCGGCCCCTGCCCTGGGGAAGCGGCTTTCACCGCGTCAGAGGCAGGAATTTCCATATAGTCCCCGACCTGTATCTTTTCCACTTCGGCTGCGTGGACCTCGAACGTATCAAGTCGAGAATGTCCGATGCGGACAGAATCGCTTCGGGCTGGTCCAAGCACCTTAAAAAGCGCGCCCGCACCATAGACGTGGTGACGCACGGAAAGGCCCGTGAATGGTCTTGCGCCGTTCCTTTTGCGAGGACCGTCCAGACCATTTTCCGACCGCCCTACGCGTGGAACAAGCCGTCGATGTTCGAGTTGAAACTTGTTGTAAGAATTCCGGAACGTTTTTCATCTGCCGTATGAGTTCAACTCGCCCCATAGATGCTGTCATTACCTGGGTGGACGGCGATGATCCCGTTCACAGGGCGAAACGTGCCCGGTACAGCGTCGGGGTCGCGGGCGTCGGGGCGGAGGATATAGGTGCGGAGACACGTTTCCGCAGCGTCGGGGAGATAGGCTGGTGCGTGGCGTCGATCCGCAGGTTCGCTCCCTTCGTGCGCAAGATTTTCGTCCTGACTGACGGTCAGGATCCGCACCTGGACGGAGTGGAGATAGTTGATCACAGCAGCGTTTCGCAAGGGTTCGAGGAGTATTTCCCGCTCTTCAATTCGCTTGGTATAGAGACGCTTATGTGGCGTATTCCTGGACTTGCACAACGCTTTGTCTATTTCAATGACGATGTTTTCCTGACTGCTCCATGCACTCCGGAAGATTTTTTCGCGGGGGACAAGACGGTCTGCTACGCAAAGCCCTTCAGCGTGGCATTCGCGTCCCTGCTCCGGGCGCTGAAATCTCGTGATGAATTCGGTTTCAAGGACGCTATGCTCAATGCCGCGCTTCTGCTCGGAGAGAAGAATACTTTTTTAAAGACGAGCCATATCCCGCTGGCGCTGCGCTCAGACCGGCTTGCAGAGTTTTTCACCGCTCATCCTGAGGCTGTGCGTTCGAACCTGAGCTGCCGCTTCCGAGAAAGACACCAGTTCAATCCCCAGCAGTTGTATTACCTGCTCGCGAGAAGGGAGGGGACGTTGGAGATCAGGGATTTGCACGATGCCCTCTATATGAAGCCCAAGGACCGCCCGGGCTATGTGGAGCATAAAATAAAAGCCTTCAGAGAGGCTCCGAAGGCTCGTTTCTGTTGTCTGAACTCTCTTGACACAGCGTCAGAAAGCGACCGTGCGCTCGTTACGGACTGGCTGGACGGGAGAATCGGACCTAATCCTTTACATAGACGGTAAGCCCGTGCGTCTTGCGCTTGTTCTCGGGCGGCGGTGTCATATAGTCATCGCCGAAGACTTGCCTGAGGAACCTGTCCGTATCTGACAGCGTCATCAGGCTGACTCCCTCGAATTCGATTTCCTTGTAATTGTCGAAAACTTCTTTCGGGAAGATTTCCTTCGTGCCGTTTGGCCTGGTGGGAAGCGCTCCGCGGAACTCGCTGGTCTCGTAGTCGTTCGAGAGCATCCGGCTGCGGATTTTATCCATCCAGAAGTCGAGACTGTGCGAATGCGCCTCGATTTTCGAAAGCAGCGGGTCGTGCCAGGACCAGGGAAGGAACGGCCTCTGTTTCAGGTAGATGCGATGTATGATGGAGGAGCACTCCTTCTCGAAAGCAGCCTGGTTTTCAGAGGGTTTTCCGTCAACGGGGAAGATGTCTATATTGAGTCCGAACTTGTACGCCGGCATACGCTCCTCGATGCTGACCGTCCTCGGGTCGTGCACCTTTGCAAAGAACTGGACGAAGTATTCGTCCTCCCTGCGGCAGTCGTAGAGACAGCGGTAGGGCGTGGAACCGTCCTTGCCGTAGGTCGCGATAAAGCGCTCGAAATCCGGCCTCGGCATCAGTAGGTCGATGTCGTCGTCCCAGGGGATGAAGCCCTTGTGACGTACCGCCCCGAGCAGGGTGCCGTAGGCTATGGAATAGCGCAGTCCGTTCGCCCGGCAGAAGCGGTCGATGTCGACGGCTATGTCCAGAAGCCTTTTCTGGATTTCCTTGAGTTCGCTTATCTGTCTCATACGGCAGTCGTTGTGTACTGTTTAGAGGGCGTCTACCACTGCGAACAGACGGTCTCTGACTTCTTCGATGCTGCCGACTCCGTCAACCTCGTTGTACTTTCCGGCGCTGCGGTAGTAGGCGATTTCGGGTTCGGTCTGCTTGTGGTAGGTCGCGATACGGTTCTTGATGGTCTCGATGTTGGCGTCGTCAGCGCGTCCCTCGACTGCAGCCCTGCCGCTGATACGGCTGATGACCATTTCGTCGGGGATCATTATGCTGAGAACGGAGGTTACGGTCTCGCCGCTGCGTTCGAGGATGGCGTCTAGGGCCTCTGCCTGGGCGATCGTGCGGGGGAAGCCGTCGAGCAGGAATCCGTCCACGTCCTTGACCGTCTTGAATGCGGATTCAATCATCCCTTCCACGACTTCGTCGGGAACCAGGCAACCTTTTTCGATGAGTTCCTTGGCCTTCAGTCCGAGCTGCGTGCCGGCGGCGATTTCCTTGCGGAGAAGGTCTCCCGTGGAGAGGTGCTTGAGCTTGTACTTTTCTGCAAGTGCTTTGGCCTGAGTGCCTTTGCCGGCTCCCGGAGGACCGAAAAGAATGTAGTATTTCATCTTTTATTCAGTGATTTTGTAAATGTCCTTGTAGTTTCTTCCGAGTTCGTCGTAGTCGAGCCCGAATCCGACTATGAACTCGTTGTCAATTTCCTTGCCGACGTAGTCGAGAACCGCATCTTTCTGGTACACTGCCGGTTTCAGCAGCATAGTGCAGATCCTGACTTCCGATGCGCCCTTGGAGAGCAGCAGTTCCTTTAGCGCGACTATGGTGTTGCCGGTGTCCACTATGTCTTCGGTGATTATGACCCTGCGTCCGCGTACGTCGCCGGTTATGCCCATTACGTTGAGGACGGTGCCGGTGGACTGCGTCCCCTGGTAGGATGATAGCTTGACGGACATCAGCTCGCAGTTGAATTCCAGCCTTTTAAGGAGCTCCGCGGTGAAGATGAGAGCACCGTTCAGCACGCACAGCACTACCGGTATGTCCCCGCTGTCCTTGAAGTCCCTGTTGATTTTTGCGGCCACCCCGTCTATTGCCGCTTCGATTTCGGCGTTTGGAATGTAGGGGGCGAAAGTCTTGTCGTGGAGGGTGATGATTTTGTCCATAATCCGCTTTAAAACGGACACAAATTTAATAAAAAATCATAAACACTTTTCTATGCACTCTTTTTATATGCTTTTTTATGTTTTTGCAGCTCATATTTGGGGCTATGGGCGCAATGTTATTGTTGGTTTTAATGCTTTCGTGGGAGGATGCGCTGCTTTTTCTGAGCGGAGCTTCCACGATGGAGGAACTCGGGGCTGAGGAGATAGAGAGGTATGAGTCTTTGCGCAGGCAGCCTTTCGATATCAACCGTGCGGGCCGCAGCCGTCTGCTCTCCAGCGGGCTTTTCTCCACATATCAGGTAGCGTCGCTCCTGGATTACAGGCAGCGCTGCGGCGACATACTCTCGTTCGAGGAACTTGCCCTCGTGGACGGGATAGGGGAGCGCTACGCCGAGGCACTGAGGTATTTTATTCGTGTGGGCGAGGCGCGCGTGGGGCGGGGGACCGCCGCTGCGTCGGTCGGTTCGCTCGGTGGGGACATTACTCTTCGCTGCGGAATCCGCGGGAGTCCGCTGACCGGGTCCGGCGGAACTAAGGCGCAGCGCGGAAACGAGGGCTTCCCCAGGGATGCCGGTTCAACCGGAACCGGAGCGCAATGGAATTTCGGGGAATGGCTTTCGGCCGGGAAGATGAATCTGTCGTACGGGGAGCGGGCGGAACTGAACCTCGGCGGATCGCATGCGTTGGACGGTACGGCCGCCGCATCCTATTCGGCCGCGGTCTATGGCAGGGGAGTACTCGGCAAGGTGGTTCTAGGCGATTTCAACGCCCGATTCGGGCAGGGACTGGCGCTCTGGAGCGGATTTTCGATGAGCGGAGTCGGCAGCGTCGAGGCACTGCGGCGCAATCCATCAGGCGTTTCCGCAGCTTCTTCATACAACGGAAACAGCCGCCTGCGTGGCGCTGCAGCGGACTTCTCTTTCGGACGCTGGTCGCTTTCTGCCTTGGGTGCAAAGGACCTTGCGGCGCTCAATGTCGGCTGCTCTTCGCTCAGCGGGCAGTGGTCCGCCACCTGCCTGCTGCAGGGCCGTGAACCGGTAGTG
>Ga0129311_1002139_pt1 | contig 12464 bp, 13 predicted proteins | sample Go1ome_FD_94435 | JGI IMG/M metagenome (GOLD analysis project Ga0129311, IMG submission 94435) | Western lowland gorrila individual fecal microbial communities from Wisconsin, USA - Go1022B metagenome | ecosystem: Host-associated > Mammals > Digestive system > Large intestine > Fecal | place... | reverse complement strand
GACGTTTGGCCGGGCTTTAAAGATTTTTCGGGTGGGTTATTAATAAAAGAGTCCTGTGCACCAAAGATGGGTAAATTGGCACCTCGGCAACCAGAGAAAGGAATCTGAAAAAGAGATGAAGATCCTGATCCTGGGAGGCGGTTTCCAGCAGCTTCCGGCAATACGAAAAGCACATGAGCTTGGTCTCACCGTCCTTCTGGCCGATTACCTTCCGGATGCACCGGGGCGAAGAGAAGCGGATCAAAGCTTCCTGATCAGCACGAGGGACAGGGACAAAATTCTGGAGCTTGCCAGGAAGGAAGACGTGGACGGAATTCTTGCCTTCGCCTCGGATCCTGCGGAAGAAACGGCGGCCTATGTGTCGGAGAAGCTGGGCCTTCCCGGCGGAATGTATGCTGCTGCCGGAATTCTCGGGAACAAGAGAAAATTCCGGGAGTTTCTGACGATGCACAGGATTCCTGCACCCAGGCATTTTCTAATGAACTATCCGGAGAGCGACCTTCCCTACCCGGTTGTTGTAAAACCGCTGGATTCTAGCGGCAGCAAAGGCGTGACGATCCTTCGCAGCTACGATGCAGGCAGGCTCCTTCGCGCATATCAGACGGCGATTTCCTTCTCTCTTTCCGGTCAGGCGATGGCGGAAGAATACATATCCTACGGCTACCGGCACCTCATCGGTGGCGACGTGATTGTACGGGATGGAAACGTTATTCTCTATGGCCTCATGGACTGCATCCGCGAAGAAGGGAAGAATCTTGTCCCATGTGGTAAAATATACCCATGCGGCGCAGGAGATGAGGTGAAAGTCCGGATTGCAAGGATCATGCAGACGGTCATCCACGGGCTTTCGATTACCGATGCGGGGATGAACGTGGAATTCATTGCCGGAAAGGACGGAGAAGTCTATCCCATCGAAATTGCTCTTCGCTGCGGCGGAAACGGCATTCCGCAGCTTCTCTCGGATGCAACCGGGATCGACTGGATCCGTGAGGAGGTGCAGCGTACCCTGCGGCGCACGAATGGCCCGAATGCGAATTTCCTGGAGGCTTCCAGGTTTGCAGGAAAATTAGTTCCTGAGGATCTGCAGGGCATCTATGCAACCTATAATCTTCATGCGAACCAACCGGGAATGTACGCCGGATATGAGCTGCATCCGGAGCTTTCCGGGCACCTGTATCGGGAAGAAATTTTTCGCAGAAAAGGCGAGACTGTCGGAACCTATGAAAATGCCTCAGGCATTATCGGGATTCTGTACTTCCACTTTGCAAGTCGTGCGGAGGCAGAAACTTATCTGTACGACATGTCATGGTATCTTCAGGTTCACGTGATGAATTTGAAGCCGGTAAGCTCAGGTACGGATATTCTGGCAGACATTGTACGTCTTGGTGAATTCATGACCCCGCCGTTCTCTGCGAGAAATCGCTGCGGACAGGAGTATTCTATTTCGGAGAAAAGGAACGCTTCAATAACCGGTTGGAACACCAATACCTATGCAGAAAAGCTGATGCGCCTGGCGGACATTGTGACCATCGAAAACGAAAAAGGAGAGATCATCGGCCTCGTTGCTGCTTATCTCAATCGAAGCGATTTCGGATTTATTTCCATGCTCATCGTCATGCCGGAGTACCGGAGGTGCAGAGCAGCAGAGGCGCTGTGTGAGAAGGTTCACATGTTGGCAAGAGAAAAGAACATTCCCAGCATCCGCGGAGAAATCCGGAAGGAAAATATGGCCTGCCGGAGATTAGCAGAGAGGTTGGGATATGTGGAATATAAGGATGCTGAGGATGGATTTGTGGGAGTGGAGAAGCAGGTAAATATGAGTCTGGATGTATGAAGTATATATAGACATAAAAGTGTAATGGAATTAATGATGAGGAAAAGAAGATGGAACAGAACAGGTGTCAGGTTACGACGGTTATTGCGTCGTATAATCCGGATCTTATTAAGTTGAAAAGAACAATCATATCAATTGCTGCGCAGAAAGATGTTTCTGTTCAGATTATTCTCACAGACGATGGATCAGCAAATAATTACTTCTTGGAAGCAGAAGCTTTTTTGAAGTCGCTTTCCTTTACACACTACAAGTTTATATCATCAGAATCAAATCAAGGAACAGTTAAAAATATATATAAAGCCTTACCATTTATTGAAGGCGAGTATGTCAAAACGATTTCTCCTGGAGACTATCTATACCAGGCTAATACACTTAGCCGGTGGTATTCTTTTGCAAAACAAAGTAATGCGCATCTGTCTTTTGGCGATGCTATTTATTACTTTGAGGATCAAGGCAAGCTGAAATATGACAGAGTGCCAACTCATCCTATGGATATGGACGTATATTCTGAAAATCAAGATCCTGAGAGAATACGAAATAGATATATTATAGCATCGGATATTACTCTGGGCGCGGCGCTTCTTTGCAAAACCGATCTGGTCAGAGAGTATATGGATCAAATTGTAGGTAAAGTTACATATGCAGAAGACAATATTTACCGAATTATGCATGCCGATGGAATTGCACAGCAATACTGCGGTTTCCCTGTGGTTTGGTATGAATCTAATAGTGGCATCTCAACGGGAAAAAGTAAAAAATGGACAAGACGCTTGCAGGATGACTGGCGTGCTACAGATCAGATCATAATTGAAAAGAAGCCTACAGATCATCTTGAAAGAAGATTCCAAAGCTTTCTTATGTTTCAGAATGAAAGCGGAATTAGAAGTAAGTTTGGGATGTTCAGGACATTTCCTGAACTCATCCCTTACATGATTCAAAATAGGATACAAAAGAAAGAGCATTTATCAGTGCAGTCTGCAGATGAGACGTTCTATAAGTTTATCAAGACGAACGCAGGAGAAAGTCACGAATAAGAAGGCCAGAAGGCATCCGGAACTATATCAATTGCAACCATTGACACCTTGTCGGTGACGATGTGATCGTCCAGGATGGAAAGGCTGTTCGCTATGGTCTTATGGGCTGCATCCGCGAAGAAGGGAAGAATATTGTCCTATGTGATAGAATATATTCATGCGGCGCAGGAAACAAGGTGGCTGACCAGATGGCTGCTTATTTCAATCGAAGTGCTTTCGGATTTATTTCCATGCTCATTGCAGTGCCGGGGAATCGACACACAGGGTGGCAGAGGCAATGCGTGGTGATGTTGTTTATCTTTTACAAAATGGTTAGTATGGCCACCTCTTGCCATGAAAATGCTGATCTACATTAAAAGGGATGAGTAACTGGGAAATGGGAAAATTAAAAACCCTATTGTTCTACACGATTCTGGGAGATTTCGTATCAGCAATGCAATTGAATTCTTTTAAACGAAAATGGAAAAGATTTAATTTTGAAAATGATACTATTCCCAACAATATATTTCCGATAGAAGTGGTTAGTGTTGGAAAATATACTTATGGTGATTTGAACGTCATAACATCATCGGACAAATGTAAATTGAAAATAAAGAACTATGTTTCGATAGCAAAGAATGTTACGTTCTTATTGGATTCGGAACATCTTATAGGCAACGTGTCTTCATTTCCATTCAAAGTAAAACTGCTTCATATGGAAGGTTCCGAAGCGGTTGGAAGAGGAGATATACTCATAGATGATGATGTGTGGCTTGGTTATGGGGTCATTGTAATGTCTGGAGTTCATATAGGACAAGGGGCAGTGATTGCTGCTGGAGCTGTAGTCACCAAGGACGTTCCCCCTTATTCTATTGTTGGCGGCGTTCCTGCCAGAGTTATTAAATATAGATTTTCTGCGGAAGTGATCGCGGAATTAATGAAAATAGATTATAGTGCCCTGACAGAAGATGTAGTGAAAGATCATATCGAAGAATTATACAGGAAGCTGTCGGATGTTGACCAATTGGATTGGATGCCAAAGAGAAACTGCAATGAATAATAAGCGCGAAATTAGCTAGCAGCTTTGGGAAACCAATAAAGGAGCAAGTAGGACGATGCAGGTTGTTAAATATGTATTTCAGCCACATGGGGATGAACGTGGGCAATTAATTGCACTGGAGGAATTCAAAGACATTCCTTTTAGAATTAAGAGAGTTTATTATATGTACGATACCGCAAAGGGAGTTACGAGAGGTTTTCATGCACATAAAAAATTGCAGCAAATTTTGATTTGTATACACGGAAGCTGCAAGATACGACTTGATAATGGTAAAGAAAAGAAGGTTGTTCCTCTCGAAAAGCCATATGAAGGTTTATACATTGCAAATAATATGTGGAGAGAAATGTTTGACTTCTCGCCGGATGCAGTATTAATGGTTCTGGCTTCTGAAATTTATGATGAGACAGACTATATCAGAAACTATGATGAGTTTTTAAAATTTGTAAATGACCGCGAAAGTACAACAAAAAATAGTAGCAATGAGTAGACGGAAAAAGCTGGATAGCATGTAGTTGTATTAATTTTCAGTATGAATACGAAAGGAAAATGGATGATTTCTGATTGAAATCATCTTAATAAGTAAAATATGAAGGTCCCATTTGTAACATTTAAGCCGCTGGAAAAAGAATTGGATAAGGAATTAAGAAGTGCTTTTGAAAGGGTATATGATCATTCATGGTATATCGGTGGCGATGAAGATAAAACTTTTGAAGTTGCTTTTGCTAAGTATTGCAATACCAATTATTGCGTAGGCGTTGGAAATGGATTAGATGCCTTATTTTTATCACTTAAAGCACTTGGCATTAAAGAAGGAGATGAGGTAATTGTTCCATCTAATACATATATCGCCACGGCACTTGCGGTAACATATGTTGGAGCGAAACCTGTTTTTGTAGAGCCGGATATTCGCACGTTTAATATCGATCCATTAAAGATAGAAGCAGCTATTACTGATAGAACAAAAGCTATCATACCGGTTCATTTATATGGTCAAGCTTGTGACATGGACCCGATTATGAGGATTGCGAGAGAATACCATCTTTATGTTGTTGAAGATTGTGCTCAAGCACATGGTGCAAGGTATAAAGGAAAGGTAGTTGGTTCTTTTGGTGATGCTGCAGGCTTTTCCTTTTATCCCGGAAAAAATCTGGGCGCATTAGGCGATGCGGGTGCAATTGTAACAAACAATGAAGAACTGGCGAAAAAGGTTAGAGCTCTTGGAAATTATGGATCAGATTATAAATATCATCATGTATACTTGGGGAATAACTCTCGCTTGGATGAATTACAGGCTGCTTTTTTGACTGCAAAGTTGCCTCTTCTAGATAAAATCAATACAGAAAGAAGAAAAATAGCTGGGAAATATTTGTCCGGTATTTGCAATTGTGAAATTATCCTGCCATTCGTATCTGATTTTGCTGAGCCGGTGTGGCATATATTTGGCATAAGATGTCATAGAAGGGCGGAACTTGAAAAGCATCTAAATGATTCCGGTATTAGTACCAATAAACACTATCCTATTCCAATTCATTTACAAGAATGTTACAGAAGTGCTGGCTATAAGAGAGGGGATTTTCCTATAGCTGAGGAAATTAGTGAAACGGAATTAAGCATCCCGATGTACTATGGAATGACGGAAGAGGAAGTACAGTACGTTATTGATAGAATAAATGAGTTTCAATAAGTATTTAGGAAAATAAATGTAATTTATGCTTGCTTACATGAAAGTATCATTAGTTATGCACCTTCTATACCATTTCAATTTGGGTGGGATATAAGGCGTTTTTGGTATACTTAAAACATGAAAAATTGATTTTTCAGAGGGACATATTGATGATAACAATATCTAGATTTTCAGAAGAAAAGAGTGAACTTTGGAATGAATTTAATAAACAGAGTAAAAATTATCTGTTTATGTTTGACAGAAATTATATGGATTATCATAAAGATAGGTTTAAGGACCATTCATTGTTGTTTTATGATGAAAACATTTTAGTAGCTTTGTTACCAATGAGCGAGCATGGTGATGAGTTAATTTCGCATGGTGGATTAACATATGGTGGTTTTATAACGGATACCAGAATGAAACAGCACATCATGATGGATTGCTTTGCTGAACTCATAAAGTATGCTAGGGAGAGCGGCTTCAAGAGCATCAGATATAAGTGCATACCACATATATACCATAGTCAACCTGCGGAAGAAGATAGATTTGCCCTATTTGCGAATGGTGCAAGGCTTGATACTGTGGACGTTTCGACTTACGTGAATTTAACATCATTACTTAAAATGCCTAAAGGAAGAAAAGCTCAGATTTCCAGAGCAAAAAGAGAAGGTGTAGTCATAGAAGAATTAACGGAGCTAGAGGATTTTAAGGCATTTATTGATCTTGAAAATAAGGTGCTCCTGGAACATCACGGTGTTCACGCAGTGCATACCGGAGAAGAATTAAAACTTCTTCATGATAGATTTCCGGAGAACATCCATTTATTCGCCAGCAAAAAAAACGAGAATATGATAGCAGGAACCGTTGTTTATGAGTACGATCAAGTCGTGCATACACAGTATATGGCAGCGAATGATGAAGCCAGAACGATTGGGGCATTAGATTTAGCGGTTGCAACAGTGATTAATAAATACAAAGAGACAAAGAAATGGATAGATTTTGGAATTTCTACAGAACATGGAAAGATTTATCTGAATGAAGGTCTTTGTTCTCAAAAAGAAGGATTCGGCGGAAGAACCGGAGTATATGAAATATGGGAGTTGACTATATGACAGTATCCTTTTTGGTGACGTTTTACAATCAGAAAGAATATGTAAAACAGAGTCTGGATAGTATATTAGATATAAATAAGCCTTGTGATTGGGAAATATTGATTGGCGACGATGGTTCATCAGACGGGACGATTGATGAAGTTCGCAAATATGTTTCGATGTATCCCGATAACATAAAGCTATATATTATGCCTCGCAAACAAGGGGAAAAGTATGATCCGGTAAAAAGAGCTAGTGCTAACAGGCTCAATTTACTAGAACACTCGAAGGGAAATTTATTTTGCACATTAGATGGTGATGATTATTTTTGTGATAGAGAGTTTATAAGAGAAGCTGTGGAAATCTTTAGCAACGATGACAAGATATCGGTTGTTGCCTTCGGCTTTAAATATGTTGGAGACACTAATGATAATAGGACACTAACTTTACCGGAAAAATTCAAAAATCGGTGTGTGGATAAGAAAGTGTTCTTACGGAAATATTATATACCAGCCGGCGGATGTGTATATAAAAAATGTTTTGATAATAGAAGAATTAATTATATAAAGAATCTCGGATATTTTGATGATAATAATATAGTAATTAATAACCTGAATTATGGAGAGATGTTGGCAATTAACAGAATTATATATGCATATCGGCAGACTGGACAAAGTGTATACACAAGTATGAATGAAATAGAACAAGCTGTGTTAAATGTTCAAGGAATGGATGTTGATATAAGATTAGTTAGTCCGGATTTGAAGGAAACAATTGAGAAAAGATATGCATCAGCAGTGATTTTAATGTATATATGGCGAAAAAGAATAAAAGAAATTTTGGGAAATGAAAAATATCATAAATATGAATCCGGATGCACAAATTTGATGCCATCATATTGCTATGATTTGCTTCATTACAATGAGATGGAAGATGAAAGATTAAAAAGCATAAAAAAGATTTTAAAAATGCATAAGAAATATACACTAATACAATATATCAGGTATTCTTGGTTGCTGTTGAATAGAATTATTTGAATCGTTAGAACTCGAGAAAACAAGAACTTGATTTTATATTGTTGCATGATGGTTTCCATGTCGTTCGGTGAGGAATAAAAAATTGAAAACGAGAAGAGGATATATTTTTTCCTGGTATAATTCTGGTCGAAATTATGGTCAAACATTGCAAGCGTATGCGTTACAAAAAGTACTCCGTGATATGGGATATGAGGTCGAACATGTTTGCTTTGGTTCAAACAGGGGATTATCAGAGACTATTATCAGCGTAATAAAAGATTTAAGAGAATTGAGCAAAACGCAAAGGAGAATCCAAAAGAAGTTTAATACATTTATTGCTAACAATATGAAAACTACGGAGAGATTAAAAACAGATCGGGATGTTCATAATTTTATAAAAAAAAGACATCCTGATTTTTTAATTTGTGGCAGTGATCAAATTTGGAATCCGTATAATGTACATCCGTTTTATTATTTGGCCGGTATTGGTGATGAATCTACGAATCGTATTGCGTACGCCGTAAGTACATGCGATGAGAGAAGAAAAGATAAATTCCTTGAATACCCAGAAATCGAAGAGTGGATTAAAAACATTAATTATGTATTTGTGAGGGAGAATAGTGGCAAGAAAATATTATTGGAACAATATGGTGTTGATTCAAAAGTTGTTTTAGATCCAACATTATTAATGTCTGGTTCGAATTGGGCCAGGCTGCTTGGCTTAAAGAAGAAAACGGATAACTATGTTTTATGTTATGCATTTAATTTAACAGAGAACCAAAAAAGTATGATTAATGAAAGTGCTAATCGGTTAGGGTGCTCAGTAAAATACGGTAATATTCTTAACGGAAAAGAAAAAGAACAAGAATCATGGTCACCATGTGAATTCTTAGAGGCGATCATGAATGCTAAAGAGGTATTTACCGATTCGTTTCATGGCACTGTCTTCTCAATTCTATTTCATAAAGAATTTATTGTTTTTGATAATGGAAATGATATTGAAAGTGATCCTTACTACAATATTGATAGAATGAATACATTATTAAGTTTATTAGAGCTGAATGATAGACTTGTGACAGAAGATAAGAGCAAAAACCTTGATGAAATCAACTATGTAAGGATTGATGCGATCTTGGAAGTTCACAGAAAAGAGTGTCTTTCTTTACTTAGAGGGAGTATAGCATGATAAGTGATTTAAATAAACAGCGCAGATTAGGAGTCATGCTGGGATATGTAAATTTTGCAGTTGGGATGGCAACACAATTGTTGTATGTCCCAATAATGCTCAGCAATTTGGGACAAAGCGAATATGGAGTCTATCAATTAGTTGCAAGCTTAATTTCTTACCTTAGCCTGTTGAATTTTGGCTTTGGGGGTGCTTATCTACGCTTTTATGCTCGATGTAAAGATAATTCTGAAGAAGAGGCAAAATTAAATGGAACCTTCCTTTCTGTTTTTCTGATTCTTGCTATAGCTGTATTTATCATAGGAACGATAATCAGTGTAAATGCACAAGTTATACTAGGCGATCAGCTTACGACGAATGAGATTGCGCTTTCCAAAACTTTGTTGTTCATTTTAACTATTAACATGGCATTAACATTTCCCATAAGTGTTCTTTCGTCTATTATAAGCTCTAGAGAGGCGTTTGTATTTCAGAAGATTTTTGATTTATTTAGAAATATAGTCAGTCCTTTTCTTATGATCATTGTTCTTTTTATGGGGAAAGGATCCATTGGACTGGTCTTTGTAACTACCGCTTTGACCATAGTATCTGGGATAGTTAATCTATGGTATGTACGGATAAAGATCAAGGCAAGATTTCTTTTTAGGAGACTTAATATTCGCTTAATAAAAGAAATAGGAGCATTCTCTTTTTTTATTTTCTTAAATTCTATTATCGACCAAGCAAATTGGAATGTAGACAAATACTTGTTGGGCAGAATGGTCGGTTCAACCGCTATAGCTGTATACAGTGTTGGGGCACAGATCAACTCAGTTTATATTCAGGTTTCTGACATGACTGCATCGGTTATGGCTACTAAGGTGAATCTGATTGTTGCGGATGAGAGAAATCCTTTGCCCGAATTAAATATTCTGTTTAGAAAAGTCGGGAGAATACAAGCGTACGTTATATTAGCGGTAATTTCTGGCTTTTATGTATTAGGTAAGGATTTTATTCTTTTATGGGCTGGAGTTGATTATCAAGAGGCCTACTATGTAACATTATTACTGATTGTTCCAGCTGCGATACCATTGATGCAATCATTGGGGGTTGATATTCAAAGAGCATTGAACAAACATCAAATAAGATCGGTTGTTTATGCGGGATTGTCTATTGTTAATATTGTTATTAGTATATTCTTGATAAAAAAGATGGGGACATCTGGAGCTGCGCTAGGCACGGCCATTTCACTGCTGATAGGCAATGGATTGGTAATGAACATTATATATAAAAGATATATTGGTTTAGATGTTGGCCGCTTTTGGAAGACTATGATGCCAATAATTTTTGTGTCATTAGTTCCAGTTTTGTTTGGAAAAGCTATTAATACTTTATTCAGTAATACGTCGTGGCCAATTTTTGTTGCCAAGGGAGTTGTTTTTTTGGTTATTTATTTTGCATCTGAATACTACATGGCCATGAATCATGAAGAGAGAAGAATGATAAGTAGTATGTTACATTCGAAAAACGGGTATAGCAGATGAAAACGTATGCAGGATATTATAAAAATAAAATTAGAGAGAAATCTTCATCAGGTGGTATTTTTAGTGCACTGGCAAACTGTATTTTAAAAAAAAATGGAGTTGTATATGGCGTTTGTATGTCCAGTGATAATTACTCGGCTCATTTTGAGCGAGCATCGACTAATTCGGAAGTTCAGCTCATGATTGGATCGAAATATATGCAAGCGTCGATGGGATCAATTTTGCATTCTGTAAAAATGGATTTAGAAAATGGTATTGTTGTCCTGTTTACGGGAACTATATGTCAAATAAATGGTCTGAAGAAGTATCTACAAAGAGATTATGATAATTTGTATTGTGCTGATGTTATTTGTCATGGGGTCCCTTCTCCAAAATTATGGAAAAAATATATTTTATCTCGTGAAGAACAAATTGGGAAATGTATAGAGTTAAATTTCAGGAGTAAAGAAGCTGGGTGGTATGCATCTGGTATAAAAGAAAATTATTTTTTTACATCACAAAATAAAAATCAATATATGAATCTATTTCTCAGTGACTTATGTTTGCGTCCATCCTGTTATGAATGTATTTGCAAAAAGAATAAAAAATCTGATATTACAATAGGTGATTTGTGGGGGGTTCATCAAGTCGCTCCTGATCTAGATGATGACAGAGGAATTTCAGCTATTATCTTAAGAACAGAAAAATCTGAAAATATGTTTAATTGCATTAAGGGTGATTTGGTATATAAAGAAATAACTTATGATGAAGCTATATTAGAAAATCCATCCGAGCATGAATCTGCGCAGAAGCCTCTGGGAAGAGAGACCTTCTACAGAGATCTAGAAAAAAAATCATTTGAATCATTATGGGAAAAATACATGGAAAAAACGCTGGTTTGGAAATTTTGTGGAGGGGTTAAAAGAAAGTTTCATAGAATTTTATTGGTGTGTAGTAGAAGTGAAAGAAAATGACAATTGTGTTTACAATTATTATACAATGACAGATATGGAGAGAATGATTCCTGTATTATACGAAAAAAAAGAAGAATGTTGTGGTTGTACTGCATGTTATGCTATCTGCCCGGTTACTGCTATCAGCATGATTGAAGACGAGGAGGGGTTTGAATATCCTCGTATAAATGAAGACAAATGTGTACATTGTGGGATGTGCTTAAGAGTGTGTCCGATTAAATGAATATTAACATAAATTATGAAAGTCATGAAATAAAGCCTGGTTGAGGAAAGACAAAGCTAGCAAAGATAATCTTTCATGTCGAGATGACCAAAAATGAATAAAATTAAGAAATTAATATGCGATTCTCTTGTTGGTGACTGGATTGCTGCCATTCAATTACATAGTTTTAAGACGAAATGGGAAAAAGAAAATCCTCATAACGGTACATTCCCGACGAGTATTATTCCTTTAGATATAGTAAAAATTGGAAATTATACGTATGGGGAATTGAACGTTATAACTTCTTCAAATCATAGCAAATTGATTATAAAGAACTTTGTCTCAATAGCCAAAAATGTGACTTTTTTATTGGACTCCGAGCATGCAATTCATAATGTTTCTTTGTTTCCATACAAAGTAAGAATGCTACAAAGCGAACCATCAGAAGCACTCAGCAAAGGTGATATATTTGTTGATGATGATGTGTGGATCGGTTTTGGTGCTACGATCATGTCCGGCGTTCATATCGGTCAAGGCGCCGTAGTTGCAGCAGGGGCCGTGGTTACAAGGGATGTTCCGCCGTATTCCATTGTGGGAGGAGTCCCGGCCAGAGTTATCAGATATAGGTTTTCCTCCGAATTGATCTCTGAATTATTGCAGATTGATTATAGTAGTATGACAGAAGAAATGGTGAAAGAGCATTTGCAAGATCTGTATTGTGATTTTACAGATATGAATCAGATTGCATGGATGCCGAAGAAGAACTAAACAATAGGCAAAGGTAGTCATCTTTTAGTAGTGGCGATAATTCTGCTGAAGAAGGTTCTTTATCGCTGTAAGGTTGCCGTGGCTGGATAAGGAAATGAATTTATGTTAAAAGGCAAAAGGTACTGGATTTCGTATACTTTTCTGTTTGTACT
>Ga0129311_1002138_pt1 | contig 12466 bp, 13 predicted proteins | sample Go1ome_FD_94435 | JGI IMG/M metagenome (GOLD analysis project Ga0129311, IMG submission 94435) | Western lowland gorrila individual fecal microbial communities from Wisconsin, USA - Go1022B metagenome | ecosystem: Host-associated > Mammals > Digestive system > Large intestine > Fecal | place... | reverse complement strand
CATCAAGGTTCTCTTCCTTGATGATGGCGTTCACAGCGAGATCCATGCGCACCTGACGCATTGCGGGCTCCTTGCCGTCCTCCATGAACTTCTGCTCGTTCATGTTGGTCATCTTGCAGTACTGGTCATAGGGGATGCCCTGAGACTGTAAGCGCTGCTTGAAATCCTCGAGGAAGCGGGCGCACTGCTCTTCGATCATCGCGTCGGGAATATCGCACTCAATGCCCTCGGCAACCTTCTCCATAAGGCTGCTCTCGACCGTGAACTTCGCGGCCTGCTCGCGCTGCTCGGTGATCTCACGCTTGATGCTGTCCTTGAGCTCCTTGAGCGTGTCGTATTCGGACACGTCCTTGGCAAAATCGTCGTCGAGCTTGGGCAGTTCCTTGCACTTGATCTCCTTGGCCTTGACGTGGAAGACGACCTTCTTGCCGGCCAGATCCTTGTGATAATCCTCGGGGAAGGTGATGTCGAGATCCTTCTCTTCGCCGGCCTTCATGCCGATGACCTGATCCTCAAAGCCGGGGACGAAGCTGCCGGAACCGAGCTCGAGCTCGTAGTTCTCACCCTTGCCGCCCTCGAACGCCTCGCCATTGTCGAAGCCTTCGAAGTCGATGACGGCGATGTCGCCCTTCTTGGCCTTGCGGTCAACAGAGACGAGGCGGGCGTTGCGCTCGGCCATCTCATTGAGGCGCTCCTTAACGTCGTCAGCGCTGACCTTGACCTCTTCCTTCTCCGCGGTCAGGCCCTTGTACTCGCCGAGCTTGACCTCGGGATACACGGCAACGGTCGCCTTGAAGGTGAAGCCGTTCTCGTCGATCTTGTCGTCCACGATCTCGACCTCGGGATAGCCGACAACGTCGAGGCCGCTCTGGCCGATGGCCTGCGTATATGCCTCGGGCAGGGCGATGTCAACGGCATCGCTGTAGAAAACACCCGCGCCGTAGAGCTTCTCAATCATCTTGCGGGGGGCCTTGCCGGGGCGGAAGCCGGGAATGCTGAGCTTACCGCGCGCCTTGGCGTAAGCCTTGGCAACAGCGGCTTCAAATTCCTCCGCGCCGACCTCAACGGTCACCGCGACTCTGCTCTTTTCCAGCTTTTCAACATTTTTGACAGTCATGATTTCTTTTTCCTCCGTTTAACATCATAAGTAGGACAATGATGCTTTTGCAAAGTAGAATTATACCATAGCTTCTTCGGAATATCTACCCTTTTTTGCATCATTTTATGTCCTAATTGCAAATTTTTACCGGCTGAAAGGCGACATAATCCGCCGCGATCAGCGCATATTCGGTTTTTCCCCGCATTCCTTCGAACGCGCGGCGGTGCGTATAGCCGTGCAGATGCCCGTAATAACAGCGCTCGACCTCGTACTTATCGAGAAGCTCAAGCATCTCGGGGCACTGATAGCCCTGATAGATGGGCGGGTAGTGCAAAAAGCAGTAGATGGGCTTTCCTTCCGCCGCCTTGAGCGACGCCTCCAGCCGCAGCGCCTCGCGCGCGAGCATCTTGCCCGTGTGCGTTCCCGCAGCGTCCTCCTCATAAAACCAGCCGCGCGTGCCGCAGATGGCGTGGTCGCCGTAGAAAAAAGCGTTGTTATAGAGAATGTCGAGGGTCGTAATATCATGCTCGGCAAAGAATTTTTTCATCTTCGCAGCCGTCCCCCACCAGTAGTCGTGGTTGCCCTTCAAAAGGAGCTTCTTCCCCGGCAGCGCGTCGATAAATTGAAAATCGGGCAGCGACTGCTCAAGCGACATTCCCCACGAGATGTCCCCCGCCAGCACGATGACATCGTCATCGTTGAGCTTCGAGAAATTCTCCTGAATGCGCTCGACATAGTTTGCCCATTTGGAGCCGAACACGTCCATGGGCTTGTTCGTGCCGAGCGATAAGTGCAGATCGCCGATCGCATACAGAGCCATCGCCTGCCTCCCTTCTTTTCTCAAGTTAAAATGCGTTCTCGATGTATTCGATGCGCGTGGAGCGCGCGCTATGGTGCACGTCGGTGTAGACCTCCGCCACATCGAAGCGGGCGGGCGCGTCAAGGCCGTGCATGCTCAAATAGAGCAGCGCGGCGGAGCGCAGCTTTTCCTGTTTTTTCGCCGTAACGGATTCGCGCGGTATCCCGTAGCGCAAATTGGTGCGCAGCTTGACCTCGACAAACAGGAGCGCCCCCTCCTGCTCGGCGATGAGGTCGATCTCGCCGAAGCGGCAGCGCCACTCTCGTTCCACGATGCGGCAGCCGCGCGCTTCGAGGTATTCCGCGACCAGCGCCTCGCCCCAGTCACCGTCCTGCTTGGTGCTCATCGCCGCGCCTCCCACTTTTTGAGGAACGTCTTGCGATGTACGGGGCTCGGCCCGTACCGGTCAAGCATTTCGTAGTGGAGCTTTGTGCCGTAGCCCTTGTGCTTGGCGAACTGATACTCGGGGTACTGAGGATCCAGCACCTCGACCACGTAGCGGTCACGGCTGACCTTTGCCAGCACGCTCGCCGCAGCGATGGAAAGGCTCACGCCGTCCCCGCCGATGACAGTCTCGTGCGGCGTGGTGATCTTTGCCGACGCACCATGGTCGCGGTTGCCGTCGATGAGCGCGTAGTCCGCCGGAACCTCCAGCGCGTCGATGGCAAGCTGCATCGCCTTCATGCGCGCGCTGAGAATATCTGTTGCATCGATCTCGCTTGCGTCGACGGACGCGACGGCGCAGGCGACGGCCTTTTCGAAAATAACAGGGAAAAGCGCCTCGCGCTTTTTCTCCGTCAGCTTTTTGGAATCGTCCAGTCCTTCGATCACGCAGTCCGCCGGCAAGATGACCGCAGCGGCATACACCGGCCCCATCAGCGGCCCCGCGCCCGCCTCGTCCACACCGCAGACGGCAGAAAAGCCCGCCGCGCGGGCTTTTTCCTCAAAATGCAGGTCGACGCTCATGCGCTCTCCCCCTCCGGCGGCAGCTCAAGTGTAAAGCGCCCCAGCTTGCCGCCGCGGAATTCATCGAGCAGAATGCGGCTCATCCGTTCGGTGTCCACCTCGCCGCCGGAGATCAAAAATCCGCGCTTGCGCCCCGCTTTTTCGAGCAGCGCGTAGCCGTCGTCTTCTTCGGCAACGGTGAGCTTATAGCGCTCCTCGATCGCCTTGGGATAATTCTTGCCGAGATAGTCCATCAGGCGCATGGCAAGCTCCTCGATGTCAACGACCTCGTCGCGGATCGCGCCGGTGAAGGCAAGGCGCACGCCAACGCCGCTGTCTTCAAACTTCGGCCACAGGATTCCCGGCGTGTCGAGCAGCTCGAGCGTCTTGTCGACCGGCACCCACTGCTTCGTGCGCGTCACGCCCGGGCGATCCTCCGCTTTGGCGCTCTTGCGGCCGGAGACCTTGTTGATGAAGGTCGACTTGCCGACGTTCGGAATGCCGAGCACCATCACGCGCAGCACACGGCCGATCTGACCCTTGGCCTCGTAAGAGGCGATCTTATCGCGCAGCAGCGTGCGCACGGCAGAAGAAAACTGCTTCACGCCGCCGCCCTGCTTGGCGTCCGTTTCGATGACGGCATAGCCAAGCGAGCGGAAATACGCCGCCCATTTTTTCGTCATTTCCGGGTCTGCCTGATCAACGCGGTTCAAAACGATCAAACGGGGTTTACCCGCCGTCAGCTCATCCACATCGGGGTTGCGGCTGCTCATGGGAATGCGTGCGTCTAAAATCTCGCACACAGCGTCCACATTGCCGAGCTCCGCCGTGATCATACGGCGGGTCTTGGTCATATGTCCCGGGAACCAGCTGAGAGAATCCAACTGCATTTTCTCTGCCCCCCTTTACTTCAAAAGGCCGATGCGGCCGAATTCGCGCTGCTCGGTCAGGTAGTCGCGGCCGGGAAAGACAAGAAAAACTGCCTTGCCGATGAGCAGCCGTGTATCCACCGTGCCAAGAGACGAGTCACGACTGTCGTTCGAATGGTTGCGGTTATCGCCCATAAGGAACACCTCGCCCTCCGGCACGGTAAGCGGGAAAACAGTGCCTTCCTCGCGATACGTATAGTCGTTGATATAATCCTCGTCCAGAAGCTCGCCGTCCACATAGACCTGTCCCAAGTCAAAGTCGATGTCCACGGTCTGTCCCGCGGTGGCGATGACGCGCTTGACGATGGGTTTATCGTCAAAGCTTTCCTTGCGGGCAATAACGATGTCGCCGACTTCATACTTGCCGCAAAGCAGCGAATTCACCACGAGCAGACGGTCGCCGTCCTGAAGTGTCGGGATCATCGACGGGCCGGAAACGCCCATCAAGCGCACAAGGAACGTAAATACGAGCACCACGACCAGCAGCGCCGAAACGAGCGAAGAAACAGTCTCATACACGTCGCGCCCGGGGATCTTTTCCACGATCTCCTCCTGCGCCTGCTCGTTGATCTCCAATTTCTGATCAAATTCGTCCATTTTGGTCTCCTCAATGCAGCGCCCGCGCAAAAGAAAAGCGATGCTCCTCTTTGCGGCAAAATGCGCCTGATTTTCTAATGTATTATTGTAGCACGCTTTTTGAAAAAGGCAACAAAAAAAGCGTGGTTGCAAAAACCACGCTTTTTTGTTCTCAAAGAATCTGTCTTACAGCTTCTCGCGGATCTTGGCAGCCTTACCGACGCGGCCGCGCAGGTAATAGAGCTTGGCGCGGCGGACATAACCGCTGCGCACGGTCTCGACCTTCTCGATGAGGGGAGAATGGACGGGGAACACCTTCTCGACGCCGACGCCGTAGGCGAGACGACGAACGGTGAAGGTCTCCTCAAGACCGCCGTGCTTCTTCGCGATAACGATGCCCTCGAAGACCTGGATACGCTCGCGGGAGCCTTCCTTGATCTTGACGTGAACGCGGACGGTATCGCCGACGTTGACAACGGGCATTTCCTTCTTCAGCTGCTGGGATTCGAGCTCTTTGATGAGATCCATGGGTAATTTCCTCCTATTTATAGGCGTTCTTGACCGCTTTTCTGTGGCGCTTTTGGGATTCTTTCACCCGCGCACGGCAGAGGACCGCCCTTTTCAAGCTATGGTAGCATATCATACGGCAGGACGAATTGCAAGCACTTTTTACAAAAAGAGAAAAAATGTGCTTTTCTCAGCGGAAAACGTTCATATCCTTGTCGTAAACTTCTTTTCTGCGCACGCGAACAAAGTCCGGCGCGATCTCCGGCAAGTGCCGCGCGACGGCCGCGCCGATGAGCGCAGGGTTGAGCCCGGGATCCTGCGCGGCGACGACGGCATCGGCGCGGATCAGATTCTCCTCCTCCGTCAGCGTCAGCGAACGAAGAAGCGGCGCGATGTTCAGTTCGGTCATACCCTTGTGCTTCGTGCGCTTTTCAACAAAGATCTCTTCCTGCGTAAAAAGCGTGCGGATGCGCTCGCATGCCCCCTCGGGCACGCCGTTGTCGTACTCCATTTCGAGCTGCGCGCGCAGGTTGACCATCTCGCGCACGGGGCGCGTCACGCTATAGCAGTCCAGCACGCGCAATCCCGCGGGCATGCCGGTGTTCAGCGCCTCGGCAACCCCCTCGCCGGTGCTCTCCTCCACGCTTTCAAAGTCCAGGATCTCGCATTCGCTCGACTGTCCCACGGGCAGCGGCAGCACAATGGATAGAATGGGGTGCGGGTGAAAACCGTTGGAGTGCTTGATGGAAAGTCCCGCGCGCGGGAACACGCGCTGGAAGGTGCGCATCACGTCGAGATGCGAAATATAGGAAGCCTGATGCTCCTTGACAAAAACCAGCCGCAATTTAGACATCGCATTTCCCTCCCACGAGGCAGTTTGCGCCGCAGGCATTGCAGTGCGTGCGGCAGTCGGGCGTAGTCACGCCCTCGTATGTCAGCGCGTGCTCGCGCTTAAAGTACGCAGGCGAAACGCCGGTGGAGATCATGCTCCACGGCAGGATCTCATCCTCGCTGCGGCGGCGGTTGGCGTAAAAATGCGGGTCGAGTCCGCACTCTTCAAAGGCCGCCATCCAGCGATCCAGATCAAAGTAATCCTCCCACGCGCTGAGCGTTTCGCCCTTGCGCCACGCGGTCTCGATGACTTTGCCGAGCCTGCGGTCGCCGCAGGAGATGACCGCTTCCATAAAGCTCGTGGGCGAAGGGTGCCAGTTGTAGGTGACGGATTTGGTGGTCATCGCCTCGCGCAGAAGCTTGACGCGGCGCTCGTATTCCTCAATGGGGATCTGCGGCTCCCACTGGAAGGCCGTGTGGGGCTTGGGCACGAACCACGAGGTCGACACCGTGATGCGCACGCCACGCGTCTTGTTGAGCGCGCTCTCGCGCCAGGCGTGCATCACATGCGCCGCAATGTCGGCGATGCCGAGCACGTCCTCGTCCGTCTCGGTCGGAAGGCCGAGCATGAAGTAGAGTTTGACCGCGCTGTATCCGCCCGCGAACGCGCGGCGGCAGGATTCGAGCAGATCTTCCTCCGTGAGATTTTTGTTGATGGCGTCGCGCAGTCTCTGCGTGCCCGCCTCGGGCGCAAACGTGAGTCCCGTTTTTCTGCCCTTTTGCAGCCGCTCCATCAGCGCCATGGAAAAGTTATCGGCGCGCAGCGACGGCAGCGCCAGCGTCAGGTGGCGCTGCGCGCAGAAGTCCTCTAAGTCATCGCACAGCTCGACAAGCTGCGGATAGTCGGAGGTGGAAAGCGACGAGAGCGTCATATCCTGATAGCCGGAATCCTCGACCGCTTCGATGGCATAGCCGCGCAGCAGCTCCTCCGAGCGATTGCGCACCGGGCGGTAGACGTAACCCGCCTGACAGAAGCGGCAGCCGCGGATGCAGCCGCGGAACAGTTCGAGCGAAACGCGATCCTGCACGATTTCGGTCGAGGGGACGATGGTTTTTGTCGGATAGTAGGCCTTGTCCATGTCCTGCACGATGCGCTTGAGCACCGTTTTGGGCGCGCCCTCCTTCGCGGTGATGGACTTGACCGTGCCGTCGTCGTTGTAGTCGACGTCGTAAAGGCTCGGCACATAGACGCCGCGGATCTGCGCGGCGCGCACGAGGAAATCGTGCTTGCTCCAGCCCTCGCGCCGCGCCTGACGGTGCAGCTCGATGAGCTCAACGTCCATCTCCTCACCTTCGCCGATGAAGGCAAGATCGATAAAGTCGGCGATCGGCTCGCAGTTGTACATCGCCGTACCGCCCGCAACAACGAGCGGCGTGAGCGCCGTGCGCTCGCTCGCGTGCAGCGGAACGCCCGCAAGGTCGAGCATATCGACCATCGCAGGGAACGCCATTTCATAGCCGACGGAAAAGGCGATGATGTCAAAATCGCGGATGGGGTCGAACGACTCCAGCGCGTAGAGCGGAATATTGGCCTGGCGCATCTCCTGCTCCATATCGCCCCAGGGCGCGAAGCAGCGCTCGCACCACACGCCCTCGATGTTGTTCATCACACCATAGAGAATGCGCATACCGAGGTTCGACATACCGATCTCATAGGTGTCGGGAAAGCAGAAGGCAACGCGCGTGTCGACCTTGCTTTTATCCTTCATAATGGCATTGAATTCCCCGCCGACATAACGCGCCGGCTTCTGCACGCGGGGCAAAATGCGTTCCAATCTCTTATCCACGAAAGTTCTCCTCAAAGTAAGCAATAATAAAAAGGCCGAAAATGGGCACAACACTCCATTTTCGGCTATTCTACACTTTTATGACCCGTTTCGCAAGCCTCAGTTGCGAAACGGCGCGGATAAACAGGGCAAGCGAGGCAAAAAGGAACAGCGCGCCCCCGCGCCGGCACACGGAGAAGTACAGCGCAGCGCCCAGCAGTGCAAGCGAAACGATCGCTCCCGCCAGCACCGCCGTCCTATCGCCCGCAATTGGGCCGAACAACGAAGAAACCGCAAGGCAGAGCGCATGCGCGCCGTCGAGCGGCGGAACGGGCAGCAGATTGAACGCGCAAAGCAGAAGGTGTGCGCCCGCAAGGACAAAGCCGTTCTCCCATGAAACTTGCAGCGCGAAAAGCGCCGTCAGAAAGCCGCAGACGAGGTTCATGCCGCAGCCGGCAAGCGTGACAATCAGCTCGCGTCCATAGGAGAGCCGCCGCGCTCCGCGCGCATGGATCACCGCGCCGAAAGCAGAGAGATGCAGCCCCTCGACCGGCACATGAAATACCCTGAGCGCCAGCAAATGGCCGCACTCATGCAGCGCAGCGGCAAAAAATATCGAAAGCACGACCGAAGGTGGGCTGACGACCGCCGCAAGCAGCACAAGCAGCCAGAAACTCCGTGAAACGCGAAGCCCGCGCTCAGAAAACCACATAGTAAACAGGGTTCAGATACTTCTCCCCATCGTGCACTTCAAAGTGTAGGTGCGCGCCCGTGGCGTTGCCGGTCGCGCCGACTTTGGCAATCGCATCACCCTTTCTGACGCTTTGTCCCGCGCTCGCGGTGATGGCGCTGCAATGGGCGTAGAGCGTTGAAATCCCGCTCTCATGGTTGACTGTCACATAGTTTCCGAGAATGGTGCTCTCCCCCACCGTGCCGACGGTGCCGTCGGCAAAGCAAAGAACGGAAGCCCCCTCCTCACCTGCAATATCCATGCCATAATGAAAGCACTCGCCCGCGCCGTTCGGATCTTCCCGCCACCCAAACGGCGACGTCACCGTGCCGCTGAGCGGCGCCGTATACGAAATGCCCAGAATGCGCTGCTCCCCCACGGCAAGCGGCGGCAGCGCGCGCGTATTTGCAAAGCCGGAAAGCTCCTGTTCCGAAACCGTCATGCCGATCAGATTGCCCGAAACCTCCTGCGCGCTGCTCTCTCCGCCGAACACCGCAACATAGGCCTCGGACAAAGAGTCGCCCCAGTCCTGCTCGCCGGACGCCGCGCGCCCGACGGCGGAAAACGCCGAGACAAAGTCCGCGTCGCGCACAAGCCACTGCCCCAATGTACCGCGCAGCGCGCTCAGATTCCCCGGCAGCAGCAGTTTGAGGCCAACGAGCGCCACGAACAGCACCCCGCAGACGATGAGCTGCAAGAGCATACGCGGCGCAGCCGCTGCTTTATCGCGTGCGGTGTGCGTACGCGCCGCCACGCGCTTTCCGCGCCCGCTGTATGTTGTCCACCGCCGTCTGCGCTGCTTCATTTCGTTCGCCTCCCGTCCGTTTCTGCCATAGCCTATGTGGACGAGAGCAAAAAAATACCCACCGCAAAGCGCAAAAACGCACAACGGCAGGGGGCGCAGGCTCATTTGCCCGCGCCCCCTGCCGTTTTTATTGCTGCTTACTGTGGCAAGTGCCGTGCATAGCGCAGTGCGCACAGTTACAGCCGCAGGAGCTTCTCCCTTTCTTTCTCTGCCGGATCAGATAAACAGAGGTAGCAATGATTATGGCAAGCAGAATGGCAGAGACGATGATCGTTGATAGATTTTCGGTAATCCAGTGCAACATGGAAATCACTCCTTTCGGGGAATATCATATTGAATGCGTCAGCGCTTGTTGCTCAGCTTGGCAGCTTCCTTATAGGGCTTGAAGAGCATGTAGATGATCAGGGCGAGCGCCGCGATGGCAGCGATCAGGCCGATGACGTTCAGGCCGCCGGTGAAGGCGTTGCCGAACTGGTTGATCATCAGGGCAATGAGGTAAGCAAAGCCGCACTGATAGCCGATGGCGAACCACGTCCACTTCGCGTTGTTCATCTCGCGCTTAATCGCGCCGATGGCGGCAAAGCACGGAGCGCACAGGAGGTTAAATACAAGGAAGGAATAGCCCGTGATGCCGGTAAAGTGCATGGCAAGGTTCTGATACACGTTCAGGTCGCCGCCGCCATAGAGGATACCGAGCGTACCGACGATGTTCTCCTTGGCGACAAGGCCAGTGATGGAGGCGACGGTCGCCTGCCAGTTGCCCCAACCGAGCGGGATAAAGATCCAGGCGATCAGGTTGCCGATCTTGGCAAGGATAGAGGAGTCGATCTGATCCTCGGAAAGCATCTGGAACGTGCCGTCGACCCAGCCAAAGTAGGTGGTGAACCACAAGAAGATAGTGGAAAGCAGAATGATGGTACCGGCCTTCTTGATGAACGACCAGCCGCGCTCCCACATGCTGCGCAGCACGTTGCCGACGGTCGGCCAGTGGTAGGCGGGCAGCTCCATAACGAAGGGGGCGGGGTCGCCGGAGAACATCTTGGTCTTCTTCAGCATGATACCGGAGATGATGATGGCTGCCATACCGATGAAGTAAGCGGAGGTGGAGACCCAGGCACTGCCGCCGAAGAGGGCGCCGGCGATCATGCCGATGAACGGAACCTTGGCGCCGCAGGGGATGAACGTGGTGGTCATGATCGTCATACGGCGGTCACGCTCGTTTTCGATGGTACGGGAGGCCATGATGCCCGGAACGCCGCAGCCCACACCGATGAGCATCGGGATGAAGGACTTACCGGAAAGGCCGAACTTACGGAAGATACGGTCGAGCACGAAGGCGATACGGGCCATGTAGCCGCAGGCCTCGAGGAAGGCGAGCATCAGGAACAGGACCAGCATCTGAGGAACGAAGCCGAGCACCGCGCCGACACCGGCGACGATACCGTCGAGGATCAGGCCGTTGAGCCAGTCAGCCGTACCGGCAGCGTCAAGCGCATCGCCGATCAGAACGGGGACACCCGGGACCCAAACGCCGTAGTCAGCCGGGTCGGGCTCGTCAAAGCCGTTCTCTTCGAAGTAGCTGACAGCGTCCACATAGGTCATACCGACGGTGGAGTCTTCGTCCGCGTCATCGGGGATGGCATCATAGTAGGCGGTCATTTCGTTGATGGCGAGGGTCTCTTCATCCTCCACGTCAACAGTAGCGGTGTCGGACGTGGGCTGGAAGGCCTTGAGCTCTTCGAGTGCCGCATCGGCGTCGAAGTTCTCATCTTCCATGTCAAGGCCGACGAAAGCGTCAGCCGCTTCCGTCGCGGCGGTGTACTCGTCGCTCGCGTCGCCGTAGGCGGCGGAGCCGATGCCGAGCAGGTGCCAGCCGTCGCCGAACACGCCGTCGTTCGCCCAGTCGGTCGCGGGAGCGCCGACGGCGACCATGGCGATGTAGTAAACAAAGAACATCACGACCGCGAAGATGGGCAGTCCCAGCCATCGGTTGGTGACGATCTTATCGATCTTATCGGAAGCAGAGAGCTTCTCGGTGCTCTTCTTTTTGTAGCAACCCTTGATGAGCTGAGCGATATACACATAGCGCTCGTTGGTGATGATGCTCTCGGCATCGTCGTCAAGCTCCGTTTCAGCGGCCTTGATGTCCTCTTCAATGTGATCGAGTGTTTCCGTAGGGATCTTGAGCTGTTCGAGCACCTTGTCGTCGCGCTCGAAGATCTTGATGGCATACCAGCGCTGCTGCTCTTCCGGCATGGAGTGCACGGCCGCCTCTTCGATGTGGGCGATGGCGTGCTCGACAGGGCCGGAGAAGGTGTGCATCGGCACGGTCTTGGTGCCCTTGGCGGCGCGGATGGCAGCCTCGGCAGCGTCCATGACGCCGTCGCCCTTGAGCGCGGAGATCTCGACGATCTCGCAGCCGAGTTCGCGGGAAAGCTCCCCGATGTTGATCTGATCGCCGTTTTTGCGGACGATATCCATCATGTTGATGGCGATGACCACGGGGATGCCGAGCTCAGTGAGCTGGGTGGTGAGATACAGGTTACGCTCGAGGTTCGTGCCGTCGATGATGTTCAGGATCGCGTCGGGACGCTCGGTGATGAGGTAGTTACGGGCGACGACTTCCTCCAGCGTGTAGGGGGACAGGGAGTAAATACCAGGAAGGTCCATGATGACCACATCATCATGCTTTTTCAGTCTGCCCTCCTTCTTTTCCACGGTGACGCCGGGCCAGTTGCCGACAAACTGATTCGAGCCGGTCAGGGCGTTGAAAAGCGTCGTTTTACCGCAGTTGGGGTTGCCCGCAAGGGCAATTTTGATTTGCTTTTCCATACGGTTGCTTTCTCCTCCTTAGTTAAGTAAGCTTAACTCATGCAGAAAATAAATTACTCCACTTCGATCATTTCGGTATCCGCCTTGCGCAGCGACAGTTCATAGCCGCGCACTGTGACCTCCATCGGATCGCCCAGGGGCGCGACCTTGCGCACGAACACCTCAGTGCCCTTGGTGATGCCCATATCCATGATACGGCGCTTGACGGGGCCCTCGCCATGGAGCTTGACGACTTTGACGGTCTCGCCAATCTTGACTTCACGCAGTGTTTTCATAATCTCTCTCCTTTTATTTGAAAAATTGCTCAAACCATGATTTTTCTTGCCATTTCTTCACTAATGGCAACGCGGGCTTCCTTGACCTTGACGATCACGTTCCCGCCGAGCGACGACACGATACTCACCGCTGCCCCGGCGACAAAGCCGAGATCTGCAAGGTGCTTTTTCACTTCCGCGCTCCCGCCGACTCTGAGAATGGTATTTTCTTCTCCGGCGTTTGCCAATGTAAGCGGCATCATTTTTCTCCCT
>Ga0129311_1002136_pt1 | contig 12472 bp, 9 predicted proteins | sample Go1ome_FD_94435 | JGI IMG/M metagenome (GOLD analysis project Ga0129311, IMG submission 94435) | Western lowland gorrila individual fecal microbial communities from Wisconsin, USA - Go1022B metagenome | ecosystem: Host-associated > Mammals > Digestive system > Large intestine > Fecal | place... | reverse complement strand
AAAAATCGCAGTACCTTATACAAGTCATGGCATCAGGGTTATTTATTTTTTTGCAGTGGCTAAACTGCTAGTAAGATTACATGTCAGGTATAATTCCGATTCCGTATTTTCCGTCTGATTTATATTGATATATGTAATAATAATCTGCTTCATTTCGTTTATCTGACAGTTCAAGCTTGTATATGTTTTGTACATATATTCCATGCATATCAATAAATGGATATCCTGACAGGCTCACATTTTCTGCGTTGATTATATTTCCAATTTGTATGCCTGTGTCTCCGAGAAGGCTCTTTACATTCTGGTCTAAATATACATTTTTGATTGATGAAAATGGGCGGCTGTCATCGCTTACCTCAGCAGCAAGTACAGTGCCATTTTCAGTTATAAGTACAGTGTGTGTAAGTGAATTGTCATATTTTGTAAAATGCACAACCCACAGATATATGGTGTAAGTGTTAAATATATTGTCGGTGTACTTATATAATTCAGTGCTCCATGAATACCAGTTTGCGTATGATGACTCAAGACTGTAAGGATATACGCACTTGTCATAAAAGTAGTCGATTTGTTGCTTTGCAAGATTAACAATATCAGACTCGCTTACCGAACCCTCATCTGTTGGTACCTGCACATATGAGCTATCCCATGCTCCTGATATAAGCTTTATTCTGTCTATGGTAGTCAGATGTTCAGATGCCTGCTTTGCCATTGCCGTTCCAGAGGCAAGATAGTAATTTTCAGGAGCATCCTGACAGACAGATACATTTTTATCTGATATTTTATCAAGAATAAGCTCGGGCACAAAGAAACCACCTGCAATGAAAAGAACAGTACACAATATTCCTGTTATGGAATATAACATCCGGGGATGTTTATGCAATTTCTGCTTTTGTTTAGTTTTTTGCATTATTATTTTTCTCCTCATAGACAGCTTTGTTTTGATTTATGTTTATTCGTATATACATGGTTGTGCCAACATTCGGTTTACTTGTAATTGTGAAATCGGCATTATGTCTGTTAAATATCAGGCTGGCGAGAGATAAACCAAGTCCGGCACCGCCTTCATTTCTGGAACGCGATTTGTCAACCATATAAAATTCATCACAGATTTTGGTAAGGTTTTCTTCGTCTATACCTATGCCATAATCCTTTACAATAAATTCGTAGGTTTCCCCATCATCAGTTATATGTCCGGTAAATTCAATACCTGAGCCGGATGATGAAGCTTTTTTGGCATTATCAATCAGATTAATAAACGCTGACCTTAATAAAAGTAAATCACCGTACAATATAATATCTTCGACATCCATTGTAAGAATAATATCCTTTTCCAAAAGAAGTGGTGAAGTGCTGGAATTAATATCATAAGCAAGCTTTTTGGTGTGAAAGGGTTCAAATGCTATATCATGCTGCTTTGTATATATCAGGTCAAACAGCTTCTTGGACATATTCTCTAAGCGCTTTCCCTCGCTGAATATATATGAGGCTGCCAGAATCTGATTTTCACGTGACATTTCCTTGGAGCGGATAGTGTCAGCATAGCCAATAATAGACGTCATAGGAGTTTTGATTTCATGTGTGAAGTCTGCAACGAACTGGTCTTTTCTTATCAACATATCCTCTAGTTCATTCACATGCTCCTCAATTTGGTCAGCCATGTTATTATAGGTGGATGCAAGCTCACCTACTTCGTCATGTGATTTGATGTCCGTACGTAAATCGTAGCTGCCATCACCAAATGCTTTTGAGGTTTTGGCAAGCTCCTCAAGCGGTCTGGTAAGTAAAATGCTTATGACAAACATTGCAATTGAGCATATAGATACCACGCTTATAAGCAAAATACGGTAATATTTAATCTGACTGTGCATGAGTGTGTACGCATCGGTAATATCACGCCTGTTTATGATATTGAGATTGCTGTCATAAACTGTGCTGCATGATGATACAAATATATACATAGTGCCGGATTCATTTAAAATGGTGTATTCCTTCTTACCCATCTTGGTTGTCGAACAAAGCTCCTTTGGGTAGGCAATAGATTTATCGTCATTTGTATATGACAGAGTATCATCATATACTATGTAAAGAGCGGACTGATTGGCAGACAGGCTTGAGGTTACATCCAAACCGGCATGTGGAATAGCCTTAATAAGGCTGTTTTTTGAATCTGCTGCCGCATCAAGCAGTTCGTATTCAATTGTGGATTGAAGCATATTATTTTCCTCAATTGCATTTTTAATCTGGGAATTAAGTGCGAGATTAAAATTCTTCTCAATCATAAGAAAGCCTACAGCTCCGATACCGACTGACAGGAGTATTATATTAATAATAAGAACCTTATATCTAAACTTCATATAGAACTGTACCTCGTATGGTTACTGGTAATCGGGTAAAATCAATCGCAAAGACGATAGCCTGCCTTATAGACAGTTTTGAGATTGTTTTCTAAGCCGACCTTTTTTCTTAATCTCTGTATATGCAAATCAAGTGTGCGTGTATCACCATAATAATCACTTTCCCACACAGTTTCATATATCTTTTCACGAAAGAGAGTTATATTGATATTTCTTACAAAGAGAACTAAAATTTCAAATTCCTTAGGTGTAAGCTCAATTATTTTGCCGCCCTTAGTGACGATTTTATTGTCTGTATCTATACTTATGTCATGGTAGGTAAGCGTTGTTTCAGTTTTGTTGTATCTTCTTAAAACAACATTTATTCTGGCGAGCAGCTCGACAATCTCAAAAGGCTTGATAATATAGTCCTCTGCACCGAGCATAAGTCCCTTCACTCTGTCATCAAGTGAAGCCTTGGCAGTTATGAATATGACAGGAATCTTGAGAGGACGTATGTAGCTAAGCAGCTCGTATCCATCTATATTTGGAAGCATGATGTCAAGGAGAATCAGGTCAAAGGTGTTGGTTTCTAATATATCGGCGGCGGCAAGCCCATCATATACACAGCATACGTCATATCCCGAATCTATAAGGTTGATTTTGATTAAGTCTGATATTGCACGTTCATCCTCAACGACAAGTATTTTAATCATAAAAAATCTCCTGTAATTAAGTCATTATAAAGACTATTGTATTTAAATAGTATATAATACTTTAAGAAAAAAGTGTATATAAAATGTATCAAATGATTATTATTGATACAAAAAATATGCAAAGTGCATTTACACTATATAAGTGTAAGATTGATTATGTTTGGGGGATGATAAATATGAAGAATAAAGTAAGATGTATGCTTGTAGTATGTGCGATTTTACTTACAGGCTGTGGAAAAAACACGAGCGATGATATTAAGCAGGATATGTCGGCACTTGATGTAAATGTAAACACAGACACAGATTCCGTGGATAATACAGGTAAAAACTACGATATTCCGGAAAATCTTAACTACGAGGTGGCTGGAACAAGTGGTACTACAACTATGTCTGTAGATGCTGTGGTCGAGGCAGATGGTTATGGCAATGCCAAGGTATATGATGAAAAACCGGTAGAAATAGACAGCGAATATCTCGCTTCGTATGCAGAACAAATCTTTGATGATGGAAGCTATTATAGTATAAAGCCATATAGATGCATGGATGAGGATGAGCTCAGTGAGGAGAGAGATTTTTGGGAGTCTGAAAGCGACAGGGCAAGCGAAGAATATGCTGCATATACAGATAAGTATATCAAAAGCTCAAAGCTTGATGTAATAGATAGCTGTTTTGGTATTATTGGAGAATATAGTGATGGATGGAAGCAGGATGGAGTAATATGGAGCCATGCTTTAACTCAGGAGGATGCCGGAGATAATAATATGGAAGCTGTAAATGTGAAAAATGCAAAGCTTCGTGGATTTATAGACGGAACAGCTTATGAGCTTACATATAATGCAACAGATGATTCAGAATCATCTATATTACAGCTTATAAACCCGCTATATGATAATAAAAATGATATATCTGGATATTCGATGCCTGGGCAGTCGTCCACACTATATGGAGATAATATTGTAGACAGTGGATTTGCAAAAAATGAAGCAGATGCTTTTATATATAAGCTTGGCTATGAAGATATGACATTGGCTAGGACAGCAGATATCCAATTAACGGATAATACATTAGATGGATATTTACTGGTGTATGTCAGAAATAAGGATGGCGTGCCTGTAATAGATTGCAAGAGTTGTACTTACGTTGAAGGATATGACAGGGCAGGATATCAGGAATACATTGAAGTATATGTAAATGAGTACGGGGTAATGCGTGTCAGATTGATGAATATGTACGAGATAGAGGAGACAATGGCTGATGATACATCGCTGTTGTCATTTGACCAGATAGATGAGAGCACGAAGAGTTATCTTAAGGCATATATTGACAGTGGAGATTACTATTACAAAATCAATAAAGTCAGATTTGGGTATGTATCGGTTTGTTATGGTAACAGCTATGCACTTATACCGGCATGGGTATACCAGTATTATGAAGCCTCATTTGACGAATATGATTATGAATTTGCCATAAATGCTATAGATGGAAGCCTTATAGATATGAATTATGCGGAATACACCTTTTATTATATAGACTGATTAATATTTTGACGGAGGATGATATGAGAAAAAATAAGAAAGTGCGGATAGCTGTTTTTTCGATGCTTGTAATACCCGTTTTGCTGACCGGGTGTGGGGCTGGCAAAAAAAAGAATGTGCCAGAAGTAAAGATAGATGAATATGAAAAGGTTGTGTATGATACCTTCAGTGCCGAGAGAGGGGATATAACACCTACACTTACCATTAAGCTGAGTGCAACAAATTATGATAAAAAATCATACTATCCTCTGTATGATGATATGGAGATAGAGAGTGTTAATGTATCTGTCGGGGACAAGGTGAAAAATGGTGATGTGCTTATTTCATTTAAGTCGGGTGACATTGCAGGTCAGATTGAGAGTTACGAGAATCAGATAGAACAAAATAATCTTTTGATAGACCATTACACTAACCTTTCACAGATTGATACATCCGTTGATTACAGCAAGGATTTGGAGAACTTAAATGAGAGTAATCAGGTGGCCGGACTATATATACAGGAGCTTAGAGCCAAGCTTGACTCTTACAGTATAAAGGCTGAGGGGGATGGAAGTGTATATATATTGTCGGACATATTGGAGCTTGGTGATGGAAAGGTTGGTACATCAAATAATCTTGTCACTGTAGTGTATGGAAGTGGGCAGTACAAGGCAGATGTATCAGACGACTATGCTTTTAAGGTGGGAGATACATATACAGCAACGTACGGAATAGCCGATTATGAGCTTGTGCTTACAGATATAACTGAGGAAGAGAGCGGAGGTTTTATAGTAAAGCACCTTACCTTTAATGCAGCGTCAGACGAGACGGATTTCAGTAGCAGGGACAAGCTAAACTTAACTGTGAAAAAGGAAACACTTAAGAATGTATTGTATGTTCCGGAAGAATGTGTATTTGAGGTTGATGACAAAAGCTATGTATATCTGTTGGATGATGACGGCTTCAGAGATGCAGTATGTGTGACCGTCGGAAGTACGGTGGATGGATATACAGTTATTGAGAGTGGAATAGCAGAGGGAGACAGGGTGGTGATTAATTGATGAAAAAGAATAACAATATAATTGCTTTTATGCTCATTATGTCATTTATGCTGACAGGCTGTGGAGCAAAAAAGGTTGATACTCCCAAGCTTTTAGAACCGATATCATCAAATGAATCTTATCGTCCTGTGGAATATGGAGATATAGGTGACGTGAATGTGTCTTTTGGAACGATAGTTCCTACGGATTACTGCCATTTCTGGACGAGCAATGTCACAATAAAGGAAATTATGGTTGATATAGGTGACTATGTAAACAGCGGTGATGTGATAGCGTGTGCTGATATAGATGCAGCTAATGAGGAGATAGAAAGACTAAACAGTGAGCTTACCCTTGAAAACTCTGTATTTACCTTAAATGAACAAAAGTATAATTACAGACATCAGGAGTTGGAATATAAGCAGTCTGCTACTGATATTGCGGTGCTTGATGAGAATCACAGATATGATACACTTCTTCATCAATACAGGGTAAATAGCTTAAATGAAAAGATAGATAAGCAGGAGAAGATAGTATCAGATGGTACACTTGTGGCAAGGGCTTCGGGGTATGTAACCTATGTAAAGGATATATCAACCAGTGGCTCATCAGGAAATGGTGATAACGTAGTAATCATCTCAGATTATAATGACAGTTATATAGAACTAAATGACGTAACTGTTTCTGAGGAGTACAGAAGAAACTGGATGCCATATGACGACTATTATACAGAGATAGCTGGAAACAGATATGAGCTTACTGAGTATGAATATGCACCGGATGAGCTTATATTGGCTGAGAGTAAGGCAAAGTACCCGAATATGCGTATGAAATTCACAGATAGTAAGGTTGACGTTTCAATAGGAACTAATATACCGGTTTTTATGACAGGTGATATAGTATCAAATGTTTTAATCGTCGGAAATGATTCGTTGTACGAGGATAATGGAGGCACCTTTGTATATGTGAAGAAGGGCGACAGCAGAGAACCAAGATATATTGAAATTGGAAAGAGGGGAAATAACTATACAGAGGTAGTGTCAGGCTTAGATGAGGGTGAGATGGTTTATTACTCATCTGACTCAGTATTGCCTGATAATTATACAGAACTGGAGATTTCCACATCCGATTACAGTCCTATGAGGACATCGGAGACATACACGATAGAGGATTCGGTTAATAAGGCGTATTATTCAGAATACGAGGGACATATAACCAGCATAAATATAGAAAGTGATAGTGCAGTTAATAAGGGAGACCTTATATGTACCATAAATACAAATGAGGGAAGTGCTGTGCTTGCTGAAATGTCAAATGCCATAGCAGATTTGACTGTCAATTATAATGAGGCTGAGAACGGATATAGTGCGGCTATAGCTGATATCGAGGCACAGATGTCAGCCATTATAAATGAAGCTGGTGATGAAAGCGTTGCTACATCAACTGACGCTTCCACTGATGTGAATATAGATGGCGTAAATCTATATCAGGAGCTACAGCTACAGATAGAACAGATTAAGATAGATGAGCAGATAAATACCCTAAATTATAATCATGAGCTTGCAGTTAAGCAAAAGGAGTACAACAAGGTTAGCTGCAACAATGATGGAAGGGGAGTCGTGTACATATACGCAGGAGAGAGCGGAACTGTTTCTGATATGAAAATAGCTGAGAATTCTAATGTAAAGGTTGGGGATAAATTATTTAATATCAAGATACAGGCATCAAATAAGGTTGGACTTAGATGTGAAGATACATTGCATGTCAATCAACAGGTTGTATTTTATGATGCTGATAGTGATAAACAGTATAATGGATATGTGGCTGGAATTGGCGGTAACACTGATAAGGTATATGTTACATCTGAGAATGGAAAGGTATACATAACAAACAATATTAATTCCTCGAATATAAGAATGTATTATATTAAGCTTGATGACGAATCATTTTTTGATTTGAGTGGCAAAACAACTGCCATGTATTCAGCAAATGAGATAAGAGATACATTTGTTATGCCGCAGGGAACAATATATACGGAGACTGATGAGAAGGGTAACTCATACAGATATGTATGGAGAATTTACGATGGAAGTCTTGTAAAGCAGTATGTGACGGTTGCAAGTGATACATACAATGGAAAAGTCAGGGAATGTGTTATATCCGGACTTAAGAGTGGAGACATAGTAGCACAGGAAGAAAGTGAGTAGGGCATATGATAAAATTTATATTACACAAAATTAAAAATAAATTATGGCTTACCATATGCCTTATCCTTGGTCTTGTATTTTTGATTGCAGCATTCTCCTGTCAGCCTATGTTCAAGGAGGGCTCATTAAACAGGCTTTTAAATCAGAGCTTTATCAAATACATTGAGGATAACAATGAATATCCATCAGTGCTTATGAGAAATGGAACTATTGAGCTTGATGGTAAGCAGGAAATAGCCACAGTAAATGATAAGATAATTGGATATCAGAATATATGGCTTAAATATCTTGACAATATAGATATGATTAATTCCCAGACCTTATATAAGCTAAAGGAACAGACAAGTCAGGGAAGCTACGGAAGTAAAGGAAATTACCTTTCTATCAGTTATATGCCTGATATTTTGTCTCATATTGAGGTCGTTAAGGGGACTGATTATGAGGGGGCTGCCTATACGGATTATTATCCATGTATTATATCGGAAAATATCATGGATAAGTACGGGCTTATAGTCGGAGAGGTAATAGACTTTGTGCAGTGGAAGGATAATACCGGAAAAACGCCTAAGCTTATTGTTACAGGTATATTTAAGGAGAACGACCAGACAGATACATACTGGTATATAAGACCGAACAGCCTTGAAAATGAAGTGTTTGTAAGTGAGTCTGCCATAAATGACATAATAAGCAGATGTGATGTTGATACAGTATATTACAATCATGCTACGCTTATTGATTATACAGATATATCAAATTCCAATGTTGATGATGTGCTATATTATATGAGTGAATTTTCAAAGCAGGATGATTGCTTTTCAGAGACAGTTTCAGATATAGTTACATCATTTTCAAAGGAAAGAAAATCAGTAAATATAATGCTGTGGGTGTTGGAGCTTCCGATATTTGGAATGGTGCTTGCATTTATCTATATGGTATCTGGGCAGATAATTGAGACAGAGAGAAATGAGATTGCCATGCTTAAAAGCCGTGGCATGAGTAAAATGCAGGTCATCTTAATGTATCTGCTTCAATCAGGTATACTTGCCATTCTTGGTATGCTTGTAGGAATACCATTAGGAGTATTTCTGTGTAAGCTGTCTGCAACCACTACGGATTTTCTGACTTTTACGGGTGACAGCTCTTATTTATACAGCTTCGTTCCGGTTATGATATTATATGGACTAATGGCAGCAGTCATAGGAATAATATTTATTCTTATTCCTGTTGTAAGATACTCAAATGTATCTATAGTGGAGCATAAATCAGGATATAATCAGGGCAGGAAAATGTTTTGGGAGAAATATTTCCTTGATGTAGTTTTACTTATATTGTCCTTATACCTTTTATATAATTTTAATCAGTCGATTGATATACTTAGGAGTAAGGCGTTGGCAGGAAATAAGATGGATCCGACCATATTCCTTGACACTATACTTTTCATACTTGCATTTGGACTTCTTACGCTAAGGCTTGTGCATTATATAGTAAAACTGATTTATCATATAGGAAGAAAAAAATGGAAGCCTGCAACCTATGTCTCGTTTTTACAGATAACAAGAACCTTTGGCAGACAGGGCTTTATATCGGTCTTTATGATACTCACGGTTGCAATGGGACTTTTTAATGCCAATGCCGCAAGGACAATAAACAGAAATAATGAGGATAGAATTGTTTATGAAGCCGGTGCAGATGTGGTCCTAAAGGAAAAATGGGAGGCAAGACCTTATCAGGATGATGAAAAAAAGGTAAGGTATACATATATAGAGCCTGATTATGTGAAATATAAAAATCTGGTTGAGTCAGGGGAATGTGAGAGCGTTGCAAGGGTTATCAGATATGATGATGTAAATGCACAGGCACTTGGTAAATCTGTGTCAGGCTGTATGGTGATGGGTATCAATACAAAGGAGTTCGGTGAGACGGCATACTTAAAGCCTGAGCTTTACAAGGACGAGCATTGGTTTAACTGGTTAAATGCGATTAGCCAGAAGAATAATGGAGTTATTATATCAAGCAATCTGGCAGCAGCACTTGAGGTTGAGGTTGGTGGAAATATTAATTTCAATGGTATGGCGGGTGGCATTATTGATGATAACAGAAAAATGAGGGGCTATGTGTGTGCAATAGTTGATGCGTGGCCGGGATATGACCAATATTACTATGAGGATGGAGAATTAAAGGAGAGATATCTCATAGTTGCAAATTATACAGCTATGAATAAGAGCTTTGACCTGACGCCATATGAAATATGGTGCAGATTGAGTGATGGTACAGGCTCTGATGAGCTGTATGATAAGCTTAGTGCTTCAGGTGTGATACTGACGGAATTTAATAGTGTATCGGATGATATATCTGACATGAAGAATTCATCACAGATTCAGATTACGAATGGAATGTTTACTCTGGGATTTATTATCGCACTTGTCTTATGTGGAATAGGATTTTTGATATACTGGATATCGTCAATCAGACAGAGGGAGCTTATATTTGGCGTGTACAGGGCTATGGGAATGTCTGTAACTGACATTAATCATATGCTTATAAATGAGCATATATTCAGTACTTTATTTGCAGTTATTGCGGGCGGAGGAGTTGGAATGACAGCGACATTCTTATTTATTAGATTGTTTGGAGTTGTATATCTTCCGGAAAAACACAATCTTGGAATATATATATACTATGAGCTTGGAGATATAGTAAAGCTGTTTGTGGTTATAGCGATTATGATTATTATTTGTATGCTCATAATTAGAAGGCTTGTCCGCTCTATGAATATTACACAGGCATTGAAGCTGGGGGAGGAATAATATGGATAATATTATGATTGCAAAGGATATAGTCAGATGCTTTAAGACCGGTGGAGAGGACTTCTATGCACTAAAAGGTGTGGACATTGAGATACCGAGAGGAAAGCTAACAATACTTAAGGGAAGGTCGGGCTCAGGAAAAACTACGCTGCTTAATGCATTAAGTACACTTGACGAGCCTACCTCCGGTGAGGTATGGCTCGATAACATGGCGTATGGTGATATGTCTGACAAGGATAAGGAGAGATTACGCAGGCAGGAGTTAGGTTTTGTATTTCAGTCAGTTGCACTTATACCTATAATGACTTCGTATGAGAATGTAGATTTTGCCCTTAGGCTTGCAGGAAAGACTGATAACAGTGAGGCCAGGATAAACAGTGTGCTTGAGATGGTCGGGATGAAGGAACGCATGAAGCATATGCCAGCCCAGATGTCAGGTGGAGAGCAGCAGAGAGTTGCGATAGCCAGAGCGATAGCACATGAGCCTAAGGTTATATTTGCGGATGAGCCAACCGGGGCACTTGATACGGAGACGGGTATACGGATAATGGCACTATTTAAAGAGTTAGTTGAGAGGGAAAAGATAACTATAATAATGACAACCCATGATACTAATCTTATGGAGCTCGGTGATGTAATATATGAGATGGAGGATGGTGAGTTAATTGACAGAAGAGATAACAACTAATACACCCTCAGAGGATTTTATAGTATGCGATGGCTTAGTCAAGATATATAAGACTAAGGAGATTGAGGTAATGGCATTGCAGGGCTTGGACTTAACTATAAAAAAGGGCGAGCTTATGTCCGTTATCGGTAAAAGTGGAAGCGGCAAGAGTACGCTTATGAATATTATAGGTGGACTTGAGAAACAGTCTGCCGGACGCATAGTTGTGGATGGAAAAAGCCTGTCAGATTTAAGTGAGAAGGAAATGGTAGCCTACCGAAAAAATAAAATTGGATTTGTATGGCAGAAAAGTGGAAGAAATCTGTTTTCGTACCTCAATTCCCTGGAGAATATTGAAGCTACAATGAACTTCTCAGGCATGAAGGCAGGAGAGAAAAGAGAACGCGCTGAGAAGCTCCTTGAGATGGTTGGGATGAGCCACAAAAAGAATTCTTATCCTGGTCAGATGTCTGGAGGAGAACAACAGAGAGTTGCCATAGCTGTTGCACTTGCCAACAATCCAGAGATATTGTTGGCAGATGAGCCTACAGGAGCAGTTGACACTAAGACATCCAATATGATACAGGATTTGTTCAGAAAGCTTAACCGTGAACTTGGAATTACTGTAATTATAGTAACACATGACTTAAAGCTTGCAGCCAAGGTTGACAGGGTTGTCATGATATCTGATGGCAAGATAAGCACAGAGAAAATAATGAAGGAAAAATATCGCGAGCAGATAGAACACCTGACATCAGAGGACATATTTAAGGATGCACATGAGGAATACTCAGTTATGGATAAGGCGCACAGAGTACAGCTGAGCGAGGACATCTTAGCCAAGGCAGGAATTGATACCAATAAGGTGTGCATATCTGTTGAAGATGGCAGGGTAGTCATAGTCGGAGAAAATAAACAGCCTGAAGGTCACAGCTCATATTAGGACTGCGATTTTTTCGCAATTTTACACATGTTAAGAAAAAATATGATAACTGTATTTTCGATATGTGATTATGTGTTGCTTCCGGAAACTCGGCAATAAGATAGAACAAAATATAAAATAAAGCAGATGAGGATTAAACGGGTTTCATACCCCATCTGCTTTATTTTATATTTTGTTCTATCTTATTATCCTCAGACATCCGTACGCAACACAATTAATCGAAAATACAGTTATCAGTTTTT